>Ga0066388_100000275_pt1 | contig 22428 bp, 15 predicted proteins | sample PanSoiMetaGPlot6_FD_64539 | JGI IMG/M metagenome (GOLD analysis project Ga0066388, IMG submission 64539) | Tropical forest soil microbial communities from Panama analyzed to predict greenhouse gas emissions - Panama Soil - Plot 6 (Hybrid Assembly) | ecosystem: Environmental > Terrestrial >...
TTATATTTCTCGTGAATAAAAGCCACACGCTCGCGGAACTGCTCATCGGTACCGACGAACGACGCCTGTGAGATTCCGTAGGATGCTTCTTCCTTCACTGGTTTTACCAAAACTGGAAACTTGAGCTGTTTGGGACGTGTGATGCGCTGGCCACGTGGAATGACGACGAAATGGGGAACGTGGATGCCGTGATAGTGCAGGATTTTTTTCGAAATGCCTTTGTGCTTGCAAAGGGTAAGACCAGTCGAGCCGCAACCAGTGAAGGGCAGGCCTTGCATCTCGAAGAACGAAACGATGTTCTGGTCGAACCCCGGATTGTTCCGGAATTGTTCGACAAGGTTGAAAAGAATGTCAGGAGCAAAGGCCTCCAGTTTCTGGCGCACAAGATCGACGTCGTCGTAAATAGCGAGGTGCTCGGCTGTGTGACCCACTTCACCGAGCGCAGCCATCACGTCCGCCTCGGTTTTCCAGTCTTTTGTTTTCAGTTCCTTCGTGAAATCCTGGTCGACGGTTGTGGGGCTTGTGCCGTCGAACAAAACGAGGACTTTGAGTTTCTTTTTCAAGCTAGTCTTGTCGTGTTTGTCATTCCGAGCGAAGTCGAGGAATCTCTCGAATTATTGTAAGGTAGAAGTAAGAGATGTCTCGACTCCGCTCGACATGACAGCAATACCCGCTACTTCGTGCGCTTGAATTTCCCGGTGAAAAGATAATTCATCACTAAGGTAGTGATAAACGCTGAGACGCGAAAATCCTGTTGTGGATCGTCATTAAGCACGTGAAGCCCAAGCTGGTCGCAGCGGCGTGTCAGCCGGGCAAGAAGCTGGTTCACCCGGAACTTTTTCTCGTTCGTCCATTGGCAGACGGCATTCAATAGTCGCCGCCGCCGCCGTTGCAGATAGACGCTCGCCTTTATTCCCGCCGGCGCTGCGAACAGTTGCCGCAAATCTGCGTCGTAGAAGTCTGGATACGTATCTTCGTAGAGCTTTCGTTTGCGCGCGTAGTAGGTCTTGAGCTTAACATTCAAGCAATCGTAATCAGCGACCCGATACTCCGGCACGTGAGCGGGTGGCTGACCTGCTAGCGAGCGCATTAGCTCATCGATGTATTCCAGTTTTTGGAGCGCCCTCCAGCGCGCGTAACGCTTGCACCAATCGAGTCCAGGTGTAAGCCAGACTGCGAATGTCTCGGCGAAATCTTCGTCCGGATGGCTTTGCGCGTACCAGTCTTCGAGATGCATAACATAGCTGCGGCTGAACGGGCGCGGCCGGTAACTGTCCGGCGTTTCCTCTCGTGAAGTTTGCCCAAAAAGCTCCTGCCATTTCTTTTTTCGAGTAAGTCGGTACGCATACATGTAAGCGTGACCCGCTTCGTGTCGCATCAGTTTCATAAACCACTCAGGCGTCCCTCCCTCGACCTCGAGCATCATCGTGCGCTCCAGCGCTCGCAATCGATCGTGCACGAGAAAAAACGGAATGAAAATGGCTGGGATGCCAATTGGCACAAACCATTCATCGCCGACGTGACACGGCGGACGAAACACCAGCCCGCGCGCTAACAATTCGTCGTAGAGCTGCCGAATGAGCGGTTCGAGTGCGGTGCCTTCAAGCCGAAGGCCGAGCGTGGAGATCCGGCGCTCGAGAAGTTCCTTATCGCCCAGCGATGGCCAATCGGCCGTTTGCATCTCGCGCATGGTATCATTGAGAGAGGCCCTGTCACGCATTGCTGAAGCCCGAGTGTTGGACGTTGAGTGTTCAGCATTAAATATTTGAACGGCGAACGTCGACGAACTGTTAAATCTGAATGAAGAAACCTGAAGGAAAGCAGCCTTGCAGGGCGTGAGGATGATTATCCGATGCAACGAGTGGCGTCCGACACCTTCCAGATTCGTCGCGCAACAGCGCAGGATGCCGACATCATTTCGTGGCATCGAGCCAGAATGTTTCAAGACATGGGAGACGTTTCCGGTGACGCTTTTGAAATTTTACGCGCAAAAGCGCGGACGCGGCTGGAACAATGGATCGACGCCGGGAACTACATCGGCTGGCTTGCAACTCCGGCCAGTGAACCGGAAATGATCGTTGCGGGCGCTGGCGTTCAGTTGCAACCGATCCTGCCGCGACCAATCGACGTATCGACCATCGGCGCGGGTCGGCAAGGAACGATCGTGAATGTCTTTACCGAACCGCGATGGCGAGGATGCGGCATCGCCAGCCTGCTTATTCACGAGATTATCATCTGGTCCAAGAACGAACGGCTCGACCGACTGATCCTTCACGCTTCGAACGAAGGCCGCTCGATTTACGAGAAGTTAGGATTCGTCGCGAGCAACGAAATGCGTTTCATCGGTGATTGGTAATGCTCCGGCCAAGCAAGCGCGACTAGCAGCCTTGATGATTAGGCCTGACAGCCGCGAGAAAGAATTACAACTTCGCGTAAACACCCAGCAGAGGACGGCGCGACGGGGTTTTCGAACGGAAATCGCTGACGAAACCGTCCTGCGTGCGGAGCTCGACATGGCCGACGCTGCGGGCGGTGCCGTATACGAGCACGGAACCGACCGGCGCGGAGAAAGGATCTGACACGGCGAGCTTCTTGAATCCGTAGTTACTTACGAGGTCCGACGCGGCGTCCCTGGCGAGCTCGCTCTTCGGCCGAGAGTCGATCACACCGGAAGCAAGCAATGCGTCTTTCACGTAATGCCAGCATCGCGAGCGCGAATGCGCGTGGGCGCGTTCCTGCGCGATCGTCGCAGCTTGCATCAGTCTGCCGTCGATGTGTCGGTCGATCTTCCCGTACGGATAAACAATCTGCTTGGGATAATACTGTGTGACAACTGGGACGGATTCCTTCTTGCCCTCCGGGGTCTTGAAGCTAAAGCGGGAATAGGGTTGTGTTGTGTGTGTTACGTTCTGTTGCCCCATTGGTCGCACCGGCTCAATCGCGAACGTTCGCCTCGAATCCTTGGCGACTGATCGCGCTGGCTCTTTGGCGACCGCTTGCGCCGACTCCTTGGCGACCGCTTGCGTTGCCGGCTCTTTGGCGACTACTTGTGCCGGCTCTTTATTGACCAGTTGTTTCGGCTTCCTCGAGGTCGCGGGCGTTCGCTTTTTTGTGATCGCTTTTGTCGGCTTGTCCGAGGTACTCGGCGCCGACTTTTGCGTGATCACCTGAACCATGTCGTCCGCTTTCTTTTGATCGTGGCTCCCAAGATCCAACGACGAAGGGGCTAATGCCTGCGCGCGAAGCGTTGCGCTGGAAATGACAAAAAGCGATGCAGTTGCGAATGCCCACAGGGCAGGTCGTTTCCCCACGAAGGCGAGGTTATGCCGGGAATGGCGCCGCTAGGCAAGCTTTTTTTTCTTATTTTTTTGAAATGTTCCTAGACCAAAACCTGACTGATCGGGAAGCAGGAGTCGTTGTGTTTCTGTGTCTCGCGCGTGTGCCCTTCTGAGGATCTAGTCGTAAGGAAAATAATCCGGCCCATATTGAGGCGGCGGAGCGAACATTTGGTCGCGCTGGATGACAGCGCGGCGATGTCTGCGCGGAGCGAATTCCGAATCAGGCGCCACGATTCTGGTGCGGCCCGAAGGCAAACGGTAAATCAGCCTTCCATCGGACGTAATTCCAACCATTCGGACGCGCACAGACCCTTGGCGAGCCGACGATGTAGAGGCAACACGTTTCTTTTTGCTCCGAGAACTCGACTGACCGGTCGTCGCTGTTTGCGGAGGTTCGGAGGCTTTCGGGGATGCCGCCTCGGCCTCAGTCGCAGTCGGATTTTCTGGAACTGCGCCCGCGGAAGCGGCCGCGACAGCGTCTGTGCTTGAAGGGGTCTGTGGTTGCCCGCTCGATGTTTGGTTCTGCTGGACATCCGCCGGTGGCGTCTGAGACGAGTTCGGATCTGGTGTGCTGTCGGTCGCTGGTTGGTTCGTTAATGCCAGAGCCGCATTTGCGGCTTGTGACAGCACGGTCGCTGGAGCAACCGGCGTGGGAGAATTTTCGACTGCTGCAGGTGTTGGCGAAGATTCGGGCACGCCAACAAGAACGCCGATCGATTTTGTCTCGCGAGGCCGGTGCAAGATTCCGCCAATTGACTCCGGAAACAGAACCGCGGCAACCACGGCGGCAGCCAGGATGAGCGCGCCAAACGCCAATGCCGTTCGCAGCAAACGCCGCGGTGGACGCTGGGTCGGCCGCGGAATTGTTGTCCTGAACGGAATTCCATAGCGATCGGCTAGCACCAGCCGGCGTTCAATCTTCAGCAGGCAATTCCGAATCATCTCCCCAAGCACCACCAGGTCCTTTGGACGTTTGTCCGGATTGGGATGCAGTATCTGAGCGAGTAATTTCCGCAACGGTTTTGGAAATCCGGAAAACTTCGGAGGATGTCGCACCGCCTCGGCTGAAAGCGCGTCACCGGTGAGAAGAAAATACATTATGCCACCGAGCGAATAAATCTCCGAATCCAAATCCGGTGTCCGATGCTCTCGAATCGGTTGCCCGGATTCAGCGCTCGCAGTTCCGGCCGCTGAGGTTGCTGGTTGTAACGTGTCTTCGCTTGGTTCCAGTTTGGTCGCCCCACCCGGACGTGGGCGCTCGACTGTCGCAGGGCTTTCGGCATCATTGGTCAGCCCGGTCACCCCGAAGTTCGTCAATTTCACCAGTGGCCAGCCGCCTTCGGGAGTCTGCCCAGGCACCACAAAAATGTACGCGGGTTCAACAGGCGGATATGGAAGCTTGTGAAAACTAGCGGACGAGAGGACACTGACGATTTGTTCCGCCACGCGCAATGTGGCGTCAGATGGCATCGGTCCGTGCTGCGTAACCCACGAGGCAAGTGTTTCGCCTGGCACTCGCTCGGAGATGTACACGTAATTTCCGCCTTCGCGTCCAAAATCAAAAACCTTGGCGATGTTGACATGGCGCAGCCTTTGAACAGCGCGTGCTTGGTCTTCGAATTGTTCCCGCAACGAATGGTCGATGCTTTCGATTGGAACCAGCGTCAGGGCAACCGGGTCCCCAGATCTTTCGTCCACCGCTTCATAAACAGTCACAGACCCGTCGCGGCCGAGTTCGTTGGGCGTCCCATCATAGCCAGTGCAGACGCGATAATGCTGAAGGAAAATCGTGCGCTCCATAACCGTTCGAAGCGAGACTATGACACTCGCCCCACCCGCCAATGATTCAACCTCGATTTTACCAGCAAGTTGCTGACCCCTGGGGCAATCACATGTGAATTTTGGACATTGCGCTTGAATCGAAAATCGCGAATCTAAAATCGCATACCCCGTGGTGTAACGGTAACACAGCGCCCTTTGGAGGCGTTATTCTTGGTTCGAATCCAAGCGGGGTAGCCACGTAAAGGCCTTCGACGCTCGCGTTGTTTGTATACTGGTTGCCGTTCGCAAATGCTCTAAACTAAGGTATATTTAGGATTCCCCGTTATGAAGGAATTGAACATAGAGAAACTACACATTGCTGTTGGCGATCAGGAGATCGTTCGGGGCCTCACTCTTCGCGTTCCACGGGGCGAAGTACACGCCCTAATGGGCCCAAACGGCTCGGGAAAAAGCACGCTGGCTAAGGTGCTGGCTGGCCACCCGGATTATCACGTCACGGCTGGCAAAGTACTCATGGACGGTGAGGATCTTCTGGAACTTGAACCCGACGAACGCGCGCGGCGGGGCCTTTTCATGGCCTTCCAGTATCCGAGCGAAATTCCAGGAGTGACGATTGCCAACTTCCTGCGTGCGGCTCTGCAATCGCGTCTGCCTGAAGGCGAAGAGCTCGAGGCGACCGATTACTACGCTAGGCTTTACGAAAAGATGGAGTTGCTTGGCATGGACCGCTCTTTCACATCGCGTGCAGTTAACGAGAGCTTTTCCGGCGGGGAAAAAAAGCGCACCGAGATTCTGCAAATGGCGATGCTCGAGCCCAAGTATGCGGTGCTTGATGAGACCGACAGCGGCTTGGACATCGACGCTCTAAAGACCGTCGCGCATGGGGTAAATTCATTGCGCGGTCCCGATCTTGGCATATTGTTAATTACGCACTATCAGCGCCTCCTGAACTACATCATCCCCGATTACGTCCATGTGATGGTAGCAGGGCGAATCGTTAGAAGCGGGCGAAAAGAGCTCGCTCTCGAACTGGAAGAACGCGGCTACGATTGGGCGCGGGAGGGAGCCGAACCGGCGTATACGAGGTAGAACAATGAAAACCGAAACAGCAGCCATCGACATCGATCGAGGCAAAGGTGATTTCTTTTATCCTGAAGCTCACGTGCGCGATGCGGGTGTGGGACTGAGCGAGCGAACTATTCATTACATCGCCGACGTTAAAGAAGATCCAGATTGGGTGCGCGAGTTTCGCCTGCGCGGCCTGAAAACGTTCCTGGAAAAACCGTTGCCTACTCACTGGGCAAGTAAAGACCTCGAAGCAATCGACTTTGACAAAATCCGTTACTATCTCGCCCCGGGCACGGAACCGAAACGCAGCTGGGAAGAAGTGCCGGACGACATCAAGCGCACATTCGAGCGGCTCGGTATTCCGGAGCAGGAACGAAAATTCCTCGCCGGTGTAGAAGCGCAGTTCGATAGCGAAGCGGTCTATTCAAACATTAAGAAGGCCGTTGGCGAGCAAGGCGTAATCTTCGTCGGCTCGCGGGAGGGCCTGAAGAATTATCCGGAAATTTTCCGGAAATGGTTCAGCAAAGTCATCCCGGTCGCCGACAATAAGTTCAGTGCATTGAACTCCGCTGTTTTTAGCGGCGGCTCGTTTATTTACGTTCCACCCGGCGTGAAGGTGAAACACCCGCTACAGGCGTACTTCCGCATCAACGCGGAAAGTTTCGGGCAATTCGAGCGTACCCTCATCATCGCCGATGAAGGCTCGGAAGTCACTTACATGGAGGGGTGCACGGCGCCGAAATTTAATACGCCTACGTTGCACAGCGCGGTCGTGGAATTGGTCGCTCTGAAGGGAGCGAAGATTCAGTACATCACCGTGCAGAACTGGGCGTCGAATGTGTTCAACCTTGTGACCAAGCGTGGTCTCGCTCAGGAAAACGCCGAAGTGAAATGGATCGATTGTAATATCGGTTCGCGGCTCACGATGAAATATCCCAGCGTGATCATGAAAGGCCGTAAGGCGCGCGGCGAAGTTCTCTCCATCGCACTGGCCAACGACGGCCAGCACCAGGATACCGGAGCGAAAATGATCCACGCTGCCGATGAGACGACGAGTAACATCATTTCCAAATCCATCTCCATCGGCAAAGGCCGCGCCACGTATCGCGGCTTGGTCCACGTGCCGAAACACCTGAAGAATTGTAAGAACAACACCGAGTGCGACGCGTTACTCATCAATTCGACCTCGCGCACAGACACGTATCCGGCGATCACCGTGCGTGGGACGGGCAACGCTGTTCAACATGAAGCTAGCGTCAGCCAGGTGAGTGCGGAGCAAATCTTCTATATGCAACAGCGCGGCCTCACCGAAGCGCAGGCGATGAGCTTAAGCGTTAACGGCTTCGTAAACGATCTCGTCCGGCAATTCCCAATGGAATACAGCGTCGAGCTCAAGCGGCTGATCGAGCTGGAGATGGAAGGCTCAGTCGGATAAATCGCGTACCGCCGCACGTGATATAACCATAGGACGCACGAGTCCTATGTGTCCTATATCGAAATGACCAGAAACGACACAGCGACAATCGAGAAAAAGGCCGCGGCGATTCTTTCCGGCCCCAGCGAGACGCGCGAATTACCCGATTGGTTCCGTGAACAGCAACGCGCTGCCTGGAAACAGTTTGAGTCCTTACGCAATCCGACACGGAAAGATCAATCGTGGCGGTTCGCCAACGTCGGCCTTCTCGATCTAAACCCGTTCAAATACGGCAGCACATTAACTGAGAAGGAACGCACAACTATTCTCGAACAATCGCGCGGACTCGAAGAGGTGGCTGGCCGTCTGATCTTCGCCGGCGACGAGCTTATTGAGCGTAACGTCATTTCGGAGCAGCTGAAAAAACGCGGCGTCATTTTCCAATCACTAGAGCGGGCAATGGTTGAGCACGCGGACTTGTTCCGCAAACATTTCATGTCGCAGCCAGCGCAGCTTGGATCCGCCAAGTTCGCAGCGTTGCATCAGGCACTGGTTTCATCAGGAACATTTCTTTACGTGCCGCGCGGGGTCGAAATCGAGCTGCCAATCGAGATTTTTCACTGGCTGACTGGTGAAAATGCTTCCGCATTTCCGCATTTACTCCTGGTCACGGATGAGCTTGCCAAAGTCACCGTAATCGAACATTTCCGATCGGTAACTGAACATGCGCCCGGTTTTGCATGCGGCGTAAACGATCTTGTCGCCGGCCCCGGCGCGAAGGTGACCTATGTCTGCGCGCAAAACTGGGCGGACAATGTCGTCGCGCTGCAAATGAACTCGACAATGGTCGATCATGATGCTTCGGCGATGAGCCTGAATTTGCATCTTGGTTCGCGGTATTCGCGCTTCGAAAGTCTGAGTCGCCTTATCGGCGACGGCGGGCGCAGCGATCTGCTTGCTGTCGCTGTGGCGAGACACCAGCAGGAATTCGATGCACGCACATTGCAGGACCACATATCTCCGCACACCGCGAGCGATCTCCTTTACAAAAATGCACTCGACGATCGTGCTCGCACCATTTTCGGTGGACTCATCCGGGTAGAACCGCATGCCCATTTCACCGATGCGTATCAAAAAGTTCGCAACCTTCTGTTGAGTGATGACGCAGAGGCAAACTCAATGCCTGGCCTGGAAATTCTCGCGGACAACGTCCGTTGCACCCACGGCGCTACCTCCGGCCAAATCGACGAAGACGAACTTTTCTACCTTCGTACTCGAGGTATCCCTGTCCCGGTGGCGCAGCGTCTCATTGTCACCGGTTTTCTGGACGAAGTCGTCCAGCGCCTCGATCATCCCGCGATCGGAGAGCATCTGCACCGGCTGATCGAGGAAAAGTTCGCTGCGTAAAACCTCGGGGAGGACACGACTCGCGTGTTAGTGACGGCCCCCTCGCGATCCTGAACTTTATTCTCTATTGGTGTGCTACTGCCAAAGCCGCATCGCACTTGGCGATTTCACGAGCGACCTCCTCGGGTTTACCCGCATCTGACACACTTAAAATGTTACGGCTACGCATGTCATCCCAGACGCTCAGACTGTGACGGAACATATCCCGTGCAGTATTCCAATATTGGGTCATCTCTTCCTTTTTTGCTTCCCGGGATGTGGCTAGTGCGGCGTAGGCTTCGCCGAGATACGTGTACGCCTGCGCCCTCATACTACGGTGGCTGGCGTTCGTCGGGTCCTCGGCTGCCTCCTCAAGAAGAGCGACTGCTTTGCGGCATTCCTGAAGTGCAGGGGGTCGGTGCCCGAGCCTCGCCTGCACCTTGCCGATGCCGGCTCGGCTAATGGCAAGCCTGAAGCGTTCGGTTAAATCTTTACCCTCGCTTGCTGCTAGTTTTTCATACATCTGAAGCGAATTGCGATACTGCAACAGGGCCTGAGAATTATCTCCCAATGCTGCTAGCAAGTCGCCCACTCGCTGGGACGAGTAAGCTAGATCGACGTTTGCTTCCGCGTTAGCCGGGTCGGCTACGAGCAACCCTTCATTGATTGAGATATTTTTGCGGAAGCTCTCCAGCGCGCCCCGCTCGTCGCCGAGTTGATCACGGTAGTCGCCATCGTTTTGGTAGCTGATTGAAAGGATGCGGCGGTGGTTGGCGTTAGTCGGATCTTGCGCTACCAACTGCTCTCGCAACGCTCGCGCCTTGTCATTCATCGCAAGAGCACCCGCAAAATCGCCGCTTAGAAAGAGGGCTCTCCCAGTATTCTCATCGGTAACAGATAGCCCACGAAGATATCTGGGGTCGCGCGGATTGCCGGCGACAAGCTTTTCACGCAGTGCCATGGCTCGGTGGTGTTGATCGAGCGCACCAGGCAGGTCCCCACGATCTTCCAGCGCCAGCCCGAGTTGGTTGTAGGCAACTGCAAGCTCATCCTGGAGGTCACCGTTTTCCGGCTGTTCCGCTGCAAGTTCAACGTAGAGCGTTACAGCCTTCCTAAGATGGTCCAACCCGCGGCTTGCTTCGCTCGTATCAATCAATTGCCAGCCGATTCTTCTGTGGTTGTCGGCCAGCTGGCGCCGTGCTTGAAGATCATGTGGATTAGCTGCGACCAGCGCTTCGCGAATCCGAAGCGCTTTCAGATAGCTGTCCATCGCCCCGGCCCTGTCGCCCAGACTCGCGCTGTAGGCCTGCCCGCGCACATCGCCGACTCTGTCGTACGCTGCGGCCAGCTCGCGTTGCAAAGCCAGATCGCCGATGGCTTCGCCGGCAAGGCTATCCAGATAGACGAGCGCATCCTTAACCAGCCGCTCGCGCACGCGCGTTGCGCCAGGCAAGTCTTTGATCGCATCAAACAACAATGTTTTAGCTGGCGGCGCCTTTGGGCCGACGCTTCCCGCCGGCTGGGTGACGGTGGACGTGGCCGATTTTAACCGCGACGGCAAGCCCGATTATGTGCTTTACAACGCCAGCACGCGTCAAACCGCGGTGTGGTACATAAACAATAATGTTTTCATTGGCGCCGCGTTCGGTCCGACGCTTCCGGCTGGGTGGAGGTTGGCGGGTGTGGCGGATTTCAATAGCGATGGGAAACCGGATTACTTACTCTTCAATGCTAGCAGGGGTCAGTCTGCGATCTGGTATCTGACCGGAGTTACAATGGTCAGAGACGTCTATGGGCCGACGATTGCCAGCGGCTAGGTGCTATCCGGCGTTGCTGATTTCAACGGTGACAGGAGACCAGATTACGTGCTTTACAATTCGAGCACGCGGCAGACCGCAATCTGGTATCTGAACAACAATGTTTATGTAAGCGGCGCCTACGGACCTACTCTGCCAGCCGGCTGGAGCCTGGTCGCGCCTTAAGCGATACTTAAAGAAAAGCTAGACACCAATTTCACGAATTCACACAAATAGATCGACACACTATACAAGTCGCGTTTGTTGATTCGTGATAATTCGCGTAATTCGTGTCTTACGGGTTTGGCATTGCGCGATCTGTGCTTAGCTCGAAATTGATTTTTACGTCGTAGTGGTCGCCGTGAATGAGCCCGCTGGGTGGAGCGTCAACTAGGGTGACTTGCTTCGCAACCGTTGCTACCGACTCGTTCACGACAACGTTTTGAGACGGTTTAATGATTTCGAATTTGGAAACCCGCCCGTCTTTCTCGATGCGAACTTTGACCAGAGTCGAAATCTTGGCACCGGAAGGGATGTTGGTCGTCGGCTGGATCCATGCGCTGTAAAAACGGTCATGCAACATGTTGCCATACCAGGCAAACTCCGATGCATTGCTTCCTCCGCCCGCGCTGCCACCTTTGCCGGCTGAACCTGTTTTTCCACTGGCTTTACCGGATGACGATTTAGTCTTCGCACTAGCGGTTTTCGCGCTCTTCTTTTGCTCATCAGTCGCATCGGTTTGCTCTCCCTTGGATTTTGGCAGATTCGACTTCGCGTCCGCTGATGATTTGGATGCTTTCGCCAAGACAGTTTTTTTTGGCGGCTGTTTGAGAGCCGGCTTTGGCGTCGGCTTCGTCTTTGCTTCAGGAGCAGCCGTTTTTGAAACAGGCGTTGCAGTCGGCTTTGGTTCCGCTGTCGGCAAATCGATTTCGCTCTTTGCCTGAGTTAAAGACGGTCGCTCCTTTTCTGACTCGTCCGGCTTCAACGGTTCTGATTCAATAGATGGAACCGAAATTTTTGCAGATGACGGGGCACTGTTTGACTTTTCGGGAAGCAGGTCCTCCGCGCCGCTCAACCAAACCAAATTTTGCGCATCGGGCGCGCTTCGCGCTTTTAAGCTCCAGCGAACCAATCCTGCGATCAATGCGACATGCCCGAGAGCTATTAGCGTGACGTTTCGCCAAAAACGCCCACTTGCCACGCTGTGGCTACGCGAAGGCGGGTTTGTCGACATCTATTTCGACTCAGCCCTGGTGGCGATGCCGACCCTGGTAATTTGCGCCTCCTTTAGTGCATCCATCATCGCAATCAATTTTTGCACAGGCAACTCGCGATCGGGCCGAATCACAACGGCGACGTCTGGATTCGTCTGTTTCAATTCCGTCAGTCGTGCCGTAAGCGCTTTCAAATCGATTACCTGATTGTTAAACCGAATCGTCTCATCGCGATCGATTGAGACAATTTGCACTTGTGCTGACTTGATCGGCGGATTCGTAGCGCCGCTCGATGGAATCACGAGGTTCATGCTGCTTTCGAGCAACGGCGTCGTGATCATGAAAATGATGAGTAGCACGAATGCCAGATCGAGCAGCGGCGTGACATTGATTTCGCTGAGGGTAGAAAGGCTCTGGCGTTGCGAGTAGCGTCTCATCGACGAAATGCCGATTCACGCACGCTGTGATCGACGTATTTGTGCTCGAATTCCGAAGCGAGTTCCGCCGCAAAATTGTCCATCTCGACGATGATCCCGCGAATGCTGGTGACGAGAAAGTTGTAACCAAACATCGCTGGAATCGCCACACAGAGCGCGGTCACCGTGGTAATGAGCGCACCTGAAACACCGGGCGCCATCGAGACGAGGTTCGGCGAGCCTGCTTCGGCCACACCGGTGAACGCGTCCATCACGCCCCAGACCGTGCCGAGCAAACCAAGAAAGGGCGAGCCACTTACCGCAGTTGCGAGCAAGATCATCTGCGATTCAAGTGAAAGCGCCGTTTCGCCCACCGCTCGTTCCATCGCCGCGTTGACTGCGCCCATTTGCGCCGGCGAAATTTTGTCAGCGATCCCAAGTCGCGCCCGAAACGTGTCGTCCACCTCAGCCGAACCGAGCAAATGAAATGTCATTTCCTCGCAGCCGGCCCGATACACGTTGAACACTGGCGATCCCGGAAAGCGCGCGTTCTTCTCAAACAGACGCAACGGTTGTCGATCCTGCCGAAACGCAGCGAGAAAACGCGCGTTCTGTTTTCGGGCAAACCGGATCACGCGCAATTTCGTGATCATGATTGACCAACTAAAAATGGATGCGACAGCGAGCAGAGTGAGAACGAGTTTGCCTGCGATCGTTGCGTGATCGAACGCAAAAAGGAGACCGCCGCCGGCTGCTACGATTTCAAGCATTCCCGCGTCACCGGCTTAAGTAATAACGCCGTTTTAGAGAAACGCTACTTGTCATTTCGACCTATTGGGTACGTCGGTCGCATTTTTGCTATGGCAACAAACCCAAGACCGATAGCGATAAGGAAGAATGAAAAGAATTGGCCGCGCGTGAAGGGACCGATGAGTGTCGCATCGGGCTCGCGGAAATATTCGACTACAATCCGAAAAATCGCGTAACAGATAAAAAATAATCCGGTCAAAACGCCATTTGGCTCACGCCTGCGCGTACGCACGAACCACAGAATCGCGAACAAAGCGATTCCTTCAAAAAAAGCCTCGTAGAGCTGCGAGGGATGGCGCGGGGAAAGAATTGGGCGCAGTGCAGCGGCCACTTCTGGCTGGCTGCGAACTGCCTCAACGATTGCATCGGGCGTGGTAAGCGATGGCTCGATTCGCGCGCACGCTGCCACCGCGCGCTCGGCTTCCTGGGGATGATCGAACAGTTCCTTGGGAAATTGCATTGCCCAAGGGACTTTCGTAATCCGTCCGTAAAGTTCGCCGTTGATGAAATTGGCACAGCGCCCAAAGAACAATCCGATAGGCACAGTGACCACCAGATTGTCGCCAAGATTCGTCCACGAAATTTTATGCCGATGCGCGTAGTACAAAGTGAACAGCAACACGCCAACCATTCCGCCGTGGCTGGACATTCCCCCTTCCCAGACGCGGAACATCGACAGCGGCTCACGCAGCATTTCAGGTTTGTAGAAGAAAACGTAGCCGAGACGCCCGCCGATGATCACGCCAAACAGAGCGCAGCCAGTGATGAAATCGCCCACACGTTGCGGCGGAAGATCAGCATAGCCGCGTTTAGCAAGCCAAAGGAAGAGGAGATAGCTGGAGATAAAAGCAAGTACGTATGCCAAACCGTACCAGCGCGGGCCAACATTGTCGTGAATCCGAAAAATAATTGGATCAAGATTGTGCAGATAATACGCGAGCATTGCGCCGATTGTCCGTGATGTCCGCAGGACTGGCAACGAAAACGCGTGTCATCCCGAATGAAGTGAGGGATCTCTCAATGGGTGATGGGTTAGATTGTCCGTGCTGCGTGACGCGCACCGGGATCGTGAAATCCTTCGCTTCGCTCAGGATGACAGCGCCTTTTTGGCGCGCGACGAGCTCAATGCCTTTCGCAAAAACGGCGCGGTGCGGCTCACGCGGTTCTTTGCAACTTGTTCCGGCGTCCCGAACGCAACGACTTCGCCTCCATCCGCGCCGGCTTCCGGGCCAAGATCAACGATGTAATCGGCCTCTGCGATCACGCTGAGATTGTGTTCGATGACAATCACCGTGTTTCCTTCGTCAACGAGCCGATGCAGGACGTTAAGAAGCAATTCAATGTCGGCCATGTGCAGGCCAATTGTCGGTTCCTCAAGCAAATACAATGTGGAGCTTGGCTTGCGCATTTTGCGAATCTGCTCATCCACCGCGCGGCTGACACCGCGCTTGAGTTGTGTGACCAGCTTCAGCCGTTGCGCTTCGCCGCCGCTCAAAGTCGGACTCGGCTGTCCTAGCTTGAGATAGCCCAACCCCGTATCGACCAGCAAAGAGAGCGGACGCGCAATTTTTGGATGTGCCGAAAAGAATTCCGCTGCTTCCTCGATGGTCATTTCCATTACGTCCCCGATCGATTTGTCGTTGTAGAATACCTCAAGCGTCTGCGGATTGTAACGTCTGCCGCCGCAATCTTCGCACGGTACATAGCTGCGCGGCAGAAAATTCATCTCCAGTTTGATTACACCCTGCCCCTTGCAAGTCTCGCAACGACCGCCTTCGGCGTTGAACGAAAATCGGCTTGCCGAATAGCCGCGCACTCGTGAGACCGGCAGTTGGGCGTAAAGATTTCGGATCTCGTCGAATACTTTGACATACGTGCTCGGTGTCGAACGGGATGTCTTACCGATCGGCGATTGATCGACTTCGTAGACGGCTTGGAGTTCCTGCGCGCCGCTCACCAGTTTGAACAGATCGCCATTTCCTGCGCGTTTTCTTTCTTTCAGTTGCTCACACACTGCTGGCCAAATGACCTCGTGCATCAAGGTCGATTTGCCGCTGCCGGAAATTCCAGTGATCACTGAAAGCCTGGCAACGGGGAACCGAATATCGATGTCTTTCAAATTATTTGCCCTCGCGCCACGGACTTCGATCCAATCTTCGACATCACGTAGAGATCGGCGCGATCCGCGGATGGGATGGCAAAGCGGCGATTTTAAGCAACGTGCCGTCTCAGAATGTGCATTTCGTTCGACGTCGCGCAGTGTGCCTGCCGCCACGACTTCTCCGCCGTGAATCCCAGCGCGCGGACCAAGATCGACGATGTGATCGGCGCGCCGCATCGTTTCCTCATCATGCTCGACAATAATCAGTGAATTTCCTTTGTTCCGTAGTGCGGTGAGCGTATCAAGCAATCTCAAGTTATCGCGTGGATGAAGCCCGATCGTCGGCTCATCCAGTACGTAAAGGACGCCGCGCAGGTTCGAGCCGAGTTGCGCTGCTAATCGAATCCGCTGTGATTCTCCACCGCTCAACGTCTTTGCCGAGCGCCCGAGCGGGAGATAGCCGAGACCAACTTTTTCCATGAATCGCAATCGCTGCTGAATTTCAGGAACCAGACCGGCGGCGATCGTTTGGTGCGTTCCCCGGAATTTCAATCTCTCAACTTTGCGCGCCGCTTCGCTTGCCGAAAGATTGGTGAATTGATCGATCGTGTAACCTTGGACACGCACGTGACGCGCCACGGCGTTCAACCGCGAACCGTGACAACTCGGGCATTCGCGCGCTTCGCCTTCTTCGATCCATTCGGACTCGCGTTCGGCGGCGAGCTCAGTTTCCAAGACCGATTCACCGTCGGGGCTGGCAGCGGTTTGCAGATCCTGGTCCCAGATTTCACCGAATCCACCGCATTCTTCGCAGGCACCGTGAGGTGAATTAAACGAAAACAAACGTGGATCGAGCTCCTCGAACGCGCGGCCACAGTTTGGGCAGCTCATTTCGGTGCTTAAGATTGTGAGTCGATTTTTTGAATCGAGCAGACGCGCGGTGCGGCGGCCAATCTCTAACGCGCGCTGAGCGATCTCACGCGCTTTCGCGATTCGCTCCCGATCGATGAGACCAACGACCACATCGATTGTGTGTTCTTTGAATCGCTCCAATTTCCGGAAATGCGAAATAGGAACCAATTTCCCATCCACATAAAGCGTATCGAATCCCTGGCGCTCCGCCCAGCGCGCGACTTCGGTATGAAAACCCTTTCGAGCTTTGACCAATGGTGCAAGCACTCTCACCGGCCCGCGTCTGGCGAATAATTCAATCTGCTTGGCAATGGCCGCGAGGCTTTGTTTCTCCACGGGCAAATCACAGTCCGGGCAAAATTGCGTTCCTGTTTTTGCGAAGAGCAGACGAAGAAAGTGGTAGACCTCCGTCACAGTAGCGACGGTCGATTTTCCTCCGCCGCGTGTGACCCGTTGTTCAATCGCCACGCTGGGAGGCAATCCACTGACCAAATCAACGTCTGGCTTCTCAAGTTGCTCAACGAATTGCCGTGCATACGGCGACATGCTGTCGAGAAAACGTCGTTGTCCCTCTGCAAAGAGAATATCAAATGCGAGCGTCGATTTTCCGGACCCACTCAGGCCGGTGATGACCACCATTTGCTCTCTCGGGATTTTGACATCGATGTTCTTCAGGTTGTGCTCGCGCGCACCGTGGACTTGGATTGCGCCGTTCGCTCCATTTAGGCGAAAACGCGGCGCCTCTTCGGCAGCTCGAGGGATTTCTACGCTGTCATCCTGAGCGTAAGCGAAGGACCTCTCCAACTCGTGCGATGCGTTACGAGGTCCCTCGCCGTCTTCGCGGCTCGGGATGACATGTGCCGCGCTCCGAGATTTGGACAGAACGCGTCGCAAGAACTCCCCGGTGTGCGAATTCGCATTCTTCGCGATTTGCTCTGGTGTTCCAACAGCGACCACATCGCCACCTGCGTCTCCTGCTTCCGGGCCAAGATCGACAATCCAATCCGCGCACTTGATCACTTCGAGATTGTGCTCGATTACCACGATGGAATGGCCGCGATCAATCAGACGCTGAAATAATCGCAGCAACATCGCGACGTCATCGAAGTGAAGTCCTGTGGTCGGCTCGTCGAAGATAAACAAATTGCCGATTCCTTTTCCATTTGGACGCTGCTTGTTCGGCGTTGAGCGTTGGACGTTTTCTGTCTCCGCCAAATGCCCAACAAGCTTCAGCCGCTGCGATTCACCACCCGACAGGGTGTTCAAAGGCTGCCCTAGCCGCAGATAACCAAGCCCCACTTCCTCAAGCACACCGAGCGGTTCGGACAAGGTCCTGTTCTCGCCAATTTGCGCGAAAAATCCGATCGCTTCGCTTACGGTGAGCTTCAACAGATCGTGAATTGATTTTCCATGCAGCTGAACTTTCAGAACATGCGCCTGAAACCGTCTCCCTTCGCATTCTGCGCACCGCACGAAAAGATCACTCAAGAATTGCATCTCAATTTTCTCGTATCCCGTGCCGGAACACCGTTCACAGCGGCCGCTGCCGGAGTTAAACGAGAATGTGCTGGCCGTGAGTCCCTGAGACATTGCTTCCGGTTGAGCGGCGAACAATTCGCGAACCCGATCGTAAAGTCCCAAATAAAGCAGCGGCGTTGACCGCGGCGTGCGCGCAAGAGGCGCCTGGTCGACCATGATTACCTCGTGGATGCGATGCGCGCCGGTGACCGATTTGCATGCGCCCGGTTCCTGATCGGACAACTGCCCCTTGGCGACTAGCAGATTCCGATAGAGCACGTCGTGGATCAGCGTGGATTTCCCGGAACCGGAAACTCCGGTGACGCAGGTAAAAACGCCCAGCGGAAGATCGACGTCGATGGTCTTGAGGTTGTGTTGACGTGCGCCAACGATCCTGATCGATGACGTCCATTTTCGCCATGACTTCGGCACCGAAATTGATTTTCGATTCGTTAGGTAATCGCGTGTGAGCGATTCCGTATAGCCGCCGTCCTGTGGGCGGCGCAATCCCGAGGATCTGTCGGCACCGTCACCCGCGCTCCCCAGACGGAGGCAACTACAGAAATCATTCAGCAGCCCATTCCAAACCAACTCGCCGCCGTGTTCGCCGCGGCTTGGGCCGATATCGATCAAATTATCAGCGGCGCGAATGATTTGTTCTTCGTGCTCGACCACGAGCAGGGTATTGCCTTTGTCGCGTAAGTTGTGCATTACACGCACGAGCCGGCCAACGTCACGAGGATGCAAACCGATGCTGGGTTCATCCATGACGAAGAGTGTATTAACCAGCGATGCACCGAGACATGTTGTGAGGTTCACCCGTTGCACTTCGCCGCCGCTCAAAGTGCGCGTGGACCGATCCAGCGTCAGATAGCCAACGCCGACTTCGCAAAGATAATCCAGGCGCGCACAGATTTCGTCGCGCAACATTCGCGCGGTCGAATCGTTCGGCAGAACCTCGATCGCGCGGAGAAAATCGCGGGCAGCCAAGGTCGACAGCGCCTGAAATTCGGGGAGCGTTAGCTGTAACGGCGCTTTGCGAGCGCCATCCCGGCTGTGATGCATCGCCGCTACACTTTTGTAGTTCACCGCTTCGGGCTGATATCGTCCTCCATTGCACCTCGGGCAGGTGATGTAAGCGCGATAGCGGCTGAGCAAGACGCGCACGTGCATCTTGTAAGTCTTGCTCTCTAGCCAGCGAAAGAATCCGCGGACACCATACCATCGATGGTGTTCGTAATCCTCGTCTGTATAAGCACCCGACCGTTTCTCCCCTTCGATGACGAAGTCCTGGTCGGCCTTCGGTAATTCTTCAAAGGGAACATCGATGTCGATTTCTTTTCGTTCGCAGGCTCGAAGCAAGTCTTTCTGCGATTCGCCGAATTCGGCGCCGCGAAAAACGCGCACCACGCCTTGTTTGATACTCAGACTGCGATCTGGAATCGCCTTGTTGAGATCAATTGCGATGGTACGACCAAATCCTCGACATTCCGGGCACGCACCGAGTGGATTGTTGAAACTGAACAGTCCGGGTGTAGGCGGGCGAATGTCGAGATCGCAATGCGCGCAATGCCAGCCCGTGGAGAATGGTAACTCCGATCCTTTAATGTCGGCCGCATCCTTTGATCTCGCAGGCGACACTCCTGCCTCCACAGAAATCGGCACGACATTGATCTTGCCCTTCCCGAAGCGCAGCGCGGTTTCAATTGCTTCGATCAATCGTGCGCGGTTTTTCTCCGAGATCGTGATGCGATCCTGAATCACCTGAATGCGGCCGCCCAGTCGTTTCAATTTTGGCTCGACATCAACGCGCACGATTTGGTTGTCGATCCATACGCGGAGATAACCCTGTTGCTGAAGAAATTCGAAGAACTTGCGTGGTTCAGTTTTCGGTGGAACGGCAACCCAAAAAGTGACCAGCACAGTTACCGGCTCTTCCCGTTTGTCATCCTGAGCGGAGCGTACCGAAGTCGAAGGACCTCTGGACATTTTTTGGAAAGTTAGAGATTCCTCGACGTCGTTCCGCTTCGCTTCACTTCGCTCGAAGTGAGCGCTCGAAAACTGTCCGAAAATCTGCTCGACGATTGACTGCGCGGTTTCTGGACGAATTTCGCGGCCACAACTCGGACAAAATGCGCGAGCGACGCGCGGCCAGAGCAATTTCAGATAATCGTTGATTTCCGTCATCGTGCCGACAGTAGAGCGCGAGCTCTTGACCGGGTTCGCTTGCTCGATGGCAATCGCAGGTGGGATGCCGCGGATGTCGTCCACGCGCGGCTTGTCCATGCGGTCGAGAAATTGCCGCATGTATGGGCTGAATGTTTCGACGTAACGTCGCTGGCCTTCGGCGTAAATAGTCTCGAACGCCAGACTGGATTTACCGCTTCCGCTGGGGCCCGTGATGACCGTCAATTTTCCCAGCGGAAGATCGACATCGATCCCTTTGAGATTGTTCTGGCGCGCCCCTCTAACCTCAATGTGATCTTTCGCGACTGGTACTCTGCGATGTTTTGTGCTGGCAACCTTCGAACCCACCGGAAATATTCGCCGCCAGTCAAGCGGTTCGCAAATTCTGTAGCCGCTTCGCTGCGCGAAGCGCTTCTGGTGCAGGATATGCACGCGCCGCGTCGCCCAGCGGGCCGACAGCTACAGTTTAAAACGCGCTACGAGTTGTTCGCGTTGTTTCTGCAACTCTTCGGGAACCACTCCGCCGAGCGAGTCGAAAAAGATCTTGTGCTCGGCGAGTTCTTTTTGCCATTCCTCGTGATCGATTCCAAGAAGGTCGGCGACGCATTTGTGATCGATGTCGAGACCCTCAAGATCGAGATCATGCGGAGTCGGTAACCAGCCGACGGGTGATTTGACTGCACCGGCATTTTGTTCGCAGCGATCAATGATCCATTTGAGCACGCGCATGTTCTCGCCAAAGCCCGGCCAAAGAAATTTCCCATCGGCACCTTTGCGGAACCAGTTCACGTTAAAGATGAGCGGCGGATTGGTGAGACGTTTTCCGGTGTCGATCCAATGCCGGAAATAATCGCCGATGTTGTATCCGCAGAAGGGCAACATCGCCATCGGATCGCGGCGGACTTTTCCGACAGCCCCCGTCGCGGCCGCCGTTGTCTCAGAGGCCATGGTGGCGCCGAGATAAACGCCATGAATCCAATCGAACGCTTCATAAACAAGCGGCACAGTGTCGCTCCGACGCCCACCGAAAATGATGGCGCTGATCGGAACGCCTTCGCCTTTTTCAACATCTGGATCAAGCGCAGGATTGTTGCGCATTGGTGTCGCAAACCGGCTGTTCGGATGCGCACCTTTTTCTTTCGAATCGGGGGTCCAATCGTTCCCGCGCCAGTCGATTGCCTGTTTGGGAGGCTCACCGTCTTTTCCTTCCCACCAAACATCGCCATCGTCAGTCAGCGCGACGTTTGTATAAAGCGTGTCGTGTCCAATCGATCGCATCGCGTTCGGATTCGATTTAAAGCTTGTTCCCGGCACGACGCCGAAATAGCCGTTCTCCGGATTCACAGCGAACAAACGTCCGTCACGAATTTCCATCCATGCGATGTCGTCACCGACAGTTGTCACTTTCCAGCCTTTGAAGTGCGCAGGCGGAATCAACATTGCGAAATTGGTTTTGCCGCATGCGCTTGGGAACGCCGCGGCAATGTAATGTTTTTTTCCTTCGGGCGATTCGACACCGAGGATCAGCATGTGCTCGGCCATCCAGCCTTGTTTGCGCGCAAGATACGATCCGATTCGCAGCGCGAGACATTTCTTGCTCAGCAAAACGTTGCCGCCGTAACCGGAGCCCACCGAGATAATCGTGTTGTCCTGGGGGAAATGACAGATGAATCGCCGATCAGGATCGACATCTAATAGTGAATGCACACCACGGTTCCATTCCGCCTTTGGATCGCTGCCCAGGCGTTCGAACGCGACGTTGCCCATGCGCGTCATGATTCGCATGCTCAGCACGACATATTTTGAATCCGTGATTTCGAACCCCACCTTCGTTAGGGGCGAATCGGGCGGGCCCATGATGTAAGGCACAACAAACATCGTGCGTCCGTGCATCGCGCCATCCAGCAGTCCATATAACTTGGAATATGTATCCGCCGGTTCCGACCAGTTGTTTGTTGGGCCGGCTTCCTCTTTGGTCGGCGTGCAAATGAATGTGAACTTCTCGACCCGCGCGACGTCGTTCGGGTTGGATCGGTGCAGATATGAGCATGGAACCTTTTTCTGGTTCAGCTTGATGACCACGTTCTGTTTTAAGGATTCCCCGATCAGAAATTCATTCTCGCGCTCAGAACCGTCACACCAGAAAATGTTTTCGGGTTTTGTCAGTTTTCCGATTTCGTTTACCCAGTCGAGGACGGCCTGGTTCGTTGGCTTCGTATCGCCGATTCCGTTCGGCGGGAATATGGCACGTGCGATGTTTTTCATGAAACGAAGGTGTGCATCTTAAGCACGAATGAGCGGCTTCGCCACGCTGAATCGTTGAACGGTTAAGTCGTCTCTCCGGCGGTGACGGGCATAAGAACTCTCCGAATCATGAATCATCTTGCGCAAGAACAGTGCGCGGCATTAATTGAAAGTATGTTCGGGGTCACCACCTCCGATGATTATCGGCCGGTTGCGTGGATGGGCCGCTATCCCGTCGACGT
>Ga0066388_100000276_pt1 | contig 22412 bp, 21 predicted proteins | sample PanSoiMetaGPlot6_FD_64539 | JGI IMG/M metagenome (GOLD analysis project Ga0066388, IMG submission 64539) | Tropical forest soil microbial communities from Panama analyzed to predict greenhouse gas emissions - Panama Soil - Plot 6 (Hybrid Assembly) | ecosystem: Environmental > Terrestrial >...
ACTCCGTGTTCGTTCTTAATCAGCCATGCCAACTCGAATGTTGATCCCACCGCCATTAGTTAGGCGGGACGTGGCGCGCCCGAAGAGATTCGAACTCCTGACCCCCAGATTCGTAGTCTGGTGCTCTATCCAGCTGAGCTACGGGCGCTTGATTCCAGTCGCCGAAACCCGGCAGCGAGATCGGCGCATAGCTATCGTCTAAGACCGCTATTGGCAAGGGTTGACGCCGTTACGCTCACGCCGGCTGCGCGGCCCAGGCCAACGCCTCGTTTTCGATACGGATACGGTAGAGAAGCAGCGCCGCATTGGCGATCGAAAACACAAGTGCGAATACCGGCAACCCCAGCGTCAGTGGAACAACGGCGATTTCCAGCGCAACGATCAAATAATTCGGATGCCTGAGCCAACGGTACGGCCCGCACGCAATGGGAGCGGCACCACGCAGCACAATGACGCGGGTCGTCCATCGTCGGCCAAGGCTCGTGATCACCCAAAAGCGGCCTATCTGCAGCAGAACAAAGATCGCGAGCCAGAAAGGAATGATGGCGCGGTCGTGTCCGAGCAGCCAAAGCCCAAGCAGCCATGATGCATGCAATCCGACGATGAGCGGATAGTGCTCGGCCCCAAATTCGACGGCACCCTCTGCACGCAAACGCCCGGTGTTGAATTGCGCGAAGGCTAGCTCGGCAAGCCTTTGCGCGAGTAGGAATGCGACCAGCCAGGCGCCCTCACCCATGTGCGACCTCGAGCGCGAGAAGGTTCGCGGTGAACCCTGGTCCGAGCGCTGAAAGCATTGCTGGGCCGCGCAAACCGCGCCGGAGCGCGCGCTCGAGCACGAACAGCACCGTCGGCGCCGACATGTTGCCTTGGCCTCGCAAAACCTCCCGCTCGTCGCGCAACGAGCCTTTTTGCATTTCGAGCGCAGTCTCGATCGCATCGAGGACCTTGGCCCCACCGGGGTGACAGATGAGCTGAGGTGCATGCAGCCGCGCCGTTTTGATGAAGCGGCGCACGGGTGCAGCCATCCTCTGCTCCACGAAGCGCGGCAGCGAACGTGAGAGCATCACTCTGAATCCTACCGGATCGATCACCCAGCCCATAATGTCGAGCGTGCGTGGCCAGGTGTGTTCGGCGGCTGCGCCGATCCGCAATTGAGCGGGCACATCCTCAGAACGCAGCACAGCCGCGGCCGCGCCGTCCCCGAACAACGCAGACGAGATCACATCAGCTTTTGACCCGCGATCGATGCGGCAGGCGAGCGTGCACAGCTCGATCACGACGACGAGGATTACTTCACCGGGTTCGGCACGCGCCAGGCGGGCCCCGAGCGACAGACCTGACACGCCGCCGGCGCAGCCACGCCCGAATACGGGCACGCGCATCACCGACGGCCGGAATCCCATTTCCGGACCGACGCGGGCTTCGATGCTTGGTGTGGCGATGCCGGTTGAAGACACCGTAACGACGACATCGACATCGCGCGCGGCGATGCCCGCACGATCGAGCGCCGCGCGTGCAGTCCGCACGAACAATTCGCTCGCGCTCTCAAGGTAGACTTTGGTGCGCTCCCCTAAATCATGCGGCTCGCTTAGCCATTCGAGAGACCTTGCCGAATAGCGTCGCTCAATGCCGGAATTAACGAACACCTCAGCCAGTTTCGGGTAACGCGCGAAAGTGCGCCCATAGACCTTGAGCGCAGCATCCGCGACGGCCCGCTGGTCAAGCTCGTGGGGCGGCACTGCGGTTGCAACCGAAAGCACATTCACCGGCGCTACCATGGCTTTATCCTTCGCGTTAAACGACCACGTCCTTACGCAAAAAACACCGCAGGTTGTAGGGTCTTCCCACGTCAAGCGTGGGCGCGTTCACCAGATCGTGTACTCAGATCGACTGCGCGGTCTGTCCAAATTAATAAGCCATAAAAATAATCGAGCTTGCGCGGCCAAATTGCCAAATTGCAGACGAACGCCACTCAGGCTTGGGCGCGTTCGCTTCGGCGCGAGCTCAGATCCACCGCGCGATCGGGAATCGTGATGCTGAAAGTTGCGCCGATTGTTCCAGGCACAAGACGGATTTCCCCGCCGTGCGCGCGTACCAGCTCGGCCGCGATCGCCAGCCCCAGGCCGGTTCCACCGGCACGGGCCGATCCCTGGAACGCCTGGAACAAGTGGGCGCGCGCCTTTTCGGGCACTCCCGGGCCGGTGTCGGACACCTCGATGATCACCACGCTGCCTTCGCGCCGGCCGGTAATGCGAATTTGATCGCGTGCGGGATCCCGCGCGCCGCGCGCCTCCAGCGCTTGCATGGAATTGCGTGCGAGGTTGACAAGGACACGAAACACTTGGTCGTGATCCGCCTCGACGGTGAGGCCGCGCTCCACGGCCACGATCCAGCGGATCGGCACTTCGAGCCCCAGACCGAGCGCCTCGTGCACCTCTTCGATCAGCGGTTCCACTTCAATCGTTTTGCGCTCGGGGGACGGTTCCTGCGCGCCACCGTAAGACAGAGTTGACTGGCAAAATGCGATTGCGCGTTCGAGCGCCCGCATGAGCTTTGGCGCAAAACGCTGCACCTTCGGATCTGGCGAAGTCGAAAGCTGGTCGGAAAAAAGCTGCGCCGAAGCCAAAAGGTTGCGCAGATCATGATTAATCTTAGACACCGCGAGGCCAAGGGCAGCGAGCCTGCTCTGTTGGTGCAGCATCGTGGCGAGTTCGCGTTGCATGGCGCCAAGTTCTTCTTCGGCGACCCCGATTTCATCCTGCCTACCGCTTTCCGCAATGATGCGTGACGGATTTTCCGGATCGGCGCGGAACGCAATCATGTTACTGGTAATACGCCACATCGGGCGAACCAAAAGATAATGTAGTGCAAAGAACACCAACATCGCGGTGATGCAGGAGATCGCCAAAGACAACATCAGAATGTTCACTGAGAACGTCCACATCGCCTTGCAAAGCGGAGCCTCGTCGAGAATGATTTCGAGGAAATCGCCACCCATCGGGGCGGCGCCAACCACGCGTATCACATCGCCTGGTCTGCAGGTCAGAAGGGTTTCGTAAGCTTCGACAATCGAGTGCCACCAGGACCCGTGCCGCATGTCGATGTCTTGCGCGATTGTCGACGGCATATTCGAGGCAGCGAGGAGCCGACGCTGGTTGCCCATTTTCATAGCCACCGCGCGCGCGCCGATGCTCTGTAGAATTTGGTTCGCAAGGCTCTCTGGCACCATTCCGCTTGGCGCGGCATCGAGCACAAGGGCCGCGGTATGTGCCGCGGCAAGCCGGTCGTTCAGCCAATTCAATCGGAAATTTGCGACGGACGGCACGTAGATCAAAATTTCCGCAATCATCACAAACAGGATCGTAAGCAAAAGCAATTTCCCGGAGAGGCCGACGTGCCACGTCCGCGTCGGCCGCTGCTCCACTGCAATTTCGCTCTCTAATCCGTTTCCTGGTTCCAAAATCGCCTCAACCGAAGATTCGCATCCAGGTGATGATGCGCCGCACCCAAGTGCTGGTCAAACCAAGGGTGAAATAGTCGAGAGCGGCACGTTTTCCAACCTCGGACAGGGTCGGATACGGCAGCACGATCTCGGTTAACGTCCGAATGTTGAGGCCCCGAGCGATTGCAAGCGTCCACATTGCTATCAGTTCGCCTGCCTGCGCTCCAACAATTGTCGCGCCTACTATCTTACCTTTCGTCGTTGTGATGACTTTAATGTGGCCGCAGGTCGTCCTTTCTGCCTGCGCTCGGTCGTTATCACTGTAGGGCCAGCGTGCGACATGAATCCTGGCGTGTCGCGCTCGCGCCTGCGTCTCAGTCAGGCCTGTCTGCGCAAGCTCCGGCTCGGTGTAGATCGCCCATGGAACGGCAGCATCATTTGTCCGAACCGGGAAACGGAAAAGCGCGTTTCGGACCACCAGGCCGGCGTGATAATTCGCGGCGTGGGTGAGCCGAGCGTGACCTGCTGTGCAATCTCCGATCGCGTAAACTCGCCGGTTGGTGGTTTTGAGGGATCCATTCACGAAAATGCCGGTTTGGTCATGGCGAATTCCCGCAACATCGAGATTGAGCCCATCAATCACCGGCGTGCGCCCCGCAGCAACCAGCAGATGACTGCCGGTAATGGTCTGTTCTGCGCCGGCAATCTCGATCGTCGCCGTGACGACATTGGCGATCCGGGAGATGCCAATGATATTGACCCCGCTGCGAATGACGACGCCCTCGCGCTCGAGAGCACCGAGCAGAATGGCGACGCATTCCGGATCATCATTGGCGAGTGGCCGAGCCGCCTCAAGCACCGTCACTGAGCTTCCCAGACGCCGGAAGGCCTGGGCCATTTCGAGGCCGACCGATCCGGCGCCGATGATGATAAGATGCTCCGGCCGCTCCTCGAGATCGAAGATAGTCTCGTTCGTCAGATAGGCACCGGTGTCGAGCCCGGGAATTGACGGCACCGCAGGTGCCGAGCCCGTCGCGATGACAAACCGCCGCGCGCGGATTTCGATATCGTCCACCGCAACGGTGCTGTGATCGAGAAATTTTGCATGGCCGTAAATAACTCGAACGCCCAGCCCTGTGAAGCGCTGGGCAGAATCCACTGGAGCTACAGCGGCAATGACGCTGTGCACATGAGCGTGCACCTTGGCGAAACTGACTCCGGTATTTCGTCCGTCGGGTCCAAAGGCGCCGGCGTCCCGCAAGCTCTGGACACGCCTAGCCGCCGCCAACAGAGCTTTCGAAGGCACACAGCCGGTGTTGAGACAATCGCCGCCCATCTTGCAACATTCGATCAGCACCGTCGGAACACCAAAAGCAGCCGCTGCTGCGGCCACCGACAATCCTCCGGGCCCACCGCCGATCACGCAAATGTCGGGTGCGAGTTTTTCCACCATGTCCATTTCAGCCTGCCTGGACCGATCATAGCGGCATCACCTGACGGCATGCGAGCGTGCGCGCCAATACTTCACCGCGACCGGGAGCAGCGCGAGAAGACCGAGGGCAATAAGCGCTGTAACCAACTGCGGCGTCAGTACATCCATGGTGTTGAAAACCATTCGGCAATCAGAGCCCTGGGCAGCGAGGCACTGCCGGTATGAATTTTCCTGCGCCGAGATCACGCTGTCGAGGCCGCGGCCGGCCAGGGCGTAGACTATCGCCCCCGGAATTATGCCGAGTATGGTCGCAGTGGCGAACGGCCCAAGCCGCACGCCGGCGAAGGCCGCCACCAGATTGACCAGGAAAAATGGAAATGCGGGCACCAAGCGCAAGAACAGAAGATAATTGAAGGCGTCGCTGCGAAAACCCTCGGCGAGCTGGTTGGCGCGCGGCCCCGCGTGCCTCAGCAACGGCTCCCCTAGCGCCGTTCGCGCCACAAGAAAGATGAGCATCGCACCGATGGTTGCGCCGACGACGGCTGCCGAGGCGCCGACGGCGATTCCGAACAAGAAGCCCCCGACCACCGTGAGAAACGCAGCACCCGGTAACGACAGCGCAGCGATGACGATATAGAGACCGATATAGCCGAGTACCGAGAATATGCGATGCCCCGCAACGAAAGTATCGATCGTGGAGCGGTAACGCACCAACGATTCAAGCGAGATTGCGCCGCTCCCAATCGCGAGATAGCCGATCCCCGCGAGCATGACGACGACCGCCAATGGCAGCAGTCGGCGGGTAATATCACGCGGCTGATCGGCGGAGGGCGGACTTGTGGGCATTGACGCTTGTATACACGAGCCCTTGTCCCGGCCAGTCCAGCCCACCGGCTTGTGAGGCTTTGTGATATAGGCAGGCGGCCGCATTGACGGGCCAGTGGCCCTCCCTTATAAGCCGCGCAAAATCGACTGCCGGCCCGAGAAATTCGGGTTGTGGCGGTTATTCGAGGACGGCGTCCTCTTTTCCCCACGACGCGGCTAGCGGAGAACGGAACGTGAAGCGGACTTATCAACCGAGCAAGCTCGTACGCAAGCGTCGCCACGGTTTCCGCGCGCGCATGGCAACGAAAGGTGGACGCAAGGTCGTGTCGGCGCGCCGGGGACGCGGACGCAAGCGGCTGTCCGCCTAACGGCGGCGAAACCCGCCCGCGCATATCGTTTCCATGGATCGACTGAGGCAACGGGCGGACTTTCTGGCCGCGGCAAGCCGGATCAAGGTGCCGGCCTCGGCCTTTGTACTGCAAGCGCGCAAGCGACCTGATACGGGTCCCGCACGTTTCGGCTTTACCGTCTCGAAGAAGGTCGGAAATGCCGTCGAGCGTAATCGGGTCCGCCGGCGTTTACGGGAAATTGTCCGGCTCTCGGCCGCCAGCCGGTTTCACGCCGGACATGACTACGTGCTGGTTGGACGGCGCGCGGCACTTGATCTGCCGTTTGCCCGGATGACGCAGGAACTTGAACAAGCATTGCGCCGCGCACATGCGGGAGGCAATGGCAGAATGGAATCTCGATGACCGACAATAAAAACACCATCCTTGCCATTGTGCTGTCGGCGCTGGTGCTGCTCGGTTGGCAGTATTTCTTCGCCGGACCGCAGGAAAAGGCGCGGCAGGAGCAGCTGCAATCTCAGCAGCAAAAGCAGAATGTGCCGGCACCGGTCCAGCCCGGTCAGCCTGCTCCTTCGCCTGCGCAAAGCGGGACCGCACAAGTGCCTGGTCAAACAAGCGCACCTGCAGCCGCCGCGCCGGTTGACCGCGCCGCTGCATTGGCCGCCTCGCCGCGCGTTCCGATTGCGACTGAGACGCTGCAAGGCTCGATCGCGCTCAAGGGCGGACGCATCGACGACCTCGCGCTACTCAAATTTCGCGAAACGGTCGATCCCAAGTCACCGCCGATCGTTCTGCTTTCGCCGTCCGGCACCGCCGATCCGTTTTACGCGGAGTTCGGCTGGACCAGCGCAACCGGAGCCAACGTAAAGGTGCCAACCTCGGAAACAATATGGACGCAGGCGAGCTCCGGGGTGCTCAGTATTGGCCATCCGGTGACGCTGACTTACGATAACGGCGAAGGGCTCGAATTCCACCGCACCATTTCGGTCGATGACAAATATCTCTTCACGCTCAAGGATGAGGTTACCAATAAGAACGCGAATCCGATCGCTCTATATCCCTATGCGTTGATTTCGCGTCACGGCATCCCGCCCACCGCCGGATATTATATCCTGCACGAAGGCCTCATCGGCGTACTCGGCGACGCCGGTTTACAGGAATATACCTACAAGAACATCGAAGAAAAAAAAGCGGTCAATTTTGACGTAACCAACGGCTGGCTTGGCATCACCGACAAATATTGGGCGGCCACGCTGCTGCCGGACACAACCGCCCGTCTTAAAGCGCGGTTCTCCACCGGCATGCTCGGTACGATCAGGACATTCCAGACCGACTATCTGCTCGATGCGCAGACCGTCGCACCGGGCGCCACCATTTCGGCCAACGCACGGCTATTCGCCGGCGCAAAAGAAGTGGCGGTCGTCAATGACTACGACAGGCAGCTCAAGCTCAATCGCTTCGATCTCCTGATCGATTGGGGCTGGTTCTACTTCATCACCAAGCCGCTGTTCATCGCGATCGACTATCTCTACCGCTTGGTCGGGAATTTCGGCGTCGCGATCCTGATCGTGACGGTGTTGATCAAGATTGCTTTCTTCCCGCTGGCCAACAAGTCCTATGCCTCGATGGCAAAGATGAAGGCGGTGCAGCCGCAGATGACTGCAATCCGCGAGCGTTACGCGGATGACAAGGCCAAGCAGCAACAGGAGCTGATGGAACTTTACAAGCGCGAGAAGATCAATCCGTTGGCCGGCTGCCTTCCGATCGCGATCCAGATCCCCGTCTTCTTCTCGCTCTACAAGGTGCTTTTTGTCACCATCGAAATGCGGCACGCGCCGTTCTTTGGCTGGATCCACGATCTATCGGCGCAGGACCCAACCAATATCTTCAACCTGTTTGGCCTCATTCCGTTTGACCCGACCATATTGCCGGTCATTGGCCAATTCCTCCATCTCGGCGCATGGCCACTGATCATGGGCGTGACGATGTGGATGCAGATGAAGCTCAACCCCGCACCGCCCGATCCGACGCAGCAGATGATCTTCAACTGGATGCCGCTGATCTTCACTTTCATGCTGGCGAACTTCCCGGCCGGGCTGGTGATCTACTGGGCGTGGAACAATTTGCTGTCAGTGGCGCAGCAGAGCATCATCATGCGCAAGCATGGCGCCAAAATTGAATTGTTCGACAACATCAAAGCGATGTTCGGAAAGAAAAAAGCGTCGTAATAATCGTAACAACAACAATACGTCACGGCCGCCGCCGAGGGATAACCGGCGTCAATGAGGTCTACCCCATTCACCCGCACCGAAATGGAGGCTGGCCGGCGGCTCTTTGCCGGTGAATGGCGTTTTGTTGCGGCTGCCGGTACGCCGGCATCACTGCCGTTGATGCGCGGCGTCGAGATCGCATTCGCAGGCCGCTCCAATGTCGGCAAATCAAGCCTGATAAACTCGCTGACGGGCCGCAAGAATCTCGCCCGCATCTCCCGCACGCCCGGGCGAACGCAGGAGCTCGTCTTCTTCGCCGGGGGCGACGGCCTCAGTGTCGTGGACATGCCGGGATACGGTTACGCGGCCGCGGCGAAGTCCAAGATCGAGGCCTGGACGGCGCTGATTGGTGCGTTTTTACGGGGCCGCAGCAACCTCGCGCGGGTCTACGTTCTCGTGGATGCGCGTCACGGTCTCAAGTCGACTGATAAGCCGGCGCTCGATGCGCTGAGCCAGGTCGCAGTCAGTCACCAGGTTGTCTTGACCAAATGCGACGAACTCAAGCCCTCTGAGCTGGCGAGCCGCATCGCGGAGGTGGAGGCAGCGCTCGCCAAACGGCCTGCGGCCTTTCCTGCGGTGCTTGCAACATCATCACATGCCGGGACCGGTATTCCCGAATTCCGCGCGGCAATCGCCCGATTATTGGCGGAAAGAGGCCGCTGATGCATTGTCGGGCGGCCGTTACATCGGCTAGAACCGCCCGCAATGAGTAAAGCTCCCAAGATCGACCCGCAGACGCAGGCCCGTATTCTCGTCGAAGCACTGCCCCACATGCAGCGCTACGACGAGGAAATCGTCGTAGTGAAGTACGGCGGCCACGCCATGGGTCAGGAACAAATGGCGCGCGATTTTGCCCGCGACATCGTCCTGCTAGAGCAGACCGCAATCAATCCCGTGGTCGTTCACGGCGGCGGACCACAGATTGAGTCCATGCTAAAAAAGCTCGGCATCAAGTCGGAATTTGCGGCCGGCTTGAGAGTCACGGACGAGAAGACGGTTGAAATCGTCGAGATGGTGCTCGCCGGCTCGATCAATAAGCAAATCGTCGGCTACATCAATGCCGCCGGCGGCAAAGCCATTGGCCTCTGCGGCAAGGACGGCAACATGGTGCAGGCGCGCAAGGTCAGCCGCACGGTTGTTGATCCCGGATCCAACATTGAAAAGGTCGTCGATCTCGGATTCGTCGGCGAGCCGGAAAAAGTCGACCTCACAATGCTCAATCAGGTCATCGGTCGCGAAATGATCCCGGTGCTGGCACCGGTGGCGACTTCGACCAATGGTGGCACATTTAATGTGAATGCCGACACCTTTGCCGGCGCGATTGCGGGCGCGCTCAATGCCAAGCGGCTGCTGTTGCTGACCGACGTTCCTGGCGTGCTTGACAAAACGAAGAGTCTGATATCGGAACTCTCGGTCGCCGATGCACGGAAGCTAATTGCCGACGGCACCATTTCGGGAGGCATGATTCCCAAGGTCGAAACCTGCATCTACGCGCTTGACCAGGGCGTCGAAGGCGTTGTCATTATGGACGGCAAAGTTCCTCACGCAGTGCTCCTTGAGCTCTTGACCGATCACGGCGCCGGCACGTTGATTCATCGCTAGCTCATTGCGCCGGGACCCGGGAAATGGCGCCTTCGGGCTCTCCGGGAATGACGGACCCCGCGACCTTCCGCTAGCATTGGCCATATGATTCGCAGCTGCATTTGCCGGATTGTCATGTCGCTCGCCGTGTTGGCGGCAACCTCGGCGCGGGCCGAGCTCACGCTGTGCAACCGCACAAGCTTCCGGATGGAAGCGGCGATCGGTCTTGAAAAGCGTGCCAGTGTTGCAACGCGCGGCTGGTTTCGCCTGGACCCCGGCCAATGCCGTCAAGTGATCGACGGCCCGATCGACGCGGATATGGTCTATCTGCATGCACGAACTGCCCCGGTGTACGGGAGCACGCCGTTGCCGAAGAACGGTCAGGCCGAATTCTGCATCCGCGACAGCGATTTCGATATCGCCGATGCGCGTGGCTGTCCCACAAGTCAACAGGCTCACTTCAGCGCTGCCAAGCCGTCAGATTCGCCGAAAGGCCCCGTCGTCAACCTGGCGGAGGAATCTGACTACGACGATGTACAGGCGCGGCTCGCCGGCATCCAGCGGCTGCTCGTGATCGCTGGCTACGACGCTTATCCGATCGACGGCGTGCCCGGCGCCAAGACGCAGGCGGCCATCACGAAGTTCCTGAACGACCGCAAGCTTGCCGCCGATGCCGCAGCGGCGCCGAATTTCTTCGATGCGCTGACCGAAGCTGCGCGCAACCCGGAGGGAATTGGCTTCTCGTGGTGCAACGACACGAAATATGCGGTGATGGCCTCGCTCGGCATCGTCGAAATGGGCGCGATCGTGACCAGAGGCTGGTACCGTGTGAACGTGGGACAGTGCGTGCGGCCCGATTTGCGCGGCGATCCGCACCGCCTCTACAGCTACGCCGAGGCCGTCGACAGCAGTGGCCGCGCAGTCAAGCGCGGCGATGCACCTCTCGCCTGGGGAGGCGCCGTTGCGCTATGCACGCGCGATGGCCGCTTCGAGCTCGCGGATCATAAGGATTGCGCGGCGCGCGGTCTGAATTCCGCCGGCTTTGCCGTCATCGATATCAGCAAGCAGCCGGCCACGACCATCCGCTTCAAGGAATAAAGGGTGAGCAACGAGAAGGAAAAGACGCCGCGCGGGTTCGGCCACGTCGAAACCTGGGTGTTTGACCTCGATAACACACTTTATCCGCATCATCTCAATCTCTGGCAACAGGTCGACGAGCGCATCCGCGCCTACGTCTCTGATTTTCTGAAAGTGTCGGCGGACGAGGCCTTCCGTGTGCAAAAGGATTATTACAAGCGCTTCGGCACGACCATGCGCGGGATGATGGCCGAACACGGCATGAAGCCGGACGACTTTCTCGAATTCGTGCACAAAATAGACCACTCCCCGCTCGAACCAAATCGCGCGCTTGGCGCTGTGCTCGAAAGGCTTCCGGGCCGGAAGCTCATCCTTACCAACGGCACCCGCAAGCATGCCGACGCCGTTATGCAGAGGCTTGAGATCCATCAACACTTTGAAGACGTATTCGATATCTCCGCCGCAAATCTCGACCCCAAGCCGCTGCCGCAGGTCTACCAGCGTTTCCTTGCCCGCCACGGCGTTGATGCCTCGAAAGCCGCAATGTTCGAGGATCTCGCCCGCAACCTGGAAACGCCGCACATGTTGGGGATGACAACCGTGCTCGTCGTGCCGGAAGGACAGCGCGAGGTGTTTCGCGAAGCATGGGAGATGGAAGGGCGCGATGCGCCTTATGTCGATCACCTCACCGACGACCTGACGGGCTTTCTCGAGCAGATCGTCGCGCGCTGATTATGCGGCCGGGATCACCTGCTGCATCAGCACGGCAAGCCCGATTCCGGCGATTCCAGCTCCCACCAGCCGAAGAGGCGAAAGATCAGCCCCCTTCCTTTGCATGAGACTGTGCGCGATCGAAGCTGCCGAAAGCGCGACCGCGCTCTGGGTAACCGCTAGGCCGAGCAGATAGGCGTAAAGCGGTGTCGGCTCGGCGCCGTAGATCGATTCACCGAGCGCATAGCCATGGATGGCGCCAACCATCGCGAACAACACAAGCGCGGCGCTCGCGGGCATTTGCCGGCCGCCGAGCATCAGCACGCCGAGCGCGATGACCGAAAGCGCGACCAGGATCTCAGCGCCGGGCACCGCGGAGCCCTGGAGATGGAGCGCAACACCTCCCATCATCGCCAGCACGAACACGATGACCAGGGCATAGGCTGCGCGATGCGCAGCGGCAAGACAGCCAACCGCCACGACCGCGGCGAAGTGGTCGAGTCCGATGATCGGATGGCCGAGTCCGGACAGGATGCCCTCGCCGAGGGTCGCCGGCGTGCGGCCACCCATCATATGATGCGCGAAAGCCGGTATGCTGCTGGTTGACACTACGATCAGGCCCAGGCTCAAGCGGCGGAATTGTCGATTCATGGCGTTTCTCCCGGCAACGAGATTAACTTCTCAAGCCCAACTTGACATCCCCCGCCGCGCCCCCGACAAACCGCAGCCGATCAAGCCGGAGCGCCCATGGCCAACGACAAGCTTGCCAGCATCATCGACCAGGCCTTCGAAGGCCGCGACAAGATTGGGCCTAAGACCAAGGGTGCGGTGCGCAAAGCAGTGAATTCCGCGCTCGACCAGCTCGACAGCGGCAAAGCTCGCGTCGCAGAGCGAAGCGCCGATGGCCATTGGCAGGTCAATCAGTGGCTGAAAAAAGCCGTGCTGCTCTCTTTTCGTCTCAACGACATGAGCGTCATCCCGGGTGCCCCAGGCAAAGCCGGGTGGTGGGACAAGGTCGACTCCAAATTCAAGGGCTGGAACGCCGCACGCTTCCGCAAGGCCGGCTTTCGTGCCGTCCCGGGCTCTGTCGTCCGCCGTTCAGCCTATATCGCGCCCGGCGTTGTCCTGATGCCGTCCTTCGTCAATCTTGGCGCTTATGTCGACAGCGGTACCATGATCGACACCTGGGCGACCGTCGGCTCGTGCGCGCAGATCGGTAAGAATTGCCATATCTCCGGCGGTGCCGGCATCGGCGGCGTGCTCGAGCCCCTGCAAGCTGGTCCCGTCATCATCGAGGACAATTGCTTCGTGGGCGCCCGCTCCGAAGTAGCGGAAGGCGTCATCGTCCGCACCGGCGCGGTGCTCTCCATGGGCGTCTATCTCGGCGCGTCCACGCGTATCGTTGACCGTGAAACCGGTCAGATTACACAAGGCGAAGTGCCGCCTTATTCGGTTGTCGTGCCGGGGACATTAGCGGGGAAGTCAGGCGGCCCCGGCTTGTATTGTGCCGTGATCGTCAAGCACGTCGACGAACGCACCCGTTCCAAAACCAGCATCAATGAATTGCTGAGGGACTAGAGTTGTCAGCCGATCCTGTCGCCATCGCCCGCGATCTGCTGCGCTGCCCGTCCGTCACTCCGGTCGAAGGCGGTGCACTCACCTTTCTGGAAAAGACGCTGAAGACCGCCGGCTTCACGGTGCACCGGATGACGTTCAGTGAGCCCGGCACCGACGCCGTGGAAAATTTCTATGCCCGTATCGGTACAACAGCGCCGAACCTTGTCTTCGCCGGGCACACCGATGTCGTGCCGCCGGGCGACGAGAAAGCATGGAAGCACCCGCCGTTTTCTGGGCAGATCGCCGGCGAAGAGTTGTTCGGCCGCGGCGCAGTCGACATGAAAGGCGGCATCGCCTGCGCCGTCGCGGCGGTCCTCGATTATCTCGCAGCGCATGGCGGCAAGCCGAAGGGCTCTATTTCATTCCTAATCACCGGGGACGAGGAGGGAATTGCCGTCAATGGAACGCCGAAACTCCTGAAATGGGCAGCTGAGCGCGGCCAGACGTTCGACCACTGCATCCTGGGGGAGCCCAGCAATCAGGAGGCGTTGGGAGACACGATCAAGATAGGCCGGCGCGGTTCGCTCAACGGCCATCTCATCGTTACAGGAAGGCAAGGTCACGTTGCCTATCCGCAACGCGCGGACAATCCTATCCGCGGTCTGGTGACTCTTATCGCCGCCCTGCAGGCCGAGCCCCTGGACGAAGGCAGCACACAGTTCGCGCCGTCACATCTTGAGTTCACAACGGTCGACGTCGGCAACAAGACCGTCAACCTGATTCCGGGTGAGGCGCGCGCACGCTTTAATATCCGTTTCAACGACCAGCACACGCTTGAGTCATTGAAAGAGTTGATCGAGCGACGTGCGGCAAAGGCGGCTGCCGACAAGATCAAGTTTTCATTCCAGTGGGAGCCGTCGAATGCCGGCGTGTTCGTTACGAAACCCGGACCGCTCACCGACCTCGTTGCAAAAGCCGTCTCCGAGGTGACCGGCCGTAAACCAAGACTGTCAACGACCGGCGGAACGTCGGATGCGCGCTTCATCACATCCCATTGTCCAGTCGTGGAGTTCGGGCTGGTAGGCCAGACAATGCACCAGGTAGACGAGCGCGTCCCCCTCACTGACCTGCGCGCGCTGACATTGATTTATCGCAAGATCCTGGACCGGTATTTCGCCTGAGAGGCGGTCGCAGGCCGGAACTATGGGGTCGGCCCTTGCTGGCGCTTGGCCGGGACGAGCGCTCAGCGTCAGTACTCCACCTTCATCAAATAAAGCCCATCCGGCGGTGCGACTGAACCGCAGGCAGTGCGGTCCCTCATTGCGAGCGCCTTGCTGAGATCGTCGCGGCTCCATTTGCCTTCGCCCACCGCAACAAGCGAGCCCACCATCGAGCGTACCTGGTTGTGCAGGAATGAGCGTGCGACAGCGGTCACCGCCACTTCCTCGCCGCTACGCTCGACACAGAGCACATCCAGGGTTTTCACCGGTGATTTCGCTTGGCATTCGGTCGAGCGAAATGTCGTGAAATCATGCTTGCCGACCAGGCATTGCGCCGCTTCATGCATGACATCGGTGTCGAGCATGCGAGGCACACGCCATGCACGGCCGGATTCAAGGGCCAAATCGGCGCGGCGGTTGATGATCCTGTAGAGATAGTGACGCCTTTTCGCTGAGGTACGTGCGTGGAAATCGTCCGCCACACGTTCGGCGGCGAGCACGGCAATCGGGTGCGGACGCAAGTGCGCATTGAGCGCGTCGCGCACCGTATCGGTATCCCACTCTCTCGCAAGATCCACATGCGCAACCTGCGCTCGTGCATGCACGCCTGCGTCCGTGCGCCCTGCCCCTTGCAGCAGCGTTTTTTCACCGGAGAAAGCTTCGAATGCAGCGGTCAGCACGCCCTGCACGGAGACCTGGCCCACTTGAACCTGCCAGCCGCAAAACTGCGTGCCATCGTACTCAATGGTGAGCTTGTAGCGCGGCATTGTCAGGCGACCCGCGTCCCGGCTTTGACCGGCGTGCCACGCAGGAATTCGTCCGCGGTCATGGGCTGCTTGCCGGCGCGCTGAACCTGCAGCAGCCGCACCGAGCCGTCAGCACAGGCGATAGTAAGACTGTCGTCAAGTACTACGCCGCCGGAACCATCGCCACCGCCTTTGCTCGAGCGCAAAACCTTAACCCGGACGCCGTCGAGCTCGAACCAGGCGCCGGGAAACGGTGACAGGCCGCGGATATGGTCGTGCACCCGCTTCCAGGGCTGCGTCCAGTCTATTCGGGTCTCACTCTTGGAGATTTTCTCGGCATAGGTGACACCGTCAGCCGGCTGCGGCGTAAGCGAAAGCGAGCCGCGGTTCGCGGCCGCCAGCACCCGCAGCATCAGATCGGCGCCCAACCGCGACAACGCGTCGTGTAGTTCTCCTGCGGTCATGTCGGCTCCAATCGCGGTGCGTTCGGCCATCGCCATGGCGCCGGTATCGAGCCCTTCGTCCATCTTCATGATGGTGACACCGCTCTCGGCATCGCCGGCCATGATGGCGCGATTGATGGGCGCGGCACCGCGCCAGCGCGGCAGAAGCGAGGCGTGGACATTGAAGCAGCCGAGCCGCGTCGCTTCCAGAATCGCCCTGGGAAAGATGAGACCGTAAGCTACGACGACGGCCGTATCGGCGCTGTGCGTACGAAATATCTTCTGCGCCTCGTCATCTTTAAGAGATTTCGGCGTGTACACAGGAAGCCCAAGCCGCCCAGCCTCGCGCTCGACCGGAGAGCGCTGCAAATCCATGCCACGGCCGGCCGGCTTCGGGCCGCGCGTATAGACCGCCGTGATGTCATGCCCGCGTGCCGCGAGTTCGAGCAGCGTCGGCACCGCGAAGTCAGGCGTGCCCATGAAGATCAGGCGCATTCCGGCACCGCGCAGGATATCAGCCGATGTGATGTGAAGGCTCTTGATCCTCGGCCAGCGGCTTTCCGCCTTCGGTCTTTTTTGCCGCCTTCTTGAACTTCTTCACGACCATGTCGCGTTTAAGTTTCGAGATATGGTCGATGAATAGCACCCCGTTGGTGTGGTCGATCTCATGCTGGAGGCAGGTGGCGAGCAGCCCATCCGCCTCGATCTCCTGCGGCTTCAGGTCAAGATCTAGAAATTTGACCTTGACGGACTTCGGCCGCTCGACTTCCTCGTAGTATTCGGGAATCGAGAGACAGCCCTCTTCGTAAATCGCCTTCTCGTCGGATCTCCACACCACCTCCGGATTGATGAAGACCATAGGCTGCTTAGGCTCGTCCTTCTTGGCAAGGTCCATTGTGACCACACGCCTGGGCTCGCCGACCTGGATCGCGGCCAGGCCTATGCCGGGTGCTGCATACATCGTCTCGAACATGTCATCGATGAGTGCACGCAGCGCCCTGTCGACGGCGTTTACCACCTCGGACTTCAGGCGCAATCGCTTGTCGGGAATGATGAGGATGTCGCGCACCGCCATGGCCGCGATGTAAGGGTAAGGACCGACGCGGTCAATCTGCCATTACCCCTTGAGTCACCGATATAATCCCCCTACCGTTCGCCGTTCGTTCGCATTGCGAGCGAATCACTGTAGAAGCGGTGCATGTCTGAACTTGAGAACCTCGCCAATTCGCTCCTCGAGCATGCCCCGGAGCTTACGCTTGCAATCGGCACCGTAATAGCAATCGGAGTTATTGCGGTGATTGTGATTCTGTTGCGTCCGCGAAAACCTCCCCAAGACCCCGTCGCCGAACAGCGAATGGCGGATCTCAATGCCCGCGTTCAGGCCATGGGCGAACTGCTCGCCAGGGCGCAATCACAATTGCAGCAGACGGTGCATGAGCGGCTCGACGCGGTGACCGCGCGGCTCGGTGAGTCCATGCGGACGTCGACTAAGGATACCGCCGAACATCTGCAGCAATTGCACGCGCGGCTGGCGGTGATCGACAGCGCGCAAAAGAACATCACCGATCTTGCTTCACAGGTGACCACGCTGCAGCAAGTGCTCAGCAACAAGCAATCGCGCGGTGCCTTCGGACAGGCGCGAATGGAAATGATCATTCAGGACGGCTTGCCGAAGGATTGTTATGAATTCCAGGCAACCCTGAACAACAACGCGCGTCCGGATTGTGTCGTGCATCTGCCCGACGGCCCTCCTTTGGTCATCGATGCCAAGTTTCCGCTCGAGGCGGTGACAGCCTTTCGCGAGGCGAAGAGCGAGGACGACCGCAAGTTTGCGGTCGCGCGCGTGCGCTCGGATATTGCCAAGCACGTCGGCGATATTGCCGCCAAGTACCTGATCCCAGGGGAAACCCAGGACATGGCGTTGATGTTTGTCCCGTCGGAGTCGATTTACGCCGAGCTCTATGACGGTTTCGATGATATCTTCCAGAAGGCATATCGCGCCAAGGTAATTATCGTTTCGCCATCGCTGCTGATGCTGGCAATCCAGGTGATTCAGCAGATCCGCCGAGATGCTCGCATGCGCGAGGCTGCCGGCAGGATTCTCAAGGAAGTCGGGTTGCTCGTGGCGGACGTCACCCGGCTGAAAGATCGCGTTGAGAATCTGGACAAGCATTTCGGTCAGGCCAACAACGATATCAAGCAGATCGTGGTTTCCGCCGACAGGATCGTAAGCCGCGGCGAACGGATTCAGGACGTCGAATTCGCAGACGAGCCGCCGAGGGCGGAAGTGCTACCCGGCCCTGGCGTTCGCAGGCTCGAAGCTGGCGAATAGCGTTATGACAGCTCCGCCTGACGTCCGGACACGGCCGCCTTGGTTCGAGGCCATGGCGGTCTACTTCAAGCCACGCGTGCTGATCGTGATGTTCCTCGGCTTCTCGTCGGGGCTGCCTTTAGCGTTGTCGGGCGCAACGTTATTGGTCTGGATGCGCGAATCTGGCGTCAATCTCGCCACCATCGGTCTGTTCGCCCTGGTTGGAACGCCGTACACCGTGAAATTCCTGTGGGCGCCTTTAACCGATGCGATCGATGTGCCCGTGCTATCGCGGCTACTCGGCCGGCGCCGCGGCTGGCTGGTGTTCACGCAAATCCTGCTGATGGCAGCGATTGTTTTCCTCGGATCCTGTAATCCTGCCACAGCGCCCGGGTTGGTCGCGTTTGGTGCGCTCCTGGTTGCGACCGCTTCTGCGACACAGGATATCGTCGTCGATGCGTTCAGGGTCGAGAGCCTACCGGAGAATGAACAAGCCGCCGGCATGGCGTCTTACGTGGCCGCCTATCGCATCGGCATGCTGGTCTCCACGGCCGGCGCGCTTTTCCTGGTGAGCGCCATCGAAACCAGCGGTTTCGACAAGCAGGCCGCTTGGCATTGGGGCTACGTGGCGATGGCCACGCTGGTGCTGATCGGCACCGCCACAGCCCTCCTCGCAACCGAACCAGAGAATTCACGCAGTGCGGAAGCAGCCCATGCACATCAAAAGCCGTTTGCACGCGTCATCGAAGCTGCTGTCGGTGCGTTCAAGGACTTCCTCGGCTACGAGCTTGCTTCCGTGATGCTCGCCTTCGTCGTTCTGTTCAAGTTCACCGACGCCCTGTCGGGCGCAATGACCGCGCCGTTCGTGATTGACCTGGGATTTACGCGCAACGAATACGCCGCGATCGTCAAGGGTGTCGGACTTGCCGCTCTCCTGCTTGGCGGCTTTGCAGGAGGCTTCATCGCGCGCGCCGTCCCTCTTGCCCCCAGTCTCTGGATAGGCGGCATTCTGCAAGCTGTCGCCAACCTGGCGTTCAGTGCTTTGGCGTTGGTCGGCACCAACACGACGGTGCTCGCACTCGCCATCATTGCCGAGAATTTCACCAGCGCCATCGGGACGGTGATGTTCGTCGCCTACCTGTCTGCGCTTTGCCGAAATCCCCTGCATACGGCAACGCAGTACGCCTTGTTGACTGCGCTGGCCGCAGTTGGGCGAACCTACCTTTCGTCCGGTGCAGGTTTTATTGCCGAAGCGACGGGATGGGTCTGGTTCTTCGTTATCTGCATGCTGGCCGGTATCCCAAGCCTGCTATTGCTCGCGTGGCTGCAGCGCAGAGGACACTTTACAAGACTGACGACAAAGCGGCCCTAAAAGGCCGAGTTCCGCCAGCCCACCAATATCGAGAGCGGAACGATGGTCCACGGCAGACGTTTGGCCTCAGCACTTGAAGGAGGCCCTCCCATGCGTCTGAAATTCAAGCTCTTAGGCTGCGCGGTCGCTGGCGCGGTATCAGCATCCACAGCTGCGATGGCAGACTGGCATAGCCCCTATTTCTACCGGGAAACCAACGGTAGCTGGACGAATGTCACCTATGACGACGGTATCTGCCGCTACTACTTCTCGCACAACGCCTATGACAATCAGACCAACCTCAACAAATATGGTGATTGCTCGCGAATCGCGATCGGCCCAGACGGACTGGCCATGCCGATTCCGTTGTACGGGACGCCGGTTCCCTACGGCCGGGTCGTTTACGGCCGACGATAGCTTCCAAGGAAGCGGTGGTCAGAATCAGAATAGGGTCCGCTGCTTGATCGCGGCGGTGAGCGTGCCTTCGTCCAGATAATCGAGCTCACCGCCGACGGGGACGCCGTGTGCCAGCCGTGTCACCTTTACGTTCGCGTCCTGCAACAATTCGGTGATGTAGTGCGCGGTGGTCTGGCCATCGACGGTGGCGTTAAGTGCAAGGATCACTTCGTTCACCGAATCCTCGTGTGCGCGCGAGACCAATGCGTCGATGGATAGGTCCTGTGGACCGATTCCATCGAGCGGCGAAAGCGTCCCACCCAGCACATGGTAACGGCCATTGATTGCATGCGCGCGTTCAAGGGCCCAGAGGTCGGCAACATCGGAAACTACGACGATGATTGACGCATCGCGTTTAATGTCGGTGCAAACCGTACAGGGATTTTGTGTATCGATATTACCGCAGACTCTGCAGATCTCTATCTTTTCCATCGCTGTTTCCAGCGCGGCAGCAAGCGGCGCCATTAGCAGCTCTCTCTTCTTGATTAGGTGCAGTGCTGCGCGACGGGCCGAGCGCGGGCCTAATCCAGGCAGTCGCGCCAGCAACTGGATCAGCCGTTCGATCTCGGGACCAGCAACGGCGGCGGGCATTATGTCAGATTCAATCCCGGCGGTAGAGGCAGGCCGCCAGTAACCGCCTTCATCTTTTCCTGCAAGACGACTTCCGCCTTGCGCCGCGCCTCGGCGTGCGCGGCAATCAAAAGATCTTCCATAATTTCTTTTTCCGAAGGCTTCAAAAGTGAATCGTCAATTGTGACGCCTTTGAGGTCTCCCTTGGCCGTAATCGTCACGGTAACAATGCCGCCTCCAGCCGTTCCCTCGACCTCGATCTGGTCCAGCTCGGCTTGCATGGCCTGCATCTTGGACTGCAACTGTGCAGCCTGCTTCATCAAGCCGAGGAAATCTGCCATGGTCTAATCCTCTTGCTCACAGTCACCAGGCCCTGCACTCTCCGCATTGTCCGGTGCATTCTGCGTCACTCCGACGATTTTGGCGCCGGGAAAGCGGTCGAGCACAGCACGAACCAACGGATCACCCTGCACATCACGTTCGATCTCGGCCTGCTGCGCCTCGGCCTGCGCGCGCAGCGTCGGCGCGCCCTGCTCCTTAGAAACAACCACGATCCATCGCTTGCCCGTCCAGCCGGTCAATTTCCGTTGCAAATCATGCACCAGCGTTTTGGGCGCGTTTGGCTCAAGCGCAATCTCGAGCTGGCCGTCCTCACAACGCACCAGGCGCACATCGCGCTCGAGCGCCATCTTGACTGTGATGTCGCGTTTTTCCGCAGCGAGTGCGATCAACTCCACGAATGAACCGACACTCAGTGTGGGCTTAACTACAGCCGCATCAAATTGCGCGACCGGATCGTCGGCCGGTCGCGGCGACACCGCGGCAGATGACCGCGGCGAGCCGCGTGGGGCCTCATAGCGCGGCGCATAGCTCTGCGGCTGCGCCGAACCGCCATTGCCTTGCGGCCGCGCTGGGTTCGGCCCGCTTTCGCCGAGCGAGCGGACAATCTCGTCCGGCGTCGGCAGATCGGCGGCATAGGCGATACGCACAAGCACCATCTCGGCCGCGGCAACCGGCCTGCCGGTTGTCTGCACCTCTGAAATTCCCTTCAACAACATCTGCCACGCCCGCGACAGTACCCGCATTGAAAGCTGCGCTGCGAAGGCACGGCCGCGTGTGCGATCGGCTTCCGACAGCGAAACATCATCCGCTACGGCAGGAACAACTTTGACGCGCGTTACAAAGTGCGTGAATTCGGCGAGATCGCTCAGGACGACCGCGGGATCGGCGCCGATATCGTATTGTTCGCGCAGTTCCTTGAGGGCGGCGTCGACATCTCCTTTCATCAACGCTTCGAATAAATCGACAATCCGAGCGCGATCCGCCAATCCCAGCATTTGGCGCACGTCCTCCGCGCGTACTGGGCCGGCGGCGTGCGCAATCGCCTGGTCGAACAGCGAGAGCGAATCGCGTACGGAGCCCTCGGCCGCGCGAGCAATCAGCGCCAGGGCCACCGGCTCGATCTTGACCTTTTCTTTCTCAGCGATGTTCTCAAGATGTTTGACCAGGGTTGCCGCATCGACGCGTCGCAAATCGAAGCGCTGGCACCGCGACAGCACTGTTACCGGTACTTTACGGATTTCGGTCGTGGCGAAAATAAATTTGGCGTGCGGCGGCGGCTCCTCCAGCGTCTTGAGAAGCGCATTGAAAGCGGCACCGGAGAGCATGTGCACTTCGTCAAGGATGTAGACCTTGTAGCGAGCACTCATCGGCGCATAGCGGATGGCATCGTTGATCTGCCTGACGTCCTCGACGCTGTTGTGCGAGGCGGCATCCATTTCGAGCACATCCGGATGCCGGCTTTCGACTATGGCCTGGCAGTGAATCCCCATGAGGGGCATTTTGATGGTCGGCTCCTTCACCGAACTATCCGGCAATTCGTAATTCAGCGCGCGTGCGAGAATGCGGGCAGTTGTTGTTTTTCCGACGCCGCGGACGCCGGTGAGAATCCACGCCTGCGGGATGCGGCCGCTTTCGAAAGCATTCGAGATCGTCCGCACCATCGCGTCCTGGCCGATGAGGTCCTCGAAACGTGCCGGCCGGTATTTGCGCGCGAGCACGCGGTAGCCGTCA
>Ga0066388_100000277_pt1 | contig 22410 bp, 20 predicted proteins | sample PanSoiMetaGPlot6_FD_64539 | JGI IMG/M metagenome (GOLD analysis project Ga0066388, IMG submission 64539) | Tropical forest soil microbial communities from Panama analyzed to predict greenhouse gas emissions - Panama Soil - Plot 6 (Hybrid Assembly) | ecosystem: Environmental > Terrestrial >...
GGCTGCCAGTTGAAGGTGCCCAAAGATTTGAAAACGGGCATACGCCTGAAGAGCAAAACTGAAAGCGACGCAAGCGAGCCGGTCATGCGTATGAGCCACAAGGATGCATAAGGTCCGGTCGTCGCGATGATGCGAAGCCCCAAAAGCCAGAACAACACGCCAAAGAAGATCGATGCAATCAAAGCCCAAATAATTCCGGAATTGGCATTTTTTGAAGACTCGTCTGACACGACTTCGCCGCGCGCAACAAGAATTACGCCAATGAGCACCGCCAGGACGCCAAAAAGTCGCAAGAGCGACAGTCGTTCCCCGGAAAACATCGAAAGAAAAAGCGTGAGCGCGGGATAGCTCGCGGAAAGCGGCGCGACGACCGCAACTTTGCCGACTTCGAGGCAGCGGTAAAACGAAAACATCGCCACCGTGTTGCATCCTCCGGCCAGAAATCCCCAGGCCCATGGACGCCAGCCGGAGCCATCAAACAAATGACCCCATGAATGTGTAACGAGCAAATAGGTCGTCAGCAGCAGGAATCCCCATGTCTGCATATAAAACAACGAACGGAGGGTACCGACGCGCCGCGTAACAAACCGGGCAAAAAAATCCGAAGTGCCCCACGCGAGAGCGGTAGCCAAACCAAGCAAGATTCCCATTTGGATTACGTCGTCTTGATGCGTTTCACAGCGAGGCCAAGTTCGGCCATCACTTTTTGCAAATCTCTCCACACTTCACTTTTGGCGGCGGGATTGCGCAATAGATAGGCAGGATGGTACGTGGCAATCAGCTTTCTGCCTCGAAACTCAAGCCATTCGCCTCGGAAATGTGAAATGCCGCGATTCGTTTGCAGAATAGTCTGTGCAGCGGTGCTGCCGAGGCAAACGATGACTTTGGGCGCGATAGTGTCAATCTGCCGGAAGAGAAATGGGGAACACTCCGCGACTTCGTCTCTTTCTGGTTGGCGATTTTCCGGCGGACGGCACTTCACGACGTTGCAGATGTAAACATCCTTCCGCTGCAGGCCCATCGCTTCGATCATTTGCGTCAGCAACTTGCCGGCGCGTCCGACAAAAGGAAGTCCTTGTGCGTCTTCGTCCGCACCCGGCCCTTCGCCGACAAAGATGAGCTGCGCTTTGGGATTACCGTCGCCAAACACAATCGTGTGACGCGTCTTGTGCAGTTTACATCGTTTACAATCGCCCAAATCTTCGCGAATCTTCAGTAACGTGTCGTTTTCGATTCTGTTTTCGAAGAGCGAAATCCCCGTATCCACGTGGATCGGTTCGAACTTGCGCGAAGGAACTGGGACAACCGGCGTAGGCGCAGCAGATTTCAATTCTCGTTTTGGCAAACCCGGCTCCTCGATGCGTCGTGTGAATTCCTGTAGGGCAGCTACAACCTGTGGTTCGTTCATCAACACAGTGCCGGCTCGGTCTCGATAAAAAGGCCCGACACCAATATCTTCGTAGAAACGAAGCCGGTCAGAGATTTTTTGTCGGAGAGAATCGGAGAAGCGCTCGGGCATGGGCAATTAATCGGAAGAATGTTGCGCGGCCGCGCGCAAAACGCCGCGCAGTCGCACAACTTCATCAAGAATGCGTTCCGCCACTTCCTGCTTTGTCATCTTAGGTAGCGCCAAATCCCGCCCGTCGCGCGCGAGTAAAGTGACAACGTTCGTGTTCGAATCGAATCCGGCGCCTTCTGCCGTAACGTCGTTGGCCACGATTAAATCTGCGTTCTTCGCTGAAAGTTTCTTTCTTGCGTTTTCGGCGACGTGATCCGTCTCCGCCGCGAACCCAACTATCAGCCGCGCGCCCTTTTCCTTGGCAGCGCTCGCGAGAATATCGGGATTCGGTTCCAGCTTAAGTGTCAGCGGTTCTTTCGTGCGTTTCAGTTTCTGTGGGCGTGGTTCCGCGGGTCGATAGTCGGCAACCGCAGCCGAAAATATTCCAATCGTTGCCGCGGAAAAATGTTGACCTACGGCTTGGTGCATTTCCAGCGCAGTTCGAACGCTGAAGAGTTCCACGCTTGCGGGCGCATCGAGCGACGTCGGTCCGGAAACCAGGATCACGCGCGCGCCTCGCCTTGCAGCCGCGTCCGCAACGGCATACCCCATCTTTCCCGACGAGCGATTCGTTAAATAACGCACAGGGTCAAAGTCCTCATGCGTCGGCCCCGCGGTCACTAGCACCGTTTCGCCTTCCAGATCACGTTTGATCCTCAGGGCTTCTTTGACGACAGCTATAATTGCTTCCTGTCCTGCGAGCCTGCCGGGCCCAGTCATTCCGCACGCCAAATAGCCTTCGTCTGGCTGCACCACATGCACGCCACGCGCACGCAATAACTCCAAATTCTCTTGTGTCGCAGGATGATTCCACATGTTTACATTCATTGCGGGTGCCACAACGACCGGTGCCGTCGAAGCTAGATGCAGGGTTGTCAAGAAATCGTCCGCAATGCCGCGAGCAAACTTGGCAATCACGTCCGCCGTCGCCGGCGCGACCAACAACAAGTCCGTTCGCTGTGCGACGGCAATGTGTTCAATTGCGCTTTCGAGATTTGCTTCCCCACTGGATTCGGCGAAAAGATCCATAATTACTTTTTGCCCGGAAAGCGAAGCGAACGTAAGCGGAGTGACAAATTCTCGTGCCGATCGCGTCATCACCACCTGAACGCTAAAACCCTCCTGCTGAAGGCGCCGCACGAGCTCCGCGGCTTTGTACGCCGCAACTCCTCCGGTAACCCCAAGGGTGATACGCATAGTAGGATTCCGCAGCAAACTATTTCTTCCGCTTACCGTCACTGTCCTCTTCGGCATTTGCGGGCGCGTGGAATTCGTATTCAACGAGGCCGTAGTCAATTTCTTCGCACGCCAGACGCGTGTACTTCAGCGTGCGCGGATTCTCCATCAGCGGCGGCGCGCCTGCCATCAGCTGGCGAGCGCGGCGGGCCGCGAGCACGACGTAAGCAAACTGGCTTTCCGGAGCTTTAGTTTGCACGGTCATTTCAGTCTTTCCCTCCAAATGACGCCAGAAGATTTTCCACAACGCCGCGGCGGCGCGCGCTAGCGCAGCGCAACGCGGTCACAATCGCCTCGACTTCGCGGCCGGCTCTTTCCATGTTCTCGTTCACCACGCAATAGTCATACTTGCCGAACGCTTCAATCTCCGCGCGCGCTTTCGCCAGGCGGCGCGCGATTTCTTCGTCTGAGTCCTGTCCCCGGCTGCGGAGCCTGCGCTCCAATTCTGCATGCGAAGGCGGCAAAATGAAAATCGCGATGGACTCCGGCAGCTTCTCTTTTACTTGAGCCGCGCCCTGCACATCAATTTCCAGCACAAGGTCGAGGCCTTTTGCGCGCGATTCGCCGAGCCACTTCTTCGGGGTGCCGTACGAATGTTTGCCAAAAACGCGCGCATACTCCAGAAACTCGCCTCGCGCGGCCATGGCTTCGAACTCGCTCTCGGTGACGAAATCATAGCATTTCCCGCTAGACTCGGTCGTGCGCCGTGGCCGGGTAGTACAGGATCGCGAAGCCATCGTTCCCGGCATCTGCAAAATTCGTTGTACCAAAGTCGATTTCCCCGACCCCGACGGCCCGGAAACGATCAACACCATCGGACTGCTTCCGCGTCCTTCGCTCATTCGATGTTCTGTACCTGCTCCCGCAATTTTTCGATTTCCGCCTTGATTTCGAGTCCCAGCCCAGTGATAGCCAGCGCCTCGCTTTCCACTCCCGGTGTTTTTGAAAGCATCGTGTTTGCTTCGCGATGCATTTCTTGCAGCAAGAAATCGAGCTTCTTGCCGAGTTCGCCCGCGCCATCCAATAACTTCCCGAATTGTTGCAAGTGGCTGCGCAAGCGGTCGAGCTCTTCGCTGATATCGCTTCGTTCCGCCAGGATCGCCGCTTCTTGCGCGATGCGAGCGGGATCGATCGTAGTGCTACCCAACAAATCCTTTAAGCGCATATCGAGCCGCCGCGCAAACGCCGGTCGCAATGTGGATGCATGTGCCTTCACCTGATCCACAAGCTCGCCAATTCGCGCAAGCCGTCCGCGCAAATCCTCCACGAGGTGCTTTCCCTCCGCGCGGCGCATTTCATCCAGTTTTCCAAGCGCTTCCAAAAGACATCCATTAAGCGTTTCCCCAAGCTGCTCCTGCTCTTCTTCCGTTTCAGGAACGGAAGGCGCCAAGCCGCCGATTACTCCGGGCAGCCGCAATAGTGCGACCACGTCCAATTCCGCAGTGACCGAAGTCTGCAGCCGCAAATCGTCCGCCGCCTTCAAATACGCCTGCACCAGGTCCGTGTTCACGTGCATCGGCATCGCCGGTCCCGGCTCAAAACCCACATGCACGTCCACATGCCCCCGGTGAATTCGTTCCCTTACCACCTGCCGCAAACGCAACTCATACAGGTCAAATCCCTCCGGCAGCCGCAGTTTCAAATCCAAAAAACGATGATTCACGCTCTTTACGCTTACGCGAATGGCCCAACCATTCACTTCGCTGCGGGCCTGCGCGTAGCCCGTCATAGAGAGACATTCTGGCTTTCTCGCGATTGCTGCCGTCGTTCGATTGCTCATGTTGATTCCCCCATCGGTGGCCTGGTGGCCGTTGCAGACGGTGCGGGGGCCAGCATCTCGTCGTCCGCAAACTGCAAATCATGAAGCCGGGCATAAGTTCCGCCACGCGCAAGGAGCTCGGCGTGGGTTCCGCTCTCGCGGATCTGCCCGTCTTCGAGAACAAGAATTTTATCCGCACGGCGTATCGTTGCCAAGCGGTGCGCAATAACAAACGTGGTCCGACCGACCATAAGGTTGGCCAGCGCCTTTTGGACGTACATCTCCGATTCCGCGTCCAGTTCCGATGTGGCTTCGTCGAGGATCAATATTGGAGAATCCTTGAGTATCGCGCGCGCAATCGCGATGCGTTGCCTTTGGCCACCACTCAACCGCGTTCCGCGCTCCCCGATGATCGTGTCGTAGCCCGAAGGAAGCTCCTCAATAAAATCATGCGCTAGTGCCGCTTGCGCTGCAGCGATGACGCGTTCTTTCGTCACTCCCGCCAGCCCATAACAGATGTTGTTCCACACCGTATCGTGAAATAGGATGTTTTCCTGCGTCACAATTGCAATTTGAGCTCGAAGCGAGCGCAGTCGTACTTCCCGGATGTCAATTCCGTCCACCAAAATATTGCCCGAAGTCACGTCGTAGAATCTCGGCAACAAATTAACTAATGTCGTCTTCCCCGCGCCGCTACTTCCGACTAGCGCGACCACCTCGCCCTTCTTCGCGGTGAATCGAATATTGCGCAGAACCAGATTCGACTCATACGAGAACGCGACGTTGTTGAACTCCACGATGCTTGTAAATTGAGGCAAGTCGCGCACACCGGGCGCGTCGTGTTCCTCTTCCGTGAGGTCGAGATAGGCAAACACCTGCGTCGTCGCGCCCTGCGCCTGCTGGAATTGCTGGTATACCGCTCCGATTCGCTTGATTGGCTCGTACGATTTAAATAGCGCGTAGACGAAAGCAATGAACATACCTGTGGTCAGCACGCCGAGTTTTATGCGATCGCGCGCGTATAAAAGCAAAAGCCCGATCACCACGGGTTGCAGCATATCCATCAGCGGCGAGGTGGCCACCTGAGCGCGGACCCAGCGCATCGTCTCTCTCAGCAGCCGCCGCGAAGAGTTGCGAAACTTTCCGACTTCAAAGTCCTCCATGCCGAATGCCTTTACGATTCGATTCCCGCCGACTGTCTCCTGCAAAATCTGCGTCAGTTCTCCGAGCCGCGTCTGGCTGGTTTCCACGGATCGCCGGATCCGCCTTCCCAGTTTCCCAATGGGCCACACGATAACCGGCAATAACACTGCACATGCGAGAGTCATTCTCCAATCGAGGTAAATCAAGATTGCAAGGTAAACGGGGAAGAGAAAAACCTGACGAAACAACTCGGCCAGATATTCGGAGATGGCTAATCTCGCCCGCTCAACGTCATTGATTACCGCTGAAAAAATTCGTCCGGCTGATTGTTCTTGGAAAAATGCGATGGGCTGCCGAATGATGCGCGAATAAACTTCATTGCGCAGATCCGTGATTGCGCGATGTCCAATGTATTGGATCAGGGATACGCCGGCAAATTCACTCAAAGACTTCACGCCATAAATGATCAAGAGCGAAAGCACCACAACGGTCCAAACGTTGTGAATGCTGTGCGGGAAAAGATGGTTTATGTAGACAGGTGTTCCGCTAATAGGAACACGGAATAGCAAGATATTGGAATCCGTGCTCGCAGGATTCAAAACGCGGTCAAAGACCGGCGCGATAAGAAGAGCCACCACACCCTCGGCAATGGCCACCACCGCAAGCAGCGACACCCCTACGACCATGCCGACCCAATACGGCCGCACATAGCCAAGTAGCCGCTTCAACTGTGGTGAAAAAAACGAGGCCACGCCGAAAAATCCCCCGGACTGAGCACTTGGTACGCTATTCGTCCCGAAGCTAGTGTGTCAAGTTTGTGGCCAGCCAGCCTATCCGCGCTATTTTTCGATGTCGCGATGAGTAACCTTCGTGGAATAGCCAAGTTTCTTGACCGCTTTTTGCAGCGCTTCAGCCAGCATCACCGAGCGGTGTTTGCCGCCCGTGCAGCCAAACGAAATTGTCAGATAACTTTTCCCTTCGCGAATGTAGTGCGGAACCAAATACTTCAGCAGGCCCTCGATTCGCCGCAAGAATTCTCCCGTTTGCGGATACGAAAGAATGAAGCGTCGTACCTTCTCATCCTTCCCCGTGAATGCTCGCAGCTGCGGAACAAAATGCGGATTCGGCAGAAAGCGCACGTCAAACACCAAATCGCTGTCACTCGGCAGTCCGTACTTGTAACCAAAGCTCACCAGCGAAACCAAAAGAGGCCTCATGTCCGGACTCTTGAACCGTTCCGTGATGAAGTGCCGCAGCTCGTGCACGTTGAATTGCGTCGTGTCTATCGTCACGTCCGCCAGCTTGCGAATCGGCTCCATCAAGCTGCGCTCGTGCTGCAGACTTTCCCGCACGGACAACGCTTTGCCGAATGGGTGCGGCCGCCGCGTCTCGCTGTACCGTCGCAACAGCGCATCATCCCCAGCCTCAATGTAAACCAGCGTGATAGGATGATCCCTCCGCAGGAGCTTCAGCAGCGCAGGTAATTTATCCAGCTGCGCCCCTTCCCGCGCATCCACCAAAAGCGCAGCGCGCGAGAAATCCGCTTCCCCTGCGGCATGTAGCTCCGCAAAAATCGGAATCAATTCCACCGGTAGGTTGTCCACGCAATAGAAACCCATGTCTTCGAATGCGCGGAGGACAGTACTCTTTCCGGAACCCGAAAGTCCGGTCAGTATGACCAGTTGGCGTGATTCGCGGCTGGAACGCGGTTTCAAGGAAGGCGAGCGCTCAATTCTTTACCCGCCGCTGATGTGTGCTGGGTATCCGCATGTCTTCTCGGTATTTCGCAACCGTTCGTCTCGTTACGCGGATGCCTGCATCTTCCAGCTTCTTTGCGATCTGATCGTCGGTCAGTGGGTGCGTGGCATTCTCTTCATCAATCATTTTCTTCACAAGGCGTTTCAGCGTGAGCAGCGACATTCCTCCGCCCTCGGGCCCATTCACTGCCTCGCTAAAAAAGGACCGTAGCTCGAGCACGCCTTGTGAGGTGTGTGCGTACTTGCTTGCAACCGCGCGGCTTACGGTCGAAGGATGCACGCCCACTTCTTCCGCAACTTCCTTAATCATCATCGGCTTCAGCGCATCGGGACCTAGATCCAAAAATTCCCCTTGCCGGGCAATGATGCTCTGGCACACACGCAGAATCGTGTGTTTGCGTTGTTCTATATTTTTCAAAAGCTGAATCGCCGCGGTGAACCGCTCCTTTACATAATTTCGAACGTCGCGGTCGGCTGCGTCTCGCGCGAGCAAACGCCGGTACGTCGGGCTCAGCCGCAGCTGCGGCATGTCGTCTTCATTCAGAAAAACCTGCCAAAGGCCGTCCACTTTCCGGAAGTACACATCCGGCTCGACAAGCCTTGGCTCCGTCTTGTTGTACCGCAGCCCAGGCCTGGGGTCGAGCTTCTTAATCACATCCAGCGCGCGCTTCACCACTTCAATCGGCCTATTCAATGCCCGCGCAACTTCCTTCAGTTGGTTCGCCTGTACCTGTTTTAAGTGTTCCGAGACAATCTGCTGTGCTAGCGTGTTCTGCGGGTCAAACGCCTTCAACTGCAACAACAAACACTCGCTCAAATCTCGCGCGCCAACTCCAATGGGATCAAAATCCTGCACCACTGCAAGTGCATCATCCAAATCATCTTGCAAATACTTTCCACCTTGGCCTAACTCTTCCGTCGAAGCGGTCAAATACCCGTTTTCATCCAAATTTCCGATGATACTCTCCACTAACTCGCGAACCGTGTCCGAGCAAATTGTCACACTCAGTTGCCAAGTCAGGTGTTCCGTCAGCCCCGCCGGCGAAGACAAAAATTTCTCAAACGACGGCCGCTCCGAGACTTCCCTTTCCTGCGACTGCCCGCCGTCTCCGCCTGTATCGAGGTACTGATTAAAAAAAGTCCCGACATCAAACTCATCAAACGGATTCGATTCCGGCTTTTCCGGAACCTTTTCTGTCTCATTCCGAATGAAGTTCTCGTCGCTGTAGTTATCGGTCGCGGTGGGCTCTTCGCTTTGTTCTTCCAGAACCGGGTTCTCAATCATCTCCTGATTGATCATCTCCCGCAGTTCCAACCGGTTCAGCGCCAGCACGCTGACCATCTGCACCAGGCCAGGTGTCAGAATCTGCTTCTGAGTCACCTTGAGATTGAGTTTTAGTCCCTGCCAGGCCATGGTTTCTTCGGGTCTTTCTCTCTTTTACCTCTAGTTCAACCGGAAGTGGTCGCCCAGATAAACGCGCCGTACCTCGGCGTCATTGCTCAAATCCGCTGGACTGCCCTTCCGAAAGATTCTTCCACCTCTCAGGATGTACGCGCGGTCGGTTACGGTCAAGGTCTCTCGTACGTTGTGGTCCGTGATGAGAACCCCGATGCCGGACTTCGCAAGGTCACGAATGATCTCCTGCAAGTCCTTGACGGTCAGCGGATCGATCCCAGAGAACGGTTCATCCAGCAGCACAAACGACGGCTGCAGCGTCAGCGATCGCGCAATCTCCAGCCTCCGCCGCTCTCCTCCCGAAAGCATATATGCCTTGCTGGTTCTCACTGTTTCCAATCCCATTTGCACGAGTAATTCCTCCAAACGGTCACGCTGCTGCTCCGGAGTGAGAGGGAGAGTTTCCAGGATCGCCAGAAGATTCTCTTCGCTGGTCAGCTGGCGAAAAACCGAAGGTTCCTGAGGGAGATAGCTGATTCCGCTTCGGGCCCTGAGATACATCGGCAGGTCGGTGATTTCGTCGCCGTTGAGGAGGACCTTGCCCGAATCCGGCCGTGCAAGACCCACAAGGATATAAAAGGTAGTGGTCTTTCCGGCTCCGTTGGGCCCCAAAAGCCCAACGACTTCGCCTTGGCCTATCTCTAACCCAACATTATCAACGACTTTGCGACCGCGGTACGACTTGCTCAGTTCAAGGGCTTGGAGCTTGAGCATACCTCGCCAAATGGACCGCCGAAACCGGCCCGATTATTTCTCAACCCGGTGCTTCGTCAACGTGCGCGAACCATTTTCGGAGTCGACGATGATCGTAGCATCCGCTAAATAGAAGGTCAATTGACGCCCCATGGTTGTCCCTTCCGATGCATCAAAAATAGTCGGCGTTCCGCCTGTCATCACGAATTTTCCGTCAGCCGCGGTGTATTCGCCACGTTCTGCCGTGGCCCTTCGCTTCCCTTGCTCGACAGTCACGCCACCTGTGCCGACGGCCCGGCTAATTTGCTGCGCCCCCAGCGTACCGGCTGTTGCTGAACTACCTCGCGCAAAGTAAATCTCCATCGCCGCACTTCGGATCTTCTGGTCCGCAGACTGCACCGTCACATCCTTCTCCAAATGCGCGCGATTCTCCGTGTCCCAGTACGTCAGGCCATTCGCAAAAATGCGCCAAAGTTGGGCTGCTTTCTTTGGCGACTGACTTGCCATGGCTGCGGTAGGCGCCTGCAAAAACACCGCTCGCACGTTCCCTCTCGCGTTCAAAACGCGTGTGTCCCGTAACAATTCGATTGTCTCCGCTTCCATAGTTGATTCGCCTTGCCACAACCGTGCATGGCCCTTGTACAGAGCGCGTCCCGCCTTCGAATTACCCTGCAACGTGTCCGCAGTGATATTCGTCGCCGCCGCGCCAATCTGCACTGTGCCGGGTTTCCCCGCGTAGTCCGTTGAGCGTACGCCGCCTTCAGCATTAAGCTCGCCTGTGTTCTGAAAAAACGTAATTTTCTCTGCATGTGTTTCCGTGCTTGCGTCGCGCACTTGGGCACGGCCCGTCAGCACAACCGACTGCGTTGCTTTTACAAAAACTGCGTTGTCGGCTTGCGCTGATCTATCAGCATCCTTCAAACGCACGTCGCCCTGCATCTCCATCTGCGACCAGCCGCCGCTTGCCTCAATCTGGGCTACCCCGCTCTTCCCTGTCGCAGTTTGTGTACTCTTCCCGGGCGCGCTTCGGTCCACGCGCACATTCCCGCTCGCCTGCAACAATTTAGCTTTTCCTGCCTCGCCAAAATCCAAATGAAACCGGTCCGCTTGCAGCTTCGTCTGCTCTCCCGCGCCGGCAGTCTTCCCCGTTCCGTTCGTCCAAACCAACGTTCCCGGCGCAAGCGTTTCCGCCATCTGCGGCCTCGACTTCTCCTCGACCGCGCCTCCAGTAAAACTCATGCGCACTGCCTCGGATCGCAATTCTCGCGAATCCCCCGTCTTTTTGTTTGCCGTATTAACCTTAGCCGCGCCTTTCAGGGTGACTTCCTTGGGCCGGCCCGTCGTTTGCCAAAACTCCAACTCGGCCTCATTCGAAGCCATCTCGTCTTTCTCATCCATACTGTCCGCAGAGCCCGTCACACTTCCCTGCGCAGAAATGCCTGCGACTTTACCTTCGGCCGTTAGTGTCGCCGTCACCGTGTCCGCGTTCATCGCGCGCTCGCCCTTTGGGTCCTTCGAATGAATTTCCGGCCGAATCCCAACTCCTCCGGCGCTCGCTACAATCTTGCGCGCGCGAAAACTCTCGTCCAACTCAACGGCTACATTCCCCGCCTTCAGCTGATTTCCCGCTGTTATTGCTTCCGCAGGCCCTGCCAGGAGCAGCCGATGCGAATCTCGGTCAAACTCCATCCGCGTTCCCACAATTTTTACGGGGTCCGTATGTGCAGCTTTGCCAGTCTTCGAAGGCGTTGGCGTCAGTTCGAATCGAACATCATGCCGCAGCTCCAGGGCCCCTTCATTCGAACGATATTCAACGCCCCTCGCTTCTCCCATTCCATTGGGCAATCGAAACGTAATTGGTTCGGATGTCTTTGCAATCCCGGTGCTTCGTTCGAAAGTAACGCTCCGCGTTTCTACATGTACGGTCCGCGCAACGCTCAATTCTGGATGCTCTTTGATCAGCCTCGCATCCGCCGCGCTCATCAAATCCATCTGCACCAGCCCGCTGCAGTCAATATTTTCTGGACTCTTCGTATACCGGCATGTGTGTGTGTGCAGAATGTCGTTCCGATTCTGTTCTTTCCCAAAGACCGTAATCTTCACATCTTCCAGCAGGCTCGCCCCATCGCCCTTGAAGTTTGTTGAATGGGAAGCTTCCACCGTGTAAATCGTCTGTGTTCCTTCCACCTTCGCAAACGAAATCCCGCTGAGTTGGCGGTCCACATAAGCCGGGGCCGATGGCGGCGCGTTTTTCTTCGCCATTATCCTTTGCCAGCTTCGCCCCAAATACACGGCTGCCGTTACACCAGCCAGACAAAGGGCCACCGCAGCGGACCATCGCGCGTACTTTGCCGCTTCACTTCTTTTCATGATTTCAGTTAAGCAAAAATCAGGGAGGCTGTATAGGTAGGGAGGGCACGGTTAGCCGTGCCGAAAAATTGCAAGAAATTCCCGGGCTTTAGCCCCGGAGGCAGTCCCTATCCGGCGCTCTCCGCGCTCGCGGCAGGTGCGGGCGGAAGAATTCCAATATTCGCCGCGGCCACGCTATCGCGATTCGTATTCTTTACGAGGTACATCGCTTCATCCGCCAGGTGCAGTAGGCCTTCCTTTGTCCGCGAATCTACAGGATAGGCAGCCACGCCCATGCTCGCCGTCAACCGGATATCCAGTCCCTCTCCCGCCAGCCACGTCGTCTCTCGGATCAACTGATGCAAACGTCTCGCGACATTCAGCGCGTTATCCTTCGAAGTCTGCGGCAGCAACAATACAAACTCGTCGCCGCCGTAACGAAATGCAAAATCAATCAGCCGGCAGTGCTGCTTGAGCGCATTTCCAATTTCAGCAAGCAACCGCGATCCAATCAAATGTCCTTGCGTATCATTCACCTGTTTAAAGTGATCCAGGTCAATAAATATCAGCGAAAACTCGTAGTTGTACCGCTGCGACCGGTAAATTTCTGTCTCCAGAATGAATCCCATGTGCCGCGCATTATAGAGGGACGTGCAATCGTCGGTAATCGTCAGCTCGTGAATCCTCTTCACGTGCCGCGCATTCTCGAGCGCAATCGCCGCAAAGTCCGAAAGTGCTTCCAGCAATTTCAAATCGCGTTGGTCGAATCCGTCCGGCCCGATGCAATTGATCAGCTCGATTACGCCCAGGCAGGTATCACGAAAGCGCACCGGCACGGCGACAATTGACTGCGTCTCGGTTTTCGTCTTTTCATCTACCTTTGAGAAAAACCGGGTGTCTTTCGAGGTGTCCGGCACAACCACGGTCTCGCCGTGTTGCGCCACCCATCCCGCAATCCCTTGACCCATTTTTACGCGCACATCTTTCAGCGCCTGCGAAGCCTTCCCAACCGCCAACTCGAAATAAAGCTCCTGCCTCGCCTCATCCAATAGCAGCAGCGACCAGTTATCCGGCCGCAAAAACTCGTCAATCTTTTCCATAATCGTCCGCAGCACCTGATCCAGCTGCAAAGACGACGTAAGGGCCTTCCCCAACTCCTGGAACACAGCCACTTCACCCGCCTGACGACGGTCCTCCGGCAAGCCGGGGTTTCGTCGGCGCTCTACTTCGGGAAACTGCTTTGTTTCCTCCACTTGGCTGGTCCTTAGATTCCCTGTGTTCTGAAGCATGCCGTCCACCAAGCACACTTCCCCTGACGCAGATTCGCGCAAAATACTCGAATCTGCGCAAGTATGGCTCCGTTAGTCAGTTGGCGCAACTTGCCCGTGGTACAGGCGTTCCCATCTTGCTATCGCTGCCCCTCCGGGCGTGCCCCTGCGAGTCGCCATCTCCCACGCGCCCTGTCATCAAATAACCGTTTGCCCCTTCCTCGTTTGACAGCTTTCTTCGCCCCACCTATAGTGCCTCGCAGGGGTCCCACGTCGTATCCCTCATGCAGCGCGGAAACGCGGTCATAGTCGGGCAGTTTAGATTTTTTTGTTGTGACACAAACGGAGCTCGCGGTTTGTACTTACAAACCTGGAACTGAATAAGTCAAAAATCTAAACTGGCCCGCCAATGCGGAAGGACATTGCCCGTTGCTCTCAGCATCGCGGTAAACTCTTTGTCTCTTGTTTCTGTTTGGCAGCATCGCCGGCGTTCGATGAACTGGCTGGTCGCTGAAGATTGTGTGAGGACGGTTTTCACTGCATGGCGAAAGGCACGTTTGGCGAACGCCTGAAGCGAGAACGCGAACTGCGCGAAGTTTCGCTCGAAGAGGTTTCAACCGCGACGCGCATTAGCTCCCGTTTTCTTCAAGCACTGGAAAACGAAGATTGGTCCAGGCTGCCCGGTGGTGTTTTTGGGCGCGGGTTTGTCCGTACTATTGCGCGTTATCTTGGCCTCAGCGAAGAAAGTCTGCTCGCAGAATACGATCTCGCTCGGGGCGAAAACCTGAACGCGCCTCCTGCAAAGCCCGAGGAGCGTATCCCGTCTCCCCCAAAATTGATTCCGATTGCGATCCTGCTGGGTATCCTTCTTCTGCTCGTAGGATTAATTGTGAGCGGCATCTACGGTTTGCGAAGACTCAAAGCCAATCGCGCAAAAAAGGCTGCCAGCCATCGCATGCTGCTTCAGTCTCCAAGCAAAGACGGTGATTCCCCCGCCGTGTTGCTGTATTTGAACGCTCGGGTGATGACCTCTCTCAGTACTCGCGGCTCCTCCGGTAGAATAAGGCCGAGTGCAAAACGCCCAGGGTAGGTGTCCGGTGGAGTCTCTCTCCCCTGAAGTCGTAGACGATCTCCGGCATAATCGTGCCACCCGCGAACGGAAACTTGCCGTCTGTTCAAGTGGTGCGCACATGAATCCCGTAGATCGGGCGGAAGTTCTCGCCGTTCTCTCGCACGATCCCGACGAAATGGTTGCTTCGCGTGCTCAGGACGCCTTGCTTTCCATTGCGCCTGAAGTTTTTGTTGACGCCATAAAACGCCCTGAGGCTCTTCCCGTGCTCTTCTCTTACGTTGCCAAGAATCTCTCAGACAAGCCCGGTGTTGGCGAAGCTTTAGTTCAAAACAAGAATTGTCCAGCGGGTTTTCTCGTACCGGTCGTTCAGCATCTTTCCTCGGTTGGAATTCAGACTTTGCTCGAAGATCTTGGCCGCGTCAGCGACTCGCTTGCTCTTGCGACGGCTTTGGAACATTCCAGCGCCGTGACTGCCGATCAGAAAAATATCCTTCACGAAATGCACGGCGGCACCATGGATGAAGCGGCCCTTGCGGATGCGGCCGCGGAAGCCGAGCCCGACATGCAGCGCCGTCAGACCCTGCTGCAGCAAATTGCAAAGATGACCGTAGCCCAGCGCGTTCAGTTCGCCATCAAGGGCGGTTCCGAGGCCCGTCGCACGCTCATCCGCGACACCAACAAAGTCGTTCAGCGCGCCGTCCTGCAATCACCTCGCCTCACCGATCAGGAAGTTGAAGCCTTCGCCTCCATGGCCAACCTCACCGACGAAATTCTTCGCCTTATCGCAGCCAATCGCGTGTTTCGCAAGAACTATCTGGTCGTCCGCAATCTGGTCAACAATCCTAAGCTCCCGCTCGACGTCTCTCTTCACCTTCTACCCATGATCAATGCCATCGACCTCAAAAAACTCACCATGAACAAAAACGTCCCCGAAACTCTGCGCACTTCAGCCATCAAGCTTCAGAAGCAGCGCGCCGAAAACAAAAAGTAGTTTCGATCCCTGCCAACTCGTTGTTTGTTTACTACTCTTTGACCGCTGGTGCGGAGTCGAACAGCTTCCTGTATTCAGCTTTGGCTCGCCGGAGCCTCGGGATATCGGGAGCTGCGGCTTTCCAAGTGATGAACAGATTTTCGTAGGCCTTGCGGCTTTTCTCCCGGTCACCTTGCAAGGCATAGGCTTGTGCAAGACCATGTTGCGCGAGCGGCGCGTACACTGCCCAGTTAACCCACCCGCGCTGATTGAGGACCCGCTCATATTCGGCAACGGCCTTCGCATACTCTCCGGCACCCATATAAGCTCGCGCACGGTGATAAAGAGCCTGCGATTCGCCTTGTTCGTATTGCGCAACCGGAGTCAACAACTCCACGGCCTTCGAGGCATTCCCTCGTTTTTGCACAATAATGGATCGGATAAGCGGCAAATGGAATTCGTGGTTTAAGGTGTCCTCAGGACGCAGCCGTTCCAGTTTTGCAGCCAACGCTTCGGCTTGAGCCAAGTCACCAGCTTCAGCCAGCACCTTGGCACAGTGCCCAAGCGCTAAATTGCTATCGCTTCCGGCTTGAGCGGCTTGGCGGCAGAGCTTGCGCGCCATAGTATGGTTTCCGAGGTAGGATTCCAGCTGAGCATGCCAAGCAAGTTCGTCGGCAGCGTTTTCCGTCCGTTGCGCGTGCGTCTGTTGGTCCACCAGGGTTTCGCTCAGTGAACGGAGTTTGCCGGAGTCGCCATGCAAGAATGCGAGTTGCTGTTGGAAACCGAGCCAGAACTTATCCGCTGGCGCTTCGCCGGCAAGCTGTTCCATCGTTGCCTTGTCGTTTTCGAAGAAAGCGATTCGGTAGCGCTGTCCCATCTGGGATGAGTCTAGGGATCCTCTCTGCTGCCGCCATTGGTCAAGTATTTTCTTGGCCTCTCCAAAGCGTCCCAGGGTCACGAGCGTCCGGGTTGCGTTAGACGAGTCAGTAACAGCAGGTACACGCGACAGCTCAAGGGCCCGCTGAAACTCTTGCAGAGCTTCTTCCTTTCTGCCCGTCTCTGAGTAAACAACCCCCAACACGTTGTGGGCAATGGTGCTCCGTGGATATGCTTGTTTGTACAAAACGAGCTCTGCCATTGCCTTTCCCATGTTGCCCGTTGTGGACAGATGATAGACGGCGGTTGTCAAGAAATTCTCTTCCTGAGTAAGGCGGCGATCCTTAAGTTCAAATGCCCTAGCGTGATATTTTCTGGCAGCTTCGTGGTCACCCAAGTTGCTGGAAACGGCGCCGAGGGCTCGGTATGCCGAACAAAACTGGGGGTCCAGTTCGATGGCCCTTTCCAGAAGGACAATTGCTTCACGCAGTTTCCCCAAACGAAACTGCATTAGACCCGTTCTGTAGGCTTGCAAAGCTTCGACTGAGCTCGTGGTCGCAAAATCAAGAGGCGCATCGTACTTCTCAAGAGAACTCAGACTCTCGCCCAACCGTCTTCGCAACTGCGAGCCGGCTTTGCCCAGGGCGGCAATCACCTGATCTTTGTTCTCCGCCACGTGTTGCTGACGCGCGATGGTCTTTTGGCTTCGCGCGTCGATCGCTTCCAGTGTGATCACGTAGTTTTTGCCGAGAAGGAGAATCTCCGGAACCACGACTGCTTTGAGCCCCTGTCTGTGGCAGATCTCGATGCCCAAATCTCGCGTCACTCGCTCGCTTGCATCATGGCGCATCATCCGCATGGTCGCTCGGACATCTGATTCGGGGAAAAGGCTCAAAAACGGGGACTCAGCCAGCTTGACTTCGAGGGCCTTGTCGAGAGAGTTGTCAAAGATGGGATCGCCCGTTTTGTTCACAAAGTTGGCTAGAAGGATGACGTCGGTTTCCCCAAGCACGGGTCGCGCGAAAAAGAATCGCGAAGAAGCGGCCCCCGCGACAACAAGAATAATTGCGGCAACGGCCGCGATGAAAATGCGGCGCCGGTTCCACGACTTTCGCGGCTCAGCATTGGGCAGTGGCGGCACGACGGAGTGGACTGCAGGTAGATTCCCGTTGCCGTTCTCGACGTTAGGGATAAAACGATATCCGCGCCGGGGCAGGGTTTCGATGTAGCGCGGTTCTTCGGCGGAATCGCCAAGCGCGTCGCGCAATTTCTTGATGGCGTTGTTCAGACCAGTGTCGAAATCTACGAAACAGTCCGCGGGCCAGAGTTTTTCGCGAAGTTCTTCCCGTGTGACCAGTTCGCCGGGATGTTCGAGCAAGAGCGCTAGCACCTGGAAGGGCTGGTCCTGCAGTCTTAGTCGGATGCCATGCTTGTAGAGCTGGCCTGATCGCAAATCCACTTCAAACGCGTCGAAGCGGGCTTTGGGCTGGGGTTCCACGAATGACCTGTTAGCTCCCGGCAGTCTATCACTAATCACATCCAAGTTAATGTACGGCGCGTTTAGACTTCGCTCCTCCCATAACTCCCCTGAAATCATGGGCATGGACGAACAGAACTAAAACATCTGCCGATGATTGCGTTGGAAAGTGCTTTCGCGTCAGCCTCGCCCCGCTCTCGAGCCTTAAACATCAAGGAGAAAACGATGGATTCAAATCTGCGAAGAATACTTTCTGTGGTTGTTGTCGCGATCGTAGTAGGCGCTTTCTTTCAGCCTTTCCAGGGTGACGCTGCTCCCCAGTCGTCCGGCAGAATCACCGGTACATGGCGCGTGCACATGACACCCAGGAATTGCCAAACCGGTGCTCCGCTGCCGCCCTTTGATTTTCTGGTGTCGTTCGCTCGAGGTGGCACGCTCACTGAGGTCATTAACGCCCAAGCTTTCTCACCGGGGCAACGCACGACAGGCCTCGGCCTCTGGAGCCACGTGCAAAGCAATACCTACAAGAGTGTGTCGGAAGCATTTATTCTCTTCGACTCTCCCACGACACTTCCCGGATTCAAGCGAGGCTCGCAGCGTCTGTCGTGGGATATCCAGGTGGACGGCAACCAAGCCACCATTGAGTCTGCAGGCCAGTTTCTGGATTCCGATGGCAATCTAATCGTGCCAACCTGCGCCAGTGGCGTCGGGACGCGCTTCGAGGGTGCGCAGGACGAGGACTAGTTTTCCACTTATTGCCGTCATGAAACGGAGCGCCAACGGCGACGGACTTCGCGTCGCCGTTGGCACACTTTGACGATTTGCCCTTCCGCTCGCTCGCTTCTATCATCTCTGCATGACAAAACCTTCACGTTTGTCCCGTCCCTTTCTTCTCCTCTTTACTGGCTTACTCTTAACCTCCGCTGGTTCTCTCTCAATTCCCGCCGCCTCTCCTTCTCCCTCCGATCCTTGGAGCGCTGCCCAAACGATTTCTCCGGCTGACTTCGCAAAAGAACTTCAGCTGAAACACGATCGCCCCCGGACGATCATTTACGTCGGTGTTCGTACGCTTTACTCCGGCGGACACATTCCTGGCGCAGTCTTTCAAGGCCCTGGTTCGACCGGACAAGGCCTCGCCAATCTCAAGAAATTCGCCGCTACCTTACCCAAAGACGCCAACGTCGTCATTTACTGTGGCTGCTGCCCGCTCGATCGTTGTCCCAATCTCCGCCCTGCTTTTTCCGCACTTCACGAAATGGGCCTCTCGAATCTGCGCGTTCTAATTCTTCCAACGAGTTTCGCTGCCGACTGGGTCGAAAAAGGCTATCTCGTAGAAAAATCTTCTTAATTCGCACCCTTGTGCGCACAAGGAAACTTGGTCTAGCATTTTCAGTTTCAATTCAAAGGAGACACCATGTTCCGCCGCCTTTTCAGCCTCTCTGCAATGGCAATCGTTTGCTTCACGCTCCTCCTGAGCGTGGCCTATGCGCAATCTCCATCTGTCGGCGGCAAAGACGTCGTCCTCAAAGCGAGTGACATCACTCCCAAGATCTTCCCCGAAACCGTTTTCTTCCGCGGCCAATCCGCTCCCGTGCAGATGCGAAACACCGGCGGCATACATTTTGCCGACGGCCCCTTCATGCTCGCCGGGATGGTTGATAATTCCGGCTACTCTTCCGGCATCCGTCAAAAATATCAGGCCTATTTGCTCACGGAAGTCCCGCTGCAAATCGGCGGCCAAACTGTAAAGCCCGGCGCTTATGGTTTCGGCTTCCTCGAAGGCAACAAGTTTGTCCTTCTCGATCTCGGTGCCAACGACCTCTTCCATGTTGCTTCGCAGCGCGACGCCGAACTCAAGCGCCCCACTCCTTTTCAGATCCTTGCTACCGCCGAAGCGGGCAAATACCGGCTCTACATGGGTCGCGAATTCGTAGAGTTCACACGCACAAAATAATTTTCGATTCAAGAATCCAAAGGGGCCCACTCCATGCGTCGCGTGATTTCGAAACTTACTCTCGCAGTTTCCGTGCTCGCTCTTCCCGTTTTCGCCCAAACTCCGCCGCAATCTCACTTCGACGGTAAATCCTGGTGGGACCACGTCAAAGTTCTCGCCGATGACAACATGGAAGGCCGCGAAACCGGCAGTCCCGGCCTCGGGCGGGCACAGGCATACGTCGTCGAGCAACTCAAGAAAAATGGCATTGAGCCTGTCGGCGCCGATGGCTACTACCAGCCCGTCAAATTCATTCAGCGCCAGGTAATTGAAAAAGATTCCTTCGCCGCGCTCATCCGCGACGGCAAATCCGAAACCCTCACTCCCGGCAACGACTTTAATTTTTCAACCCGTTCCGACACCGGCGGGCAGGAGATCTCCGCGCCTCTGGTCTTCGTTGGCTACGGCCTGCAAATTCCCGAGAAAAATTTCGACGATCTTTCTGCCCAAAATCTTTCCGGAAAATTCGTCGTCTACCTCTCCGGCTCGCCCTCGGAAATCCCCGCCGCACTCGCTTCCCACTACAGCACCATCGCCGAACGCTGGAAATCTCTCCGCGCCGCCGGCGTGATCGGTATCATCAACATTGCCAATCCCGCTTCCATGGATATCCCCTGGTCCCGCATCGCGCTCAATCGCCTTCATCCTTCCATGGACCTTGCCGGCGCCGAATTCAACGAATCCGAAGGTCTTAAGCTATTTCTCTCTTTCAATCCGGCGCAAGCCGAAAAGCTTTTCGCCGGCAGCGGCCACAGTTTCGCCGAACTCGCCGCGCTCGCCAAAGACCGCAAACCTCTGCCACGCTTCTCTCTCGCGGTCTCCTTAAAATCTCACGTCGCCGTGCAATCAACCGAAATCGAATCCGCCAATCTCGTCGCCAAGCTTCCCGGCTCAGAACCCGTTCTCAAAAACGAATTCGTCGTCCTCTCCGCGCATCTCGACCACATCGGCATCGGTGAGCCCGTGAACGGCGATCGCATCTACAACGGTGGTATGGACGATGCTTCTGGCAGCGCCGTTCTTCTCGACGTCGCCTCTAACCTCAAAGCTCATCCCGAAAAACTCAGCCGCTCTCTTCTCTTCGTCTTCGTCACCGCCGAAGAAAAGGGCCTTCTCGGTTCGCGCTATTTCGCTACGCATCCCACCGTCCCCGCAAAGTCCATGATCGCGGACATCAACATAGACATGTTCCTCCCCATCGTTCCTCTCAAATTTCTAGAAGTAAAAGGCCTCGAAGAGTCTGACCTCGGCGATCGCGCCACCTCCGTCGCCTCTTCGCTCGACGTCAAAGCTATCCCCGATCAGGAGCCCCTTCGCAACCGCTTCATTCGAAGCGACCAGTACAGCTTCATCGTCAAAGGAATTCCTGCCGTCAAAATGGACGTCGGCGCCCTCCCTGGCTCGCCCGAACAAAAAATCTTCAAGGACTGGCTCACCAACCGCTATCATGCGCCCTCCGACGATCTCGATCAGCCCAAGGATCTCTCCGCCGCCGCTCTCTACGAAGAAATTATCCGTCGCCTTCTCATTGAAACCGCGAACACTCCCGTCCGTCCCCAATGGAAGCCCGATTCCTTCTTCCGTCGCTATGCGGCAAACTAACCCATAGTGAGTAAACGCTATGGCCGTAAACTCCGTCGAATCCATTCGAAAACTTTGCCTCGGCTTTCCCTACGCCACTGAACAAATCCAATGGGGCTACGACCTCGTCTTCAAAATCGGCGGCAAAATGTTCGCCATCACGCCACTCGAACCGGCTCCCGTTTTTCTCACTTTCAAGGCCATCGACGAATCCTTCGCCGAACTCACCGAACGCCCAGGCATAATCCCCGCACCTTACCTTGCTCGCGCCAAGTGGGTCGCCCTCGAACACGCCGACGCGGTCTCCCCGCACGAGCTCGCCTCGCTTCTCCGTCTTTCCTACGATCTCGTCCTCGCCAAACTCCCCAAGAAGACTCGCGAGCGCCTCTCTTCTAGCAGACCAAAACGCAAGTCTCCGCCGCGCTCCAAAAAATCCCGCCGCCGCAAATAAAAAAGCCGGCTCGATTTCTCGAACCGGCTTCGAATTCTCATTCGAATCTCGCTACCCTATGCCGTCACCTGCTTTTGACCCGCTAATTTCCGCAAGGGCTTCGCTCCGGAAATGGGAAACGTCATGTGCCAAAAATTAATCTCAGACGAAAGGAACTCCACAGCCACGAACACTTTCCCGTCCCGCTTCCTCTGTACCGAAACAACTCGCGCATCCGCCTTGCGGTTGCTGTTTTCATTCACCAGGTGCAGCACTTGCCCCACCAGGACGACGCCGCCGCCGAATTCCATCATCGCTCCGTGCTGGCTCACCGAATGCGATTGCGTGTGCACGCAGAACTTTTCGCCTTCATCAGACTGGCCGTGCACCGCAAGTGGCACGGTCAAGTTTACTCTCACTGTTCGCCGGCGCTCTTTACAGCGAAAATGAAGTAGCGACATGGGGACTTCTACACTCCAAAAGATTTTTCTGAACTTCCGGGAGAGACGGCTCCAGCGGGGCTGCGCTGACTTGGTGACTCACCAGCGAATGCCGGTGAAATTCCACCTGGACTTACCCTGCAGAGTCGATGCCCTCTGCACAGTCACGATTCTCTTTATTTACCCCGGGCGAGGCAATAGCAGAACCGTACCAGAGACACCCCAACTAGCAACAACGTACCCTAGTACTTTGGGACAGGCCAGTCAATACTCAATTTTCCCAAATCTTCGCCCCTTCTTCGAGTCCGGCATTCTCCACCGCTGTATACAGCCTTTTCCGCTTTAGATCTAA
>Ga0066388_100000278_pt1 | contig 22381 bp, 8 predicted proteins | sample PanSoiMetaGPlot6_FD_64539 | JGI IMG/M metagenome (GOLD analysis project Ga0066388, IMG submission 64539) | Tropical forest soil microbial communities from Panama analyzed to predict greenhouse gas emissions - Panama Soil - Plot 6 (Hybrid Assembly) | ecosystem: Environmental > Terrestrial > Soil...
CTCCATACTATGCCGGCAGACAACCGGTGGTCAGCTGAGCATCTCTCTGGAGATGAAAGGGGCACCGCATGCGGTGGCTCGCTGGGCGCTCTGAGCAATCGGCAGTTGAGCTTTTCCAGCTCAATGCTGCGCCAGCATGATACATATCTTGAGCCACTGCCTTCTACCAGCAGTAGTGAGCATGCTTTTTGCTTGTGCGGGTATGCTGGCATCGATGACTGGCCCTGGTCAATTCTGCTCTGGCAGCGGCAGGCAAGACATGCTTCGACTGCCGTGCATGGCGGTGACGGACAATTCAGTTTTGGGTAAAAGGTTTCTAGGGAGACGGCTCGTTCCTGGACAAGCGATGGCCTCAGATGCTGGCGGCCAATCCGCTGTGGTCCCGGCCCAAGCATTCCGGATCTATATATAAGGTTGAGAGGAGTTTTTGCCGATGGTTGGCCCCAATTCGGAAGAGTCTTCACAGACTGGAGGGCGGGCTGCCGCGGAGAAGCAGAAGGAGGGGCTGCTCTCCTCGCTAAAGGAGTTCGCACGCGAGCTGGAGCTGATTGAAGGAGACCGCCCGACCAGGGAGATTTCGGCGCCAGGCTCCGCCTGTCCGCGCGTGATAAAGGATCGCCGCGGGCGGCCAATTGACGTATGGGACGCAAACGGACAGCAGATAAGCCTGTTCTATCCTGCAGACTCGGGCTACCCGTACGCTTATGAGATTAAGAACAAGGACCAGCGTCCGATTGAGAGAGGCTCCAGATCCGGCCCCAGCGCCTTCTGGGCAATCTACCGCGATCAGGAGGGGCTGGATTACACGCCCAGGCCTGAAACCGCCTTCCCGCACCCAATAATCAGGATAGAGGTGACAGAGGAGGGAGCGGTGCTGGGCAAAGCCTCTGATGGCTACCAGTTTCGCCGCGACACGTCCGGTGTCGAGTTCGAGGCCATATATGACAAGCGAGGATGCCTGGTGGAAGCGATCAGGCGTCACAACTACGGCGTCGATCGCACCGCCTGGAGCTATCAGGAGGACGGAAGCACGGTGGCGATCGAGTCACGCTTTGACGGACTGGTGGTGCAGTCTACATACGATCCATGGGGCCGCTTGCTGGCTCGACAGGAAACCCGCGATGGCCGGTCAGTCAATACCGTCGCCAGCTACCAGTTGGATGGCAGCTATACGGTTACTCGAGAAGACAGTAACGGAGCGCTCGTGGAGCAATCTCGGCGCCGAGATGGCACTTTGGCCAGGAGCATGGCCACCGACCGGCTAACGGATGAGACGCTGATACGCAGTTATGACGAAAAAGAACGCCTGCTCAAGGAGGAGCGGCGCTCCAAAGACCTGTCCGAGGTGACCGCCTGGCGCCACGGGGAAGATGGTTGGTCCGAGGCTTACCAGACATCCAGTGATGGAGGATCGCTGGAGGCAAGATACGATAGTTGGGGACGACTGGTGCTCCACCGGGAGACTACCCCCCAGGGGGTCAGCATGGCCACCTTTGCCTATAAGGAGGACGGCAGTTACCATGTCCACCGGCAGACAGCTGATGGGGTTGAAGCCGACGAGTATTTTCGCCAGGACGGAAGCAGGCAGCATTCCCAGGCAAAGACAGCGGATGGCCAGATTGTTGAAGTTGATTACGATGATCAGGGCAGGCCGTTGCGGCGAACTGCGACGACGGTCTTCCACTATCAGGAGCAGCGCTGAGCTGGTTCGGACTCTCAGAGCTTAGGATAATGATGGATCAGTCCTGCCCGATACGCCGAAAGGAGCCTAACCATGCCTGATGATAAGGTAAATAGGGAAGAAGAGGGCGGTGCCGGCGCCAAGCAGAATGTCAGCGCCGACTCCGATCTTGCCGCAAAGCAATCAGAGGCGGGATCCGGACACGTCGAGAAGGCATACCGCGATTACATCCGTATGCGCAGGCAAGGCTTACCCGATATTGTCACTGGTCCCATGGTGGCATTTGGACTTCTTCCTCCGAAACCAGAGCTTGCCGATTTCGAAGCGAGCAGACAAAGAGCGATCACGCCCGGTGTTGAAAGTGTGACCAAAGTGGATGACCGGGCGGCGCAAGCGGAGGCAGCTGGTGTAACAACTACCGCCAACGAAGACGGTACGAGGACTGTAGAGTACGAAACCAAGACAAGGGTCACGGAGAGGGATGGGCGCGTCACCAAGATAGAGGGGCCGCCGCTCGGTGAGCCACCGAGGAGGAACACCAGTGAGTTTGGCTACGACGAAGATGGAAACCTGAATTACATCAAGCACCCGACTGGTGCGGAGTGGGAGCGCACCGCTGGCAGCGACCAATGGTCGAAGAAAGGTGGGACCGAAAAATGGTCTGGAAAGGTCAGCATCGACACAACATCAGCCTGTATGACCTGGCAGGACAGCACGAGCGGTGAGCGGGTAACCCAGTTTGCCGACGGCCGCAAGGTAATCGAGCCAGGCGATCGGTCCAAGATCTACAAAAGCAAGGATGACCAGGTGACCAGGGTGGAATATCCAGATGGAAGCTTTGCCACGTTTGCCTTCGATGGAGCAGGCAGGGTAAATGAGGTCAGGTTGCTTGATGGCGCTGGCTATGCGAAAAGGGACGGCGACAACTGGGAAAACCTGAATACTGGAGAAACCAAGGCAATGCAAGTCATTGTCGATGGCAACGGAATCTACAAAATCACGGACAGGTCGACCGGAGATGTCCAGTTTGTTTACCCAACTGGTGAAGGTTCAACCGTGCATAAGGACAAGTCAGTCGAGCAAACCTTCGCTAACGGCACCAAATCGCACGTGAATCCGGACGGCAGCGTAAGCGAGATGACAAGCCCCAACGGGCGGAGATTTGAGATGAGCGAGACGGGTGGATGGTCGTACACCACAAGGCAAGGAGACACTATTGCCGCAGTCGCCCAGGACTGCCTGTTATTGCTGCACTGTCAGGAGCGGGCATACGCGCCGGCGCCGGGAGAGCTTGAGGCTGAGGTAAGGCGGCTGGCGTCTGCCAATTACAACGTTAAGGAGACAGAGGCAATCCGGCCCGGTGAGAGGTTGCAGATTCCTGTCTCCGACTCGTAGGCTGGCACGGAGCTAGCTGCTGGTTGGCAACTCATCCGGTCAAGAGACCGCAACTGCGGGGTCTGTCATCAAGACTGCTGTTTCACCTGGCAGCGCGCACGGCATTGAACTTGCCGTCCCGCGTGACCTTGAAGGAGCCCTGCCAGATTCTTACCTCCTTGCCTTCCGGATCAAGGAGAGCCCACGTATTCCCTTCAATCCGCTTCCAGGTCGTGCCGTCTGGATTTTTGACAGCGCCGAGCTCTCCATCGGCTGCATAGCTGAACATCCTGGGTGGCTGATCTGGATATTGGATGCTCATTATCTGTCCGGCAGCGTTCTCGGATACTCTGGTTCCGTCCGGCAGCTCTGTAGTCCGGAGGGTCACTGCTGGTAAATCATCCGGCACGGGGCCCGGCGCGGAGGGTGGCTTTCGGGTAGACCACGGTGCGACCGGCTTCTCTGACGGCTGCGGAGGAGCCGGCTGGTCAGGCAGAGAAGCGGGGCTGGTGCTGCCTCTTGCCCATGGTGCTGCCGGCTTTGCCAGCGCCTGCGGTGCGGATGGCTGCGGGGATGGTGATGTGGAGGCACGGCTGCGAGAGGCCCATGGTGCTGCCGGTTTTGCCGGCGGCGGCGGTGCAGAGGGCTCGGGAGATGGCTCCAGCGTTTTTGATGTGGCGGTGCGGCTGCGAGAAGCCCATGGAGCTGTAGGTTTTGCCGGTGGCGGCGGTGCAGATGGCTCCGGAGATGGCTCCGGAGATGGCTCCGGCGATGGAGATATGGAGGCACGGCTGCGAGAAGCCCAAGGTGGTGCAGGTCTGGCTGCCGGCTCTGGCGGCTCGGACGAGCGGCTGGGCTGACTTTCGGCAGGCGCCGACTCGCTGTTGATCGCCGCCTGGGAAGCCGGCACCGCTTCAGAGGGTACGACTGCGGCTGGTGTTGCGCTCTCGGCCCTTGCGGCTGCTTCTCTTACCGTTGCAACGTCCCACTCGTTCGTCGACCACATTACCTGTACCCGGTGACGAGCGCTGTCCGTCAGCCTATCCGACGAGCCTTCCCGGGGACGCGGCTCTGAACGATCCTCTTTACGCGGAGGTATCGTCAGTCTGGTGCCCGCGCTCAGCATTTCCGGATCGTCCACCTGGCTGGCGCCGACTATTGCTGTGGCCATTTGCACTATCTCGGCCCGGCGCGTTTTGTAGCCCACTTCACCTCGATGTAAAAAGAGCAGCGCATCCCTGGCGACATCGGTCAATGTTTCCTCGGCTTGTAGCGTATAAGCAGCTGAGCCGTCCTCAAACACTTCAAAGGTGCGCCCGTTGGCCGTAATGTAGCGAATGAGGTGGCCATCAGCACCGATCTCTTCCTCTGATCCATCAGGCAGGCGATTCACCGTGCCGCTCAGTGACCCCTGCTTGTCCTCTCGAGCAGCAGCGTGTGCCGGCGAGCTGGCTGGAATGAACAGCTGTTCTCCAGGTTTGAGACTATCCAGATCCTGAATGTTGCTGGCTTCGACTATCAGAGTGGCGGTTTCCAGAATCTGAATGCGGGTTGGTTTAACAGAGGGATCGCCGTTATTCAGGTAGGCGAGAACGTCCTTAGCAATACCGATCAGCGTATCCCCCTCCCCGACCAGGCAAGTGAGGGAGCCGCCGGCAGAAATTGTGAAGGATCGTCCGCTTGTGCTTATATAGCGAACTGGCTGACCGGCGCTATTCTTCTCGAGATGAGAGCCGTCCGGCTGTTCGGTGACCGTGACCTCCTCCGGTTGGGGTTCGGCCACGGCTGGCTCGGCCGGAATAATTAGACGGCACCCCGGTGTCTCAGCTTGCAGATTGTCTATGCTGCTGGTTTCAATAACAAGCGCGGACTCAGCGACAATTTGAGCGCTACTGGGCTTGTACTCAGGGTCATCGCGGTGAAGATAGCGAAGGGCGTCTGCGGCGATCTCGGTAAGCTTGTCGCCCTGCTGTACTACGTACATGGCAAACCCGCCTGAGCCTACCTCGAAGGTCCGCCCTCCGGCGCTGCGGTAACGCACAACCTGCCCGTCAATGTTGTTCTCCAGTTGGGAGCCATCTGGCAGCTGGTTAATCTTTATCGACTCTGACTTGCGCCCGACCTCCGCCGCCTGAGGAGGAATGACAAAGATGCTCCCCGGTCCTATGTTGGCCGGATCTTCAATCGCGCTTGCTTCCGCGAGCAGCTTAGCCTGCGCAAGTAATTGAGGGCGACCAGGTTTGAAGTCCAGCTCTTCACGATGGAGACAGCGCAGAGCGTCCCGGGCGATGTCCGTAAGCGTATCGCCAGCCTTTGCTTCGTAAATGCCCCAACCGCTCGCCGCTATTTGAAAGGAGCGCTTGTCGGAGCTGGTGTAGCGGACCAGCTGACCGGAGCGGTTGGCCTCAAGCTCGGATCCGTCTGATCTGTGCGTTATTGTGGAGCCGTCCGGCTTGCTGGTCACGACAAGCCCGGTGTCAAGATAGTGTCGTACGAACGCTCCGTCGCCGCTGACCGTACACTCCCCGGAGAGGACTGCGCCGGTGGTCATGCCGGCCTGGTCAAACTCGCTCCAGAGATACGTATCACCGCGCTTCCAGATCGAGCCGTTAGTGTCCAGAAACTCACTGAGGTGACCGCTACCGTCGTACTTGAACTGGCGAATCGCCCCATCCGGATGTTTGACGTTTGCGATCTGCCCTTCCCGATCGGCCTCAACGACAGAGCCATCTGGCATTCGGGCGATGAATCCGGAGCTTGTCTCGGTAATGCTGCTGCCATCAGGGCTCAAGCAAACACGCGCACCGTCGGGCTGCTCGATTGTCTGCGAGCCGTCGGGGTTTTCGATTATCTTGTATCCGTCGCAGGTCTCCGTTTCCTTGTGGCCGTAAGGTCGCTCGATCACCCTGGTCTTGTCGATCATGTTGGTGTATGTGTAGTTACCCTCGACATCGACAAAAACCTCCCGCGCCCAGGTTTGGCCGGTTCTCACGCCGGTAGCGTCCAGCTCAATCCAGTCGTCGCCGTCGCCCCTGACCCAGGTGGACCCGTTCTTCTCCTTAATCTGAGCGATCTGGCCCTGGGGGTGATACTTAAACTCACGCGTCTTCCCGTCCGAGTATTGAATTCTTACCAGCCTGCCGTCTGAGTTCGCCTCGAGCGTGTAGCCGACCTGCTCGTGCACCAGCTTTGAGCCGTCCGGCCGCTCGGTCACCCTGGAGCCATCAAAGGCTCCTTCATAAGCGTAGTTGCCATCAGCGTCTACCGATACAGGTCCCTCCCAGACCTCGCCGGAGACCTTGCCGTCCGGCTTGAACTGTACCCAGAGGTTGCTAGCGCTTTTCTTCCAGGTGGAGCCGTCCTTATCCTTCACCTCCAAAAGCTGTCCATCGGCACCGTACTTGAAGCGACGTGAACTTCCGTCCGGGTAGTGAACCCTGGTGACAAGGCTGCGCTTATCCTTCTGAATGGACAGCTTCCCGGTGGTGGCGAACCCTTGTTCCGAGCCGAGCGTGGGCATCTCAAGTGGTTGCTGCCCGAACTGCCGGCTTAAGCCTCCTCCGCTGGTTGTAGCTCTCAGCTTGAGCTGCTGCCTGGCCTGCTTGATCTGTTCCGCCAGCGAAGCTGGTTGACCCGAAGCTACAACTCCAGGATCCGAATCCTTGTTCAGCGGGCTGAGGCCATCCTGGTTGTCCGTGCCGTCTGGTGCCATGCAAGGTCCCTTTCTAGGCGCTGATCGGCTGCCATGCTCAGTAGCTCCGTCCTGCTTCTGACTAGAGCCAGCGCAACCTGGGTGAAGTATCCAAGGGCAAGATTAGGAGATCCCCTATCTAATAGTGTCTCAAATTTGAGCCAGCACGTTGAATTTATTGCAAATGTTACTGGTAAATCCTCTCGTTCCCTATGCGACAGACGGACGCCGCCCGATCGGGGGCCAGGCGGGCCAGTAACCAGAGAGAAGTCCGGATAATGGGAGATCTGGAGAGGGCGCGAGTAAGCCTGACTGAGTGCCCGAGAGCCTAGAGACCAGTGCTGCTCCTTCCATCGGGCAGGCGTTGCCTCGGCTGCCCCGGACAGGACAGGGCGGGCACCAAGAATGGTATCACCAGTTCTTTCGCTAAGTGGTTGCTTTTCTGCTGCCGTTCTGGATCAGACCGACTGCTGGCAATTTCCAGATTGACTGAGAAAGTTTGTAAGCGTTCCTCCTAAAATTCCGGCTAATTCTCGTTGCCATATTAGGAGGGACTTGAACCAGCACCACCGGGCGTCCTACGGCAAGTCCCTCTAGGTAGGGCCACTTGAACCAGAGGAATCGTTAATTATGTCCAGCTTGGAGCTTAACAGTGATTGCACCCCGGACAGTGGAGCTCTTGGCGTAAGCCCGCTGACCAAGAGGGACCTTTTTGAAGAACGCGAAGTTCTGAAACGCTGGTGCGGGACACAGCCGCTGGAGGCATCATTGCCCGAAATCGAGCTCACCGGCAGCCATGTTAAAGCAGCGGCCCCTGGTCACAAGGGGAGACCAAAGGTCGAAGACACCCGGCCGACTCAGCATGCTGGCAAGAAGGCAAGCATGCCCGCGACCGAGCACGGTGAAAAGAATGCAGGCAGGCGCCATGCATCCGATGCCACCAATTTGAAGTCTAGATCGGCGCCGGTGACAGCGCCAACCGACCTTCTTCTAGACAAGCAACCGTTTTCGAGCTGTGAAGATGCTGCTGCCGGGGCCCCTGACTTCAATATCTGGTCCGGCAGCTATAATCCGGTGCGCCCGCCTGGCATTGGAGAGATGAAACCCGGGGAGGCTTCTGATCAGGACAAGGGCAACGGCATCGACTGGCGCAAGGCAAATGCAATGTACGACAGTAGCGATGGCACGACGAGTTACAGCTATTACGGTGAGCTGGAGGACGGTTTCATTTGGGACACAGAATTCACTGCTGAGGAGCGCGTCGACAAGGACAACAGAATTATCAGCACCTACGTCGTGTACGAAACCCCGGTCGACATCGATTTTCAGTCGCCTGATGGCACCGGGTTAGACATACGGAACGTCGTGAAAGTCGAAACGGAACTGAACGAGTCAACGTGCAATTACGACACGGTTGTGACTACAGCGGATGGAAGAGAGCGGCGCTTTGTGCTCTCTGCCGAGGGCCAGCCCCAGTATTACGAGGATGCCTATTATTTCCAGTACCGGAAGGGTGTGGCTCGTTGAGGCATATAAGGGATACGGAGGCAGGAACAAATGTTGGAGAGGATCAGGAATAGGCCGCCGGAACGCCAGGGAGTTGAGATCGATCCTGAATTGCCTGGACTGCTACTCCTGGATGAGCAAATGGAGTTGCCAGCTAATAGTCCGTCTAAATCAGGTTCAAGGGCAAAGGATCGTGCTGTCAGGGGAGAAGTTGAAACTGCAGCTGACGGCAAAGTGGCAAAGGTTAAGTACCCGGATGGAAGATCTAGGGAATTCGTCTACGATCATTGCGATGGCAGCGTGCGAGAGATTACCTACCGAGAAAACGGAAGGATTGTCGATCAGTGGCTGAAGAGAAGTGACGGCAAGTGGTATCAATACAAACGTGACGAGTCAGATTTCCCCGTAGCCACGGGCAAAAGCTGGGAAGGAGATATGGCAATCAATCAGGGACCGGGTAAGCACCGTGGCGATTTCACTTACGAAGAGCGCGGCAGGCACCAGAGAGTCAGTGAAAAGGCCCAGGATGGCTCAAGAGTTGTTGCGGATTCGCCTGGCCGCCAGGGCAAGAGGGGGAAAGACTGACGCCTGATTCCAGCAGGGTCTGTAGCACCGCCAGAGCCTGCTGGGTCTGCATTTTGCCAAGATCTTTGGCCGCGCCAAGAGGGAAGCTTTTCCGGAACAGCTGGGTATACTTTTGCTGGTAGCGCTTGCAGGGGCCAGACCAAGCAGATCCTCAGGTTAAGCCGGCGTTTCCCCTTGTGGCCAGTGTGCGGAGACTCACAAGTTTCAAAGCCAGCAAAGCGAGGCCGTTGTGGACAGCTAAAATGCTCTTGTCGGTTGGCTGGTCGTCTCCTGGAGTTACTCTAAGAGGAGTCTTGACTTATGAGCAATGACCCTGAAGCTCAAGCGGGTGGATTTGAGAAGAAGGAACGGGTTGAGAAAGCATCCAGGGAGGCCCCCTGGAAGAAGGTAGTTGGCGAGTCTAAGGAGGAGATCGAGGAGCTGACCCGGAAGCTCAAGGATTACGCGAGGGCTCGGCGGGGCGGGCTGAGGGATGCCGATACTCAGAAGCATCTCGGCGATCAGCCGGAGTTCATCGATAGCCTGCGAAAGGCGGAAGGCACGAAGTCGGGTACCGAAGGCGCAAGCATCAGTCCTGGCCAGTCCGTGACCAACGAGCGCCCGCTTGAAGGTAAGGAAGCTGTTCATCAATACAGTGCCGAAGATTTATCCGAGAAGGCGGATGCGATCATAGACAAGATGCAGCGGCTGCTCGATCCGGCTGGCGAGAGGCAGTTCCGCGCAGACCTTGCACAGATTGATGATCTGCCTGCGCATCAGCGCGACCGGATCTGCACAAGTATTGACAAGATAATCAGTTCCAGGACAGAGCTGACCAGTCCAGAGCAGCGCACCGAGCTAGCCGCGTCCCTTGTGCACCAGATTGCCGATCCACGAGCGATTGTTCAAGGAGAGAAGAACAGCGGTGCCCTGGCTAGCGTCGAGCAGACCCTGGCGAGGGAGCATCCAGAGATTTATGCTGATAGGGTCGCCGCGCTGGCAACAGATGGTCAGATCCAAGTTACTACCGCGGACGGCAAGCTAAGGACAGTCACAGTGCAGACAGAAGACGGCCAGCTGGTCGGCGCTACCGATGCCTTTGGGGAGCGGAGCCTGACGAGTGAGATATTTCAAAACGCTGCAGCCAATGTTTGCCTACCCGAGGGAAAGGTCTACAGGTCTGATCTGCCCAACTCCTCCGATCGCCCTCATTCAATCAAAGCAAGTGAAGACACTGGAGAGCGGGTTTTCACGGTCGACAAGGACGGGAAGCCAACAGACGAACCGCCGCAGGAGTTTCAGGGACTGAAGGCGGAGGACCAGGCAAAGGTGCTAAATTCGCTCATGGCCCGCGATCAGTACACGGTAAAGGCGATTAACACCGCGAATGATCTGGCGGAGGCCATAAGGGAGAACGGAGGTACTCCACTCAATGTTGCTATCCAGGTAGTGAGGGCAGGATACGCGGACGTGGATACCGGAGGCGGTGGCCATGCGGTGAGCATCACAGAGATTGTCCGCGGTTCAGACGGTAACATGTACGTCTTTTACGACAACCCGGCGGATGTGGTGGACCACAGTTATCCCCACGGCCAAGGCATACCGATCGACCAGTTTGTTGCTTCGATGAGGGGAGAGCATGATCCTGACAACCCGGCAAGAGCCGAGGGAGTGGCGGCTGCTGTGGTTAATAGAGGACACAATTGAGAAGGATGTAGGAGCTTCTGAGCCCATGGAGCACGGCTGACATGGCGATTGATACCAAGCTCGGTGCACGAGTGTCTCTTGGTTTTGGGCGCTCTATTCAACCACCAGAGGGGTGGTCTTTTGACGGCTGGGTGCTTGATGATCCGCTAGCGTTGCTCCCCAAAAGCTGGTTGCGCTGGAATCCGCCGGGGCATCAACGCCTCGTTCTGCGCTGGAACTTATCGCCGCGGTTGCTTCCGTGGGAAGTCATGGATCGGTTGGTTGGATTACTCGAGGCACCGCTTGGGGAGCTGCCCGTTTCCGGTGTCGCTGCGCTGAGTCCAGCACTCATTCGTATCCCGCTCGACTTCGTCACCCAAGCGGAAATCATAAGCTATCCGTACACGTGGCCTTTACTCCGTATCGAATACTTCATTCCTCACGAGTGGGAAGCGGGCACGGTTCATTATTCACCAACGGAAAACTATGCTCTTGGTGAGTACCAGATGCTTGCCTTTGAAGGGAATGATGACGCATACAGAAAGTACCTGGCAGTTGCACAAGCTTCCATGCAGACACTGAGCTTAGGACAAGCAACCTGACACGATGCAGCTCGAGTAGATCAGCGCCGCTCACCAGCCGGCCTTTCCTCCAGGGGGCCAAACACCTCCTTAAGCTCCATCAGGGACAGTTTTCGGCCTTTTCCCGCGTCCGACTTGACAGTAGACAGCGCTTCAGGGAACTCGTCCTCTGTCAGAGTTTGAATGCATTCACGGTTGATGATGCGAACGATGTTCTGTTCGGGTGGCTCTCCGTCTTCCAACCAACCTGGCTCCAACTCGATGACCGCCAAAGTTTCCTGCTCTCTTCTCGTGAGCCAAACCAGCCTGTAGTTGGCCTCGCGGCCGTAGACGGGATGTGAAATTTGAAGCCACGGAATTCCCCCGGCCAGAAATTTCTTCATAATGGGCACCAGCTCACCCGATGCCACTGGGCTTAGTGGCACGCTGCCCACAATCCAGCCGATATTGCTGCTGAACTTCGGAATGGCAACCAGCGCTGAAAGGTCTGTCATGAGAACCTCCTTGTTCGATAACTTGATTTATTCTTGTTCCTCCAGCTCCGGTACACTGCTAACGAAGGCTGTTGTATCGATAGACAAATGCCAGTACTCATTTGGTCCGCCCCGGTACAGCACTGCTGAGGACGGCGAGCCTACCGTCCGCTCCGTATCCAAGTTGATTGGCGGGAGCGATCCCCACCTTTGCGGACAGATCGGCAAGCTCTTTTTCTGTCAATCTCTTGCCCGGTTGCTCCATGTAAGGCGCCAGGTCTGCCGGATCTACACCAAATGTGTTGTACAGGGAGTAAAGTGCCGGTCGATCGGTCATGCTACCCCATTGTTTGTTAGCCGCTCCTTCATCTACATACGCGTTGTTGCCCGGAGCCAATTGTGCTCCTACGTGCTCTTTGATCTGTCCGTCCTTCTGGTATTGGAATCGGCTCGGCTCAAGTACCAGGTCACCCTGGCTGTCATAGCTTAGCGAGTCGGGTTTAAGACCAGTCGCTTGCTCGAGCCGGCGCAGCCTCTGGTCGGCGGATTCTCCCGGAAGTGGCGGGAATTCTTGATCGATCTTGGCACGCAAAGCGTCATCAATTTTAACCACTAGCTCGCCATTTGCGTCTACAGCAGGTTCAAAGCGGTCACGTACCCACCCGACCCGATTACTCTCGCTGGTGGACGGAATTACGTCCACATTGCCGGTCGGCAGCGGCTGGTCGAGGGTGAGCTCTGGCCGGCCCTTCAAAAGCTGGTCAACTCTGTCGACAATCTTGCGGGCGTCTTCCGTGGAGTTAGCATAGATTGTAAAACCCTTTGCTCTCTGCTCCCGACCAGTCGGCTCCGGCCCGATCGCACCAGGTTCTCCTGCGCCATAGCGGGGATCCATGGTCTTCCAGTTGGCGACTAGCTGCTGAAGCTCAGGATCATCATGCAAAGCCGGGATTAGGATGTCCTGAAGCTCCGCCAGTTTTTCCGCGTTCTCAACATTGACATGAACCTTGATTGGCGTTTCCAAACCGCCTTTGAAGCGCGGATCTTCCGGGTAGAACCATTTGGCTGAGTCAGTGGCGCGTCGCTCCAGACTGTATTTCTTGCCATCTACCTCAAAGGTGCGCTTAGAGCCATATTCGACGACGTCGCCTTTGCTGTCCAGAAGTGGCTTGTAGGTGTCGTTCCCTTCGACTCTTGCTGCCTTGGCAAGGGCGACTTCTGGGCCGTTAGCGTCCCCGACGCGAACTCGATCGCCGAATTGCAGGTAGATCTTTTCCCCGGTCGGAATTTGCTCGAATTGGGAAACCCCATCTCGCTTCAGGTAAGTTCCATTCTGCGAGTGGAGGTCTTCAACGTACAGGCCCCTGTCGTCCCGGCCGATGGCAGCGTGCTCACTGTCCACCCCGCTCCAGGAGGGCTGCCCGGGCCTGGATGAACTTGCTGGGTTCCATCCATAATCCGGGTCGCTGCCGATTACAATTGCGGCACCTTCGGGTATGTAGTCTCCCTTGTCTCCGGCCCTCACCCTGACCGGATGCTTGTATCCTTCGATTGGCTGCGCATCCTGCGGAATGAAGTAGCCCTTTTGCGGCATCAGCAGGTCGGTCCCCCCGGGCCGTTTGAGCAGTTTGTACACGTTGCCGTCGCCGTCCGCGTACAAGCTCTGACTGCCAATCTTGAGCTCCTGAAACTTGCTAAGCTCATCTGGTGTGACCGGCGTTGGTTTTAGCGATACCCTGCGACCATCCTGGTGCAAAACCGCGCGACCCTGTGCGTCGGTGGCTGCGATATCGTACGCCTCGCCCTTGTACTTCACCGTGTCCCCAACGCGGCCCTCCAGCCGCACCGGTGGCTCGGCAACCTGGCCCGGTGACCTGGGCGGTATTACCATCGCATCGCCAACCTCCGGCAATGAAGCCGAACGTGGTCCTCCGGCTGCACTGCTATCCAGTGCACTGGTTGGCTTGAGCGCCGCTGTTTCAGGCACCGGCCCGGCAGCTGGCGCTTGCTCTGGCAACAGCCTTGGGATGACGAAAGCTTCAGTCTCGTGCAGACCTGCAAGGTACTGCTGGTAACGCAGCTCGGGGAGTGCCTCGCGTGCCTCGAGAAATTCTTGAAGCACTTTCGTGGACTCAGGATCTGCCACCGCCGGCATTCCTTTCGCCCTCCACTGATCAATCTGCTGCTTGACCTCGGGTGGCAGCTCTTGCGATCCAAACAAGCGCTCTGACCAGTTATCGGTGCGCTTGCTGTCCTCTGCTAAGACCTTAAGCACGCGGGCCGTACCGGTTCCTCCCTCTTCGTTGATCGCATCGAGCGCGTTGTTGACCCAGGGGAGATTCTTAGCGGCTTTCTGGTAAGCTCCATCGAGCGGGACCTTGTTTTTAAAAGCCTCGGCCAGTTTATCCGCACGCGCACGCTCGTCCGGACTCAGCTCCCAGTCCTCTGGTGTCAGCCGGCGTGGCTCAAGCGGGGTGCGTCCGCCCTCCCGTGCTTCCAGGACGGCCATGAGATGATCGTCAGACAGCGTTTTGCCTGTCTTGGCCTGATAGGTATTAAGCAGCTCGGCCAGCCCTTCGACTTCTTTTTGTTCAGTGCTGGAGAGAGCGCTCAGGCCACCGGCGGCTCTGGCTTTTTGGGCTAGCTCGAGCAAGTGACCCACATTTTCCGTGGAGATCGCCTTTCCTTTGGTGTCTAAGTCATCAAGGACGCTGCGCAAAACAAGATAGTCTTGTTCATTGTGCACGAGCTCGTGATACACGGCTTCTCTAAACAACTCGGGATTGGCATCGCTGCGGAGTATGTGTGACCGCTTCAGCTGCAAGTTTCCATCGTTATACAGACCGTGAAATTCCCCGGTGGTGTCAAAGCCTGAAATCATACCCACCTTCACTTTGGGTAGACCGTGTTCGACGGCCATGGTGTCGAGCAGATCTTGTAGCGCTTGCATACGTGGCTTGAGGGCATCGCTCAAGGCCTTCTGTGCGATCCCGTTTTCTTCCCGGGCAGTGGTCACTCTCGTAATGAGCGACTCTACTGTCGCATCGCCCTTAAAGGTTTCCTTGATTTGCTCCAGGGCAGCTGGGTCTCGCCTGGTCAACCATGCGGCGACCGCTTCCTGCTCTGCTTTGTCGCCAACGCTCGCCCGCCGCCTCAGCGCTCCTTCGAGCGTGTCCAACTCGCCCAGCAACTTTGTTTCTGTCTTGGCCGCTTCAGTGGACAGGTGGGACAGTGCGTCTCGTTCGCCATGCGAAATGCTGTCCCATTTGCGAAGGAGCTCCCGAAACTCTCGATCGAAGTCCTCAAGCGCCTTAGGATTGGCCAGCTCGCTTTTACGAATACCTGCCAAGACCTCGTCCCATCTGCTTTTGTCGATGCCTGCAGCCTCAAGAATCTCCTCAGGCTTTGCTTTGGTGAGATCGAGAGCAAATCGCCCTGTCGCCTTTGCCTCCGACGTCTCTGTTGCTGCCAAGGTCGGCGATTCCGGCTTGAAGGGATCAGGTGGACGATCACCGGGAGCAGTTGACGGGTGGACCGCCTCTGGTGTCTCCGTCTGGGCAGCCATGCGTGGGTTCGTAATGCTATCGTCGGAAGGCGGCACTATACGCGGCCTGGTTATCTCCTCGCCGGATACGGCAACTGCGGGGGGCGGTTCTGGCGCTTTGGTGAGTTCGTAGAACTCTCTCAAAGTCATCGCCTCATCTCCCATATGGTCGGCGCCCCGGCCCCATTGGTTGGTGTAGTACACCTTTCCGGTAGCGGGATCATAGTCCTGAATGTTGATGACGTGCCAGCCTCCGGAACCGCCGGCGTCAAGACCCGACTCTCCAAGCATCGGCTCGTTGCCGCTGTGCACCATCACAACTGCCGGTAATTTTCCCTGCCCCTTCAGGTCAGTGAGCTTTGTACCAAGCTCCTCAGCCGAAGCAAAGCCGGTGGCCGCAGTGCCCTCGGTTCCCGGAACGTTGGAGTTGAAGAGAAAACATTCGGTGTCGCTGCTTCCGGCGATTTTTCTGTTGAGCTCCGGAAGGTCCCCAATAGATAGCTCGGGTGAATCAAGGGCCCGACCAGATGAGTCCGTTAGCGGTGTGCCGGTTCTACGATCCGTAATCCGCTCGTCGGTCAAAGGGGGTTGGTGTCCAGCGGCAGCATCGCCGACAGCCGCTTTTTCGTAAACGAAGATAGGCTCTCCAAACTCATCGACAGCCTGAGTCTGCCAGTGGATGTTTGCCGTGGTCATCTGGAAGAGCTGACTGGCCTCGGTACGCTTGTTGTCCTGTTTGATGTCGTTCCCATCAATTTTGAAGCCCTCGCCCCTGCCTATGGCGCCGTCCGCATCCGGCAGAAGGGCACCACGGACCGTGTTCTCGTCCATCTTTATCACTGCCCCATCGACGGTTGTGTACTCGCCTGTGGTGGCCACATCGGCAATCATTTTTGCCACCGTTGATGGCTCATTGGTGTACAACCGTTTCTCCAGCGTAGTCAGAGGGCAGGTCGCGAAGCTGCCCTGGTCGATTTCGTTGGGGTAAGCCGACTGGTACATGATCTGTTCAGCAAGACGGGCCCGGTCCGCTGCCGGAACCGGCATGTCTGCCCCGGCCTCCATGAGTCGCTCTACCTGCCTGTAGGTCTCGGCTATCTCGCGGCGCGGGATCTCGCCCATCTTGGCCCGCAGCTCGAAAGCTTGCATCATGTCCTGGAAGCGCCCTAGCTTTTCATCGCTCAGGTGTGACTTTGCAACTTCAAGGAGGGCGCTGCCCTCCGGGCTCAACTCGTCAGGGTGTCGTGCCTCCAACGCGGCCTCCCCTTGAGGGGCTTCGGCCCTTTCTGAGCGGGTGCCCTGAGGTTCTTCCCGGGCTTCATCGACAGGACCTGCTGAATCCTTTGCCCCCACTGTCGGCGGCTCAGGTTTTGTTTCGACGCCCGGTTTAGGCCAATCGGCCGGAGTTACCGGGACCGGTTCCGGCGCTTTTCCTGGCGCCTCCACCGACTTGTGGCCAGGAAGCGGAGGCTCGGAAACGACAGCGGTTGCTTCAGCCGCTGTAACCTGGGGTACTTCGACAACCTTCTTCACCTGAGTGGGTACGTCTACCTCAAGAGTGTCGCCCGGACGTCGGGTGCTCGGCTTACCTTCGCCCCGTACCGGCTCGGGCCCCACCTTTCGCGTTGGATCTGGCAACGGCTCCGAACTTTTGGGAAGCTCCTTGCCTGGGCCCCAGACTTCGCGAGGCAACTGAACTTCTAGGGTCTTCCTGCCCGCTGCCGGTGCTTCGGCTGCTGCCGGTGTTTCAGGCGGCAATTCAGGGATTCTTATATGCGGCTGCGTTACCTCATCAGACGGTGGCTTGGTGCCTTCAGCGGGAGCTTCAATTCCGGGTGCTGTAATCTCGCCGGCGGCGGCTTGCGCTGACGCCGTTGCTTCCGCATCGGTGAGTATTCCAGCCTGGCGGCCCAGGGCGTGCGCTTCTAACTCCATCATGTTCCTGTAATAGGCCTTCTGGCCTTCTCTCATTACAGTGGCGGGCTCGGCCATACTCTTTTCGAGAGCCTTGGCGACGACATCCTTGTTGGCCTTGGTGTTGGCCACCTCTCCGGTAGCTTTATAACTATCGATGAGCTTTTGCACCTCCTCGGGGGGCTCGTTTGTGCCAAACAATTTCTTGGTCAAGCTTCGGTCTGCCGTGTCCTCATCTGCTGCCAGCCGTTGAGCGAAGTCCTCCACAGCATTGGCTTTTGGATCGTCCGGATATTTGACCTTTTTATATTCATCTCTAAGAGCGCTCAGGCGTTCTTCTGCTTCCTTGAATTCCGGTTGCCGTGAAGGATAGTCATGCAGAGCCTTTTCCATCTCTTTTGCACGAATGACCTCGTCAGGGACCCCGTCCGGGTTAAGCGGCTTGCCATCTCGAGCCTCGAGCACGGCTTTGGCGTGAGCTTCAGAAAGCTCTCCTCCTGTACGTTCCTTATAAGCTTCTTGAAGGGCCCTAATCTGATCCTCGCTGGCAGTCTTTCCAAGGCCCTGTTCATCAGCGATGTTTCTTATGACCAGACTGTCCTGCTCGTTATGAGCAAATTCGTGATAAACCCGATCCGACAATATTTCGGGTGGCCGCTCATCTGCGAGATCGCTTGGTCGAACTTTAAGCACACCGTCTTCGTAGGCTGCTGCAGCGCCGCTCCCTTCTGTCGCCACCTCGATTTTGACATGTGGCAATCCATGTTCATCTGCGAACTCGTCCATCAGCTCTTGTAGCTTCTCGACTTTCTCTTCTATGGGCAGACCCTGCCATTTAGATTGCATGGCAGTCATCCGCTCCGCAAATGAATCTATCGCTCCCGGTTGGAATAGTGGTAGCTGAGCTACTCGATCGACGATTTTAGCCTGTTCTTCGGGTGCTAATTCGCCGCGCCTAAATTCTTCCTGCAGCTTATCGATCAGGTGTTGTTTCTCTGCTTCGGTTGCTCCCTCAGCTTTGGGTTTGGATTCTGTCTGGGGCTGAAGCTCAGCGGCAGTATCGACTGTGGGCTTATCGCCTTTCTCCCCCTCGGATCCGCGGGTTTCGGGCGATTCCGCCGGCGGAATCGTGTCTGCCTCGGCTTCTGGCACTGCCGGCGGTGCCTCACGTGCCGGCTCGACGGTGATTCTGCCCGGCACCGGTTCCGCTGCCTCCGGTTTCGCTTCGACTCCCTTCTTCACCTGAGCCGGTACGTCTACCTCGAGAGTGTCGCCAGGACCCCGGGTACTCGGCTTACCTTCTCCCCTTATCGGCTCGGGCGCCGCCCTTCGTGTTGGATCCGGTAACGGCTCCGAACTTTTTGGAAGCTCCTTACCCGGGCCCCAGACTTCACGTGGCAACTCAACTTCTAAGGTCTTTTTGCCGGCTGCAGGCGTATCGGCGCCTGTGCCGACAGGGGCCTCGGGCGGCTTCACCGGAGCTTCGGTGGGAGTAGATGTTGATTCAGCCGGTGCTTTTGCTGCGGCTGGCTCAGCCTTGCCCTTCTTCACCTGCTCTATCTCCACCTGCGGGCCGTCGGGAGAGCCGAGGTGGATCTCGTCTCCCTTCCCGATCATCGTCACTTCGTCTGCCGAGATTTTCTGCCACTGGTTAGAGTAAGCGCGCTTGATGTAAGTCCCATCGGGAGAGTTGTTCTTGAGCCATGCTTGACCGTTTTCGTCTCTGGTCAGGGTCAGATGGTCATCTGAGACCTTTGCTCCTGGGGGAAGCTCCCCGAAATTGCCTTTGCCGATCGTGGTCGCCTTTCCATCGGCCGCACTGGCCAACTTCTCACCATTGACCAGAATCTCTGCGTCAGGGTTGAATTTGACCTTCCAACCCTTGTAGGATTCCACAATCTTTCCACCGGCGAATCCCAGCGCTTTCATGCCAAGGGTCATCACCCCACCTGCAGCGCCGCCCGTCGCAGCGGAGATGAGGCCAGCCTCTCCAATCCTCTCCAGGTTTTCCTGAACGCTCTTGGTGAAATCCCAGTCCATGAGAGCGCTGACAGATCCACCAATGCCACCACCGACGGCGCCGCCGGCTACATTAAGTGCGCCTTCCCTGGCCAGGTTGACCAACCAGTTAGCCGTTTCATCTTTGAGCTTCTTGGTGAGGTTTGTCTCCAAAGTCTCGGCGAGCTCTTTGACCGCTTGCTCCCTGGCTTCACCGACAAGCTCTTTCGAGACAGCCTTCTCTGCCAGCTCGCCAATGGCCTTCTTGTCAATCTCCTTAGCGCCATGAGCGAGCGCTTTCTCCATGATCTCCTTGGTACCCTGCTCCAGCTCTTTCTCCCCTTCTTTGCCAAGGACTTTCTCCGCATACTCTGCGGCTGCCTTCTCCGCTCCTTCCTTTCCTAGAGTTTCAAGTTCCTTCTCTCCCAAGTCCTTGAGCGCCTGCTCACCAATCTCCTTGACCGTCATCTCAGCAGCTTCAACGGCGGCCGTCTCGCCGACTTTAAAGATGCCTGCAACCTCTCCGGGTCCGATCACGCTGGTGAAGCCTTCAACCGCTCCGCTCAGTATGTCCTTGCCTACAGCTGCTGAGTCGGTTGTGTCGTAGTCGGAGCCCATAAAGGCAGCTTTCGCACTTACCTTCATTGCCGCTCCGGCTGCTGCCATGGCAATGATCAATGGTGTGTCGGCGCCGCCGGTTGCGATGATACTTGCGATCGAGAGGGCCGTGATACCTACGGTGCTAGCATAGTCTGCCGCAGCCGCCTTCGACTCCCTGAAGGCGTCCAGCGTCTCACCAAAGTTCTCTCGCAGCTGCTTCAATTGCTCTGGCGTGACGTCCTTGAACTGACTGTTGGCCTCTGTTATCGCTTTAGCGAACTGATTTACGGAATCATCGAGTTGTGCCCCTGTTCCGCTGCGAGCGACGTTATCAGCAAACCAGCTTCCAAACCCGCTTCGGCTGTCGGCAGCTTGCTGACTGGCGAGATCGTACTGCTCGCGAGCGCTCTTGTCTGACCGCAAGATACGCTCGGCCTCAGATCGATCATTTGCTCCTAACTTCGCCTGAAGATCTGATTCAAGGTCGTGTCCGTATTTGCGAGCGTATTCGGCCTTGACCTTCTCCACGTCCTCGGGCTTCATATCTCGCAGCACATCCATAACCTGTCCTGAGCCGCCCCAGTGGTCCATCAAGGTTTTGATCTTGTCTTCCGGACGCGCTTCGCCTTGATCGAGCACATGTTCCGCGACTTTGCGATCATCATCGCTGAACTGCTTGAGGACTGACTCCTTGTATGCCGGATCTTGCGCGATCTTTTCTTTATCCTCCTTGGACGCTCCCGCAAGATCCTTTAGTGCCTGCTGCGGGTCGCCGGAGTCAAGCGCGACTTGCTTATCTATGGAGAGACGGCCGTTCTCGATTAGCGGCTCAATGTAGTCTTTGTAGTCCCAGGACCCCACAGAGGATGCAGCGTCCTTGACCTGCTGGGCGAGCTCCCTGTCTGCTTCGGTTTGAGGATTCTGAATGCGCGCTTGAAGAGTCGGATCATCTCGGAAAGCTTGTTGAAGGTCTCTGGCCACTTGTGTCTCGTCAACGTCGAAGTGAGCTGAATCTTTCATGAGTTGGACGACCGCTTCTGGCGGAGAAGCACCCTTATCGATCATGGACAGGAGTCGCTGGGCTGCTTCTGCCTGTCTCGGGTCGTCTCTTACCAGCCGGAAGACTGCGCTGTCGACCTCTGCTCTGAAATCTTTATCTGTCCTGTACTTCTCCTGCTCCTCTTTGGTCATGTGACCAACCGCATCAATGACGTCCTCTCCGCTCTGGTATTCCTTCAGAGCGGTCTGGGCATCACGTCTGATCTCCTTGGACTCGTCAAAAGTATGGGCATCCTTCTTCTGCTCCAGCATCTTTAGAGCACGATCAATGTCATTCTGATCGATTCGCCAGCCTTTCAAGCTCTCGATAGTTTCCACGACCCGCTGGTAGTAAGCAGGATCGTCATGGATCTTCTTCCATTCGTCGGGGCTCATCCTCTCGATGTCGGAGATCACAGCACCGATCTTGTCGTTATATAGGGCGCCACCATGCTGAGCAATTTCGTCTACGAGTGTGCCGGCGCTGCCTTTCCCGGCAATCATGGCCTCCCAGCGGGCAACCTCTGGTTCTCTGCCCGCACCAACTAGCGCTGCGTGAGTGTGCTCGTAGTATGCAAAGGCTTGAGCGATCTCAAGCTGGGTGGGCTGCTTTTCACCCTTGGGAAGCAGATCCTCGGGAATCGGCTGCGTGCCTTCCGCTACGGCCTTGCCGAGCTGATACTTTCTTCGGTCCTCGTCGGACATCTTCTTGATGGCATTCTCAATGCCCGTGTTGTTGTCGGAGACGACTCCCGTGCTGTCCTGTACCTGCGTGGCAACGCTCAACTTGCCGTCGGTGGCATAATCCAAAGCATCGCGGTAGTCTTTGTCCGACACATTGAGGTTGACCGCTCCCGACCAAGCCTGTCCCAGACCCTCTGGAGTGAAGTACGCAAAGGCGTTGTACCAGTGACCCTGGAATGCATCCTGAAGCTTCTGCTGACCTGTTACACCGTTGGCGTCCGGCTCACTGAGGAACTTCTGCCGGGCCTCTGGAGATGCATTGGTCATTGCTACCTCGAACATCTGCTCGTCTCTCCCTTTCAGAGCGATGTCCGCAAGTTTTAGCGTATCGTCGTCGGTGCGCTTGTCTGCACCCTTCAGGTATATCTTGGCGGAATCCTTGGCAGACTGAGATAAATCCGACTGATTGATTGCCTCGGCCAGGCTCAGGCCATAGGTCTCGCGGTAGTAAGCATCCATTTTCGCGATTTGATCCGCATTGAGCGTCGAGATCTTCTGCAGCAACTCCTTCTCGATTACTGAGTCGCTGTCACCATGCACGAGATTGCTTCGTTCGGTCAGTCTCTCGTGAATCATGTCTGCATAATTGCCCGGTATGCTCGGGTCGTCCCAGTCTTTAGCGCGCGGGTCTGAATCCCGCTTGTACATCGCGTTTTCAAGCGTTTCGAAGTCAGAGCCGGAAGTTCCCGCCACGTTTTCAATCTGTGTCAGGAGGTCGATTCCGTACTCCTTCTTGTACTCTTCATTGATGAGTTTCCTCTCGGCTTCGCTGTGGCTTTCCAGCCAGTCCCTCATTTTCTTCAGGTCATTGGCATCCATGCCGGAGATATAGCTGGACCGTATACTGGATCCGATCGCCAGTTCGTGGAATTCTTCAGCAGCTTGCTTCATCGCCTCCGGGTTCGGGCCCGGCCTCTGCCCCACGGAACCGTCAGGATTGGTGGTTGTCACCTCACCGTAATGAGGCGATTGGAGATTGTTGTCCTG
>Ga0066388_100000279_pt1 | contig 22344 bp, 19 predicted proteins | sample PanSoiMetaGPlot6_FD_64539 | JGI IMG/M metagenome (GOLD analysis project Ga0066388, IMG submission 64539) | Tropical forest soil microbial communities from Panama analyzed to predict greenhouse gas emissions - Panama Soil - Plot 6 (Hybrid Assembly) | ecosystem: Environmental > Terrestrial >...
CACAGCGTTGCTGTATGAATTTAGAGCGCAAATCGCGGACTACCTCGCGACGCTTACGCACACGAACATGCGCACGTTGGCCGACCTCATCGCCTTCAATGATGCGAATTGTCCACAAGAAATGCCTTACTACGATCAGGATGTATTCCTGGCGTCGGAGCAGCTCCCAGGTTATCCAAACGATCCCGCCTACATCGCGGCGCGAACGCATGCCCGCACTGCTGCGCGCTCTGGCATTGATAGTGTAATCAACTCGGGTGTCGATGCGATCGTCGCACCGCACTTGACTAACTCGACCGGCCCCGCGGTGGCGGGTTATCCAAATTTATCGATACCGGTGGGCATTCGCGATAGCGGCCGGCCGGCGGGAATGCTCATGTACAGCACTTTCCTGCATGAACCGCAGCTAATCGGCTTCGGCTACGCGCTGGAGCAGGCATTAGATGTGCGGCAGCAGCCGCGATTCCTCGGCTCAGTGATCCCGATCCCGAACGGAGGATTTTGCACCGGTCATCACAATCATGGCCAACCGCATCTGCCGCACGGCAGGATCTTCTAAGATCGCGAAGCTTCAGTCTTGAGCACGCGAGCAGAACGACGATTCTGCTCGCGTGACGATCTTCCTTGGATGCGGCTTTGCAGCGAAGTACCGCGAAGGCGGTGGAAATTTCTCCGTCCCTCTGCAATGGATGCTTGGCCTGCGGCGACTAAAACTGGACGCTATCTGGCTCGAGCTGTTGCCGGCGACAGACGATACTCAGGCCGATCAGGCCAGGATCAACAACTTCCAGCGGCAACTCCGCGCGCATGGGTTGGCTGGTCGCTACTGTTTGCTGTATCACAAACCGGCCGCGACTACACATGAACTCGAAGCGATGCGTTGTATTGGAATGTCGAAACAAACGCTGCTTGATCGACTCGCCAGTCCCAACACGCTGCTGAATCTCAGTTACTCGATTCATCCGCCGTTTCTTTTGCGGTTTGAGCGCCGCATCTTTTGCGATCTCGATCCGAGCGAAATTTTTTATTGGATGACCAAAATGGAGCTGGGCCAGTCGTATCACGACGAATTTTGGACGATTGGTCTGAACGTCCATCGAAGCGGTTGCCGGTTACCGAAATCGTCGTTGCGCTGGAAAACATTTTATCCATTGGCCGACACGAGACTCTTGCGAACTCAACCGCGCCCGAAGCTGTCGAAATTTACGACTATTGGACAGTGGTACTGGAGCGGCGCCGTAGAAGTAGCCGGCGAATTCCCCGACTTATCAAAAAGAGTCATGTTCGAGCCTTATCTCGGTTTACCAGCGCGGGTGCCGGCAGCGCAGTTCGAACTAGCGATGAATATCAGCCCGAACGATCCGGAGAGAGCACGTTTACAACAGCTTGGCTGGCGCGTTGTCGATCCGCACCTGGTTGCGCGGACTCCGAGTGTATACCGACGATACATGACAAGCGGGCTTGCGGAGTTTACGGCGATCAAGGGCGTCGATGTAGCCTGGCAAACCGGTTGGTTAAGCGATCGAGCGGCAGCGTTCCTTGCTCTCGGGCGGCCGGTGATCACAGAAGACACGGGTGCAGCAAGATATCTTCCGCCTGAAAACGGATTTCAGTTCATCCGTAGCATCGAGGACGCGGAAATGGCGGTGAAAGAAGTGTTGCGTGATTGGCGGCGATTATCGCGGCAGGCGCGCGCGTGCGCTATTGAAGTCTTCGATTCTGCAAAAAATCTCAGGAAGATTCTTGATCTTTAGGAGTTTTCTCCTGCAGATAAGAAGCCCGCAGCCCCGCACTCCAGATGGCTGCGCTAGCAAAAAAATGCCCATTCGTTTTGGCGTTGCAAAACGATTTTCGGGTGTTACTCGTTGTCCCGTTATGGCAGACCTCATCAAACAAGGCGAGCTCAAGGAGCGAATGAAAAAAATCCCGGAATGGGAACTGGAGAAGAAGCACATCGAACGCACGTTTGAGTTCGATGATTTCACCGATGCGATCGATTTCGTAAATCAAGTTGCCGAAGTGGCCGAGGAAGAGGAACACCATCCAGACATCGACATTCGTTACAACAAAGTCCGTTTGGTTCTCTCGACCCACAGTAAGGGCGGATTGACCGAGCTTGATTTTGGTCTTGCCGAACGGATCGATACCCTCGCCGAGTAATTGAAAGCAGGCAGGGCCCCACAAGCCGCGGCGTTCCTACCCAGGTGACAACCGCCCTTCGTCGGCATCAATAAATTGAAATGCTGTCTGAATGTCCGATCTGTCCGTCATCCCCGCATCTTTTTTGCGGCGCTCCAACATTTCGGAGACTTCATCGTTCCACCCGCGCTTGCGCATAAACTCGTTCCAAACGTAAACGTCGTCCTCAGCGGGTCGCCGCCCATTGTCAAAACACCATTGCAGGATTTCCTCGTCGGTGCCGCCGCGATTCACGCGCTGGACTAGCTGGTCGTAATCAACTCGCAGAAAGCTCGTACATTTCTCGTCGAATCCTCTGCCAAGATTCGCGTGGTAGTCCTGCGGTAATTGCTCTTCGGCATGCAAGCGGATTTTGTCCAGCATCCGGCCGAAATAAAAAAGACCTCCTACTTTTTCCGATGGGCTGCGGAGAGCAAGAGTTGCCATAGAGAAGTCTCAGGCTTTTCCGGCGCGGTTCAAGCAGTCGATGCAGCTCGCTTTTTGTCATCTCCGAGTAAACCAAGGGGCCTCACACGAACTCGAACATGCCTGCGGGGAACCTGATGCGATCACACTTTTTCTGCGAAGTTGTTTGGTCGGCTCAAGATGACCGTATTAGCACTTGTCGAGCACCAACCCTTGGCTGATGCTCGCTAGGTAATGGACCGGGTCGTTGGGATCGAAACCGAATACGGGTGCCTGTTGAGCGAGGAAGAGCCGCACGTAAATTCCGAGCTCTGGCCGGCGAAGGTAAAAAACCATCTTTTCCGAAACGCCGACGCCGGCACGATTGATCTGCATTACCGCGACTACGAAGAGCCGCCCGGTAACGGAGGCTTTCTACGCAATGGCGGGCGTCTGTATCTCGATATGGGACACATCGAGTACGCGTCGCCGGAATGTCTGCATCTGCACGATTTAGTAGCGTATGAATTAGCCGGAGACGATTTGCTGCAATCGTCACTGGTTGCACTGGGAGCGCAGGATCGCGTCTCGTTTATCAAAAATAATGTCGATCACCACACCGGCGCTACGTTTGGTTGCCACGAGAATTATCTGATGAAGCGCGAGGCGCAATTCACGCCGCCAATTCTCGGAACACTCCTTACTTTTCTGGCGACCCGGCAAATCTTTACCGGTGCCGGCCGCGTCGGCCAGTCCAATCCATTGGCATTCGATTTCGAGCCGCCGCAACTGGAAACACAGGTCAATTTCCAGCTTAGCCAACGCGCGGATCACATCGTGAACGACATCTACCAGTGGGTGCAATTCAATCGCGCCATTATTAACGCACGCGATGAGCCGCTGGCCGATTACCGAAAATATCGGCGGCTCCACTTGCTTATCGGTGATTCCAATATGAGTCCGTACGCCACGGCGCTAAAGATCGGGACAACGGCCTGCGTCCTGTCGCTGCTCGAGGATGGCCGCTTACCGCGAAACCTGGTACTGGCCGACGCCGTGCAAAGCACGCGCGACATCTCCCGGGATGCAACTCAGCAGTGGATTGTTCATCTTGAGAACGGCAAAAGCATCGGGGCACTCGACGTGCAGTGGGAATTTCATCATCTGGCGCAAAAGCATCTGCGCAATAGCAACGCGGAAACCAACTGGCTGTTGGAAAACTGGGGCTTCGTTCTCGAGGCAATTGCAAACAACCATGAGGCGCTCATCGGGGGAGTTGATTGGATTACGAAGAAATGGTTGCTGGACGCATTCGTCGAGTCAGAAGGATTGAGTTGGGGCGATCCGTGGCTGCAAAGCATCGACCTGGAATATCACAACATCGATCCACTTCGTGGATTGTTCTTCGCTGTGACACCGGGAAAGCGGATTGCGGAGTGGAACACCAACGTCCGGCGCCCCAGTGCGACGCATGTTCCGCCGGGTAACACACGCGCGTCGGGTCGTGCTCGAGCGGTGGCTTTTTTTCAGGGCTGCAATTCCCCCTATGTCATCAACTGGGATTCCATCGCGTGTGATAACCGCGACTTTCTGGTGATGGGTGACCCATTCCAAACTTACAACGAAGAAGTGGAACGGTTTCTAGCCAAACCGCGCACGGCCGACGTCGCTATCGATCGTCCCGTAATTGAATGAACTTTGCGCGCTGTCTGGAAGCGCAATTTAGCCTGGGAAGCGCAGACCAGCGAACGCAATTCTTTTAATTAAGCCGATGTAACGCGGAAATACCGTAATTCTCCTGAAGGTCTTGTGCTTCGGAGGCAACTTGTGCAGCGTCGAGCTCGATCTGCTTCGGGTCTTCTTCGGTTTCGACTTTGATGAAGCCTTCGATTGGGTGTTTTACCGCTTCGGCCAGGTCGTCTAACGATTTGATTTCTTTACCGTCCACTTTCGTAACTGTCAAATAGGAGAGCTCATCGTAGCCAATTGTGCTGTTCGCAGGTAAGACTTGGCTGAGAATCACGACACGCTGATTCCTGTCAGGAAAAAGCTCGGACTGGAAATGATCTAGGTAAACCAAACGTTGTGGAGCTTCCCTTTGCCAGTTTGGACCCCATTCTTTGAGATATTGACGGGAAAGCTCCTGAAAAATCAGACCACCAAGAACATAATATCGCGGTGCCTGATCGAAAAAATACGGCGGGCTCACATAGTCCTTCGCGTCACGGTGCTCGAGCGTCACATTCAGTTGCATCGGCTTGCCGTTACGCTGAATTCGAAACGGAACAACATCCCCGGCGTACGCATGGGCTGTGAGCAAATTTGTGAACTCGATCTTGCCGTAGAGTGGGTCCACGTAGTTGCCGTTTTGATCGATTTCATTGTTCGCGACCGCAGTCACGATATCGCCAACTTGGAGTCCTGCTTTCATGGCCGGCGTGCCAGGCTCCACATTCGTGATATAAACGCCACCGGCGTCTTTGCCTTTTTCTCCGGCGAACTCACGCAGAGCGGGATCGCGCGTCGGAAAAAATGAGAAGCCGGCCGAAGGAAACCCTCGATAATTTTGACTTTCAGCATCCTTTAGAAAGTGCGTGATGACGGACGCAGGGATTGCGTCAAGTAGCTGTGAACGCGAATCGTAGCGCAGAAGCAACCCAGCAAGCTTGTTCTTCTTAACCAGTGGCACTGTGTAGCTGTTCTCCCGGTACTGCATCGGGATGCTGATGCGGTACGTGAGGAATTCCCCAACATCGATCGGGTACGGCATCATTTGCACTGTTGTCACCAGGCCTTCTGTCGCGAGCAGCGCACCGGTCGGTTCCAATTGCCACGCAGCCAGCCGGTCGCCGACTACTGTGTCTGGCGCGATTTCGAGCGGAGTGATTCCATCGAGAAACGTTTTTTCCGTGGGTTGAAGGAGCGCGAGATTGGCTTCGTAATCAATCACCTCAACAGTGGCCGCGGTTTTCTCACCAGACTCGGCGCGCTCGAGCTCGACGTAATTTTGGTTTGCCACCAGGTCCGCTGTCACCAGGACACGGCCTTTGGACAAAACTGCTCCAAGTGCGCGCTTTGAGAACGGCGCTTTCTTTTGCCAAGGTCGAAAGTAATCATAGGACTGTCCGGTAACGTTTACGCGCACCAAGGCCAGCTGCTTTTGCTTGCTTAATGCAGCAGGGACAGCGGATTCCTTTTTCCCTAGTGCCCCACTGACGGTGAAAAGGACGAGCCCGAAAGTGATAAGAGAATGCCTGGTCATCTTTTAGATTTTGTTTGCCTGCTCCGTTCCCTTTGACGCCGGTTGTTCCTCGAGATTTTGCTCCTTCAGCACGTTGTAGCGCGTCTTGATGCGTTCACGCGCGGCTTCTATCTGGCTTCGATTAAGGACTAGCGGAGGCCCGTCGCCAATCATTCGAATAACCAATTGTTCAGGCGATTCGGCGAAAGCGTCTGCCAATTCGTCAAGGGTCCGAATTTTCTTGCCGTTTACTTCATCGACAATACCGCCGCGGTACGGAGCGAGGTATGTATTTATCGGATCTGGCAGGATGTTTGCCAGCACGATGACGTCGGGGTGCTGCAAATAAAGCTGATCTATCACAAAATATTCAAAAAAGTGACGGACTCGGACGTCGGCTGTTCGATACGCTTCCAGCATGTCCAGGTTTAACGGCTGGAAGAGCAGACCGCCATAAAGCACATAACGCGGCCGCACGTCGTAGCTGTGGCCCTGGATCGAATAAGGCCAAGGCTTGTACAATTTGATCTCCGCTGTCAGCGGACGCTTGTTACGCAAGACTTCCATCTTCACCGAATCGCCCTTGAATTTTCGCTCGACGACCTCTTCGAACTGGGCGCGCTCGCCTTCCAGTTCGACATTCGCATCGCTGGCGATGGGGTGACCGTCGATCGCAAGGAGAACGTCACCCGGGTAAAGGATACCATCCGATGGCCCAGCAGCGACCACCGAACTCACCAGTACGCCGCGATTGTCGTCTTTTAATCCGAGAAATCTTCGCTGGGCGGGATTTTGTAATTTTGCATAGGTGATGGCGAGGTCCGGATATTCGTCATAATGCCCGTTGCTGATATCCTGCAGAAACCGCTTCATCACCGGCGTGGGAATCATGTAGGCCACTCCCTGAGCGACGTCACCGCTATAACCCTGAAAGGCCACTCCGACCACTTTGCCGTCTTGCATCACTGGGCCACCGCTGTTTCCCGGGTTGATCTGCGCGCTGATTTGGATCGCCAGATGTTGATCGACCGACGAGTGTGTATAGAGCTGGAAATCAATCCGCGACACGATTCCGGTAGTGACCGACATCCGCTCACCTCCAATTGGATAACCATACGCCGAGACGGTCGATTCCAGCGCGGGAATTCCGCCAAATTGCAATGGCAACATGTCCTTGAAAAAGTCGGGAGCCGACACCTTGATCACCGCCAGGTCGCAATCGTTCGCTATGAATTGTACTTTCGCCGGATACTTATTGGGATCGCCCTCACGCTCCACGGTGAGGTAACGGCTGTTGGCCACCACGTGCGCATTCGTCATAATGCGATTGCCGCTTATGACGAAACCAGCGCCAACGCCACGCTCAAGCGCTCCGGCGTTCCACGGCGCTTTGTAATCCGGATCCACGGAAGTCGCAGTAACCCGAACCAAACTCTTTTGGACAGGGCCGTTAGGCTTTGGCGGCGCAATTGGAACCGGTATCGGAATTGCCTCCTGTGTAGGCGGGGTCGATCTCCATGGGCCCCGTGCCTGCGGCCCTTGCTGTTCCATTGGCGGGGGAGCGGGCGTGCCTTCCTGCGCGTCTAGAACTGGCGCAAACAGCAAGCTGGCGTAGATGAAAATAAGGAGACGCTTCATGGGTGGAAAGGCTGCAAACTCAAACAGCGTACTCGAAAATCAAGATTCGGATTTGCATTAGCCAGTGGCCTTTTCGGACATAACTGACACGATACATGCCTTCTACGTTCAATCGCTGGCAAAATGAAAAAGCGGTTGTGCAGTCCCTCAAATTCCGGCGCGGTCGAGAATTGATTTTACCACAGTTTCGGCCTCAAAGACTTCTCGAGCAAGGGCGTAAGCGGTTCGGGAATGTTTCGCATAATCCGCGTCGATCTGTTTCACTGCGTCGGCGATTTCATCGAGCGTCCGAAAGGATAAAAGGCCTGCTTTGCCGCCGTAGAATTTGGTAAAGCCAGTTTCCTGGGTGATGACAGGCCGCCCCGCTGCGAGATAACAGGCGCTCCTGTCGCTGAACCACCCAGTATTTAGGCGCACGTATTGGTCCTTCGCGACAGTGAACTCCCCTTTGGAGCGTTGCACGTAATCCCGGTACAGCCAGTAATCGACGCTCATTTGCAGAGGCGAAGTCAAACGCCAGCCATTTTGCTCAAATTTTGCACGCGTGGCGCCGTGCTCGATATTCGTTGCCAGTTCAAATATTTCGCCCGCCTCTTTCGGCGCTCCAATAAAGCGCAGAAATTCGCGCGATTTGCTCCAGAGATATTTCTTGCCGCGCCACGTGATGTCTTTTAAGCCGCTGGTCGACCAATTGGCCACGGATGTGAACACCGCTGCTCGCGGAGGAGAGCGTCTTGTTCGCCAAAGATCGGTCACCACTGGTTGCCGCGTAGGCAGCCATTTCAATCCGTGCGTGGGAACCGGAAAGCTTTTGGTGCCGATGTTTTCACCAAAAGTGAACAGAGCGTGATGTCGGCCCAGGTATTCCTTCGTCGATTTCACGCCTTTGTCGATCTTGATTTGCTCAACGCCGGGATCACTCTCGATGTAAAGAACGCGATCAGAAACGAGGAGGTCATGGTTAAATTCCTGTGCACCGCAGATGTTCAGGATTGCATCCGCCTCGCGATACAGCTGGCGAATTTGTTTTAATCGCAAGCCGGCAGTCGGGTTTCCTCGCAAGTAACGTGCGCAAAAGGCCCAGCGATTCCGGAATTCGAATTCTCGCGATAACCGTTTCAGGAGCCGCGCTGTGTAATCAAATTCAGTGGTGACTTCAAACGTTTCCGGGTTGTAGGGAATGCGGGCTGAATCTTCGATGTAATAGACGTCGTGACCGAGCCGTTGCAGTCCGACGATGTAATGAATGTGCTGCCAGATTACGCCTGCGATGGGCATTGAGCCCATGAAGCCCATGACGACGATACGCTTCTGCTTCATGAAGCAGAAAACGCCCAACGTCGAATCCCCAACGTCCAACGTCCAACGTCCTGAATTGAACGTTGAGTGATCGGCGTTGAGCGTTGGGCGTTGAAAACAATCATTTCCTAAACCGTTTCACTACCACCGCGGGATTCCCAGCAACGACGGTGTTGGGTTCTACACTTTTGGTCACCACAGATCCAGCTGCGACAACGGAATTTTCCCCGATCGTGACGCCTTTCAAAATGACTGCGTTCATACCGATCCAGACGTTGTTTGCGATTTTCACAGGAGCGGTTTTCAACTTGGGACGTGCCGGCCGATTCTTGAAGTAGGGCGCCAGAGCCTGCGCGTCGATGAGACGCTGCGCCGGTTCGAGCGGATGAAAATCGGAATCCGCGATGCCAACGTTCCAGGAAACCAGGCAATACGATCCGATCTCGATCTTCTCATCAGCCATGATCAGCGCGCCGTTGAGCAGCGTGAAATCACCGATCGTGCATTGAGCATGTTCGCCGATCGAAAACGAGCAGCCGGCGTAACACGAAACATATTTGCCAATAATTACGGCGCCTGATTCTTTGGTCCGAAGCTTGCGAAAGATTTGCGCGCTCTCGCAATAAAATCCCTCGCCGAACTCGACGTTTGGTGGAATCGGATCGGGCCACCAATCGCTTTCGACGTGGCGATCTTCTTTAACGTTACTCATATTTTAACGCGCAGCCCGTTAGGCAGACAAATCCTCTTTGCACTCCGACACACCGGAGGCAAGATCGTCTGCGTCACGTCGGGAATTTTCCCGATGCATAAAGCTTCGCGTAAATCCCGCCACGCGCGATCAGCTCCGGGCCGCGCCCTTTTTCGACGACGCGTCCGTGCTCGAGCACAATAATTTGATCGAGGCCATGGATCGTTGCCAGGCGATGCGTCGCAATCAGAGTTGTCCGACCGCGCATTAATTCCTGGATGGTTTCCATGATCGCAGCTTCGGTTGCGGGATCGAGCGCTGAGGTGGGCTCGTCCAGCAGTAAAATAGGCGCGTTCTTCAAGAATGCGCGAGCGATACCGATTCGTTGGCGTTGCCCAACACTCAAATGCCCGCCGCGTTCACCGACGGCGCTGGCATAGCCGTCCGGCATTTGGCGAACAAACTCGTCCGCCTGCGCCCTGCGCGCCGCCTCGATAATTTCTTCTTCTGTCGCGTCGGGCCGGCCATACGCGATATTTTCTCGGACGGTTGTGGAAAAAAGCAGTGTGTCTTGCAGAACGATCGCGATCTGCGCGCGCAAACTTTTCTTTGTGATCTCCCGTACGTCGCGGTCATCGAGCATGACGAAACCTGTGGAAGCATCGTAAAATCGGGGCACTAAACTCATCAGCGTGCTCTTGCCCGCGCCGGTGCCGCCCACGAGGCCTACAATCTGGTTTGGCTCGATCCGGAGATCGATGTCGCGCAAGACGTGTCGGTCGCCCGCGTAACCGAAATTCACGGATTGAAAGGCGATCGCGCCTTTGGCGGATGAAATGGCAACCGCATTCGGCGAATCGCGCACGTCGTCCTCCCGGTCAAGGACTTCAAAACAGCGTTTTGCGCCGGCGGTCGCGCCTTCCATAGCCCACGCAGTATAGGTGAGGGATTCGAGCGGCTGATAAAGCATCAGTAAATAGGCACTGAAAACGAGCAACGATCCAAGCGTGAGCGTGCCGGCAAGAACATGCAGCGAGCCGATGTAATACATCGCAGCTGTGCCAATCACCATCAATGTGCTGATCACAAGCGCGCTATTCACGTTGGTCAAGGTCAGCCGCAGATTGGCTTGCAGACTTTGGCGGGCTTGTTGCTGAAATTGGAGTACTTCGAATTCCTCCCGCCCAAATGCATGGACCATTCGAATCGAGCTGAGACCTTCCTGCGCTTGCGTAAGGACCGCGCTCTCCCGTTCCTGGATGGATGTTGATTCACGACGGATTCGCTGGGCAAACAGGTAAATGGTGGCAACCACTAATGGAACAATTGCAAGGGAAACCAACGTAAGCTGCCAATCCAGGCGCAACATGATGAGGAAGGTTCCAACCAACGTGATTACCGACGCAAAGATGTTGGTGAACCCTTTATTGTAGATCGTCTGGATTGATTGCGAATCGTACGCCACGCGGAAACTGGAATCGCTCGAACGGCGTGCGTCGTGAAATTTGAGTGAGAGAGATTGCAAATACGAGTAAAGATTCGTGCGCAATTTGAGCAATGCCTGCAGGCCGATCTTCACAAACAGATAGTTAGTTATCCAATTCATCATTCCCCAAAAAAGCTGGATCGCGACGAGAGAAAGACAGAGCAACGGAATCCAGATGCGCCAGTCGCTGCGGGCTACGGCGCCCGGACGAAGGAAATCGTCCACAATCAGTTTGAACGGCCATGGTTTTAGCAGGTTCAGGGCAATTCCCAAGAGCGAGAGAAACAGCCCTAGAATCGTTTGCGCTAGAAATGGCCTGTAGTAGCGGAGAACGCGCCGGTAGATCGACATCTCAATTTGGGATTGAAGATTTTCGTTTTTAGACTGAACTAGGGCGAACTTTATTGCGGCTCGACGTCGAGAGACTCCTCGACTTCGCTCGGAATGACAATATGCATCATCTTCTGCAAATCTGGTTTGGCTGGGTTCAAGAATGGGGTTACCTTGGCATCATCCTACTCATGGCAATGGAAAGCTCCATCTTTCCGGTGCCGAGCGAGGTTGTCATTCCCCCAGCGGCGTTTCTTGCCACACAGGGAAGATTTAATGTGTGGGGCGTGATCGCCGCCGGCACGTTTGGTTCGTGGCTGGGGGCAAGCGTGACTTACTGGGTCTCACGCTGGCTCGGCCGCATCGTGATCGTGAAATGGGGCCGCTTTTTCATGGTCAGCGAAGCGAAACTAATTCGGGCCGAGCATTGGCTACGTCGTTACGAGGCGGGAGGGATTTTTTTTGCGCGACTGCTGCCAGTAATTCGGCATCTCATCTCCATCCCGGCGGGAATCGTTCGAATGAACTTCACTACTTTCAGTGTAATGACGTTCGTCGGATCGGCTTTCTGGTGCGGGGTACTGGCTTGGTTTGGACAGACGGCGATCACGCCTGAGATGTTACGCGACCCGGAGGGGATGGCCGCGGCGTTAAAAGCGAAATCGCATGTCATCGTCGTCGCGGTGCTGGTGTTGTGCGCGCTTTATTTTGTCGTGATGCGGTTGACTAATCCGCGCTCGGATGCATGAGCCCGCACCGGAAGGGATGCTTCCCAGCGCTCGCGTTTGGATTTCCACACCTACCCCTGCCTTCGCCAGGCTATGTCGGCCAGAGAACTCTTGCTCCCTATTGAGGGCTTCACCCTAAATCTCGCCCCGCCGGGAGGGACGTCCGCAAGATTTTGTGTTTGAAAATTGAACAAAAGTGTCGGCAAGCGGTCAGTCATAAAGTGCATAACAGATGAATAACTACATAGGGCTTATGGATGAGATATTCACAAATGGAAATGGTATTGAAATTGCTTCCCGAAATGAAGGCAATCGCATGAAACGAGATCGGCAAATTTTAAAGCCTCGAAAATTTTCGAGCCTGTCACTGGGCGATCTTATCCTGGCAGTCAGTTCGTGCACGAGTAGCAACCGAGAAACGGTTGCGACCGTCGCGGACCTTTTCGCCAGCGGGCGGGTGCGCCTGCAAGACAATGGGCGATTCTTGCGCGCCCGAGTCTGTTAGGCGGGCTTCCGTATTTTTTCAGCCGCTCCGGGGATCGTTCGCTGGAGCGACTTTTGTTTTATCCCTCATTAACACCTCGCTTCAACGAGGTGCGCTAAAGGCGGATCGACGGAAACCGCCTCAACGGTTTGCAGCCCTCAGTTATCGCGATAAATCCGTTAGAGCGGTTGGGATTAGCTGGCATTCGCTCGCACCGCGCTGAACCACGGTGTTAATAAGAGACAAAACGCTTTCCCCTCACGTCGCTCGCTTTTATCTTTGCCAGCGTGATCGATCGTTATTCCCGACCGGAGATGACCAAAGTCTGGTCGGATGAGCGCAAGTTTCAGATTTGGCTGGATATTGAGGTTCTTGCCTGCGAGGCGATGGCGGACCTTGGCCAAATTCCGAAGCAGGATGCTGCGGAGATTCGGAGGCGCGCGCGATTTTCGATTCCTGAAATCCTGGAGATCGAGAAGCGAACCAATCACGACGTCATCGCTTTTCTCGAAAATGTTGCTGGCTCAGTCGGGCCGGCGGCGCGCTGGATTCACCAGGGACTTACGTCGTCGGACATTTTGGATACGACTTTAGCCGTTCAGTTAAACGAGTCGTGCGAAATCCTCCTGGCCGATCTGAAATCTCTGCGAACGGCAATCGCGAAGCAGGCGCTGCGGTTCAAAATGACTCCGATGATCGGGCGCAGCCATGGCGTGCATGCTGAGCCAATCACATTCGGTCTCAAGCTCGCGCTGATGTATGACGAATTCGGTCGTGCCGAAGAACGCCTCGCACAAACCCGCGAGCGGATTCGTGTCGGCAAGATAAGCGGAGCGGTTGGTACGCATGCGCATATCGATCCAAGGATTGAGCGAGCGGTGTGTGAAAAGCTCGGATTACGACCGGCGACGCTCTCGACGCAGATCGTGCAGCGCGACCGGCATGCCGAATTTATGACCACACTGGCTGTGGTCGCCTCCAGCGTTGACCGTTGGGCGACCGAATTTCGTCATCTTCAGCGCACTGAAGTGCTGGAAGTGGAAGAATTCTTTGGAGAAGGACAAAAAGGCAGTTCGGCGATGCCACACAAGCGCAATCCGATTACAAACGAGAGATTAAGCGGATTGGCGCGCGTCATTCGCGGTAACGCAGTTGTCGCGTTGGAAAACGTCGCGCTATGGCACGAGCGCGATATCAGTCATTCAAGCGCGGAACGAATTATTCTGCCGGACTCGTGCATCCTGCTCGATTACATGCTGGCGAAATTGCGAGATGTTGTCGAAAAGTTCCAGGTTTATCCGGAACGGATGCAGCAAAATCTGGCCCTGACGAAGGGCCTGTATTTTAGCCAGTCGATTTTACTCGCACTGACGAGCGCAGGCGCGGAACGCAAAGTCGCCTATGAGGCCGTGCAGCGCGCCGCGATGAAAACGTGGAAAGGCGAGGGGACATTTGCCGAAAACGCAAAGCGCGAACCAGAAATCGCTGCCAGACTTTCACCAGAGGAAATCGATCGGCTTTGCTCGCTCGATATTCATTTCAAACATGTCGATGCAACCTTCAAGGCGCTGGGTTTGGAGTAAGGTTTCGTTGCCTCAGGTTGCGCCCGCGTCGTATGTAATCGTGCGCGCGACGCAGATAATAGAAAACGGCAGCGAAAATCAAAGAGAGAAAGGCGCAGAGCAACGCCGCCGCGAAGAGCACAGTGCTTTTCACGGCGCTGCCTACCAACTCCACCGGATCTTCGCGATTCGGTCTCTCATTCGTATCGCAGCGCTTCGATAGGATCGAGGTTCGCCGCGCGATAGGCAGGGTAAAGACCGAATCCGATCCCGATCGCTGAGCAGACAAGCAGACCGGCAATGGCCCAGCCGTACGGGAAAATGGTGTCCACCTTAAGCCACATCGCCAGCAAATCTCCGACGACAATTCCGAGGACGATTCCCAGAATACCGCCGGCTTCGGAAATGAAAACCGCCTCGGTCAAAAATTGCCGCAAGATATCGCGGCTACGCGCGCCGATCGATTTGCGGACGCCGATTTCCTTTGTGCGTTCGGTCACGCTGACGAGCATGATGTTCATAATGCCGATTCCGGCCGCGACCAGCGCGATGAAACTGATCACGAACGCGCCCACTCGGACATATCCGGCGACGCTAGTGAACGCGCTTTTAAGCGAGTCGTTGCTGTAAATCTCGAAATCGTTCGGTTGGTCTGGGCGCAGGCCACGCGCAATTCGCATCGCGCCGATCGCACGATCGAACGTACGATTGTAAGTATCTTGGGTGAACGCTTGCGTCGCGATGTTGACAGTGCGTTTCGCTTCGCCGTAATCCTCGAAAAAGCGCGTGACGGGCATGAGAACAAGGTCGTCCTGGCTTTGACCGAAGGCCGTCCCTTTTTCCGCAAGCACACCAACGATCGTATAGGTGTGTCCACTCACGCGAATGACTTTGCCGATCGGGGTTTCGTGCGGGAACAGTCTTTTCTCGACTATCTTTCCAACGACAATCACGCGCCGCGAAAACTCGACGTCTTCATCATTCAAATTGCGGCCATAACCGAGCGTATGAGCATTCGCGGTGAGAAAACTTTTATTAGTTCCGACAATGAGAAGATTCGGCGTTGTCTTGACCCCGTTATAGACCCCCTGGCCCTTCACTTCGTAACCAAAACTCTTGAGGCAAATCTCGCGTGCCTCGCCTTCCATCAACCGATAATAATGAAGCGCCTGCTTGTAGGTGATGTTGTGTCGGTTCCGGAATTTTTCAGTGACATCGCCGCTCGCGCTCATATTGGCCGGGTATTTGGCGAACTGAAAAATATTCGAACCGAGAAAGCTAATGCCGTTCTCAATCGAGTATTGCAACGCGCCGATCGCAGTCATGACCGAAATTACTGAGAAGACGCCAATGGTGATGCCGAGCATCGTTAGCACGGAGCGCAGCTTATTCGCGCCAAGGGACGACCACGCCATCTTGATGATCTCACTAAATAGCATTTCGATTTTACTCGTATCTGAGCGCTGTCACTGGATCGAGGCGCGATGCTGTCCAGGCCGGCGCGAATCCCGAGAACAGACCGGTCAATATTGAAACGATCATGCTGATCAGGACAAGGCCGACTGAGAAATGAATCGGAAAAGAGGGGAAAGCTTTTCCGATCCCAAAGCACATTAGGTAAGCAAACGCGAGGCCGATAAACCCGCCTAACAAACAAAGTGCTGTCGATTCGATCAGGAATTGCAGCAGGATCGTTCGTCGTCGCGCGCCGAGGGCTTTGCGCGTTCCGATTTCTTTCGTGCGCTCTTTCACGCTAACAAAAGTGATGTTCATAATGCCGATCGCCCCGACAAATAGCGACAGTCCAGTGATAAACAGCCCGGCAATCGCAATTGAATTTTTCACTGGGTCGAGCGTGCTTTTGAAAGCTTGTTGCTCGTTGATCGAGAAGTCGTCCTTTTTCTCCGGTGGCAATCCGCGCACGCGCCGCATCAAGCCGGTGAGCTCGTCCTTGGCCTCGGCAAGTTTGGTTTTGTCTTTCACTTTCACGCGTACGTCCGATTCGCTTTTGGCCGAAAAATATTTGTTAAACGCGCCGAGCGGCATTGCAACCATCGAGTCCCAACTGAACAGACCGAGAAACGTTCCTTGTCGCGTGTTTACACCAATCACTTTGAACAATTGGCCATTGATTAGCACCGATTTATCGATCGGGCTTTCGGAGGGAAAAAGCGCATCAGCAACGTCGTAGCCGATCACGACAACATTCGCGCCGCCACGCGATTCGAGTTCGTTGAAGAATCGCCCGGCCGTACAATCGATTGTCGATGTTACGATGAAATCCGACGTCGTCCCAAGGACGAAGACGTTGTCCACCTGGTTGCCGCCATATTTAACCGATCGCATCAAATTCGACGTCGGCACCGCGACGACCAGCTTCGTGTTCGGCGTCGCCGCGATCATCCGGTTCAAGGTCTCGGCGTACTCGGTTTTGATCTTTTTGCGGTCTCGGTAGTTCCACCAGTCGTCCACGGGTTTCCACGGCCATTGGGTCACGTAGAGAACGTCATCGCCGAGCACGGCCATGCTTTTATCGAAACCTATGGATATTCCGTTCACTGCGGTGCCCATCAACGTCACGGCGATGATGCCAATGATAACGCCGAGCGCAGTGAGAGTTGAGCGCGTTACGTTCGAGCGCATTTGCGCGGCCGCAATTTTCCAGCTTTCGCCCAGCTCGTAGAGGAAGCATTTCATGTCGAGTTCATCCCGCAACCGGCAGGTCGAGCTCGGGAATGAATCCCGCGTGATCCATTTCGATGAGACCGTCGCGTAAATGAACGGTGCGACGCGCGTGGGCGGCGATGTCTCGTTCGTGCGTTACGAGAATAATCGTGTTGCCGCCCTGATATAGATTCTCGAGCAGCTCCATGATTTCATCGCCGGTTTTCGAATCAAGGTTTCCAGTCGGCTCGTCGGCCAGGATAATCGATGGCCCGTTCACGAGCGCACGTGCGATCGCCACGCGCTGACGTTGACCGCCGGAAAGTTCGTTCGGTTTGTGGTGAATGCGATCGCCGAGGCCGACATCTGTGAGCACCTGGGTCGCGCGCGCTTCCCGCCGTTCGGGATCGATCCCTGCGTAAATAAGCGGCAGCTCGACGTTACGCAATGACGTTGATCTCGGCAGCAGGTTGAACGTTTGAAACACGAACCCAATCTCGCGATTGCGAACGGCCGCGAGCTCGTCATCGTCCATTTCGGCAACGTTCTTGCCGTTGAAATCATAGCGGCCTGAGGTCGGGGTATCGAGACAACCGAGCATGTTCATGAGCGTCGATTTACCGCTGCCGCTCGGTCCCATGATCGCGAGGTATTCGTTGCGGCGTATCTGCAATGTCACGCCGCGCAAAGCGCGCACGACCTCCTCGCCCATCACGTAGTCTTTTGTAATATTCTCAATGTCGATCACGACCGGGCCGAGCGGTCTGATTGAATTTCGAGTTTCCATCGCAACGTCGACAGTCGCTCGTAACTACTTCACTCCTTCTTTGTCGAGGGTCACCTTTGCGCCCTCCTTCAACTTCCGGCTGATTGCGCTATAACTTCCGGAAATCACTTCGTCGCCGGGCTTAATGCCACTTTTGATTTCCGTGTAAGTGTCATCGGAAATCCCAGTCGTCACTTTCACCATTTCCGCCTTGCCGCCCTTTTTCAGGAACACAACCTTGGCCAGTTTTTCGCGTTCTTCTTTCTGCGCCGCCTTTTCCGCACGGCCGTCGACGAACTCTGCGTTGTTGTCGCCTTTGTCCCGCTGCGCGACCTTCTGCTTTTTCTTTTCGATTTCTTCCGGACTCAAATTGGTCTCGCCAGTGCGAATGGTTACGGCCTGCATCGGTACAGCGACGACATCTTTCACCTCGTTGGTTTGGATGTCTGCGGTACAACTGAGCGCGGGACGCAAATTCACATCGTGATCGTCAATTCGAATTTTCACCTCGAAATTTGTCACTTCCTCCTGCGTACCAGCACCGGTCGTCTTTCCTGTATTGGCGATTTGCTGCACCACGCCTCTAAACTTGCGATCACCGTAAGCGTCAATTTTGACGCTGGTTTTGTCGCCGAGCTTCACGTTTACCACGTCATTCTCGTTCACATCGACAATACCCTGCATGTGACTGAGGTCGGCCACGCGCATCACTTCTGTGCCTGCAAATTGCCCTGTGGCAACCAAACGTTCCCCTAGTTTGCTGTTCAAAATGGTGATCGTTCCGTCCAGCGGCGAATAAATCGTGGTCTTGGAGAGTTGATCGCGTGCCTGACTCGAGCTTGCCTCCGCGCGTTCGATTTCGTGCAGCGAACTTTCATAAGTGTTTTTGGCCACGTCATAAGCAGCCTGCACCGCGTTGTATTCCTGTTCTGAGACCAGCTTTTTGTTGAACAAGTCTTCGGAGCGTTTGAGGTCGTGCTCCGTTTTCAACATCGTCGCCTTCTGTTGCATGTTGGTTGCCTTCGCTGCGCTGATCGCCGCCTCCTGTTGCTCGAGAAGCGCCTTGTAGGAGTCAGGTTTAATTTTTACCAGCAGGTCGCCCTTTTTGACTCGCATCCCGTCGTCCACAGGCAATTCAATGATTTCGCCGGCAACTTCGGGCGAAATCTTGACTTCAACCTCAGGCTGTATTTTCCCGGTTGCTGAAACGGTTTGCAGGATCGTTTTGCGAATCGCCGTTTCCGTGGTGACCGGAATCGGCTTCTCCCGCTTGTTCCAGACGATCGACGCGACGATCCAGAGGACGACCAGGGCGATCGACCCGTAAATGATTTGTTTTTTGCGCCGGGTGCGTCGCTGCTTCGCCGTCAAAGGCGCCGGCGCAGGTGTGCTTACGGCTTGGTGCATCGCAGGGGCGGTTCTCGGGGTGAAGACGTCAGAATTAGTCGCTTGTTTGACTCTTGCAAACGAAATCCCGTTCATAACAATTCTATGATGTGGCAGTGAACGGCTCTGGATTCAATTACTTGCCGCCTCCATGGATGTGGGAGCCCTTGTTCGCGAATCGGAGGGACTGATTCCGCGTCGGGACCGAATTTGATGAATCGCCCACTTTGCGTGCTCCGCGATTAACGGTTCGGGATCGGCCGCGGCACGCTTAAGCGAAGGCAAATCGGACGAATCTCCAACATTGCCGAGTGCGACACAGACATTACGCAGGAAGCCACGCCGTTTGATCCGTTTGATCGGCGAATTTCTGAAAAGCATGCGGAATTCGTTATTGTCCAGATTCAAATAATCCCGCAGCGACATGCCGGTCGTTGAGTGGCGAGCGGAGAATGCAGTTTCGCGTGAAGCGTGGGCAAAGCGATTCCACGGACAGGCATCAAGACAATCGTCGCAACCAAAAATTCTGTTTCCGATAAGTGATCGAAGCTCGAGCGGGATGGAACCTTTGAGTTCAATTGTCAGATAAGAAATGCAGCGGCGTGCATCCAGGCGATGTGGGGCCGTGATTGCACCGGTCGGACAGGCTTTCATACAGCGCTCGCACGTTCCGCAGCGATCTGGCACAGGCTCGTCCGACGGCAATTCGAGGGTCGTCAAAACTTCTGCGAGAAAAAACCAGGTCCCGAGGCGTTCGTTTATTAGCATCGTGCTTTTACCGTGCCAGCCAATGCCGGCCTGCGCCCCGTGATCGCGTTCCAAAACCGGCCCGGTGTCGACGTAACATTTCTGTCGCCCGCCAAACTTTCGAAGAAACTCGTCGATCTTGTCGAGCTTGCTTTCGATCAGCGCGTGATAGTCGTCACCCCAGGCATAGCGCGCGATCCTGGCTGTAGCGACGGTCTGCGAGCGGCGAACTTGTTCTCCTTGGAAGTAATTCAACGCCAAAATAATGATCGACTTGGCTTCAGGCAAAACCTGCCGCGGATCACAGCGTTTTTCTTCCCCGCGCTCCATGTAACTCATTTCACCATGTCCGCCTTCGCCCAGCCAATTGCGAAATTCCTGTGCGTGCGGCGCGGAATCGCAGGTCGTGACGCGGCAGGAGTCAAAACCGATCCCGCGAGCAAATGACAGAAGTCGTGTCTTCACGTCCACCTGCGAAATTTCGCGATCAAGGGAATATGCAGATGTTTCAGTCATAACCGCTGTAACGGGTGCTCATTGCCGGAAATACCTGTTGAACTTACTCAAGATTGCAAGCGCGACTTCTTCGCCTGTGAGCATGGACGTGTCGACGCGGATATCGGCAACTTTCGCATAAAGCGGTAGGCGTGCTTGTAACATTTGGGCGAACGCGTCTCTAGGGTTTCTGTGTTGCAACAAAGGTCGATTGTCGGTTCGTGAAGCTCGTTTGAAAAGCGTGGCTTCGTCTGCCTGCAGCCATACAACTGCACCAAGTCGTCTCAACACATCAAGGTTCTGCTCGCGCAATACAATTCCTCCGCCAGTCACGATAACTGCCGGTCCGCGGGCCATGAGCGCCTGCAGCGTTTCGGTTTCGGCGTCACGAAATTTGTCCTCACCGTGTTTCGAGAAGATCTCCGAGATAGGCATCCCGAATTTTGAGGTCACCATTTCATCGGTATCAAATCGTAAGAAACCGAACCGCTGCTGCAAACAACGCCCAACCGCGGACTTACCTGCTCCCATCATGCCGATGAGGACGATTGATCGGCTAGGGCGACTCATCCGCGCAATATCGCATTAACTCGACTATCGGCATCTCCGCCGATGGGAATTCCACCTGGTGTTTCACGGAGTACGGAGCGCGCGCAAGGCGACCGACAGAGACAGGTGAGTTTGCTGGCGCGAACGAATCAAACGCCCTACAATTCGCACATGTCTGAATCGAAGCCGTTGGTTGCTGTCATTATGGGGAGCAAATCCGATTGGGAGACGATGCGTCATGCCGTCGAAACGCTCGATGACCTCGGTGTACCTAGCGAGGCGCACGTTCTGTCCGCCCATCGAACGCCGGACGCGACCACTGAGTTCGCGCGCAATGCAGCGACGCGCGGCTTGCGCGTCGTCGTTGCTGGTGCCGGTGGCGCGGCACATTTGGCTGGAGTAATTGCCGCACATACCTGGCTCCCGGTTTTAGGAGTGCCAATTCAATCCAAGTTGCAGGGACTCGATTCGCTTCTTTCAACGGCGCAAATGCCTGGCGGAATTCCCGTGGGGACGCTCGCTATCGGCGAAGCCGGAGCCAAAAACGCTGCGCTGCTTGCAGCCGGCATTCTGGCCCTGTCGGATGAAAAAGTACGCAAAAGTCTCGAAGACTTTCGTAAAAAACAAAGCGAAAGCGTGCTGGCGGCAAAATTGCCAAGGTGAAAACCGAGATTGTGGCGGCGATCCGTGATCGTCGCTCTCGACACCGGCCTCCCGGCGATCTTGGCGGGCTGGAAGCGGGCGCCACGGTTGCAGCGGTTCAATTGCTGCGCAAAGGCGGAGTTGTAGCGCTACCAACAGAAACTGTGTACGGACTCGCCGCTGATGCGCTCAATTCGTTCGCGGTCGCGAAAATTTTCGAAGCGAAAGAGCGGCCGCGTTTCGATCCGCTGATTGTTCATTTGCCTGACGAACAATGGCTCGAGCGCGTTGCGAAGATCGGCAATAGCTCTCGTGCTCAGATCAAAAAACTGATCGCGCAGTTCTGGCCTGGCCCGCTCACGCTTGTCTTAGATCGACAGGCGATTATTCCAGAAATCGTCACTTCAGGGCTCGACACAGTCGCTGTGCGAATAAGTTCGCATCCCGTTTTTGCTGAAATCATTGCCGCGTTTGGGAAACCGATCGCCGCACCGAGCGCCAATCGGTTTGGCCGGATCAGCCCGACAACCGCTCAACACGTTCTCTGCGAACTCGGCGGGCGAATCCCGCTGATCGTTGATGCCGGCCCGACCACGCACGGGATCGAATCGACCATCGCTGCCGTACGCGAAGGCGAGATTGACATCCTGCGCCGCGGGCCCACCACTGCGGAGCAGCTTTCCGAATTTGGTGAGATTCATATCGCTGTCGCCTGCGGCGGAACAATCTCCGCACCGGGCCAACTATCGACGCATTATGCTCCTAAAACACCGCTGCGCTTAATCGATCGCGCCGAAACGTTCATGCCAAAACCGAATCAACGTGTCGCGTTGCTGGCTTGGAATCTTCGTGGAAAAGACGCGCCCTTTGCAGCCATTCGCTACTTGAGTGCGCGCCAGGATCTTTGCGAGGCCGCTGCAAATTTATTTCACTGTTTACGCGAACTCGACGAGCTAGATCTCGACCTTATTGTTGCAGAACGAGTTCCTGCTCACGGGCTTGGCGCGGCGATTCTCGATCGCGTGGAGCGGGCGTCGCACGATTCTGATATTC
>Ga0066388_100000280_pt1 | contig 22337 bp, 18 predicted proteins | sample PanSoiMetaGPlot6_FD_64539 | JGI IMG/M metagenome (GOLD analysis project Ga0066388, IMG submission 64539) | Tropical forest soil microbial communities from Panama analyzed to predict greenhouse gas emissions - Panama Soil - Plot 6 (Hybrid Assembly) | ecosystem: Environmental > Terrestrial >...
GCCCGAGGTCGAACGGTGCCGACCAGTGGCCCCGGACGTCGCTGCCCGGCGGTGGGGGCGGGGGCGCCGACCCGACCGGCGTGGTCATGTCGGCTTGGACCTCCGCGGAGGTCAGTGCCCGGTTGTAGACGCGAACCTCGTCGATGAGACCGGCGAAGTATTCCCCCCAGACGGCGTTGCCGCCGATGCGCAGGGCACCCGTGCTGGTCGCGAGCCCTCCCGTCACCGCGGTCGAGCCGCTGGGAGCCCCGTTGACGTACAGGCTCAGGGTCGCCCCGTCGTACGTCGCGGCGACGTGCGTCCACATGTTCAGGGGAATGGTGCTGGCGCTGGTCACCTGGCGTTCCGCCGTGGTGTAGGTGTAAACGCCCGGCCGCGAGGACCCGTCCGAGGCGTACAGCGCGTAGCTGAGGCCGGAGGGACGCTCCTTCATGATCACCGTGCGCCAGCCGGACAGGGCGGTCGGCCGGATCCAGGCCTCGAGGGTCATGCCCGTGGTGAGGTCCAGCGCGGCGGCGTCGGGGATGTCGACGCGGTCGTTGCTGCCGTCGAACAACAGCGCCGGCCCGAACTTGCCCGCCGTGTCCCAGGTGGCGCCGTTCACCGTGCCGTGCAGCTGGTTGGCAGAGGAGTCCTGGGCCGTGGTCCCCGTGCCCTCGTTGAAGCCGTACTCGGCCACCAGCCCGGTCACTGCCGCTGATGCACCGGCGGCATGCACCGTGACTCCGACGGAGGCCACGAATGTGGCCAATACCAACGAAGGGATCATCCCTCGACGACCGCTCATGGCCCCCCCAACGGCGCCGACAGCGTGATTGTCGCCGCGACTCTAGACCCTGGCACCCGGTGTGGACCGGAGAATCCCGCAGTCGTATTGCCTCGAGTCACTGGATATCCAAACGGAACAGTTTGCACGAGATAGCCGGCGAACAGGTACAATTCACGGATCTCAGCCGGGCGGTGGCGACCCGTGAGCAGGTCGAAGACCAGATCTGATTCCGATTGGCCGCACGTACGCTCGAGCACCGGTTCCAGGCGAAACTTGGTCCGGACGGCCCAGTCCGGTGATCCGTATAGTCGATGGTCCGTCGCAGACCTCCGTCGGCGTCCGCCGGTCGAGGTCGTCACCGGGCAAGGACGGCCAGTATGCCGGACAGCCGACTGCTGACACCGGCCGAGGTCAGCCCGTAACACGACGTGAATCGAGAACCTGGCCAAGGACCGTCCTGGGCGCTCAGCTGCCGCCGCTGGCTGGTGGGCGGTGGAGGTCGCGGAGTTTGGCGCGGACGGCGTCGGCGTCGTGGTGGTCGAGGTCGGTGAGGATGTCCACGGCGTGGGTCCAGGCGGCCTGGGCGGCGGCGGGGTCGCCGGCGGCGCGGTGGGTGTCGCCGAGGCGGGTGAGGGCGGTGGCCTCGTGGTAGCGGTCACCGAGGTCGCGGAGCAGGGTGAGGGCGTGCTGGTAGCAGTCGGCGGCCTGGGTGTGCTGGCCGAGGTGGTGGTGGGAGTAGCCGAGGGTGTCCCAGGTGGCGGCCTGTCCGCCGCGGTCACCGGCCTGCTGGCACAGGGTGAGGGCCTGCCGGCAGCAGGCGAGGGCCTTGGCGTGGTCGCCGAGCCGGGCGTGGCACCAGCCGACCGCGTTGAGCGCGTGGCCCTGCCCGCGACGGTGGCCGGTGGCCTCGAACAGGGTGAGGGCCTGCTGGGCGTGGCCGAGTGCCCGGTCGGGCCGGTTCTGCCGCTCCCACAAGTGGGTGAGGGCGTGGTGGGCGTGGGCCTGCCCGGCCCGGTCGCCGGTGCGGGTGTACAGCTCCAGGGCGCGGCGGAGGTAGGTGTGGGCCTCGCCGTAGCGGCCCAGCCGGATTTCGGCCCAGGCGAGTTGGCGGTGGCCGTAGGCGGCGGCGGTGGGGTGGGTGAGACGGTCGGCGGCGGCCACGGCGGCTTGCCAGGCGCCGGACAGGTCCTGCCAGCGTCCCCGCCGGTCCAGGAACGTCTGCAGAGCCCAGGTCAGCTGCCAGGTGTGGGTGTCGCACCCGGTCTCGGCGGCCAGCCACACCGCGGCCAGCAGCGCCGGGTGCTCGGCGTCCAGCCAAGCCATCGCCCCCCGATGGTCGGTGGGCTGCTCGGGGGTGGTGCCGGGGGCGGGTGGGGCCAGCGGGATCGTGATCTGGTCCCGGGCCGGGTGCATCAGCCGGTCCGCGGTGTGCGCGGTGTGCAGGTAGTGGTCCAGCAGCCGGCCGGTGGCGGCCCGGCGGGTGTGGTCGGAGTCGGTGGTGTGGGTGAGGTCGGCGGCGTAGGAGGTCAGCAGGTCGTGCAGCCCGTACCGGCCCGGGGCGTGCTCGGTGGTCAGGCTGGCGCGGGCCAGCTCGGCCAGCAGCCGGCTCGCCTCCGGCCGGGGCAGCTCGGCGAGGCTGGCCGCCGCCGCTACCGAGATGTCCGGGCCGGGGTGCAGGCCCAGCAGCCGGAACAGCCGGGCTGCCGGTGGGGTGAGGGTGGTGTAGGACCAGGAGAACACCGCCCGTACTCGGGTGGCCGCGTCACCGGCGTCCAGCACCCCCAGCCTCCCGCGGGCGTCGGCCAGCTCAGCGGCCAGTACGGCCAGCGGGAAGCCGGTCTGCGCGGCGCGGGCCGCGGCGACGGCCAGCGCCAGCGGCAGCCGGGCACAAGCGGTGATGACGTGTTCGGCCGCGTCCGGTTCGGCGGCCACCCGGCCTGCGCCCAGCCGACGCTGCAGCAGGTCCCGCGCCTCGTCGTGGGTGAGCAGGTCCAACGTCAGCGGGTGGGCGCCGTCGGCGGCGACCAGGCTGGTGAGCTGGTTGCGGCTGGTCACCACCACCAGCGCGGTCGGGCTGCCGGGCAGCAGCGGCCTGGCCTGGTCGGCGTCGCGGGCGTTGTCCAGCACCACCAGCACCTGTTTGCCGGCCAGCAGGCTGCGGTACAGGGCGGCTTGGGCGTCGGGGTCGGCCGGGACTCGCTCGGCCGGCGCACCGAGGGCGTCGATGAACCCGCGGACCGCCGCGGCCGGCTCCATCACCTGCCCGCTGGGGTGGAAACCGCGTAGGTTCACATACAGCTGCCCGTCGGGAAACCGGGCTCGTACCCGGTGTGCCCAGTGCACCGCCAGCGCGGTCTTGCCCACTCCCGCCGTGCCGGAGACCGCGGAGATCACCACTGCGGTCGGCTGCTCGCCGGTGGCCGAGGCCAGCAGGACGTCGAGGCGGGCGAGGTGGTCGCCGCGGCCGGCGAACCCGTATACGTCGGCCGGAAGCTGGGCCGGCACCACCGGCGCTGCCGGTGCCGGCGCCGGTGCCGAGGTCGGCGTAGGCCCGGCGTGGTCGGACTCGCCGCGCAGGATCGCCTGGTGCAGGGCTTGCAGCTCGGCGCCGGGGTCGACGCCCAACTCCTCGGCCAGTAGCTGCCGGGTGCTGGTGTAGCACTCCAGCGCTTCGGCGCTGTGCCCGGCGGCGTGCAGGGCTCGCATCAGCGCGGCGGTCAGCGGCTCGACCAGCGGGTGTTCGCCGACCAGCTCGGTCAGTACCGGGATCACGGCGGCGGGGTTGCCGAGGTGGAGCTCGGCCCGGGCCCAGGCCAGCACCGCGTCCCGGTGCTGCTGCTGCCATCCCTCCCGCATCCGCGCCGCCCACTGGCCGGGCAGCCCGGTCAGCGGCTGTCCGCGCCACAGGCCCAGGGCCTCGCGCAGCAGCTTCACCCGCTGCTCGTCGCCGCAACCGTGGTGGGCCTGCTCGAGCAGGCGCCGGAACCGGTGCAGGTCCACCCGGTCCGGGTCGATCTCCAGCAGGTAGCCGCCGGTGCGGTGGACCAGCCGCGCCGCCTCCTCGCCCGCGTCACTGGCCTGCTCCAGCAGCCGCCTGACCCGGGTGATGTAGGTGTGCAGGGTCCTGCGGGCATGCGGCGGCGGATCCGGACCCCACACCCTGTCCACCAGCGCCTCCACCGGCACCAGCCGGCCGGCCTCCACGACCAGCGTCGCCAGCACCGCGCACTGCTGCGGCTGCGCCACCGGCACCACAGACTCGCCGGCCACCAGCTCCACCGGTCCCAACACCCGCAGCTCCAACACCAGCCTCCAGTCTCGGCTCGCCTGCCGGGCACTGATTATCAACATTTTCTTGAGATCTTCCCAACAGCCTCCCGCCAGCCTGATACGGCCTGACGTCGGCGCCACCCGCATCGCACTCTTGCAGCACCCGCCGGCGCGCTCTCTGCACAAATCGGTTACAGACAGAAAGGTGGGAGACGACTATGTTGTCGCGATCATTCCGTCGGCTCGCCGTCGTGGCAGGGGCCGGTGTGGCGGTAGCGCTGATGCCTGGAAGCGCTGGCGCCGCCGGCTCACAGGACGTGGCGCCGGGCACCGTACTGCCTGGCACCGCGACGCTGGCCGCGGCCCCCTCCACTGGGTCATCGGGTCCGACGCCCGACGCGGCCATCACCTCCGACTGCGTCGGTACGTCCAGCGTGTACTGGACGAGCACGGACGGTGGCCGCGCGAACGGCCGGGGAGTGATCAACTGCCTGCTCTACTATTACAAGCTCTACGACTCCACGAAGCTCTACCGGCTGCGCTGGTACGGATGGCAGTTCTTGGACTCCGACACCTCCACTGCCTACGGGGCGAAGACGGTGACCTCGATCTCCATCTGGCGGTGCGCGGGCTCGGGCACGTACACCTACTACTCAACGGCCTACCACGAGGCGACCACGGTCGGCGGGACGAAGTACACCGCGACGACCTCGGCGCAGAAGCGGTTCAGCTGCTAGCGACGTGACCCGGTCGTCCTGGGTTGTCGGGTTGCTCGCCGCGCTGGCGATAGCCGGTTGCGGCGGGCGGCCCGACAGCCACGATGAGGCAAGCAGCAGCTGGTGGCGGTTCTCTTTCACCACGAGGTACCTGGAGAAGGCCGATGCCAGCGTTTGGCAGCGCCGAAACACGCCGCCGCTGAGCACGACCACCGCGTTCCTGTCCGTGGCAGCCGACGGCCATATACTGGAGTTCCGCTCGGTCACCCGCGACCCGTCCGGCAGGATTTGGGCAGATGTCATGCAGCACGCCGCCGAGGCTCGGGTGACGGAGCGCCAATGGCTGAGCTGCGCCATTCGAGAGGGAGAACGAGCCGACCCGGCGACCCTTCAACAGGCGCTGGAGGACGTCACCGGAGCGATGACGGTCCCTGCCGGCGCCCGGCATGCCGGCGGTGCCAGCGACTGGACTGAACCGCAGGGCGTCCTCACCCGCCATGTGCACCAGCGAGACGATGACTGGCTGAGTCGGGTCGTCACCTACACTCGTAACGGCGACACCGACGGGGCAGCCGGCAAGGCGCTGTTCGTGCAGACAGACTTCGACTTCCGCCGGGTGCCAGGGCCGGGCAGCGCGGATCTCGGCGTCGAGTTCTCCCGCCAGTGTCCACACCCCGGCCCACTGCCGTGAACACACACCTGGTGGCGAGAGGCAGCGGGCCGCAGGACTGCATGTGGGAAGTGCACGCTGGCGGAACGACGCACGACTACAGCAGCCTGGCCCGACAACAACACACAGCCGGCCGCCGCTTGACAGCTTCGAGCCGTGGGATGTCTAGGCCGGGTCGACGAACGGTCGGGCGGTGCGCGCCGAGGCCAGCCATAGCACGGCGAGCTGCTCCAGTTCGGTTCGGGTCGCTGCCGGTAGGAGGTCCGCATAGTGCCGTCTGATTGACAGCACGGTCGACGGGATGTGGAGCCGCAGGCCGCACCGTCCATCGGCGACGGCCACGTCGATCTCCCGCCGGTGCATCGCCGGGGTGGGCCCGGCCCGCTGGTACTCCGCTCGCAGGCGGTCTGTCGCGTTACCGGGTGACAAGTACGGATAGCCCTGGGCGGCCATGCATCCAGCCCACTGGTGCATGGCCGCGGCGAGTGCCGTATCCGCCTGCACCCTTGGGGTGATCGACAGGTTGAGCCGCTGCGGCACGTACCTGATCTGCGCCCACTCCACCAGGCTGTGGTAGAGGCGCTGTCGGCTGGTCGCCTCGCATCCCGCGCCGGAGACGACGATGTCTCCGCCGCCGGCCAGGTGGATGGACCGCATGTCGCTGCTGCCGCCGCGCAGCGCGTGCAGGTAGGCGGCTTGTTCCGGCGCGGACAACGCCGGTCCGGCCGTTGTCTGGAGCTCGCCGGTGGGGTGACCGGACGTGCCGTACTGGTCGAACAGTCCGTACCCGTGCTCGCGGCGACCGGCCATGTCCACTTCACGTTCTTCGTCGCCCAGCCGAGGCGGACTGGCCTGGCCGGTCAGATACTGGAAGCCCGCCGCCGCCATGCACTGCTGGATCAGCTTTCGCTCCGCCCGGTCGAGCAGGTAGTCGTAGGCCGGGTACGACCCCGAGCGGGTGAGCAGGTCGAACCCGGCCTGGCCGAGTCCGGGAGAAGTGCCGTCGCCGCCGTGCGCTGCCGGCCGGGACGCACCCCGCCCGAGAACGACAAGTAGGAGAGCTCCGAGCAGTGCGCAGGTGAGCAGGATGGCGCTGGTCAGCTGAACACGCGTCCATCGCACCATGGCGTCTCCCGCATCGACGAGAACGGCGCCCGCCGCCCCTGGATCGGGCGCCCGCAGGCCGCGCCGCGACGACGGCCTGCGGGCGCCAGGTCAGGTCATCGCCCGGCGTCACTCGTCGCACATGAGCCGGGCGCTCCGGATGGGGTCAGAACGGGTTGGGACCAGTGCAGATCGAGTTCGTCGTGTGCTGTGGGGTGATCCAGCTGTTCGAACTAGCCACGTTGTTGAAGACCACGTTGCTGAGGTTGCTGATCCCTACACCGCGGTCCATCTCGAGAATGCCCTCGGCTCCGAACGTGTAGTTCTTGCCGTCCCACATGACCGAGTCGCAGTTCACTCCATTGTTGAAGGCCGAAGACGCGCAGTTGTTCCATGTGCCGCTCGGACAGCTCGAGTGGCCGAACACAGACCAGTCCGGGTTCTTGCCGAACAGCTTGCCCGGCCCGTCGGAGTAGCCGGTGCCGTTCCAGAAGCAGAGGGCGCCGGACGAGCAGCCGCTTGGGGCCAGTGGCGCGACGGCGGGTCCCGAGGCGATCCGTACCTGCGGGGACGTGTGCTGGGGTGCGGCTGGTGCGCTGGCGGCAGCGGTGCCGACCAAGCCAGCGAGGAAGAGGACGAGTCCGGTACCGACGGTCAACAGCCGTCTCATGGCATGCCTCCTTGGTGTCCGGGACCCGGGCGGGGTCCTGTCGCGCACCGCGAGCCCCGTGGGCGCAGTCCGGCGCGGGTCGATCAAAGACGGCGCCGTGCCGCAGCGCATCGTGGATAACTCGTATTTCGGTGGCTTCGTCGGCGGCCGCCGCCTGCTCGAGCGGCTCCGCGACATCGATCCGGCCGGCCAGCGCACCGACCATGCCGACCCGTGAGGTGACCCGAAGCTTGGCGAAGATATGCGTCAGATGGGTCTCGACGGTCCGCACACTGACAAACAGTGTCTCGGCGATCGCTGGTTCGTGTAGCCGTCGATGACCAGGCGGGCCACCTCCAGCTCACCGGTGGACAGTCCGCACCGAGGACCGTCTCCGCCGCAGGGCCGGCCACCGACCCGGACACCGAGGCGCCGCTGCTCGCGGACCGCCCACGCTGCGAGCGTGCGGGCCTCGCAGGCCGTGAACAGGTTGGCCGCCCAGTTGGTACGCGGCCACGACGGCCGTGACCAGGGGATTCATGGTACGCGGCGCCGCCCTGTGCACGGCGGGCGCGGGCAGGACTGCGCGGCGGCCAGCAGCGGTCTGCTGCCTGCGCCGGGGGCTTCCCGTAACGGGGAAGTCTGGCAGGCGGCGCGGCCTGGACGACCGGCGGGACGAGCGGTGACCGGCGACCACCACGGCCAGGACGCCGCGCACCCGTCGGCGGACTCCTGGACGGTCGCCAGCAGCAGGTACTGGTAGACGGCGGCGCCGTCGCCGGCGTCGAACCGCATCCCCCCGGCCAGCGACGTCAGCAGCTGCCGGCCCACCGCCAGCTCGTACGCCCAAGGCAGGCGCCTGGAACGGGGCGTAGTCGGCCTCGGCTGCTTCCACCGGGTCGGCGTAGCCGTAGGTCAGCAGTTGCTCGGCGTGGAGCGAGGCCACAAGCTCCACGGAGTCCTCGTCGTGGTAGCTGCGGACGGCCAGCACGAGGTCCGGTGCGTGGTGAGCAGCCCTGGTCGCGCTGCTGGTCGACGCCGCCGTTCGTACCGCCATGCGGTCGAGGGTGTCACAGGCGTTCACATCCTGCGCAGCCTCGTCCAACTCGGGCAGGAAGGCCGCGACGGCAGCAGCCCGGCGGCGGCGTGCGAACGCGCGGCGCAGCCCGGTGAGCAGGACGATGCAGCGCGTAGACCGGACCTCGGCCAGCCGGGTCAGCGCCACGCGGGTGACCTCGACCGACGCCTCCAGGTCCCGCCGCCGCAGGTGTGCCTCTGCCAGGTAGCAGCCGTGCAGCAGAGCTGACCGCTGGTAGTCCACTCGGGCGTCGATGCCCGACAGCGGGGTCAGCAGGTCCACGGCCTCCTTCAGCAGCCGGGTCTGGAACGCCTGTGCCTGGCAGGCGAGAGTGAGCAAGCTCTGGCCGGCTTCCGCGGCGAGCTGGTCGGCGTTCAGGTAGTACAGGTAGGGCACATCGTCGGTCCCGGACGCGGCAGCGAGCAAGTCCTGCGCCTCGCCGGCAGCGGTGCGGAACTCGGCCAGGTTGCCGGCAGCGGCATGTGCGGTGGCAGCTCGCCCGAGGATACGTGCCTGCTGGCCGCCCTCCCCGTCGGCGAGGTCGACCTCGACCAGCTCCCCGACGAACTGACCAGGGCGCTGTTCGAGGCGCTCCGGCTAGAGATCCACTACGACAAGACCACCAACCAAGACGTCTGCCGCATCACACTCACGAGCCACACAGTCTCATCCGCCGCGCAGACCGCCCGGGACGCCGTCGCCACCCCTCTCCCAGGAACCGACAGAAAGGACAACCCGGCCATGCCAGACTGCCTGTCCTGCCCGTCCCACCCGTTCGCATCCTTTGCGGTGCCCCCAACGGGATTCGAACCCGTGCTACCGCCTTGAAAGGGCGGCGTCCTGGGCCTCTAGACGATGAGGGCCTACCGGGTTGGACTGCTCCATGCTCGCACAACTGCCCTCAGGCGCGCTGGTCGGGCACCCCGATGATCGCCGCCGTGTCGCCTGGCGGGAGCCGCGGCCAGGGCGAGCAGCGTCGCCTGACCCATCCGACCCCGCCCTGCCGGCCCACACCCCCCCACGGGCTACCCTCCGACAGGGGGCGTTAGCTCAACTGGCAGAGCAGCGGACTTTTAATCCGCGGGTTCTGGGTTCGATCCCCAGGCGCCCCACGACCGCTTATATGCCGCCTGACCTGCATGGGAGCGCAGAGCAAAGATCATAAACTGGCTGTATGGGGCGATCTTGGTCCGTCGCTGTGTCCATCAGCGGTCGAACAGCCGGCTCATGGCACCACGGAGCGCGCTAGCGCGGCATGGACCCGTTGTCCGGTGAGCGGGTCTACCTGACCGGCAGCGCGGCGATCAGGGCTGAGGCGGTCGAGCTGCGGAGCCGGTTCCGCGGCGAGGTCGCGGAACGCCCGGTAGACCGTCGCGGGGTCGACGCGGAGGATTCGGGTGGCTTCCGGGACTGTGTAGAACGTGGGCGCCGTGTCGCGCAGTGCTTGGGCGGTTGCGATCTCTGCGTGGCTACAGTCGGGGGTCCGGATGGGTGGAGCACGGAGGCGTGCGTGAGCATCAACTGGGCGGCGGGGCCGAACTCGGCTTTGAAGCAGCGGGAGCTTGCCGAGCGGTCCGGGATGTCGCTTGCCATCGTGCGCGAGATTCAGCAGGGCAAGGTCCACCGCAACCGCAACCCGCGAACGCTCGAGGCCCTGTCGGTGGCGCTGCAGCGGCACCCGCAACACCTGACCGCCGTACTCGCCGGAAAGACCCCACCGGAGGCTGGTCAGGCTCCGATACCGAAACCCGACCCGGTCGTGGCCGCGCTGAACACCCTCATCCGAGAAATACGCGGGCTGCGCACCCAGGTGAGCCGCATCGAGGCGGCGGTCTTCAGTGAGAACGGCACACGCCGAGGAACGCGGTAGGCGCCGCTCCCACGAGTCCGGTCCATGCGTTGGTGTCATGGACCAAGGGAACGGCACGGGCACCCGCCCGAACAATTGTCGGCACCTAACGCCCCCCGCGCTAACCCAAGTTAGGTTCGCAGGCCAGCGACCCAGACGCGGCGGCGACGATAACTGAGAGAGCCGCGAAGACGAAGCTTCAAGAGATCAGCCGGGCACTCGGCCGCGACTACACGCAAGAACGGCTCGCCGAGTTCATGCTGCGGCAGGCCAGACAACGAAACCTGCCCGTCGCTGCCAAGACCGCGCTGCTCGTCATGATCTCACGGTGGGAGAACGGCCACGACGAAGTCACCGAACCCATGTACCAAATGCTGTTCCGCGAGTACTACGGCCGCACCAACGAAGAACTCGGCTTCCCACCCGAACCACTCGACGGAACAGCCGAGGAACTACGCAACCGCATCCTCACGGCCCGTACAGTAGACGCAGCAACCATCGAACTGTTCCGACGCCAGATCGACAACATCCGGCAGGTGGACCGGCAGCTCGGCGCGATAGCCCTGCTCGACCAGTTGAACAGTCAGATACAACAGATCCGCGACCTGCTGCGCTACGGGACGCTGCGGCAGCACCGCGAAGCCCTGGCCGCCGTCCTCGCCGAAGCCGCCACCCTGGCCGGCTGGGAAGCCCTAGACCGTGCCAACCTCGCGCTGGCCTGGCGGCACCACGAGACCGCGAAGACCGCCGCCCGCGAGGCAGGCTCGCCATCCCTGCTCGCCTATGCCACGGCACAGCAGGCGTTCGTGCTGATTGATCTAGGCAACCCGAAGGGTGCCGTAGAACTCTTCGACTACGCCCGTTCGCTCTACCCGACTGGAGTTGACGACTTGCTGCGCTGCTGGCTTGCAGCCGCACACGGCGAAGGGCTAGCGGAAGCAGGCCACCGAGACGCAGCACTGCGCGCATTCGACGAGGCGAACTCCATACTCCCGACCGAATCAAACGACCCAGCTATGCCATACCTGATGCTGAACTCCACACATCTCACACGCTGGCGCGGTAACGCCCTCGCCGCACTCGGCGACAAAGGAGCAATAGCCGACCTGGAGAAAGTACTCGTCAGCAAGACGCCAACATCCCTCCGCGCCACGACAGGCGCTCTGGTAAGTCTAGCATTCGCACATTCCCGAGCCGGAGACCGCGAAGCCGCGCTCAACTATTCAAGGCAAGCCCGACAACGCGCCTCCCGAATCGGCTCCGACCGCCAGAAGAGACGACTCGGCGAGCTACGGCTACCGGGCGGATAAGGAATAGAGAAGAACCGGAATGATCGTCCCCGAACCAAGAAGCTGACCTTGCCGAGCCAGTTCCACCATTTCCTGAACCGGCTTCCATTCGATACGCGCCGCTTCCTCCGTGTCCGTCGGTTCGCCCACCTTCTCCGCGCCGTGCCACAGAAACACATCTATCGGTGCATCCACCATGCCCGGTAACGGCTGAAAGCTAGCCAGATGCTCCGGTTCACCACGCGGACGCCAGCCGCTCTCCTCCTCGACTTCCCGAGCCGCCGTAACTGCCGGTTCCTCGTTCGGCTCCACGATGCCGCCGAGAAGTTCGTACCCCCAGTCATCGGTAGCGAACCGGTACCGCCATAGAGTAAGGACACGCTCTTCCTCATCTACGATGAGTGCGATAGCTATCCGACCGAGGCGCACGACATGATGCTCGAACCGGCCACCGTTGGGCGGCTCGACGTCTACGAGCACGAGCCGAACCCAGGGGTTGTCGTACACCGTCCGCTCGCCGTGGAGTCTCCACGTTAGCGAGTCTGGCTGATCATCCATGCGGTTAGCCTACGTGTCACCGCGCCGACGATCACGGGCAACGTTCTAGGCTTGGTCCCATGGCCCCGCATGACGGCAACGGGAGTCCGAAACGTCCACGGTGGCAGTATGCGGTCGTTTGGCGTTACGGCCCGCTTGGGCTCGTTCTGCTTGGAGTCGCCATGGTGGTGTTCGCTATGGTGGTCAGCAGGTCGGACACGGTCGACGTAGCCTTCCTCACGTTGGGTGTCGTCGCTGTCGTCGCTGGCGTGGTTCTGCCCCGCATCGAGGGAGACTTCGGTGCGACCAGCCAGGGCGTGACCGGTAAGTTGCTGTCAGTGACGCAGTTGGACTCGGGACGCTTCATCATTGAGGGTCCGGCGTTCGCCTCCGACCAGGCTTCCGAGGTCGACGCGGGCGGACGCATAATGATCGGCGACGTTTGGGACGCGCTGGACGCGAGTGGGTTCCGTGAGATAGAAGGTGCGGTGGGCTCCCGAGTTGTGCAGGATTATCTTGGGCGTCGGCTGTTCTTGCTGGGAAGGGGTCACGGCAACGGGCAGGTCGCCTCACCCGAGCTGCTGGCGCAAATCCGTGCGCTTGGACTCAATCCCATTGCCTCGGGAAAGTACGTGGAGGAGTAGACGGCCCAGCCCAAGCCGAAACGCCGCCTCCAGACGCCCTCGGCGCCAGTCACTCCTCACCGGCCGACTCCAGGTGGAAGTAGCTGGGCGGAGTCACGGCTCACGACTCAGTGATCCGAAGCAACGGACGTTCGTACCCTATTCACCGACAGGGAAGTTCCAGTCCGACCAGCGGTTCCAAGCGTCTTGGATAATCGGATTATAGACCGCCTCCAGCCCTTCGACGGAATTCCGCAGCGAAGGCAGCACTCCCGATGATTCAGCCCAGACCCTCAGCAAGCGCCTGCCCAAATCCGAACGGTCGGCCAATATGGCGGTAACGCCCTCAAGCTCATGAGCTGATGCGACGGCTGAGGGAACTGGCGCGCCTTCGAACAAGTACTCATGCGTGAATGTTTGCACGAGATGGAACGGTCCAGGGTCACGACGAGACCCCGGATAGGTCGATCGCGAGGAATGTGCGTGACCGCAGGGTGGCCGGACTGGATGAGTAAGGCCGTGTCAGTTATTTGATCGCGCGCCTTGCCGATCTTCGTCACGATATCCTCCTCGCCTTGTTGGTCGCCGGTGCGGGTGGCGAGGATTGGCCGAGAAGCTTTGGCCTCGACCAGAAGAACGAGGTCGTCTGTTACGAGAAAGAAGTCGACGGTCCTACGTTGCGGCGAGCCGTAGACCACCTCTTCTTCGACCCTGGCTCCCCGTAGCAGTCGCAAGTGCGTTCCGACGTACCGCTGAAACATGCATCCCAGAGCGTCGGTAAAGCGCGGGGCCAAATGCTTCCAGTCCGATAAAGTATAGACCACTCAGTGTAATGCGGTCTACGATGAATCTCGGGATCGGCCCCACAACATCGGCGCCGAGCAGAACGAGAGGTGCCGCACGGAGGGGGTTAGGCGACCACTTCTCGTGGCGTGGCTCCTCTCGGTCACGACCCCAGGCGGCGTGTTCCTCCGGCGTGCGGATGAAGAGCCGGTCCGCGACGTCGAGCGCCTCCTCCGTCGACAACGGCTCAAAGACCGGCGCGACGTGGGGTGCCTGGAGGAGACTTCGAGCAATCGACCCGCCGTTACTCATGATTGCCACATGCAGAGCGAATCCGACCCGCATAAAGTGTGCCAGCGGTACCCGAAGCGCGCGCTCCCAGTCGGCCTCCGAAGGCGCGCCCGGGCAGTAAGCAACGTGGTCGAGGAGAAGAGGAAGTGGCCGACCGAGTTCCTCGGAGAGCGAGTATTGGAAGCCAAACTGCTCATAGGCGATCCGCGACATTAGTTGGCGGAGCCGGGTGGTGCTCGACTCCTGATCGAGGGCTGGGTCATGGATATTGAGGTACATTCCACAGAGAGCGGCAAGCTCGTTGATGCTAAACGGATCGTTGCGGTGGTCGTTGCCGGCTATCAGGCACGTGCGGGCTACGCCAGCAAGTGAGAACTGCCTGACGTACTCGGGCAGTCTAGGCGGCTGCCCGCTCCCACGCTCTGCTGCGTCCATCTGCACCGCGAGCGCGGCTACGGCACGCAGCACGTCTGAGCGCCGGTAGCGGCGTACCCGCTGTCGGAACTCGTCGTATGACACGGAACCTCGAACTGGCATGACCACGTAGGATGCGCGACGAACCCCCTCGCAGGCCACTCGATTCCTGGAGCCGCCGCACGGGTCGGAGGCACGGCTGTCCACCAATGTGTCCATCAAGGTCAGGTGTTCCAGCCGCCCGCAGCGCCCCCGTACGGTGATCCACGCGGGTGTAGTGCCTGGTCGCATTGCTCCGCATGGGTGAACTTTGACCTTTTAATCCGTGGGTTCTGGGTTCGATCCCCAGGCGCCCCACCGCCAATAGGGCCGCTGACCTGCGAACTTGCATATTCTCTCGATCTTCCGGTGCCGCTGTTGATCATTGATGGGAGCGATATGGGAGCGCCGGTACAAGACCAGTACATTGCAAGATCATCAGAGGCCGCGGGCCGGCCACAAGCCCAGGCGGTTCTGGCACCCCGAGCGGTAGCCCCGCGGCATGAGCGGGTGCAGTGAGGGCCCGCACGGCATGGGCCACCAGCTCTCCGTCGTGGCGGCAGCGATCGGAGGCACCAGGTTTGGCTCGGTGGGTTTCCACCCGCCCGAGCCTGGTGCCGCCCGCCGTGGAACCCCGGCCGAGGAAGTGGCCAAACCCATGGCCGGACACAGCGCGGTGCTCGAACACACGTTCCAGCACAAGCCGAGCCGGCCAGCGGGCGGCCGACAGTAGCCAGCCAGCCAGCCGGGCAAGGCAAAACAGTCGAGCTGGCCGGTGAGGTCGGTATCCGGGCTCACCAGCCCAGTTCGTGCAGGCGCTGGTCACCGATACCGAAGTGGTGGCCGATCTCATGGACCACGGTGCGGCGTACCTGGTCGACGACTTCGGCGTCGGTCTGGCAGATGGCGCAGATGGCGCGCCGGTAGATCGTGATGTGGTCGGGTAGGACTCCGGCGTAGCGGGACGTGCGCTGTGTCAACGGCACGCCGCGGTACAGCCCGAGCAGGCCTGGCGGGCCGTGGTCGTGTTCGACGGTGACGGCGACATTGCGCATCATCCCGCCCAGCTGCGGCGGCAGGCCGTCCAACGCTTCGCTGACCAGCTCCTCGAACCGCTCTGGGGCGACATCCAGCATCCGGCCATTGTCCGGCGTGGTCACCAACCTGCGGGCGTGCTCCCCGCTCGGTGGTCGTGCCGGCCGCGTCGACCAGATCGGCCTGGCACGGTGCGTGGAGGGCGGGCCGCGCGGCCGCTTGCTGCTCGGTGACCTGCTGGGCTGAGCGGCCCGTCGGGGAGTCGGCTGCCATGGCTGGGTATAGGCGGTGATGGCGGTGGCCGCCAGCGCGGGCTGCATCTTGGCCGGGTGCGCGACCCGCGGCGGGTAGGTACCGGCCGGAGCGCTGCGCGCGGGGGGATGCCTGCCCGACCGAGCACAGCCGGCCCGAGTGGCCGTGGCCGGCGGGGCCGGGCGGGGCGGGTGGGCGGTCTGTCGGGGTGGTCATCGGCTGCCTCCGGCTGGCTGGGGGTGCGGGGTGAACACCAGGACGTCGGCGTGGGCTGCGGCCACGGCCGGCGGCTGGCCGGGGTGGGCGGGGTTGTGGGGGTGGGGTGGGTCGAGGTGGTCGTCGTGCAGCTGCCAGCACACGGCGACGATGTGCTGCAGGTAGCCCAGGCCCGCGCCGGCCGCGGCGGCGACGACACGCGCCGGCTGCTCCGGCCGAACTGTCAGGCAGACTGAGTGGAAATGCGCCAATATGATCGAGATATGTCATGGGCAATCGATCGGATAAAGACTAAATAGCAGGCGTTCGGGCCGGGGCGGTCCTCTCCGAGTTCTTGTGAGGGACTCGAAGATGATCAGGCGGTGGCCGGGCCTACGTCACGGTGACACGCCGAACGAGGTCAACACCAGTGGCTCAGGTCCGACAGCCGGGTTTTGGCCCGACGCCGGAGGTTAAACGCCAAGCTCAGACCACAGCCAACATGATCTTCTCGGTTGTGACCACTCCACGGGACCTACTCGCTTGTTTGAGGTCTAGGAGCCCGCTGAATAAGTCGGGCGAGGTCGCTGCCGGTCTTGTTCGAGGGCTCGGCCGAGGGTGTGATCCGATCCCCCGACGGCTCTGAGACCCGCTGAGCGCCTCGCGTTCGAGTACCTCTCTCGTGAGTAGCACTTGTTCAGCGGCCTCCTAGTGGGCGCCGTAGCAGACTAGTCCCTGGGCGGCTGGCCAGCTTGGATCGTCGGTGTTCAGGTTGCGCTGTACTGTGGCCAGCGCGGCGGCCGGTGTTTCGCCGGCCCGGAGTCGCTGGTGGACGGCGAGCATGACCTGGGCCGGCAGGTGGTCGGCCATCGGGATGACTGGCGCGATCACTGTCTGGGTGCCGAGGGCTAGCAGGGTTCCGGCCAGTCCGATTGTTTCGGTCCCGCTGCGTGTGGGGTCGGCGGCCGAGTGGCAGGAGGACAGCACGACGGTCCGGGGCGGCTGGTGCAGCCGTTCTAGGTCGTACGCGACGATGGGTCCGTCGGTCAGCAACAGCGCGGAGAACAGCGGGTTGTCCGTCCGGGGACTGCTGTGTGCGGCGAGGTGGGCGAGGTCAGAACCGTCCAGGGCAGCCAGCGCCGCGGCGGCAGTGGCGGTCTGGCCGGTCAGTATGGTCGCGGCCGGGTACAGTGTGGCCAGTTGGTGGATCTCCTCGGCAGCGCCGGGCACCGGTCCGCCGACAAGAACGGTCCGCTTGTCGCCAATCCGGTCGGCGACGGCTTGGGCGCCCCGCAGCCAGGCGGTGGCGGACGGCGCTACGGTGACGGGCCGGCCGGTGCAGGTTGGCAGAACTGACCACGGCGTGGAGTACAGCGCCCCGGTTGCCGCGATGACGAGCGGTCGGCCGGCCGGGATCGGCCCGAGCGGCCGAAGCAGGGCTTGGTCGAGCCGTTCGGCGGTGGCGGCGAGCGCGTCGCCGGCGATGCGCTCGCTCGGCGACCCGAGGCCCCTCGCGTACCGGCGCAGGCTGAACAGCACCGTCTCCAAGCCGCGGACGAGTTTTTGGACCGGGCCCAGCTGGACCAGTGACGCAGTGCCGTCGTTTAGCACGACGGCGAGCATCTGTTCACCGTCTGGCACCAGCTCGATGAGCACGTGCTCGCCCAGACTCGCCGCTAGTTCGTCGAGGGTCGCCAGGGGGGCGGGCTCGAACTGAGCGGCCCGGGTCCGCTCTGCCAGGTGCCGGATCCGCTGCTCCCGGTCGACCCGCAGCCGTCGCAGCCCGGCGGGGGATCGTCCGGCTAGCAGCGCCTCCTGTTCCTCAGCCATGACATGCCTGAGGTCGGCGAGCGCCGCTGCGAGCTCGTCGTCCTCGGCCGGGGGGCGGTGACGGACCAGGCCACGGTTGCGGTGCCGCTCTGCCCAGTGCAGCACCCGCGCCGGCGAGCCGCTGGCGTGGCCTAGGGCGACGCCCATCTCGGTGAGGGCGGCGAGCCGGCTGTCCAGCCCGACGCCGAGTTCCGTGCCGGTGAACGGGAGCTGTCGCCGTTCGGCGAGACGGAAGCCGGCGCGCAGCGCGGCTTCGGCTTTGGCCGGCCGGCCTGCGGCCTGCCTGAGCAGTGCCTCGGCGTACCAGGCGCGGATCCGGGCCTCGACGGGGCCGCGGCTGCGCGTGGCCGAGGTCTCGGCCAGCTCCCGCTGGGCCACCGCGAGGTCGCCGCGTTCGAGGGCGACCCGGGCGGCGATGATCCGCGCGTCCAGCTCGTGGGACCGCCAGCCGAGGTCCTGCAGCTCGCCAGCGGTCCGCAGGGCTTGGCGCCGCACCGACGCGGTCAGCACCGGCTCCTGTTCGTAGGACCGCAGCACCAGGTACCGGGCCAGCACTGCCCCTTCCTTGCGGCGCTGCCGCGCGAACGTACGGGCCGCCTGGCTGGCCGCGTCCCGGCAGGTGCCCGGGTCGCCGGCAGCCAGTGCGGCCTCTGCGCGTAGTAGCAGTGTCTCGGCCAGCAGCCGCGGCCGTCCCTCGGCGCGGAATTTGGCAGCCGCGGCGTCGGTCATCGTCAGTACCTCGTCGACCAGCCCGACCGAGAGAAGGATCCGGCCGCGCTCCAGCAGCAGGTCACCGACCGGCAAGCCGTGCTCGCGGTAGACCGCCTCCGCGTCGTTGAGCCGGGCCAGCGCCGTCAGCGGGTCGCCCCGGCGGACGTCGACCAGGCTGAGGGCCTGCTCCACCATGGCCGCGGGGATCTCCTGCCCCAGCTCGCGAAAGATGGCGGCGGCCTGCCGCAGGTCGGTGTCGGCCTGTGTCCAGGCTCCCCGGTCCACGTGCAGTAGCCCGCGGTTGTGCAGTAGCCGGGCTTCGCCCAAACGATCGTCCTGCCGGCGCAGCCTCGGCAGCAGGGTGCGGTACGCCGCGAGCGCGTCGGCCTTCCGCCCCAAGCGTTGCAGGATGACCGCACGCTGCATCAGGGCCGCGGCGGACACCCGCTCGGAGGCATCGGCGCTGATCCGGTCGACTTGGGCGAGTGCCTCGGCATGCCGTCCCATCGCGGTCAGGACCCCAGCCAGGCTGGTTCGGACTATCGCGGCGTCGTCGACCGCGCCGGCACGTTCTGCGAGCAGGACCACCGACCGCAGCGCCGCAGCCGCCTCGGCCAATTTGCCGGGGTCCGCTGGCGCCAGCCTGGAGGCGGGGCGCACCTGCTCCGCGGCCATGTGGCTCTCGCTTTGCGCGTCGAGCTGGTGTTCGACGCGGGCCGCGGGAATCGAGGCGAGCTGCTGCCGCGCGGCAGTCAGCGCAGAACGGGCCTTGTCGTCACCGCCGTCGGCGAGCGCCTGGTAGCGCTCGACCGCCTCTGCCACGGCGCTGGCTGCGTCATCGACCCGGCCGGCTTCCATATATAGGCGGCCGAGCCGAGCTAGGGCGCTGGCGAGGGTCAGCTGGCCGGCCGGTCCGGTGGCGCCATCCCGGAACAGCGCCACTGCCTCCTCTGCCGCGGACAGCGCGTCCGACCGGAGCTGAAGAGGCGACGGCGGCAGTAGCCGCTCGGCCGGCTCCACCGGATCGACCTCTGCTCTGCGCTGCGTCATCCGGGCCTCCGTCGGGTCTGGAGCCGGTCGGCAGCCTGCAGCAGCCGCGCGCTGTAGTCATCGAGCACCACCGCGAGCGCCGTCCGGTACGCGGGTGTGTCCGCTGCCAGCCGGCGGTACAACCTCACCGCCTCCTCCAGCGGAGTCAGCCCGTCGATCTGGCCTGCGTCGGCGAGGTGGGTGCCTAGCGTATGCAGGGACCGGGCCAGGTCAGGGCAATAGGTGTCCGGGTCGGCGTCGGCCAGTTCCCGGTAGAGGTTGGTCGCCTTCTCGGCGGCTACGGTGGCATCCGGCCAGCTCCCGTCTTCGGCTAGGGCAGCGCTGAGCCGCTCCATCGAGCGTGCCAGCGACGGGCGGAACGCGCGGATACGGGTCACCGCCCTCGGGTACAGCTCGGCGGCCCGCGGGCTGGACAGGCACCGGAGCAGAACCATGGTGACGTGGCCGTCTGCGGCGGGGCTGTCGCCAGGGGCAACCGCGGCCAGGAACCGCAACCAGTCCTTGTCCGACGGACACTGCTCGGCGAGCCGGAGGATGTACGCGTCGGCCAGCCGGTCGGGCGTGGGACCTCGCCAGAACCCCCCGTCCGCCGACGGGTAGAGCCGGCCGAGCGCAGCAGCCAGGGCCTGGATGGTCTGCTCACCCAGCCCGGCGAGCTGGGAGTCGGCGTGCAGTGCTCGCCTCGCCTCATCGAGTTCGCCTGCCGGCCGGAGGATCACCACGGCAACCGCCCGCGCCTGCTGCTCTGCGGCGACCCGCACGTCGTGCGCGAGCAGCGTCGCCCGCACCTGCTTGTCCTCGTGAACGAGCAGCCGCGCCAGCGGGTCCCCGGCCGGTGGCCCGGCGCGTACCGCCCGGCGGGGCCGGCTCCGCCGGGTGCCCGACCCGAGTGCGTACACCAGCGCGTCAGCGTAGAGATCGAGGGTGGTCTCGAACCGTTGTTGGCCGGGCACCGCGTGCTTGACCGCATCGGCTGGTACCGCGGCGAGGCCGTTCTGCCGAGCCCGCGCCGCAAACGACCGGACCGCTCCTCGCCACACCGTGGTCACCTTGTCCGGGTGCATGTCCTCAGTGAGGCAGCGGAGCCGGACAGGCCACAGGTCCACCCAGCCATGCAGCGGATGGCTGACGGTCAACTCGTCCCACCAGCCGTGATCATGGCGAGCCAGCATGAGGATCCGAGCCCAGCCGGCTTCCTCCTGGCCCTTTGCGGCGGTGCCGGTACTCGCCGCGCAGGTCCGCGCCGCCGCTCTGAGCAGCGCGGAGAGCGGGCCTGCTGAGCTCTCGGCGTAGTCGACGACGAGCAGCGCCGGGACCCGCAACGTGGGCAACGTGGCCACGGCGGTGAGGATCTCCGCCCAGCGCCGCCAGTCCGGCGGTTGGCCGGGTCCGCCGGCCGCCCGCGACCGCATCGGCGGTGGTTCGACGAAGCCGGCCAGCCAGCCGTGTCGGCCGGTGAGTTCCGCGCACACCTGCCGGGCCAGCAGCGTCTTTCCCTGACCGCCGGCGCCTAGGACGAGCCGCGACAGCGGAACATGACCGCTGAGGCACCACTGCACCAACTCGTCGGTCTCCGTTCGCGGCTGGACCGGTGCGACAAGTGCGTCCGGCCGCAACCATTCGGCCGGCCGCCCACCGCCGGTTCCCGGCGGCGACGGCGCGAACAGCATCGCCGCAGCGTCGTCAACCGAGGACGGCGCCACGACGGACCCATCCGGCACACTCTGGTAGACATCGCCCTGGTAGATGGTCTGGTACAAGTCGCCGGTGCTGAGGTGACTGTCGCGGACGCTTCCCGCCCCGATCGACCGCGGCCCCTGCGCGATCACGGAACGAGAATCCATCTCGTGCCGCCGAACCGGATCCCCACCGTCAGCAGACATCCGACCGCGACCTCACCCCGCCCCTCCCACGGGCGCCGGTACCCGTGTCACCCCGGCAGGGAACCGTCCCCGGTCACCACCACGCTACCGACGATCGACTGCGCGGCAACGGACCTGGCCCCGTGGGCTGTCACCACGACCAGTGCCGGCGCTGGCAGCAGCTCCCTGACCTCAGCTGCCAGCTCCGGGTCAGCCGCCAGGGCGGCCCGGATCCGCAACCGCAGTGCGGCTTGGGCATCGGAGTCCGTCGGCGAAGCCGCGAGATCGCGCACCGCCCGGCTGATCTCGGCTGCGGACCCGTCGGTCTCGCCACGGCGGCGGGTGAGCAGCCGGTCCAGCAACCGACGCCCCAATCCTACGGTGGCGTCTGACACGGCCGCGACGGTATCGTCCCCGATCTGGTCCAGCACCCGCATCCCATAGGCCCCGACCGCTGCACTGACGTACGGCAGAACCTCAGCCGCCAACTGCGCAATGTCCTGCCCGGCTGATCCCGTCACCGGTGCTCCTCGTCGCGATGTCCCCATATCGGCACGTCCTAGCGGGCTCGCCGGGAGGAGCGTACCAACGAGGTACTGCCTGAACGGGCATGTGGCTGGCTGCTCCTCGTCGAACACCGATGACCGTTCGCGTCAGCCCGCCAAGAACGGTACGCACTCACCGCTCGGCATGGGGCGTTCGCCACCGGAACTTGCACCGGTGTGGTGAGGAACCGCGACACCCACGGATGAACAGGGCGTCGAAGCCGGCGCAGAACTCCGCGTCATGGTCGCGGACGAGCCGCCGGTTATCCGTGCTGGGTCAGCTGGAAGCGGCCGGGCTCACGATCGAAGAAGTCTCGGAGCCGGGAGCCAGGGGTCGGGCGAGTTGGGGCCGTCGGCTGGCGGAATCAGGGCACCCGGGCAGACGCCCAGCGCGCGGGCGAGGCATGCCATGTCGTAGGCGGTCATCTCCCGGGCGCCGGCCTCGCACCGGGCCACGGTCGGCACCGACATCTCCGCTGCCTCGGCGAGCGTGGCCTGGGTGAGCCCGGCGCGCTCACGGGCGGCGCGGACCCGGGCAGCCAACTGCTGCTCCCAGCTCCGTTCGTCTTCCTCGACGGCATCGGGCTCGGTGAGTTCGTGGAGCAGGGCGTCAGCGGCAGCGCGTACCCGCTCAGTGGCGGCGACACCGGGGTGGGCGTAAACGCCACGGTCGGCGAGGCCCACGACGGCGGAGCTGAGCACCCAGTCGACGGCGCCCCGGCCGTGGTAGCCGGTCACCGTTCGGCGCCCTCGTCCAGGCGGCGCCGGGCCGAGGC
>Ga0066388_100000281_pt1 | contig 22336 bp, 21 predicted proteins | sample PanSoiMetaGPlot6_FD_64539 | JGI IMG/M metagenome (GOLD analysis project Ga0066388, IMG submission 64539) | Tropical forest soil microbial communities from Panama analyzed to predict greenhouse gas emissions - Panama Soil - Plot 6 (Hybrid Assembly) | ecosystem: Environmental > Terrestrial >...
TCTCGGCGGCGCCATGCGCGGCGACGAGATCGACCAGCTCGAGGTGAAGCTGGCGGAACGGGGCTGGTGATCGTGGCGCACGACCGGGTCCCTCCAGGTCATGAAAGCCGGCGTTCTCGCACTCCAAGGAGCGTTCCGCGAGCATCGTGAGGTGCTCGACGCGCTCGGCGTCGAGGCGATCGAGGTCCGGGTTCCCGAGCAGCTCGGGTCGCTCGACGCGCTGTTCATCCCCGGCGGCGAGTCGACGACGATCGGGAAGCTGCTCGACACGTCGGGCCTGCGCGAGCCGCTTCACGCTGCCCTGAACGCGGGCCTGCCGGTCTTCGGGACCTGTGCCGGGTTGATCCTGCTCGCGCGCGACGTCCGCGACGGGACCGACGCCCGCGTCCCGGCCGCACTCGGCGTCCTCGACTGCAGGGTCGTCCGCAACGCCTACGGCCGCCAGCGCGAGTCGTTCGAATCCCGGTTGGCGGTCGACGGCCTCGACGGCGAGTTCCCGGGCGTGTTCATCCGGGCTCCGGTAGTCGAGCGGGTGAGCGACTCGGTCGAGGTTCTCGCGGCGCACGACGGGCACCCGGTCCTGGTGCGTCAAGGCGCGATCTGGGCCGCGACGTTCCATCCCGAGCTGTCGGGCGACCTGCGGCTCCATCAACGATTCCTGACCGAGGGAAGACCATGAGCGGGCATTCCAAGTGGCACTCCATCAAGCACAAGAAGGGCGCGGCCGACAAGGCGCGGGGAAAGCTCTTCGCGAAGCTCATCAAGCAGATCGAGGTGGCGGCACGCGACGGCGGCAGCGACCTCGAAGGCAACGCCACGCTGCGGGCGATGGTGCAGAAGGCGCGCGACAACTCCGTTCCCGCCGACACGATCGAGCGCGCCGTCAAGCGCGGAACCGGTGAGCTCGAGGGCGTCCGCTACGAGCCGGCGAGCTACGAGGGGTACGCCACGGGTGGCGTCGCCGTATATGTCGAGTGCCTGACCGACAACCGCAACCGCACCGGGCAGGAGATCAAGAACATCTTCGTCCGCAACGGCGGCTCGCTCGCCGAGCCCGGCGCGGTGGCGTGGCAGTTCGAGCGCAAGGGCGTCATCCTCGTCGAGAAGCAGGCCGCCACCGAAGACGACCTCATGCTGGCCGCGCTGGACGCGGGCGCCGAGGACATCGTCGACGAGGGCGACACGTGGCGCGTCACGACCGCACCGACCGACCTCCACGCGGTCCGGGCCGCGATCGAAGCCGCGTCGATCCCGATCACGAGCGCCGACCTGACGATGTTGCCCGCCCAGACCGTCCCGCTCACGGACGAGGCCGTCGCGCGAGGTGTCGTTCGGCTGATCGACGGGCTGGAGGACAACGACGACGTCCAGGCCGTGTACGCGAACTTCGACATCCCGGACGACGTGCTCCAGGCCGTGGTGGCGTAGCGCCATGGATCTCGACGCCGCTCGAGAGTTCATCCGGGACCACCACCGCGCGGTGATGATGACGCGCCGCGCGAACGGCGATCCCCAGCTGGCGCCCGTCGTCTGCGGCGTCGATGCCGAGGGACGGGTCGCGGTCAGCACCCGCGAGACGGCACTCAAGGTGAAGAATCTGCGCCGGGATGCGCGCGCCTCGCTGTGCGTGCTCAACGACGGCTTCTTCGGGGACTGGATCCAGGTCGACGGGACCGCCGAGGTGGTCTCACTGCCGGAGGCGATGGAGCTGCTCGTCGAGTACTACCGGTCGCTGGCCGGCGAGCACGACGACTGGGACGAATACCGCGCCGCGATGGAACACGAGCGCCGCGTGCTGGTGCGCGTCCGGCTCGAGCGGGCCGGCCCCGACCGCAGCGGGTAGTCGCGAGGGACGGTTCGAGTCCCGATTAGAGTCCCGACCCGTGCAGGTCGAGCTCACCGTCAACGGTGGATCGCAGCGTCACGACGTCGAGCCGCGCACCCTGCTCGTCCAGTTCCTCCGAGAGGTCGTGGGCCTCACGGGAACGAAGATCGGCTGCGACACTTCGTCGTGCGGCGCGTGCACCGTGCTCGTGGACGGGGAGTCGGTGAAGTCGTGCACGATGCTGGCGGCCCAGGCCGACGGGTCGGAGGTCACGACGATCGAGGGACTGGCACGAGGTGACGATCTCCACCCGGTCCAGGCCTCCTTCCACGAGGAGCACGCACTCCAGTGCGGCTTCTGCACGGCCGGCATGGTCATGGCGACGGTGTCGTTGCTCGACGAGATCCCACACCCCTCCGAACGCGACGTCCGCCTCGGTCTCGAGGGCAACCTGTGCCGCTGCACCGGCTACCACAACATCGTGCGGGCGGTCCTGGCTGCGGCCGAGGCGACGCGATGATCCCGGCGCCCTTCGACTACCAGCGGGCGGGCTCGGCCGATGAAGCGATCGCGGCGCTCGCCGAGCACGGTGACGAGGCCAAGCTCCTCGCCGGCGGGATGTCGCTGCTGCCGCTGATGAAGCTTCGCCTGGCGACGCCGGCGGTGCTCGTCGACATCGGACGCGTCCGCGAGCTGTCGTACGTGCGCGATGCCGGCGACCACGTCGAAGTGGGCGCGCTCACGCGCCATCGCGACCTCGAGACGAGCGACGTGCTGGCGGAACACTGTGCGCCGCTGCGCACGGTCGCCTCGGAGGTCGGCGACAACCAGGTGCGCCACCGGGGAACGATCGGCGGCTCGGTCTCGCACGGCGACCCGGCGTCGGACCTACCCGCGTTGCTGTTGGCCCTGGACGCGGTGTTCGTGGTCCGCGGACCGGCGGGGGAGCGGACCGTCAGCGCGACCGAGTTCTTCCGCGGCTTCCTCGAGACCGTCCTCGAGCCCGACGAGCTGTTGACCGAGATCAAGGTGCCGAAGACACCCGGAGCCGGGTTCTCCTACCAGAAGTTCCAGCGCCGGGCGCAGGACTGGGCGATCGTCGGCGCGATGGCGGTCCGGAACGGCGGCACGCGAGTCGCGCTGGTGAACATGGGCGGGACACCGCTCCGCGCCGTCGCCGTCGAAGAGGCTCTCACGAGCGGCGCGTCGATCGAGGAGGCGGCCGAGCGCGCCGCGGACGGCACCGACCCGCCCGGAGACATCCACGCGACGCCCGAGTACCGCGAGCACCTCGCACGCGTGCTCGTCCGGCGGGCGCTCGACGCTGCGTCGGGTTGACACCGCCGGACGTCGCGATCGCCGTCCTCGCGGCCGGTCGGGGGTCACGTCTCGAGGCGGACGTGCCCAAGCCACTCATCGAGCTACGCGGCCGGCCGCTGGTGTCGTGGGCGTTGGACGCCGCGACCGGGAGTGGCCTGCGGCCCGTGGCGCTCGTGGTCGGGCACGGAGGCAACGCCGTCGCCGACGCGGCACCGGAAGGGGTCATGGTCGTGCGGGCGCGCCGGTGGCGACGAGGGATCGCGCGCTCGCTGCGGGCAGCGCTCGAGGCGCTCGACCCGTGGGCGCAGGTGGGCGCGGTGTGCATCGGGCTCGCCGACCAGCCCCTCGTGGGCGCCGGCGCGTACCGCCGCCTGGCCGAGGCATATCGCGGGGGAGCGACACTCGCCGTGGCGACCTACGGCGGGCAGCGGCGGAACCCGGTGCTGCTCGGACGGTCGGTCTGGGGCGAAGCCCGCCGGCTCGACGGCGACGTCGGCGCCCGCGCGCTGATGGCCGGCGCGAGCGTCGTGGAGGTGGACTGCACGGGCACGGGCAGCGCCGCCGACGTCGATACGCTCGATGACCTCAGGGCCGCCGAGCGTGAGCTCGGCCAGGGGGAGGACCGATGAACATCCAGGACGAGTTCCGGGTCGACGTGCCCGTCGAGGAGGCCTGGCGCGTCCTCACCGACGTCGAGCGCATCGCGCCGTGCATGCCCGGCGCGCAGCTCCAGGAGGTCGACGGCGACGAGTTCCGCGGGATCGTGAAGGTCAAGGTGGGGCCGATCACCGCCCAGTACAAGGGCAAGGCTCGGTTCACCGAGAAGGACGAGGTCAACCACCGCGCCGTGATCCGGGCGGAAGGTCGCGACACTCGAGGGCAGGGAAACGCCTCCGCCACCGTCACCGCCGTCCTCGTCCCGGACGACGCCGGCACGCGCGTGACCATCGACAGCGACGTGACGATCACCGGCAAGGTCTCCCAGTTCGGGCGAGGCGTCATCGGTGACGTGTCGACCAAGCTTCTCGCCCAGTTCGTCGACAACCTCGAGCGCGACGTCCTGTCGGGATCGAACCCCGACGCGGTTGCGGCACCTCCCACCGCGTCGGCCGCGCCGGCCACAGCCGCGGTGGCGGAGGGCCCCCGGACGATCGACGCGCCCGAAGCCGAGCCCGTCGACCTGCTGCGCACCGCGGGCGCCCCCGTCCTGAAGCGCCTGATTCCCGCGCTGATCATCATCGTGGTCGTCGTCGTGGTCGTGATCGTTCTGCTCCTGCGCTGACGAACGCATCGCCGCGGGCATCCACCACCCGCCGGAATGCCCCCGGTAGCGTCGAACCCATGTTCGACCCCGCCGGCCCCGTGGTCGGCATCGACCCCGGCGTGTCGCGCTGCGGCTACGGCGCGGTCGCCGGCGGGTCGGGAGGATCGCTCGTCGCCGAGGCGTTCGGCGTCATCCGCACCGAGGCCGACGAGGGGCTGCCGGCGCGGTTGGCCGTCCTCGAGCACGAGCTCGACGAGCTCATCGGAGGGCTGCGGCCGTGCGCCCTCGCGGTCGAGCGCGTGCTCTTCCAGGTCAACACGCGCACCGCCATGTCCGTCGGGCAGGCCAGCGGCCTCGCGCTCGCCGTCGCCGGCCGTACGGGTGTGCCCGTGTTCCACTACAGCCCGAACGAGGTGAAGCTCGCCGTCACCGGCGACGGGACCGCCGACAAGGCGCAGGTGCAGACGATGGTGGCGCGCCTGCTCTCGCTCGAAGGGCGGCCCCGGCAAGCCGACGCCGCCGACGCGCTCGGGCTCGCGGTCTGTCATCTCGGCTCGGCCGGGTTGCGCACCGCGATCGCAGCCGGCGCACCCGTTCCCGACGGCTTGGCGCGCGCCGTCGACGCCGCGCTGGCGAGGGAGGCGGGACGGTGATCGGCTCCCTGCGCGGCGAGGTCCTCGAGCGCGCCGCCACCGGTGAGGTGCTCGTCGAGGTGGGCGGCGTCGGCTACCGCGCGCTCGTTCCCCTGAGCGCGGTCCCGAGCCTCGAGCCCGGGGCCCCGGCGATGCTGTTCACCCACCTTCACGTGCGCGACGACACGATGATGCTGTTCGGCTTCACGACGCGCGACGAGCGCGACACCTTCGAAGCACTGATCGGCGCCAACGGCGTCGGTCCCAAGCTCGCGCTCGCGATCTTGTCGGTGCACTCGCCCGGGGCGCTGCGGCGCGCCATCGTCGAGGACGATCTGGACGCGCTCACAATGGTGCCCGGCGTCGGGAAGCGAACAGCACAGCGTCTGCTCGTCGAGCTCGAGGCGCGTCTCGGCGTGCCCGAGCTCGAGCACGCCGACGCCGACGCCGGTGCGACTTCGAGCCGCGCCGAGGTGCGCGCCGCGCTGTCCGGTCTCGGCTACCAGTCCGACGAGGTGCGCGACGTGCTCGCGCAGCTCCCGGACGACGGCCCCGTCGAGGATCTCCTTCGCGACGCGTTGAAGCTGCTGGCGGTCACCCGTGTCTAGGGAAGAGCTGCTCAGCCCGGCCGCCGACCCGATCGAGCGCGCCGAGGAGACGACCCTCCGTCCCCGGCGGCTGGCCGAGTTCGTGGGGCAGGAACGCCTCAAGGAGCATCTCGAGATCCTGCTCGGCGCGGCGAGCCAACGCGGCCAAGCCGTCGACCATCTCCTGTTCGCGGGGCCGCCGGGGACCGGGAAGACCTCGCTGGCCGGCATCGTCGCGGCGGAGCTCGGCGTGGCGCTGCGGGTCACGAGCGGGCCCGCGCTCGAGCGCGCCGGCGACCTCGCCGCCATCCTCACGAACCTCGACGACGGCGACGTCCTGTTCATCGACGAGGTGCACCGCCTCCCGCGCGCGGTAGAGGAGGTCCTGTACCCCGCCATGGAGGACTTCCAACTCGACATCGTGATCGGCAAGGGCCCGTCGGCGCGCTCGATTCGGCTCGACCTGCCTCGCTTCACGCTCGTCGGCGCGACCACGCGCACCGGATTGATCACCGGTCCGTTGCGTGACCGGTTCGGGCTCGTCAGCCGGCTCGACTACTACGAGGCCGCGGACCTGGTCGTCATCGTGGAGCGCGCCGCCGGCATCCTCGGCGTCCCGCTCGACTCGGCCGGCGCGCGGGAGATCGCCGGCCGGGCCCGCGGCACGCCCCGGGTCGCGAACCGTCTGCTCAAGAGGGTGCGCGACTACGCCGAGGTCCGGGGCGACGGCAGCGTGACCGCCGAGACCGCCCGTGCCGCGCTCTTGCTGTTCGAGGTGGACGAGCGCGGACTCGACAAGGTCGACCGCTCGATCCTCACCGCGTTGTGCGAGACGTTCGCCGGTCAGCCCGTCGGGCTCAACACACTGGCGGTCGCGGTCACCGAGGAGGCAGAGACCGTCGAGGACGTCTACGAGCCGTTCCTGCTCAAGGAGGGTCTGCTCCAGCGGACACCACGGGGGCGGGTCGCGACGCCGGCTGCGTTCGCACACCTGGGGCTCGCCGTACCCGCCGGAGCCGGCGCGGGCCCGAACCTCTTCGAGCCCTGAGGAGGAACGCCCGGTCGAGCTCGGCGACGGCGCCCGTCCGAGAGGCTCAGGTAGCATCCGAATTCGGTTCCGGCTCCACCCGAAACCCACACCTGATGCCCGTAGCCCTCCTCTATCTCGGCATTCTCGTCGCCGCGTTCCTCCTGCTGATCGTCCGGCCGCAGCGGAGGCAGATGGCCGCGCACCGCGCGCTGGTGGCCAGCCTGCGGGTCGGCGACGAGGTCATCACCTCGGGCGGGATCTACGGCACCATCCGGAGCCTCGACGACGGGACGGTCGACCTCGAGGTCGCCGCGGGCACGGTGCTGCGAGTGGCGCGGGGCGCGATCGCACAGCGTGTGGAGCCGGAGACGCACGCCGCGGACGACGACGCCAACGAGCTCGGCGACGGCGAGACCTGACGTGCGCAAGTACTGGGTGTACCTCGTCGCCAGTGTGGCGGTCGTGGTGATCGCGCTGGCGGCGACGATTGCCGTCGGCAACACCCCGGTCCTTGGGCTCGACCTCCAGGGCGGGATCTCGGTACGCCTGTTCCCGGCCGGCAATCCCGCCAGCAGCTCGCTCGACACCGCCAAGAACATCATCGACCGTCGCGTGAACGGGCTGGGCGTCTCCGACGCCGAGGTGACTCGCGAAGGCAACAACATCGTCATCGACCTGCCGGGCGTCAAGGACCGCGACAAGGCGAAGCGGCTCGTTGGGCGCACGGCCGAGCTCCGGTTCCGTCCCGTGCTCCAGGAGCTCCCGGTCGGGCAGCGTGGTGCTCCGCCCGCCGACGAGGCGACGAAGGCGGCGATCGCGTCGTGCCAGGCCGCGTCGATCCCGAACCCGCAGGCGATCCCCGACACCGTCCCCGCCGACGACAAGGGCGACGCGTGTGTCGTGCTGCCGGGCCGCGCCCAGGAGAAGCAGCCGGTCCGCTACTTCCTCGGCCCGGCCGCGATGACCGGGAAGGACACGTCCGGTGCGAAGTCTGAGTTCGCCCAGGGACAGGGATACGCGGTGTCGCTGGACCTCAAGGGCTCCGGACAGGACAAGATCAACCAGCTCGCGGCTCAGTGCACGGCACGCCAGTCGAACTGCCCGACGAACCAGATGGCGATCGCGCTCGACGGCGTCGTGCAGTCGGCCCCGCAGTTCCAGACGGCCAACTTCGGGTCGGGCCCCGTGCAGATCACGGGCAGCTTCACGCAAGGCGAGGCGAGCGACCTCGCGAACGTCCTCCAGTACGGCGCGCTGCCCGTGAAGTTCGACGAGAAGCAGCAGACGGTCGAGAGCGTGTCGCCGACGCTCGGCAGCGACCAGTTGAAGTCGGGCATCGCCGCCGGGATCGTGGGGCTCGCGCTCGTCGCCCTCTACATGCTCCTCTATTACCGCCTGCTTGGTCTGGTCGTGATCCTCGGCCTGGGGCTCAGCGCCGGAGCGACGTACGCGCTCGTGTCGTACCTCAGCAACTCTGGCGTCAATCTGACGTTGTCGCTCGCCGGGGTGACCGGCCTCATCGTGTCGGTGGGCATCACGGTCGACTCGTACGTCGTGTACTTCGAACGGCTCAAGGACGAGGTCAGAACCGGGAAGACGGTCCGCTCGTCGGTCGACCGCGGCTTCAGCCGCGCGTTCCGTACGATCCTCGCCGCCGACCTGGTCTCGCTCATCGGCGCCGGCGCGCTGTACTTCCTCGCCTCCGGCTCGGTGAAGGGATTCGCGTTCTTCCTCGGGCTGTCGACCGTCCTCGACCTGCTCGTCGCGTACTTCTTCATGCACCCGATCGTCGTGATCCTGTCGCGCCGGCGGGCACTGGTGCGGGTGCCGGTCGTCGGGATCGGGTCCGGCCTCGACGCGAGCGAGGCGACGGCGTGAGCCCGCTGCCCGACGGACGCCGGACCCGGCCGGCGGACTTCTACCACGAGCGCACGAACTTCGACTTCACGGGCCGTCCGTGGCGGTGGGCGATCCTCTCCGGCACCGTCATCGTGATCGCGCTCGCCGCGATCTTCACGCGCGGCCTCAACCTCGGCATCGACTTCGAAGGCGGCACCTCGTGGCAGACGCCGGTCAGGGGGAAATCGGCGTCGGTGAGCGACGTGCGCAGCGTGATCAGCCCGCTGGGCCTCAGCGACGCGAAGGTCCTCATCCTGAAGGGCGACTCCGGCACCTCGGTGCGGGTCCAGTCGAAGGACGTGAACCCGAAGGAAGAGGACGCCGTCACGGACGCGCTGGCGAACTACGGCAGCGTGACGCGTGGCGACGTGAGCGTCAGCACCGTCGGGCCGACCTTCGGTGATCAGGTGCGCGACAACGCCGTGAAGGCCCTCATCGTGTTCTTCGGGCTCATCGCGTTCTATCTGTCGATCCGGTTCGAATGGAAGATGGCCGTTTCGGCGATCGTCGCCGTCATCCACGACATCATCATCACGGTCGGCGTGTACGCGATCACCGGGTTCGAAGTGACGCCCGCGACCGTGGTCGCCTTCCTGACGATCCTCGGCTTCTCGCTCTACGACACCGTCGTCGTCTTCGACAAGGTGAAGGAGAACGTGTCCACGATCGGGACGGTGCGTGGCGACTCGTACTCGAAGATGGTGAACCGCTCGATGAACCAGGTGCTGATGCGGTCCATCAGCACGTCGTTCGTGGCCGTGCTCCCGGTCGCGTCGCTGCTCTTCGTCGGTTCGGGACTCTTCGGCGCGCTCGCATTGCGCGACTTCGCGCTCGCGCTGTTCGTCGGCCTCCTGACCGGCGCATACTCGTCGATCTTCGTGGCGACGCCGCTGCTCGCGTGGTGGAAGGAGCGGGAGCCGCGCTACCGGGCACTTCGGGAGCGCTCGGTAGCCCAGCTCGCCCGGGACGAGGTGTCCGTCGAGCCGCCGGACAGCGAGCCGGAGGCGATCGAGGAGCCCGAGCCGGAACCGGCGCCGGCGGCGGCGGGGGTGCCCGCCGCCGCGCCCGCACCCACGCCGCCGGCACGCCCGAGCTCGCCCCGGCCCGCGAGCGGCGGACCGGCGAGCACGCGCGCCCCCCGCCCGCGCCAGCAACGTCGGCGCAAGCGCAGGTAGCAGCGGCTGGGCGAAGGCCCGCCGGTAGCCTGGCTCTATGAGCAACACCGAGCCGCGGGTTGAGGTACGACCCGACCGGCGCTCGGTCCTGCCCTGGCGCCGGCACCACGTCGACGTCGAGGTCGCGCCGCTCGTCGCCGCCTACCGCGACCGGCATCGCAAGGGCGACACCGCGCTGATCGAGCGGGCCTTCGAGGTCGCCCGGGTCGCCCACGCCGACCAGGTCCGCCGGTCGGGGGAGCCGTACATCGCCCATCCGCTCGGGGTGGCGATGATCCTCGCCGGCCTCGGGCTGGACGACGTCACGATCGCGGCCGCGCTCCTCCACGACGCCGTCGAGGACACCACCGTCACCGACGAGGACCTGCAGGAGCAGTTCGGCCCGGACGTCGCCGCCATCGTCGACGGGGTCACCAAGCTGGACCGGCTGCAGTTCGATTCGAAGGAGGCGCAGCAGGCGGCGTCGCTGCGCAAGATGCTCGTCGCGATGGCGAAGGACATCCGCGTCCTGCTCATCAAGCTCGCAGACCGCCTTCACAACATGCGGACGATCTCGTCGCTGCCCAAGGCAAAGCAGCAACGGATCGCCCAGGAGACGCTCGACATCTACGCGCCGCTCGCGCACCGCCTCGGCATCGCCGACGTGAAGTGGCAGCTGGAGGATCTCGCCTTCGATGTGCTCCACCCCAAGCGGTACGCCGAGATCGAGCAGATGGTCTCGGCACGTGCGCCGGAGCGCGAGGAGTACCTCGAGCTGGTGCTGACCGAGCTGCGCGCGCGGCTGGACGGGCTGCGCATCGACGCCGATGTGAGCGGGCGCCCGAAGAACTACTGGTCCATCTACGAGAAGATGGTCGTGCAGGGCAAGGAGTTCGAGGACGTACAGGACCTCCTCGGCGTGCGCGTCGTCGTCGAATCGGTCAAGGACTGCTACGCCGCGCTCGGGTCCATCCACGCCATGTGGAAGCCGGTGCAGGGCCGGTTCAAGGACTACATCGCCATGCCGAAGTTCAACCTGTACCAGTCGCTGCACACGACGGTCGTCGGCCCACAGGGAAAGCTCGTCGAAGTTCAGATCCGCACCGAGGAGATGCACCGACGCGCCGAGTTCGGCGTCGCCGCCCACTGGGGCTACAAGGAGCAGGAGTCGCCGACTCAGGACTTGGTCTGGCTCGAGCGGATGGTCGACTGGCAACAGGAGACCTCTGACCCGAGCGAGTTCATGGAGTCGCTCAAGATCGACCTCGAGCAGGACGAGGTCTTCGTCTTCACGCCGAAGGGCAAGGTGATCACCCTGGCGGCGGGCGCGACGCCGGTCGACTTCGCGTACACGATCCACACCGAGGTCGGTCACCGCTGTATCGGCGCCAAGGTGAACGGACGTCTCGTCCCGCTCGACTCCGCGCTTGCCTCCGGCGACACCGTCGAGATCTTCACCAGCAAGGTCGAAGGCGCCGGCCCGAGCCGCGACTGGCTGCAGTTCGTGAAGACCCCGCGCGCCCGCAGCAAGATCCGACAGTGGTTCTCACGTGAGCGCCGCGAGGACGCGATCGAGACGGGCCGGGACGAGCTCGTGAAGGCGCTCCGCAAGGAAGGCCTTCCCGTGCAGAAGCTCTCGCGCTCGTCGGCGCTCGGCGCCGTCGTCGAGGCCATGAGCTACGCCGACCTCGACGCGCTCTACGCCGCCGTGGGGGAGGGCCACGTCTCGCCCCGGACGGTGGTGCAGCGCGTCCAGCGGGAGCTGCGCGGGGGCGAGGAGCAGCTCCCGGTCACGGTGCGACGGCCGCCGCGCGCGCTGCGGCGGCGCACCGTCGGCGTCCACGTCGAGGGCCTCGACGACGTCATGGTGCGCCTGTCCCGTTGCTGCACACCGGTTCCGGGCGACGAGATCATGGGGTTCGTGACCCGCGGCCGGGGCGTGTCGGTCCACCGGACCGACTGCGCCAACGCCGCCGGCTTGGCCGCGCAGGCACACCGGGTCATCGACGTCGACTGGGACCACGACCAGCCGGCGACGTACGTCGTCTCGGTCGAGGTCGAGGCGCTCGACCGCTCCCGCCTGCTGCGCGACGTCGCCCAGGCGCTGGCGGAGCATCACGTCAACATCCTCGCCTGCACGTCGCAGACGTCGAGCGATCGGGTCGCCAAGCTGCGCTTCGACTTCGAGCTCGCCGACCCGAGCCATCTCGAGTCGATCCTCGGTGCCGTGAAGCGCATCGACTCCGTGTACGACGCGTACCGGGTACTGCCGGGGAAGGCGCGCGCGTAAGGACCGCAGCCGGCCGCGAGGCGGCCGGTACGATGCCTCGGTGCCGAAGGACGCGCAGCAGACTCCTCGCGGAACGCAGGACATCCTGCCGCCCGAGTCCTCGCGGTGGATCGAGGTCGTTCGGGCGTTCGCCGAGCGTGCACGCCGGTTCTGTTACGAGCTCGTCGTCACCCCGGTGTTCGAGCACGTCGAGGTGTTCAACCGGTTGGGTGAGGGCACGGACGTCCTGACGAAGGAGATGTACGAGTTCACCGACCGCGGGAACCGTCGCCTCGCACTCCGACCGGAGGGGACGGCTCCGGTCGTGCGTGCGTACGTCCAGCACAAGAAGCACGGGCCATGGAAGGTCTGGTACCTCGCGCCACTGTTCCGCTACGAGCGGGCACAGCGCGGCCGGTACCGGCAGCACTGGCAGCTCGGCGTCGAGGCGCTCGGGTTGGACGACCCGGACATCGACGTCGAGGTCATCGCGTTCGGGCACGGGCTGCTGCGTGACCTCGGCGTGCTCGGCCGGACGACGCTGCTGTTGAACTCCATGGGTGACAAGGACGGCCGAGCCCGGTACGCCGACGTCCTGCGCCGGTACCTGCTCGACCACGGTGCGGAGCTCGGAGACGAGTTCCGTGTGCGAGCCGAGGCAAACCCGTTGCGGGTCCTCGACTCGAAGGACCCCGCCTGGCAGGACGTCATCGAGCGCGCGCCGCAGCTCACCGAGCACCTCGGCGAGGCGCCACGGGTCCACTTCGAGCAGGTGCAACGCGGGCTCGACGAGCTCGAGATCCACTACGAGCTCGCGCCGAGGCTCGTGCGCGGCTTCGACTACTACACGAGCACGACGTTCGAGTTCGTGAGCGACGCGCTCGACGCGGCGCAGAACGCCATCCTGGGTGGCGGGAGGTACGACACCCTGACGGAGGAGATGGGCGGGCAGCCGACGCCCGGCATCGGGTTCGGCATGGGGATCGAGCGCCTGCTCATCGCCGCCGACGAGCTGGGCGCCTTGTCGGGATCCGAGCCACACCCGGACGTGTACGTCATCGACGAGCTCGCTGGTGCGCGCGAGACGCTCACCCTGACCCAGGAGCTGCGCGAGGCAGGTCTCCGCGTCGAGCGGTCCTACGGCAACCGCTCCGGCTCCGCCCAGCGGAAGGCCGCGGACCGGGCCCGTCCTGCGTTCGTCGTCACGATCGCGCCCGAGCAGTTCGGCCGGGGCGAGGTGCTCGTGAGGAAGCCACCCGAGCGCGAGGCGATCGAAGTCCCGCGGGACCAGCTCGCCGGGTGGCTTCGCGACCACTGCGAGTTCGTCCGATGATGCGCACGCACCGGTGCGGGAACCTGCGCCGCGAAGACACCGGCGAGAAGGTCAGCGTGTGCGGTTGGGTCGCGAGCCGCCGTGACCACGGCGGCGTCGTGTTCCTCGACGTGCGCGACGCCACCGGCATCGTGCAGGTGGTCGTCGATCCGGAGTCCGCCGACGGCGCCGATCCGCACCAGCTGCGCGCCGAGTACGTGATCCGGGCCGACGGGGCCGTTCGCCACCGTCCCGATGGCACCGTGAACCCCGAGTTGCCGACGGGCGAGATCGAGGTCGCGGCCGACCGGCTCGAGGTGCTGAACAAGGCCGATCCGCCGCCGATCCCGCTCGAGCGGGTCGAGGCCGACGAGGCGCTCCGCCTCAAGTACCGCTTCCTCGACCTGCGGCGCGAGCGCATGCAGCGCAACCTCCGCCTGCGCGCCGTCGTGAATGACTCCATGCGACGATCGATGATCGAGCAGGAGTTCGTCGAGGTCGAGACGCCGATGCTCATCGCGTCGACGCCCGAAGGTGCACGCGACTTCGTCGTGCCGTCACGACTTCAGCCCGGGTCGTTCTACGCGCTGCCGCAGAGCCCCCAGCTGTTCAAGCAGCTGCTGATGGTCGGCGGCTTCGACCGCTACTTCCAGATCGCCCGGTGCCTGCGCGACGAGGACCCGCGCGCCGACCGCCAGTTCGAGTTCATGCAATACGACATGGAGATGAGCTTCGCCGACGCCGACGACGTGATGTCCGTCGTCACCGAGGCGGTGCAGGCCGCGGTTGAGGCCGTGCGCGGCGACCGGGCGCCGGCGTTCCGGCGGATGACCTGGCAGGAGGCGATGGACCGCTTCGGCGTCGACAAGCCCGACGTCCGCTTCGGTCTCGAGCTCATCGACGTGAGCGAGGTGTTCGCGGCGACGGAGTTCCGCGCGTTCCAGACCGAAGCCGTGAAGGGCATCCGCGTGCCGGGGGAGGGGAGCACGGGGCGCGGCCGCCTCGACGCACTCACGGAACGGGCGCAGAAGCTCGGCGCCGCCGGGCTCGTGTGGATGCGGATCCAGGACCACGGAAGCATCGAGTCACCGGTGGCGAAGTTCTTGAGCGAAGGCGAACAGCTCGGCGTCGTCGACGCGATGGGCGCCGAGCCCGGCGACCTGCTGCTGCTCGTCGCGGGCGGGTGGCGGCTCGTGGACGACGTGCTCGGGCAGCTGCGTCTCGGTCTCGGGCGGCCGCCGGTCGCCGAGGGCGGGCTGCAATTCGTCTGGGTCGTGGACTTCCCGCTCTTCGAGGGCATCGACGACGACGGCCGCCCGATTCCCGCCCATCACCCGTTCACGATGCCGCACCCCGACGACCTGGAGCTGCTCTCGACGGCGACGGGCGAGGAGCTGCTCGCGGTGAGGTCGTTGTCGTACGACCTGGTGCTCAACGGCTGGGAGCTCGGCTCCGGGAGCGTCCGGATCCATTCCCCCGAGATGCAACAGCAGGTGTTCACCTGCCTCGGCATCACGCCGGAGCAGGCGCAGGCGCGTTTTGGCTTCCTGCTCGACGCGTTCCGATATGGCGCCCCGCCGCACGCCGGGTTTGCGATCGGGATCGACCGGTTCAGCGCCGTCCTCGCCGGCGAGGAGAACATCCGCGAGGTGACCGCCTTCCCGAAGACGCAATCCGGAGCCGACCCGCTCACCGGCGCCCCGTCCGCCTTGGAGCCGGCGCAGCTCGCCGAACTGGGGCTCCAAGTGCGTCCGAGGCCGAAACGCACCTGAGCCGTACCATCGGCCCATGAGCGACGACCTCTTTGCGTCGGCGCGCGACGACCGGCTGCACGAGCGCGCGCCGCTGGCGGCGCGGTTGCGGCCGCGCACACTCGACGAGGTCGTCGGGCAGGAGCACCTGCTCGGACCGGGACGTCCGCTGCGCGTGCTGATCGAGGGCGACCGTCTGTCGTCGGTCGTGCTCTGGGGACCACCGGGCACCGGCAAGACGACGATCGCCCGGCTCATCGCCGGCGTGACCGCGAAGGCGTTCGAGCCGCTGTCGGCGGTGAGCGCAGGCGTGAAGGACGTCCGGGAAGTCGTCGACCGGGCACGCGAACGGCTCGGTGAGCACGGCCAGGGCACGATCCTCTTTCTCGACGAGGTGCACCGGTTCAACCGCACGCAGCAGGACGCGCTCCTCCCGCATGTCGAGGAGGGGCTCATCGTGTTGATCGGCGCGACGACGGAGAACCCGTACTTCTCGCTCATCGGTCCGCTGCTCTCGCGATCGACGCTGTTCCGACTCGATCCCCTCGCGCCGGACGACATCCGCGCGCTCCTCGAGCGCGCGCTCACGGACGCGGAGCGCGGCCTCGGCGACGCCGGCGTCACCGTCGACGGCGACGCGTTCGACCACCTGATCGACCGGTCGGAAGGCGACGCGCGCCACGCGCTCACGTCACTCGAGGTGGCCGGCGCACTCGCCGCCGAAGAAGGCCGCAAGGAGGTCACGCTCGCCGACGCCGAGGCGGCGCTGGCACTGCGCGCCGTCCGGTACGGCGACGACGAGCATTACGACGTGCTGTCGGCCTTCATCAAGAGCATCCGGGGGTCGGACCCGGACGCCGGGCTGTACTGGCTCGCGCGCATGCTCGAGGCCGGCGAGGACCCGCGTCTCGTCGCCCGCCGGCTCGTCATCCTGGCGTCGGAGGACATCGGCATGGCCGACCCGCAGTCGCTGCTCGTCGCCGACGCCGCCGCCCGGGCCGTCGAATTCGTCGGCATGCCCGAGGCGCGTCTCAATCTCGCCCAGGCCGTCATCCACCTCTCGCTCGCGCCGAAGTCGAACTCGGTGATCGCCGGGATCGGGGCCGCGATCGAGGACGTGCGCGACCGTCCCGCCGGCGCCGTGCCCCGGCACCTCCGGGACGCCAGTTACCCTGGCGCCGCCAAGCTGGGCCACGGGGAGGGATACGTGTACCCGCACGACGCGCCCGCGGGATGGGTGCCGCAGCAGTACCGGCCGTCCGAGGTCGAGACCCGCGTCTACTACCGGCCGGGCGCGCAGGGTCGGGAGGCGGAGCTCGGCGAGCTGCTGGAGCGACGCCGGTCGCGCCGCGATGCCCCGGGCGCCACGGAACCCGAGTCCGACGACGACGCCGACGGTCCGTGACGTGATCAAGCGGCTGTTCTGGTTGAGCGTCGGGTTCGGGCTCGGCGTCGGCGTCACGGTGCGTGCGACCCGTACCCTTCGGCGATCGGTCGAGCGGTACCTCCCACCGGCGGCAGCCGACCGGCTGCGCGACCTGAACACCGCGGTCGACGACCGAGCGGCGCTGATCCGGGCCCGGCGCGTGGCGCGAAGAGCCGGCTGAGAGAGAAGGGCCGGGCGGTACGCTGGGCGCGTGCCGCCGACCACCGCTGACGAGCTTCGCCGCGCATTCATCGACTTCTTCGTCGAGCGCGGGCACACGCGGGTGGAGTCGGCCAGCCTGATCCCGCACGATCCGACGCTCCTCTTCACGGTGGCGGGGATGGTCCCGTTCAAGCCCTACTTCACGGGGGACGAGAAGCCGCCGTACCCGCGGGCGACCTCGGTGCAGAAGTGCGTCCGCGCCGGCGGGAAGCACAACGACCTCGACGACATCGGGCGGACGAACCGCCACTTCAGCTTCTTCGAGATGCTCGGGAACTTCAGCTTCGGCGACTACTTCAAGGCCGAGGCCATCCCGTGGGCGTGGGAGTTCTACCGCGACGTGCTCCACCTCGACCTCGACCGGTTGTGGGTCACCGTCCACGAGACGGACGACGAGGCGGAACGGATCTGGCGGGACGTCGTCGGCCTCCCGGCCGAGCGAATCCAGCGCATGGGCGACGCCAACTTCTGGCGTATGGCCGAGACCGGCCCCTGCGGCCCGTCGTCGGAGATCTTCTGGGACCTGGGCGAGGAGTTGGGCGAGGGCGGGGGGCCCGCACACGGCTCCGAGGACCGGTACATCGAGATCTGGAACCTCGTGTTCATGCAGTTCGACGCGCAGGCGGACGGGTCGCTCCCGCCGCTCCCGAAGCCCAGCGTCGACACCGGCGCCGGTCTCGAGCGCAACCTCATGGTCCTGCAGGGCGTCGACTCGATCTTCGACATCGACGTGTTCCGTCCGCTGATCCGGGCAGCGGAGACGGTGACGGACACGCGCTACGGCGGCAACTCCGACGACGATCTCGCGCTGCGGATCCTCGCCGAGCACGCGCGCACGATGACGTTCCTCGTGAGCGACGGTGTCGTGCCGTCCAACGAGGAGCGCGGATACGTGCTGCGTCGCATCATCCGCAGGGGGGTGCGGTACGCGTACCGTCTCGGCGCCCAGAACTTCGTCACCGGCGCGCTCGTCGATGCCACCGTCGACGTGATGGGTGGCGCATACCCCGAGCTCGTCGCACACCGGGACGTCATCGTGAACGTCATCACGCGAGAAGAGGCGCGGTTCCGGCAGACGCTGGAGCGCGGGCTCGACCTGCTCGACGGCTTGCTGGCCGAGGGCGACGTCTCGGGGGAGCGGGCGTTCTTCCTGCACGACACGCTCGGCTTTCCCGTCGACCTGACCCGGGAGATCGCCGAGGAGCGCGGCCGGCGCGTCGACTACGACGGGTTCCGCGCCCGCATGGAGGAGCAGCGCACGCGCGCACGCGAAGCGCTCAAGGCCGAGGGCGGCAAGGACACCGCGCCGGTCGAGTTGTACCGCGAGCTGGTGGACGACTTCGGCGAGACCGAGTTCACAGGTCGCCACGAGTACGCGACCACGGACGCCAAGGTGACCGCGCTCATCGCGGGGGGCGAACGGCTCGCTCAGGTCGGCGAAGGCGCGACCGTCGACGTCGTCCTCGACCGCACGCCGTTCTACGCCGAGGCCGGCGGCCAGGTCGGCGACACCGGCACCTTGACCACGAGCGACGGGCGGACAGAGCTGCGCGTCCTCGACACCCAGTACGGCCTTCCCGGTGCGCTCGTGGTGCATCGGGCGGAAGCGGTGCGCGGCGAGCTGGCCGAGGGTGACAGCGTCACCGCCACGATCGACGCCGAGCGACGCGACCGCATCCGGCGCAATCACACCGCGACGCACATCCTGCACTGGGCGCTGCGCGAGGTGCTCGGACCCCACGTGAAGCAGGCGGGGTCCCTGGTCGCGCCGGACCGACTGCGTTTCGACTTCAGCCACTTCCAGGCGGTCACGCCGGACGAGCTCGAGCGGATCGAAGAGCTCGCGAGCCGCGAGATCATCACCGATGCGCCCGTCCGCCACTACGAGACGACGCGTGAGCACGCGGAGGCGATCGGCGCCATCGCGTTCTTCGGTGAGAAGTACGGGGATCTCGTGCGCGTGCTCGAGGCGGGCGACCATTCCGTGGAGCTGTGCGGTGGGACCCACGTCCACGCCCTCGGGTTCATCGGCCCGATCAAGATCGTGGGCGAGCAGTCGATCGGCGCCAACCTCCGGCGCATCGAGGCGCTCACCGGTGACGCCGCCCTCGACCGCATCCACGACGACGAACGCCGGCTCCGGCGCGCCGCGGAGACGCTCAAGGTGTCGCCGGCCGAGCTCCCCGACCGCATCGAGCAGCTGCAGCAGCAGCTGAAGTCGCTTCGGGACGAAGCCGAGGCCGCCCGCGGCCGGGAGGCGGTCGTCGAGGCCGCCGCGCTGGCGCGGGGTGCGGAGGACGGGGTCGTCGCGGTCCGTCGCGATGGCCTCGACCCGGGCCAGCTCCGGCGACTGGCGCTGGCCACCCGTGACGCGTTGGGGTCGGGCATCGTGGCGCTCGTCGGCGTGGGTCCCGACGGCAAGAAAGCCGGCATCGCCGTCGCCGTCACCGCGGGGCACCTCGAGCGCGGGGTCTCCGCCGCCGAGATCGCCGCCAAAGCCGCCAAGGCGCTCGGCGGTGGGACGGCCAAGAGCGCCGACGTCGTCTCGGGGGGCGGGCCGAACGTGGACGCCGTCGAGGAGGCGCTCGCCCTCGCCCGCCGGCAGGCCACCGAGGCGGTCGCCGGCGCCCCGCGCTGAGGCGCCGAGATCGTGGGCCGGGTGCTCGGCGTCGACCTCGGCTCGCGCCGCATCGGACTGGCGCTGTCCGATCCGGACGGCCGGGTGGCCACACCGCACGCCGTGATCGAGCGCAGCGGGGATCCCGAAGCCGACCGTCGGACGATCCTGGCTCACGCGCGCGAAGCTGGCGCCTCCCGGGTCGTGGTCGGGCTCCCGTTGTCGCTCTCCGGCGATGTGGGCCCCGCGGCGAGGGCGGTGCTCGGGGAAGTCGACTCGTTGCGGGCGCTGGCGGGCGGAGAACTCACAGTGGAGACCCACGATGAACGTCTCACGACCGTGATCGCCGAGCGCGGCATGCGAGCGGCGGCCGCCTCGCGAGGCGCGCGGCGCCGGAAGGTGGACGCGTCGGCCGCGGCGGTCATGCTGCAGTCGTACCTCGAGGCGCGCGCGTGACGAGGCAGGACGACGGGTTCGAGCCGACGACGACCCGCGAGTCGAAGGATCAGCCGCCGCCGGCGGAAGAGCCGGACGAGCTCTGGGAACCGGACGCCGATGACGCCTACGACGGCGGTCTTCCGCCGGCGGACGGGTCGGGTCGCCCGCGCCGCCGACGCCGGCGAACATACATCGCGCTCGCGATCGTGATCTTCCCGGTCGTGGTCGTGTTGGTCGTCGGCGGCTGGTTCCTGTACGAGCTGAATCCGCCCGGCAGCGCGGGCCGCCGCGTGAGCGTCGAGATCCCGCGCCACACGGGCACGTCGCGGATCGGCGACATCCTGGAGGACAAGGGCGTCATCGGCTCCTCCCAGGCCTTCCAGATCTACGTCGGCGTGACTCGTGCCGGGCCCTTCGACCCCGGCCACTACACGATGCGGAAGGACATCGGCGTGCGCGACGCCGTCAGCACGCTCAAGTCGGGTCCGGCCAAGGTCCCCGAGTTCGAGCTCATGCTCCCGCCCGGACTGACGCTGAGCGAGATCGCGGACCGGGTGGGTGCGCTGAACGGTCACAGCCGCGATGCCTTCCTGCAGGTCGCGCAGTCGGGGGTGGTCCGCTCCAAGTACCAGCCGCCCGACGTCACCTCACTCGAGGGTCTCCTGTATCCCGACACGTACCTCGTGTCGAAGAACGAGAGCGACGAGCAGATCCTGCGGCGGTTGGTCTCGTCCTTCGACCGGAAGGCCGACGCGATCGGGCTGTCGGCGCCGAACGCGGCCGGGTTGAGTCCGTACCAGACGATCGTCTCGGCCTCGTTGATCGAACGGGAGGCGAAGCTGGACGAGGATCGACCGCTGATCTCGGCCGTGATCCACAACCGCCTCGCACAGGGAAGGCCGCTGCAGATCGACGCGACCGTGTGCTTCGCGAAGGGCGGCTGCACCCAGTCGCCGACCGCCGCCGACCTCGCGATCGACTCGCCCTACAACACCTACAAGGTCGCGGGCCTGCCGCCCACCCCGATCTCGAGCGTGACCGTGGATTCCCTGCGCGCAGCCCAGAATCCGGCGCCGGTGCCCTACCTCTACTACGTGCTCATCGACAGGAACGGGAAGCACGCGTTCGCGACCACGCAAGAGGAGCACGACCGGAACGTCGAGGAGGCCCGCAAAAAGGGCCTGCTGTGAACGCGAAGCGGGACGTCTCGGGGACGACTCGGGTCGTCGGCGTGATCGGCGATCCCGTCGAGCACTCGCGGTCGCCGGCGATGCACAACGCCGCGTTCGTCGCGCTCGACTTCGACTGGGTGTACGTGGCGTTCCCCGTCGCCGGCGGCGGAGGCGCGGCGGCGGTCCGAGCGGTGCCGACGCTCGGCCTCGCCGGCCTCAACGTCACGATGCCTCACAAGCCCGACGCGGCGTCGGCGTGCGACGAGCTCACACCCGAAGCGGCCGCGCTCGGCGCCGTGAACACCGTCGTGAACGCGGACGGCTCTCTTGTCGGCCACTCCACCGACGGCGACGGGTTCCTGCGTGCACTCGACGACGAGGGCGTGACAATCGTGGGACGACGCGCGCTCGTGGTGGGCGCCGGCGGTGCCGGGCGGGCGATCGCGCACGCGCTCGGACGGGTAGGAGCCGCCGTGACCGTCGCCGCCCGGCGCGCCACCGCCGGCCGCGACGCTGCTGCACTCGCGCCGGACGGGATCGCGACCGGCCTGACCGACATCGACGTCGAGCCGTTCGACGTGATCGTCAACGCCACGCCACTCGGCATGCGCGGTGAGCCGCCTCCGTTCGACGCCGGCCGTCTCCACCCGGGTCAATTCGTGTTCGACACCGTGTATCCCGCCGTCACACCGTTGTTGGTCGAGGCGCGCGCCCGCGGACTGCAAGCCGCCGGTGGCCTCGGCATGCTCGTGCACCAGGGCGCGCTGTCGTTCTCCCTGTGGACGGGTACCACGCCGCCACTCGAGGTGATGCGGGCCGCGGCGTCGGCCGACGCGTGACGGGGGCGGTGGTGGCGGCGTGGGCGGCCGCCGGCCTCGCCGTCGGGCTCGGCCTCGAGGTGGTCGTCGAGCAGGTGAGTCGGCACGAGCCGTTGACGGCGTGGAACCCGAGCTCGATTCATCCGGCGCGTGCCGCCGTGCTCGTCTGCCTGACGGGCGCCCTGTTCGCCGGCCTCGCCGCTCGGTACGACGGCTCCTGGGTGTTGCCCGCGTTCCTCGTCGTCGCGGCGGGGCTCGTCGCGCTCTCCGTCGTCGACGTCGAGCTGTTCCTGTTGCCCAACCGGATCGTGTACCCGCTCGCCGTCACGACGCTGGTGCTGCTCGTCGTCGCGGCGTTGGGCGACGGCGCATGGGGCGACTTCGGGCGGGCGCTCCTCGGTGGCGTGGTTGCCATGCTGGCGCTGGGCCTGCTGCATCTCGCGTCGCCGCGCAGCATGGGCTTCGGCGACGTGAAGCTGGCGTTCGTGCTCGGGCTCGTCCTCGGATGGCTCGGTTGGAGCGAGCTCGTGCTCGGGCTGTTCTGCGGGTTCCTCGCCGGCGCGGTGGTCGGCGTGGCGCTGATCGTGCTCCGTCACCGCG
>Ga0066388_100000282_pt1 | contig 22306 bp, 15 predicted proteins | sample PanSoiMetaGPlot6_FD_64539 | JGI IMG/M metagenome (GOLD analysis project Ga0066388, IMG submission 64539) | Tropical forest soil microbial communities from Panama analyzed to predict greenhouse gas emissions - Panama Soil - Plot 6 (Hybrid Assembly) | ecosystem: Environmental > Terrestrial >...
TTCGGACGCTGCGACCTGCCGGGACAGCGCGGGACGTGTGCCGGTATCGCGCCTGCGCCGATGCTCGCGCCGCGAGCGATAGCAGTTGCGGCCGCGCTGCTGATTGGTGTTGCGGGGTTCGCGCTGCGGCGGCGTACGGTCAAGCGCTAAAGACCACGCACCCCTCGACGAGCTGCGGCTCGAGGTCGAAGGGCTGAGCGCATCCGAGCCGCCGCTGGTGTCCACGGGTGTCCAATTTACGTCCGCGTGACCCGACATGATGCGACGGGCGCGACGAAAAATCCTTGATTTCCCTGGCGTCACGTCGCGCCACATCGGACCACATCGGGCCGCCGCAGAATGAGCGGAGCGGCATTTTCGCGCTCGTCCCTGGCGCCCGACCCGGCACTACGAAGCCGCTCCGACCGTCGTTCCGTTCGCGGCCCGCGGCATGCTTCTCCCATGCGGCATGACCGGGAACCTTCCGCGCTGGTGGCCCGTGCTGGTGGGCCTGAGCGGGCTGCTCGCCCTGCTCGTCTCCATCCCCGGCCGCTGATGCCAAGGTGCGGCGGCTTGCCGCCGCTTTGGAGTGCGGTGGCTTGCCACCGCTTTGGGGTGGGCGGGGTACGGGGTAACCCAGCCGAACTCACCACTCCCCCTCCCACCCCAAAGCGGCAGCAAGCTGCCGCACTCCAAAGCGCGAGCAAGCTCGCGCACTCCAAAGTTACACCTGAATCCGAAGCTTCCAGGTCGCGCCCACTGCTACGGGTTCCTCCACCGCATATCCCTCCGCCTCGGCGGCGCGGGGGATGTCGCGGGCGCCTTTGGGATCGTCCACCCAGACCGTGAGCTCGTCGCCCTTGGCGAGTGCCTCCAGCCGCACTTTCGTCTTCGCCCAGCTCAGCGGACAGGGAACCCCGCGCAGATCGAGCTCGAGGTTCGATTTTTCTTCGCGTCGCATTGGCCGAGCCCGGGTCAGTCTTGGTACATTCCCTAGCGCAACACGCGACCAGCTACACGCCGCCGCATGTCGACCCCGGGTGATACCTATCTGTTGCGCCGCCCGCCGCGCGAGCCGCGCTTCACGCTCGACTACGAGAACGCCCTCAATCCCGCGCAGCTCGAGGCGGTGGTGACCCACGAAGGGCCGATCCTGGTGGTCGCCGGCGCCGGCAGCGGCAAGACGCGCACCTTGGTGTTCCGCGTCGCTCGACTGGTCGAGCAGGGCATCGCGCCGCACGCCATCCTGTTGCTCACCTTCACGCGCAAGGCCGCGAACGAGATGCTGCGGCGCGCGGCCGGGCTGCTGGACGGCCGCTGCGAACAGGTTGCCGGCGGCACGTTCCACTCGTTCGCCAACATCGCCCTGCGCCGCTACGGCACCGCGCTCGGCCTGCAGAGCTCGTTCACCATTCTCGACCGCGGCGACGCGGAGGACGTGGTCGGCCTGCTGCGCGCGCGCATGGGCCTCGACAAGAAGGAGAAGCGCTTCCCGCGCAAGCAGACGATCGCCGACATGTTCAGCATGGCGGTGAACAAATCGCGTCCGCTGCGCGAGCTGATCGACGATTCCTACAGCCACCTGGTCGAGCACGCCGACGACCTCGTCACCCTGGAAGCCGACTATCGCGCCTACAAGGCGGCGCGCCAGGTGGTCGACTACGACGACCTGCTGGTGAAGCTGCACGAGCTGCTGCACGATCATCCCGGCGTACGCGCGCAACTGTCGCGCCGCCACCGCTACATCATGGTGGACGAGTATCAGGACACCAATCCGTTGCAGGCCGCGATCGTGCGGCTGCTCGCCTCCGAGCACGACAATGTGATGGCGGTCGGCGACGACGCCCAGAGCATCTACGCCTTCCGCGGCGCCGACTTCCGCAACATCATGGACTTCCCCACGCTCTTTCCCGGCACGCGCATCATCCGCCTGGAGCAGAACTACCGCAGCACGCAGCCCATCCTCGACGTGGCCAATGCCGTCGTCACGCAATCGCGCGAGCGCTACACGAAGACGCTCTTCACCACCCAGCCGGAAGGCGTACAGCCGCTGCTCATCGCCGCCGAGAACGAGAACTATCAGTCGCGTTTCGTCGCCCAGCGCATCCTCGAGCTGCGCGAGGAGGGCGTGCCGCTGCCCGAGATCGCCGTCCTGTTTCGCTCCAGCTTCCACTCCTTCGATCTCGAGCTCGAGCTGGCGCGCGCCGATCTCCCCTTCATCAAACGCGGCGGCTTCAAGTTCATCGAGACCGCGCACGTGAAGGACGCGCTCGCTCACCTGCGCGTGATCGAGAATCCGCGCGATGCGGTCTCATGGCATCGCCTCCTGCTCCTGCTCGAGGGCATCGGCCCGCGCACCGCAGACGAGATCGGTACGCGGCTGTTGGCCGCAGAGGACGTTCCGGCCGCGCTCGAGGCCATGGGGGGCAAGCCGTACAGCACCGACCTGCGGGCGCTGGCCGGCCTGCTGCGCCGCATCGGCCAGGCGGCGCGCCGCCCGGACGAGCAGCTCGGCGAGGTGCTGCGCTACTACGATCCGCTGCTCAAGCGGGTCCATCCGGACGACTACCCCAAGCGCCAGCGCGACCTGGAGCATTTCGTCAGCATCGCGGCCCGCTACCGCTCGCTGCAGAACCTGCTCACCGACATGGCGCTGGAGCCGCCGACCGACAGCGTCAACGACGTGATGGCGGTCGACGAAGACGAAGGCCTGCTGTCGCTGTCGACCATCCACTCCGCCAAGGGCCTCGAGTGGCACACCGTGTTCATCATCTGGGCGGTGGAGGGCAAGTTCCCCTCCGCGTACGCGATGAACAGCGAGGACGACCTCGAGGAAGAACGCCGGCTGATGTACGTGTCGGTGACGCGCGCCAAGCGCAACCTCTACCTCTGCTACCCGATCAACATGTATGACCGCGCCACTGGCATGGTGCTGTCGAAGCCGTCGCGGTTCCTCGACGGCATCCCGCGCGAGCTGCTGCGCCCGATGCAGCTCATCGAGCAGTACGACTGAAAGCGTACGCGCGCTCCGTAGCGGCGACCTTCAGGTCGCCATGGCGAGCGCAGCTCGCCCCAAGCGCGGTCGGGCGCTGCTCTGCAGCGCCATGGCGACCTGAAGGTCGCCGCTACACGACGTCCGGGAGGTAAGTGCTGCGCGGCGGATCTAGGCATCCCCCTCAACGCAGCGGTGCGATTGCGAAACGCCCGAGTCGGCGCCGCGCGCTCCGCGCGGCGTGGAAGCCGCACATGCCGTGTACGCCGCCGCCCGGCGGTGTCGAGGCGGAGCACAGGAACAGGCGCGGATTCGGTGTGGTGTACGGATCGAGGCGCGCCACGGGGCGAGTGAACAGTTGAAAGGCGTCGGCGACGCCGCCAGTAATCGCACCGCCGACATCGTTCGGGTTCATGCGCTCGAAGTCGGCGGGGCGCAGCACGTGGCGCCCGAGAATGCGATCGCGGAAGCCGGGCGCGAAGCGCTCCACCTGCCGCTCGACGATGTCGGTCAGGTCGACGGTCGAGCCGGCCGGGACATGGCAGTACGCGTAGCCCGTATGCTTTCCCTGCGGCGCGCGCGCCGGATCGAACTGGCTCTGCTGAACCAGCAGGACGAAGGGACGTTCCGGATGCTCGCCGCGCCACACCGCCGCCTCGGAGGCGGCGATCTCCTCGAGGGTGCCGCCGACGTGCACGGTCGACGCTTCCAGGCAGCGCCTGTCGCGCCACGGGATCTCGCCATCGAGCGCCCAGTCGAGCTTGAAGACGCCCGGCCCATAGCGGAAGCGCCGCAGTTTGCGCACGTACCCCTCGGGAAGGATGGGCTCGCAGATGTCCGCGAGCTGCGCGGGGCTGGTGTCGAAGAGAAAAAGACGGGCCGCAGGCAAGTCGTCGAGCGATCGCACCATCACACTGGTTTCGATCGTGCCGCCGAGGTCGCCCAGGGCACCCGCCAGCGCGCGCGTGATGGCGCCCGACCCGCCGCTGGCGACCGGCCAGTCGTCGATGTGTCCCGTGATCGCCAGCATCAAGCCGATGGCAGTCGAGAAGGCGCGGTCGAACGGCAGGACCGAATGCGCGGCACAGCCCGCGAATAGCGCACGGCCGCGCTGGCCGCGGAAGTGCGCGTCGGCGAAGGCCGTTGCGGAGCGCATGCCGAGGAGCCCGAGGCGCAGCATCAGGAACGGGTGGCGCGGGATGCCGAGCGGCGCCAGCGCGTCAGCGAGCAGCCCGTGCGGATCGTGCAGGAACGGAGTGATCAGCTGTTCGTAGCTGCTCGCGTCCTCGCCCAGATCGCGCGCGGTCTCCGCCACCGAGCGCCGCAGCAGGACGGCCGGCTGATCGTCGAGCGGATGCGCGACCGACGCCGCCGGCCGGACCCATTCCAGACCATGCGCGGCCAGGGGCAGCGTGCGAAAGAACGGCGACAGCACACCCATTGGGTGGCAGCCCGAGCACACGTCGTGTGCAAAGCCGGGCAGCGTGAGCGCGGCGGTGCGTGCCCCGCCGCCGATCTCATCGCGCGCTTCGAGCACGCGCACCTTCGCGCCGCTCTGCGCCAGCACGATCGCCGCGGCCAGACCGTTCGGCCCGGAGCCGACGACGACGGCGTCATCGCTCATCCCTCATCCCACGGCTGGCGCGACAGCAGCTCCCGCACCGGGACCCGTCCCTCGTGCAGCCGGCCGGTCTTGGCGTCGGCGATGCGCCAGTGCAACGTCGATCCCCCCAGCGGCTGCGACTCGATGAAGATGCAGCGCAACTCGCCGGCCTCGAAGCCGCACTGCGCCTGCAGCGCGGCGAGCAGGCGCTCGTCATGCAGATGGCCGTCGCCGAAGTTCCACCCCAGCGTCAGCCCCGCGACCAGCTCGCCGTCGAGGTACTCGTACTCGTGCAGCGGGCCGTCGATCGCCTTGGGCAGCAGCATACCGAGGGCGCGGCCGTGCAGGTGCATGAGGCGAAACCCCATCACCTTGCCGACCAGACCCACCGCGGTGCGCCGATCGTAGAAGCGCTCGAGCTGGTCGTACACCCACGGCGACGTCTTGCGCAGCGACTGGTCCAGCTTGCGATAGCTGCCGGCGCGAAAGAGCCACACGCTCACCGGCCAATTCCCGGCGTAGTAACGCATGGCGAGGAGAAACGAGATCTTCTGCGGGAAGAAATTGCCCAGCAGCGGCACGGCGACCAGCACCGCCACCAGGTATAGCGCCAGCAGCGGCGAGCCGAGATCGAAGACGCTCACCTCCGGATGGGCCCAGAACAGGAAGAACGCGCCGTAGACGACGGAGAAGTTCCACTCGATCGGCACCCCCATCGGCACGTTGCTGGTGATGTAGATGTGCAAGGCCAGCATCAACCCGATGCCGAGCAGCGGCGGCAGCACGCCGGCGGAACCGAGCAGCAGCACGATCGGCACCGAGAACTCGAGCGCCGTCCCGGCATGCGCCATGACCACCGCCAACGTCGACGGGCGCAGGTTGGCGGGATAGTCGCGGTACATGCGCCGCCGCAGCCATGCGAACGGCAGCACCGGGCTGTTGCTCGCCATCACGCAGACGACGGTCGGAAAGTGATGGTTCAGCTTGGAGAAGCCGGCCCAGAACCACAGCGCCAGCTGTACCGCCTTGGCGCCCGCGATCCAGTTGCCGGCGAAGAGGAAGCAGAGAATCACCGTGTAGTAGTGTTCGCCGCGCGCGGCGAGAAAGAGCGTCTTGTCGGCGAGCGCCAGCACCGGCACCAGCACCGCGATCGGTACGAGATGGCTGGCGTCGATCGCCGGTGCCACCAGCGCGCGCAGTGCGCACACGATCAGCGCCAGATAGAGCGCGACGTCCAGCCAGCTGCGCGTGTGTCCTCCGAGCAACGGCAGGTTCGGGAACGGCGGCAGCTTCGTCGTGCCCCGACGAAGAAAATAGAGGAAGCCGCCGAACGGCGGGAAGTAGCGTCCGGTCAGCGGCCCGCTGCCGCAGCCGAGCCCGAGGATCTCGAACAGCAAGCTCCAGATGATGGCCTTCTGGAACGCGATCGGCGCCAGCCACCACGAGCCGATGTCGCGCAGCCCGCCGAGCCCCGGCGTGAATCCGCAGAAGACGACCCACGCGCCGATGTAGAAGATGACCTTGATGGCGTAGAGCGCATAACCGGCCAGCGGCGTGCCGTAGCCCTGCAGCGCCCAGGCGCCGCAGACCATGCGGGCGCGCTCTGGGAACGCCCGCTGCGACCACTCGATCGCATCGTACGGCGGCGCCAGCGGCTCGAGCAGGTTCACGCCCGGCCACTACTATGCGCTCGTCGCGCAAGACAAGGTGCTGCCCGCCTTCGCCATTTCTGGAGGGCGCCGCTCCGCGGCGCCGTAGCCGCGCGCAGCGCGGCTCACCATCATCCAAAAGGCGACGACGGCGGAGCCAGCGCGCCAACCGTCGGTTGCCGGGCACCGCTCAGTGCCCGCTCGCGTTGATGCCGCCTCCGATGTCGGCCGCGGAAAATTTCGACTCCCAGCACACGCCGGTGGAGGAGTTGGTCAGCTGCACGCGGATCCCTTCGATACCGGTGACTGGTAGCACCGGGTCGCCGAGCGCTTCGCCCTTCCCCTTGAGAATGATCTTGGATTTCGTCGGCGCACCGCGCTTGAGCAGGATGCGACTGATGCCCTCGTGGACCGCGGCCGGATCGAGATACTTGTATCCGACGTCTCCCGACGGCGCCCACAGGCTGGCGTCGGCGGGCACGTCTGCAGCCATCAGCAACGAAGGCGCGCCGCTGGTCTCGGCAAACACACAGAACTGGTAGTCGGCAGACGCGGTCGGATCGGCAAACTCCGCCGGGGTCGTCGCCTCGCCGTGTCCCCATGTCCAGCGGACGCTGTCCTTCGCATCATTGAGGCTGTTGCGGTACTTCAGCTTCGACCGCCCCGCCTCCCGACACCCGTCGCGGATCGCGAACGGCGCGTCCGGTGATTCGTACGTCACGGTCACGGTGGCGTAGCGCCCGTTGGCACCTTGGCTTATACCCGAACAGTCCCCGGCGTTGATCGACACCGAGTTCGCTCCACCCTTTGCGTAGGTAGCCGGCGCCACGCTCGTAAAATGCCGCGCAATGTGCGCGGGCACGCAACTGCAGGTGCCGGCAGCGGTGGAGGCGTACACGCCGATCGACGCGCCGTTCAGCCGCACCGTGTGCGGGCCGCTGAAGAAGCAATCGAAACCCGAGTCGAATCGAACGTCGACGCGGGTCACCGCGCCGACACTCTCATCCGCCGCATCGTTCCACTGAAAGCCGAACGGCAGCGAGCCGCACCCGTTGTAGCGATTGATGCCCGTGCCGTCGCAGAAGGAGCTCAGATTGGTGAGCATCCCTGCGTCGATCGAGTAGATCCGCTGGCATCCACCGGCGCCGGGCGTGTAGCCATCGGGACACGCCGAGCACATACCGGTCGAGGGGTCGCAGGTTCCGGCCGAGCGGCAGAGTGGCGCCATGCACACCACCGGGTCGGACCCCGCGCAGAATCCGTTCTCGCAGCTGTCGGTCTGCGTGCAGGCATTCGCGTCGTCGCACGCGGTGCCGTCCGGCAGGCTGGGGTGCGCGCATACGCCGGCGCCGTTGCACGCGTCGTCGGTGCAGTCGTTGCCGTCATTCGGACAGGAGGTTCCAGCGGGTAGCGGTGGGTGACGGCACACACCTGCGCCGTCGCACTGGTCGGCCGTGCAGACCTGCCCATCGTTGGGACAGGAGGTGCCGCTCGGGACGGGCGGATGCACACAGAAGCCCGACCCGTCGCACTGATCGCTGGTGCAGACGTTGAAGTCGTCGAAACACGGCGTACCGGCCGCGGTCGGATCGCACGATGCTGCCGCTTCGTTACATGTGTTGGCGCACTGATTGAACTGACACGGATCACCATCGTGAAACTGACAGCTGCCCCCGAAGCACTCGTCGAATCCGGTACAGAACAGCCCATCGTCACACGGGTCGAAGAACTTGTCCGGGTGCGTGCAGCTGCCCAAGCCATCGCATTGATCGAAGGTGCACTGATTGCCGTCGTCGGTGCACGGCGCTCCCTGCGCGGCCAGGCACGTGTCGAGGTTTTCATCGCAGGCGTTCATGCACTCGCTGCCGCCAGTGCACGGGTCTCCCGCGTGAATCGTGCAGCCGTCCGCGGCGCACGTGTCGGTGCCATTGCAGAACAACCCGTCGTCACATGCGCCGCCTGGCGGCGACGGGGAACACATGGACGGCTGCCCCGCGCAATCGTAGCAGGGCTCGATGCGGCAGATGCTGTCGCAGCCGTCGCCGGCGGTGAGATTGCCGTCGTCGCACTGCTCGCCGAGATCGAGCACGCCGTTGCCGCATGGAACCGTATCCGCCTGAAAGATGAGCCGCTCGTAGGTATTGCCGAAGAGTTGCGTCGCCGCACCGCAGCGCCAACCGGCATCGAGAGTACCAAAGGTATGCCAGCAGAGGCGCTTGTCGGCATCGGGACCCGGGGGGCCGATCGGGCTCGCAATGATATCGCAGCTGCTGCGGTCGATCGGGTCGCCCTCGGGGGCAAAGCCCCACGAGTAATTGCTGTTGAAGTACCACCCGACGCCATTGGCGTTGTGTGGCGTATCGCTGGTGCCGGTGTCGAAGATCACATCGGCGCGCGGAGCATGAGCGGCAATCGACAGGTTCGAGGACCCGGCCGGTCGGCATGCCAACAAGAGGTTGGCCTTGTTGCACACCGAGAGAATCGTCGTCAACGGCGTGGAGCCGTTGGCATACGTATCGATGTAGCAGAGCGACCATCCCGAAAGCGCCGCGACCGGCACATTACTCTGCACACCGGGAAACGCGTCGGCGCGGCCGTGGGACGCGCCGATCCATAGCGGCACGATGATCGCGATCAACCGAATGTGCTCCGCGGCGACGCGAATGGCGGACGGGTTCTGTATCGGCGTGTTCATGCGCATCCCCTCCACCCGGCTATTCCGCGAACCGGAAGACGTTCGCCAGGTCGCCGTATTCCTCGAAGGTGACCGGAGCGGGTGCGGCGAGCATACCGCCCGTGCCGGAGGTGGCGAATTCGTTGCAGCTGAATGGCTCGCCCGGCAAGGTGAGTTGGATCGCGCCCTTCACCGCGGTGGCGTTCGCGGTCGTGTACGCAAACTGCTGCGGCGGGTTGTCGTAGGTGATGGTGTCGCAGTCGGGCACGGGTCCGGCCGGGACGAATTGTCCTTGCACGGTGAGCACGAGATCTCCGTGACCGGGCGGCGCGGGCGCACCGGCGTGGGTCTGGATGGCGAACATGAAGCCGACATCGCCCGCCGCCTGGGTGGCGATCACGTCGTAGGCCGTCCCGCCATCGCAATCGATGCTGCCGCTACTGCCGGCGGCGAACAACTTGAGACACGCGTAGCTGCCGTCGATTAGGGTGAGCAGCAGCGTGACATCCTGCTGTAGGACCAGCGATGCCACGCCGGATGCATCCGGCAGACCGCCGACCAAAACCAGCGGGCCAGAGCTGACCGTCTGCGCGATGTTGCTCCCCGGCAGGAGGGAGGTGAACAGCCCGCTGCCGGTCGCGCTGGGATCGGCAAACGGGACCCCCGGCTCGATCGTGAATACGCGCTCGCCGAGGGCGACGCTCGGCACGACCACTTGTGTCGGTGTGCGGGTCTCTGTCGGCGTCGACGTCGGAGGATGCGTGTTGGTGGCCGTCCGCGTCCGCGTGATCGTGCGGGTCGGCGGTGGCGTCTGCGTGGGCGTCGCGGTGCTGGTCAGCGTCGCCGTGTCCGTGACCGTTGCCGTCGCGGTCGGCAGGACGCCCTCCTCGTGACACTTCTTCAGTTTTGCGTCGCTGCCGCGCACCACGCAGCCGCCGAGGTCGTCGAGGCGTTCGAATGCGGTGGTGCGGAGCGCAACGCGCACCGGTTCGGCGGTCAGCGGCGGGATGAAATCGAGATCGCGCGCGACCAGATGCATCTCAAGCAGGTTCGGTATGCCGGACGGACGGAGGACGATTTGCCGCCATCCGAGCACGTCCTCAGCCGTGCACGTCGTCAGCGGGCCGCGGGCGCTATCGCGCTGCACGCAGGCGATCGGTTTCCATGGCAACTCGATGCGGGCGCCCGCGGTGGTTGAAATGGCGGCCTGCATGCCGGCTGCCACCATCTCATCGGCGAGGTTTCCGAGTGGCGGGTTGGCATTCACCACACCGTCGAGGCGGATCCATCCGTTGTGGTGACGCGGGCGCCGGGAGGTGTCGGCGCGCAGGCGAGCGCGGCGCAGAATCAGCGAACCCGGCGCCCCTCCGGCCGAAGGCGTCACAGTTGGAGACGCAGTCGTAGGCGGCACGTTGCCCACCGTGACGGCTCCGTTCGTAACATCGGTGCTGATTGCGCTGCCCTGGGGATCCGAGCTGCCGGCATTGGAGCCGACCAGCGGGTAGACGCCGTTCGGCGCGGACGGCGCAATGGCGACGTTGCAGCTGAACATGACCGACCCGTCGGGGATCGGGTCGACGTTATCCAGGGCCAGCACCAGCGAACGGATCGCAGTGCAGCTGCTTCCGCTACACCCCGGTGGTTGAAAGGCGAAGGATGTGCCGCCCTTGTTGATCGCCGCATTCGGGATGCAATCCGGTCGACCATTGACCTTGGCGGCAATCGGGGTGTTGGGGTCGAAGGCGATATCGACCTGCACCCCGGCGATAGGCTCGCCGGAGGTTTCCAGGGTCACATCGAAGCTGGCCGTTTGTCCCGGCAGGCCGGACGTGGATCCCAGATGGACGATCGGAATCCCGATCCCGCTGGCCGCCGCGACGCCCGAGGTGGGTGCGGACTGACCACAACCGAGAACTTCTTCTGCGACGCCGCGCTCGACTTCGGACACGACGACGACACCGTTGCCATCCCCGTCGATCGCCACACAGCTGCTGCTCGGAAGCTCGCCCAATGAGATCGCGACAGCCGTCTGCAATTCGCCGAGCGTCAGGCCGCCATCGCCATCACAATCGCCAAAGCACGCCTGCGCATCAGCTTGCGGCGCGGCTGCCGCCACCAAGAACATCCACACCGCCAATGCGGCGCAGAGCGCCGCGCGATGGACATTCGTCATTTCTCCCCCAATCCACGCATGTGGTGCCGGTACCGAGCCGCCACGTACGGCTCAGGTGGTCCCCGCGCTCACATACGTCCGCTGCGGCCGAGAAATCAATAAAATAACGAGGACGCGCCCGCGCAGGCGACTTCTTTCTGCACATCCGAAGTTGAGGTCCATTCACAATGGCTGCAGCCGCGGACGCTCGCAGCCGACTGCGGGTGTGATAGATCCCACATCATGACGCAACGCGAACAGCAGGTCGTTCTCGTCACCGGGTGTTCCACCGGAATCGGCAGGGCGCTGGCGCGCGAGCTGCGCGCCGCCGGGCATCGACCCTTCGCGACGGCGCGGCGGGTCGAGTCCATCGCCGACCTCGCCACGGAAGGCATCGACACCGTTCGGCTCGACGTGAACGACGGCGCCTCGATCGAGGCGGCCGTGCACGCGGTGCGCGATCGGGCCGGGCGCATCGATGTGCTGATCAACAACGCCGGCGTCAACATCTTCGGGCCGCTCGCTGAGACGCCGCTCGCGTCGCTGCGCGAGGTGTTCGAAACCAACGTCATCGGGTTGGTCGCCGTCACGCAAGCCGTGTTTCCGCACATGGCGGATCGCCGCTCAGGTCTGATCGTCAACGTCGGCAGCATCGTGGGTCTTCTGCCGACGCCGTTTGCCGGCAGCTACTGCGCGACGAAGAGCGCCGTGCACATGCTCTCCGAGGTGCTACGCATGGAGGTGCGGCCGTTCGGCATCGACGTCGTGGTCGTCCAGCCGGGCGGCGTCAGATCGAACATCGCTGCGTCCGGCGCGCGGGACCTGGAACGCTACCGCTCGGAGCGCTCGCGTTACCAACCCGTCTACGAGGGCATCGAGCGGCGCACCTACGCATCGCAGGAGAACCCGATGCCGGCCGAAGACTTCGCGCGCGAGCTGATCGCGCTCGCCTTCGCCACCCCGTCGCCGCGGATGATCCGCCTCGGAAGCGGTACGGACTCCCTGCCGCGGCTCGCCGAGCTGCCCGGCGAGCAGCGCGACGCCATGCTGTCGGCGCACTACGGGCTCGACGCATTGGCGAAGTAAGATTCCCGCTCGGGCCCCGTTTGCGCAGCGCGGCACGGCGAAGACCGCCGCGATAGGCGCCGCGTTTGTAACCTCGAAAGTTACGTTGTGAAGCGCGCCTTCACGCCATCACGGGTGAAGCCACACGGAGGCTGGCGCGCGACACATGGCCCCGCCGCGTGGCGGTCGCGCCACCTCCTTACCCGAGACGGAAAGGAGATCGAGCATGAGTACGACGTCTCTCGAACGGCACACGGCGCAGGCTGCGTTCGCGGCCGCGGTGCTCTTCAGCGCACTGGCCATGGCAAGTGCCGCAAACGCAACGCAGCAGCGCGATTTTCTGGTCGGTCCCGTGACTCTCGGTCCGGGCGATTCCTTGGTCGTGACGGCCGCGAATGTCGTTGCGGCGCCCGGTTGTCTGGAGCCCGCCCGCGTTGCGTTCGTGGAGCACGACCTCGGAGATCCGTCGTCCGCCGCGGCTGATCGCGCCGAGCTCGCAGTCGGTGACATCGCGCGAACAGAGCTGGGCACAGCGCCGCTCGCGCCGGGACAGTCGGTGAAGATCCGAGTTCGAGGTGGTCTGCGTCCCGAAACCAAGACCGTGCAAGTGCGGGTCGAAGTCGAGCGCCCAGTGCTCGGCACCGATCCGTGCATCAACATCGGCGGCACGGTGATGCGATTGAACGGCCGCGCCGAGGCCGTGAGCAGCGTGCAATTCGCCGACGATTTTTCGATCCTGCGGCCGAGCTCGGAGCTGAGCTGCTTCGGACGCAGTTCCTGCGACGAGCTGCTCGAATTGTGCGAGCAGAGTGCGGGTTGCTCCTTCACCTGCCACATCGCGATCCCAGATCCCGACGAGCAAGCCTGCATCTGGGGTTCGACTGACTAGAGCCACACCTCGCAATCGCATGGGTACGGCCGCGCGGAAGCGCGGCCCTCCCGGCGTCGCAGGGCTCGCGTTCACAGGCATGGCTTGCCACCCCTCAGCCACTCGACGTAAGAAATGATCACTGACCAGCAAGGAAGGAGAGCGGAGAGGCTTCCTTCCTTTTTCGGCCTTTGTTCTTCCTCTTGCGTCGCCGGGATCGCTGCTGGCCGGCGGCATGTCTCTGGTAGCGAAGGGCGTCATGCTGGGGTCGGCCAGCGGAGAGTTCGTCGGCCGGGAGCGGGAGCTCGGCACGTTGAGCAGCGCGCTCGATGCGGCGGTCGCCGGTCAGGGCGGGCTCTTTCTGCTGATTGGCGAGCCCGGCATCGGCAAGACGCGGCTGGCAACGGAACTGGCCGCCCGCGCGGCTGCGGGCGGCATGTCGGCGTTGTGGGGGCGCTGCTGGGAGGCGGAAGCGCGGCCACCCTACTGGCCGTGGATTCAGGTCATCCGGCCGCTGCTGCGCGATGGAGTCAGCGAGCAGCTCGCCGCGCTGCTCGGCCCAGGTCTGGCGTACCTGGCGCAGGTCATGCCCGAGTTGCGCAACAGCCTGCCGCGGGCCGCACCGGCGCCGTCGCTGGATTCCGAGTCCGCGCGCTTGCGACTGTTCGACGCCACAGCCACCTTCCTGGCGCATGCGGCGTCCACGGCGCCTCTCGTGATCGTGCTCGACGACCTGCACTGGGCCGATCTGCCGTCCCTGCGCTTGCTCGAGTTCGTCGCCAACGTGCTGCCGCAGAGCCGCGTCCTCGCCATCGGCGCCTATCGCGAGGTCGAAGCGAGTCGCGAGCCCGCCGTGGCGGAGGTTCTCAGCCGGCTCGCCCGCAGCGGGCGCCACATCCCACTGTGGGGTTTGAGCGAGCCGGAGGTCGGCCGCTTCATCGAGATGACGGCGGGCTGCGCTGCGCCGGCAGCGGTGGTGCAGGCGATCCACCGGGAGACCGACGGCAACCCGTTCTTCGTCGACGAGGTGGTGCGTTGCCTGCGCGCACAGGTGGGTGACCCATGGGCGCTACCTGCCGCGGCCGGCCTGCCGATCTCGCAAGGGGTGCGCGGCGCGATTCGCCAGCGCCTCGCCCCGCTGCCACCGGGCACCCGCACCGTGCTCGCCGCCGCGGCGGTGATCGGCCGCGCGTTCGAGGTCGCGCTGCTCGCGGCCCTGTGCGAGCTCTCGCTGGATGCGCTGCTCGAAGCGCTGACGCCGGCCCTCGAGCACGACATCGTGGCGCGCGTGCCCGGAACGCCGGGCCGTCACCGCTTCTCGCACGCACTGGTGCGCGAGACGATCTACGAGGAGCTACCGCCGGCGCGCCGGGTGGCCTTGCATCGCGCCCTCGCCCAGTTGCTCGAAGCGCGCTACGCCGACAACCCCGACATCTCGCTCAGCGAGCTGGCGCATCACTTTCACGAGGCCGCCGCCGGCGGCGACGACCCCAAGGCGGTCGATTATGCGGCTCGCGCCGGCCACCAGGCGATGGAGATGCTGGCCTACGAGGAGGCCGCCGCGCAGTTTCGCCGCGCGCTCGAGCTGCTCGAGCTCGCCGGCGGCGCCGATCCGGATCTGCGCGGCGCACTGCTCCTCGCGCTCGGGACGGCGCATGTCCGCGCCGGGCAGGATGAGGAGGCGATCGGCGCGTTGCGCCGCGCCGTGGCGATCGCGCGCCGGCGCCGGTCGCCGACGCTGCTCGCCGACGCGGCGCTGCGTCTCTGTGAGGTGACCGGGCTCTTCTGGACCGAGTTCGGCCGCACCGACGACGGAACGGTGCGCATTCTCGAGGAGGCGCTGGACGCGCTCGGGCCCGACGACGTCCTGCGCCGCGCCCGGGTGATGGCCCGTCTGGCCACCGAGTTGTGTTGGACAGCCGAGCCGGCACGCACCGACGCGCTCAGTCACGAGGCCGTGGCCTTGGCACGGCAAGCGGGCGATCAGGGGACTCTGGCCTACGCCCTTCTGGGGCGCATTTTGTGCGCGTCGGGGCCCGATCACCTCGACGAGCGCGGCGCGCTCATCGCCGAGATCCTCGCCTCCAGCGAACGGACCGGCGACCGCGAAGTGGCAGTCAACGCCCTCATGTGGCGGATCGGCGACGCCCTGCAGTGCGGCGATCAGGCGGCGATGCGCGCCGACATGGCGGCGCTCATCCAGGACGTCGAGGCACTGCGCCAGCCGGCGGACCGCTGGATGATTCCGACCGTGCACAGTCAGGAAGCGCTCCTGGAAGGCAATCTGACCGACGCCGAGGCGTTCGTGCGCGCCATCCTCGCCGAACCGGTGCGTCTGGCGAACGCAGCACAAGTCGCATCGGCGCTGATGTTCCTCGTGCGCCGCGAGCAGGGCCGACTCGGTGAGCTGGAAGCGGGCTTGAAGAGCCTCGTGTATCAGTATCCCGACGTCAGCGTCTGGCGCGCCTCGCTCGCCTGGCTCTACGCAGAGCTCGGTCGCAGCGCCGAGGCCCGCGTGCAGTTCGATGGCCTGGTGAGCGACGGACGCAGCCACATTCGACGTGACCTCACGTGGCCGTACACGATGGCGTGTCTCGCGGAAGCGTGCGTGGCGAGCGGTACGGCGGCCGACGCGCTGCCGCTCTACGACGCGCTGCTGCCCTATGCCGATCGCAATGTCGTCGCGGGACCCTTTTACTATCTCGGACCGGTTGCCCATTACCTCGGGCTGCTGGCCACGCAGCTGCAGCGTTGGGACGACGCAGACCGACACTTCGAGAACGCCACCCGCCAGATCGAATTGTTCGCGGCGCGGCCGCATCTGGCGCGCGTCCTGTACGCCAAGGCGCGGATGCGTCTGGCGCGCGCTGCACCGGGCGACCGCGAGACCGCCGCGGCAGAGATCGCGCGCGCCCTCGCCATCGCCCGCCCGCTCGGCATGCAGGCGTTGCAGGAGCGCCTCGAAGCGCTGCACGACGAAGTCGGACACAGTGCCGCTCCAACCGCCGCTGCCGGCGGCGGCGCCACGCTGCGCCGTGAAGGACAGTTCTGGACGCTCGTCTACGCCGGCAAGGTCTTTCGACTGCGTGACAGCAAGGGTCTGCGCTATCTCGCCCGTTTGCTCGCCGAACCCGGTCGCGAGTTCCACGTGCTCGACCTGGCAGCCGCTTCGCTCGACGCGCAGGCGGCGACCTTACGCGGGGAACCAACCGAACCCGTGCTGGACGATCGCGCCAAGCGTGCGTTTCGGCTCCGCCTCGAAGATCTGCGGGCCGAGCTCGAAGAGGCCACGAACCACAACGACGGCGGCCGCGCCGAGGCAGCGCAGCGCGAGATCGACGCGATCACCGAGCAGCTGGCTCGCGCCGTCGGACTCGCCGGACGCGACCGTGCCATCGGCGCCGTCGCCGAACGCGCCCGCTCCAGCGTCACGAAGGCGCTGCGCAACGCCATCCGGCTGATCGGCACCAACGATCCGACGCTGGCGCGTCTCCTGACTCTGACCGTACGCACCGGCACGTACTGTCGTTACGAGCCGCCGGCCGACGCGTCGCTGCGCTGGGAGCAGTAGGGCGCGAGATGCGCTGTGCCGCCCCACCCGCTCCTCCGGCGGCGACGGCGCGCGCTCTACAGGTCAGGATTGCTACTGCCAGCCGATGACCTGGTAGCCCTTGTCGTGCAGACAGGTCTCGACGAAGTTGCGGTAGACCGGCTCCGGCTCGGACGGGCGGAACATCCATCCGAACATCGTGCCCAACAAGCCCGCCGTCGCGCCGCTCGCGGCACCCACCGCGGCACCCTCGCCGGGATTGCCGTAGATGGCCCCGCCGACCGCGCCGCTGGCCCCGCCGACGGCCGCACCCACGCCGGCGTTGCGCGCACCTTCCTTCGCCATCTCGCCAGTATGGCCGCCGGACTTCACGTACTCGTCCGCCTTGGCCTGACAGTCGGCGACATCGGCGTCCGCGCGCGCAGCGCCGACCTTTTGATACTGCTCGTTTGGATACAGTGTAGGCTTCGCGGCACTGCATCCGGAAAGCGCGAAGAGCCCGATTGATCCCAATCCCAGGGCGCACCGTAGTCGCATGAATCGCTTCATAGCGTGGCGCCTTGCATCTGGATAGACACGGCCAGTCCGCTGGAGGGCGGCGCGCCGTCGCCGCCGGGGGGGTGGTGGCGATCGGGCGCGACGGTCATTTCACCTCACCCCACCCCGCCCGGCGCCGACGGCGCGGCGCCCTCCGCGCGTCACTCGCCGCCTGTGAACCACTTGGCGAGCAGCGCCGCAGGAGGCTGCGACAGCGGCAGTGGGAAGGTGCGCTGGAAGGCATCCATCACCTCGACGTCCCTCCGTCCGCCGCGCTCCGCTGCGATCAGGAGCAGCACGATCTGTTCGATGCGATGGCGTTCCAGGTAAGCCACCCAACGCCGGATCTCAGCGGCGTAGGCCGCAAAGCCGTCGTCCAGGGCAAACAACGCCTGCGCTGCGGCGAGATCGATCGGCGTACCGGTCTCGACTTGCAGCGCGACCACTCGCCCAGCGAACTGCTTGCACCACGGCGCGATGGCAGCCGCCACCGTCTCGCCGCGCCGCACAGCGAGATGCGAGATGATCACCGCGCGGCCACCGTCGCGCAGATGCGCCTGCAGGCCCAGGACAATGCGGCGCAGGACCCGATCGCCGCGCGGACCGCCCGAGTGGTAGGCGGGTCCACGCGTCGGGGCCGGGACGAACGGCGGGTTGGCGACGATCAGATCGAAGCGCTCGTGCCGCACCGGTGTGAACAGGTCGCCTTGGCGCACTTCCACGTTCGCGGCCGCGTTCAGCGCCGCATTGAGCCGCGCCAGCGCTGCGGCGCGCGCGCCGATGTCGACGGCGATCACCTGCGCCGCGCGGCCCGCGAGTGCCAACGCCTGAATGCCGGTACCGGTACAGAGGTCGAGGACGCGCTCGCCCTCGCGCACCGGCACGGCGTCGGCGAGAATCGCCGAATCGGCGCCCGGCGGATAGACCATGTCGCCGGCGGGGAGACCGAGCGCGGTGCGGTCGGCGCCGCGGAAGCGTCGGTCAGCCAACAGGTAGCGCGCGCGGAACGCATCGATGCGCAGGCGCGCCTGCAGTCGCCCCGCGCGCGCCGCGAGCAAGCGCGCGCGCACCAACGCGCGCTGCATCTCCGCCGGCAGCAGCGCGCGCAGCGCCGCCGGCGCCTCTGCGGTTTCGAGATAGAAGAGCCGCAGCGCAACGGCGGCTGCCGAACCGTCACCGCGCAGGCGTTCGACGGCGTGCGCGTGGTTCAGCAGCCCGACGTCGTCGGGCATCGCAATGCCGAGGCGGCCGCGCAGCAGCTCAGGGCCGTACTCTGCGCCGCGTAGCCGTTCGACCAGCTGCAGCAGGTCGCTCGGCAGCGCCTCCTGTGGCCGATTGACTTTCAACGTTCACACATCCTAGGCGTGCAGGAGGAGGAGCAACTCTGGTGCACTGGTTGGTGGTGATTCCATTCTACTTCTTCGGGGCGCTGGCCACGTTTCTGGTCCTCGCCCTGGCGAGCCGCGTGCTGCGCCTGCGCGTGGGGGCCAATGGACTGGCGATCGCGGCGGTGATCCTCGGCGTCGGCGTGGTCGCGGTACCGCTCGCCGCCGACTGGATCGACCTCGCCCACTTGGGCGGCCGCCGTTTGTTGGTGCTTGGCGTCGCCACTTTCGTGCTCGCCGCTCTGGATACCGCCCTCCAATCGCTCCTCCCGTTGCCCGCCGATCGCGATCTGGACAACTTGTAGCGTCGCGGCCGGCATCCCGCGCCGCGCTCGAGCGCCGCCCGCGCCGCCAGCGCGCCGTCAGTCGAGCAGATCGCTGGCGATCGTCGCCAGCGCTGGCGCTTCGGGCGCGTAGCGGATGCAGAGCGCCTGGGCGCGCTCGCTGTGGTAGTGCAGCGGGTGCTCGACGACGTAGCCGGCGCCGCCGTGCAGGTGATGCGCGGCGAAGGTGATGCGCTTGAACGCCTGTGGCACGAAGGCGCTGGCGTAGATCAGCTCCATGCCCTCCTCGGTGCCCGCCGCGATGCGCGTGATCGCCTGCCAGGCCAGGTGCCGCGCCGCGGTATAGCCCATCGCCATGTCCGCAACCTGATGCTGCACGGCCTGGAAGACGGCGATCTTCTGTCCGAACTGCTCGCGCTCCTTCACGTACGCCACCGTGGTGTCGAGGGCGGCCTTCATGCCGCCGACCATCTCGGCAAACGCCAGGGCGGTCGCTTCGCGCCGCAGCCCGCGCAGCGCGCTGGCCGCATCGCCGGGCGCACCGAGACGGCGCAGGGCCGCCGTGCCCGCGTAGCGCACGATCGCCTGCTCTTCGCCATCGAAGGTGCGCAGCGCCGTCCGCTCGGTGCCGTCAGCCGCCACCAGCAGCAGCGAGATGCCGTTCCCTTCGCGCGCCGCGACGATCTGGTGCTCGGCGCTCACGCCGTTGGGCACGTACCACTTCTCGCCGCTGACCCGCACCGCACTCCCGCTGCCCTGCGCGGTCGTTGCATAGGCGGCCGCGTCGCTGACGGACCGCTCGTCGAGTGCGAGCGCGACCACCGCGGCGCCGCGCGCGATCGCCGCGAGCTCCGGCGCCTGCGGATCCAGCTGGGCGAGGGCCCAGCCGCCGTGGATCGCATTGATGACGCTGCGCGGAACCAGCCCGCGCGCGCAGGCCTGCAGCAGCACCGCCACCTCGACCAGACCGAGACCGGTGCCGCCGTGCGCTTCCGGCAGACCGAGACCGAACCAGCCCAGCTCGCCGATCGCCTGCCACGACGCCGCATCGATGCCGCGCGGCTGCGGCTGCCATGCGGCGAGCCGTTCTGGCGTGATCTGTTCCTGACAGAAGCGCTCGACGGCGTCCGTCAGGGCCTGTTGTTCCGGAGTGTAGGTGAGCTGCATCGCGATCCGCTCGTCACTTGCGGGGTAGGCCGTAGCCCAGCATGGCAATGATGTTGCGCTGCACCTCGTTCGTGCCGCCGCCGAACGCGAGCAGCGGCGCCGTCCGATAGAGCCACTGCAGCCGCCCGTGCAGGTGCGCCGCGGGCTCGTCGGGATGCAGCTGACCGTTGAGGCCGAGCAGCTCGGAGCCGGCATCGCCGACCCGCTGCGCGAGCTCGCTCACGAAGATCTTGGCCATCGACGACTGCGCCGCCGGCACGCTGCCCTGCGAAAGCTCCCAGGCGGTCTCGAGCCCGAGCATGCGTGCGACTTCGATGTCCACCGCCAAGCGCGCCAGGCGCTCGCGCACCCACGGCTGTTCACGCAGCGGCCGCCCATCGACGGTCAGCTCGCGCACCACCGCGACCAGCTCGCGCACGTAGCGGCGGATCATCCCCACCGATCCGATCGACAGGCGCTCGAAGTTGAGCGCCATGGCGGCGTAGTAGAAGCCCATGCCGCGCTCGCCGATCAGATGGTCGCGCGGCACCCGCACGTTGTCGAGAAACAGCGCGTTGGTGCGCAGCCCCGGCCACACGTAGATCGGCTGCACGGTGACGCCCGGCGCATCCATCGGCACGATCATCATCGAGATGCCCTTGTGCTTGGGCGCGTCGGGCTCGGTGCGCACCGCCACCCAGTTGTGCGTGGCCATGTGCGCCATGGTGTTCCACATCTTCTGGCCGGTGATGACCCACTCGTCGCCGTCGAGCACGGCGCGCGTGCGCAGCGCCGCCATGTCGGTGCCGGCGTCGGGCTCCGAGTACGCAACCGCGAAGTCGACCTCGGTGGCGACGATGCGCGGCAGCCACTGTTTCTTCTGCGCCTCGGTGCCGATGCGCATGATGGTCGGCGCCACCGAGGTCACGGTCAGCGGCAGCATCGGCGCGCCAGCGCTCTCCAGCTCGTCGACGAAGATCCACTGGTCGATCGCCGAGCGCCCCATGCCGCCGTACTCCGCGGGCCAGGCGAGACCCCAGTAGCCGCGATCGCGCAGCGCCAGGATGAAGCGGTCGGCCAGCGGCCCCTTGCCTTCGTTGCCGGCTTCACGCAGCTCGGCCAGCAGCTCCGGGGTCAGGTGCTCGGCGATGAACGCCCGCACCTCGTCGCGCCAGGCGCGCTGCTCGGGCGTGAAGTCATACCGCATGCCAGTGTTCTGGCGTACTTGCGCGGCATCCGCAAGGAAGACGAACCACAGATGAACACAGCGCGGGGGGAGCTCCGCAACCCAATAGACGTCGCGACCTCGCGAGGCCGACCTGAAGGAGCCGGGTATGATTTCATTCGGGTTCGGGATCGGGTTCGGGATCGGGATCGGTATAGAGTCTGAACGGTCTTATGCTGCGACCCGGTGCCGGGCAGCGTCGAATCAATCAGGCTCGGCTGCCCAAACCCGAACCCGATCCCGAATGAAATGAATCAAGCCGTCCAATCTCTGCGCCGCGAGAAGATTCTCGGTGGCATGGATGAAACTGATCCTACTCACCCGTGCCTGTGCCCGAGACGATGCGTATCCGGGCAGCCTAGTGGTCAGCCAAAAAGCGGGCAGATCGTGCCGGCTATTGCCGTCCGCCCCACATTCTGTGTTCATCCGCCGATGGCCTCGAACTCCCCGCCGAGGATGTGGTGTGCTTCTTCTCCGTCTTCACGCATCTCCTGCACGAGCACTCGTACCTCTATCTGCAGGAGGCCAAGCGCGTGCTGAAGCCGGGCGGCCGGGTGGTGCTCTCCTTCCTGGAGTTCGCCAACCCGGGCCACTGGCCGGTCTTCGAGCTGGCGGTCCGCGACGCTTCAGGCCCCTCGACACTCGCGCAGTTCATGAGCCGAGAAGGCATTCACGCGTGGGCATCGCATCTCGGCTTCAACGTCGAGGCGATGCTCGACGGCGACCAGCCGAGCATCCCAAGGAGGCCGCAGCCATGTCGACGGTGGCCGGGCGTGAGGTTGGAGCCGAAGAGATCGACGCGCGTTCACTCCTTGACCAGATCGCTCGCGAAGGCGCGCGTCGCATCCTGTTGGCGGCCCTGGAGACCGAGGTCGCCGCCTATCTGGAAGCCCACGTTACCGACCGCGATGCCGACGCTCATGCCTTAGTCGTTCGGAATGGCCGGGGTCGCACCCGAAAGGTCACCGTCGGCGCGGGCACGATCGCCGTCAATGCGCCACGCGTCAACGACCGACGGGTCAAGGCCGACGGCCAGCGGTGCCGCATGTACGGGGGCAGGATGCGGCTCGCCGGGGGCGAATCAAGGCCGGGGTGCAGACCTTAGATCGCACCGCCCGAGAGGTCGTCACGAATCAGCCGGGTGAGGAGCCGCCGAACGGATACGGTCGCCACATGCGCAGTCCGGTCAACATCGGC
>Ga0066388_100000283_pt1 | contig 22294 bp, 16 predicted proteins | sample PanSoiMetaGPlot6_FD_64539 | JGI IMG/M metagenome (GOLD analysis project Ga0066388, IMG submission 64539) | Tropical forest soil microbial communities from Panama analyzed to predict greenhouse gas emissions - Panama Soil - Plot 6 (Hybrid Assembly) | ecosystem: Environmental > Terrestrial >...
GCCGGCCACGTGACGTGAGAAGGGATGTTCCGGTGCTTCGGAGGCTCATCACGGTGTCCGCCGTCGTCCTGGGCGGTGCCCTGCTGGCGGCCGGGTGCAGTCCGGTCAAGGCGGGGTCCGCGGCGATCACGGGCGACCAGCGGATCACCATCGCGACCCTCGATACCGAGGTCACCAACCTCACCCAGGCCGCCAAGCGCTACCCGGGCACCGTGCAGCTGAGCCAGGAGCAGGCGACGCAGCAGACGCTTACCTGGCTGGTCCGGTTCAATATCAACGATGAGCTCGCCCGCCAGGCGGGGATCACCGTCACCACCGCCCAGTCCCAGGCGGCGCTGGCGCAGATCTACGCGGCGGCCAAGGCCAACGCGCAGGCCCAGGGGATCTCCAACGTCTCGCTCGACCTCATCCTGGTGGCCAACGGGATCCCGCCGAACCTGACCAATGAGGTCGGCCGCTACCAGGCCATCGACAATCAGTTCGTCCGCCAGGCCAACGGGGGCACGCTGCCGACCACCAGCGCGGAGCAGACGGCCACCACGGACAAGCTCAACCAGGCGCGGTGCGTGGCGGCCAGGGACCTGAACATCAAGATCAACCCGCAGTTCGGCAGGCTGAACTACACCCAGTACGCGGTCGTCCCGGCGCCCAGCCCGGTGTCAGCGTCCCCCGGGCCGGCCAAGACGACCTCGCCAGCGGGGCTGACGCCGGCTTGCTGATCATCCTGGCCACCAGCCCGCGGGTGGCGCCCGGCCTGCTCAGCTGGCCGGCCTGGACGGCCCTGAGGTCGGCCTCGGCGGTGCTCGCCCCGGCCGGCCACCCCCAGTTGCCCGCGCTGGACGAGGCCGGCATCCCGTACCGGATGGCGGACGGGCCGCCTGAGGGCGGATCGCTCCCGCCGGACGGGGACGTGGTGTGGCTGCCCGAGCCGGGCCGTGACCCGACCGTCCCCCCGGGGGCCACGCTGCTGCACGGCTCGGCCGACCTGCCGGGTGCGCACCTGCTTGACCTGGTGGCGACCATGGACCGGCTGCGCGTCGAGTGCCCCTGGGACGCCGGCCAGACCCACGCATCGCTCGCGCCGCACCTGCTGGAAGAGCCGTACGAGGCCCTCGAGGCCCTCGAATCCGGCGATGAGCGGGCCTTCTGCGAGGAACTCGGCGACGTGCTGCTGCAGGTGATGTTCCACGCCCGGGTCGCGGCCGAACGTGACGACGGCACCTCGTTCACGATCGACGACGTGGCCGACGGGATCGTGACCAAGCTGGTCCGGCGGCACCCGCACGTGTTCGGCGACGTGACCGTGTCCGGTGCCGACGAGGTCAAACGGAACTGGGACGAGATCAAACGGGAAGAGAAAAGGCAAAGGGCCGAACGAGAAGGGCTATCCGCCGCGGCGGACGGCCCGCTGTCGGCGCTTGACGGGGTGCCGTTCGGCCAGCCTGCGCTGGCCCTGGCCGCGCAGCTGCAGCGCAGGGCCGCGCGGGCCGGCGTGCCCGGCGAGCTGGCGGACCTGGACGGCGATCCCGGACCCGCGGGTTCCGCGGGCCCCACGGGTTCCGCGGGCCCCGCGGGTCCCGGCGGGTCCGGGGCGGAGATCGGTCGTGAGCTGTTCCGTCTGGTCATGAGGGCACGCGAGGCGGGGCTCGATCCCGAGATGGAGTTGCGCGCCGCCGCGCGCCGCTACCGCGATCGCGTCCGCGCCTGGGAAGCGTCCTGATACACCGAACCCGTTTTCGGTTGATGATCATTTGGTGCTCAATGAAATTGCAGCCGGTGACCTGGTCGGCATTGTCAGTGACAATAAGTCACTATTCATCGTCACGATCGCCGGGACGGGCGTCCTGGCCATGTCTACTGGTAAAGATTTTGTTAAGCGAGACGGAAAGCGGTCGGCCGGGCGCGGGTCAACACCCGCCGCTGAATGGCTGGTCATGCGGCCGTCGCGGCGCCGCCGGAGGGCGCGCGGGACGTCATTGGCCAAGATCAATGCGGCCGGGAATCGCGGCCGCGGGCCGGCCCGCCCCCGGGCAGGGCCGCGGCGGCACGGCAGGCGCCGTGACCTCGTCTTCGTCACGGAACGTATTCACCGCTCGCGGCGCTCGCCTGGTGCATACCGGTTGTTGTCTGGTTGTTTGTTCGGTTTATGCATTGTTTTCTGCTCTTTGGGATGCATGTTGGCTATGCGTTTGCCCCGCTGGTGTCACTATAAGTTACGACCTGCGCGCGTAAACCGGGACAGTTGACTGCACGTCACTTATGTGGGAGAACTCAGGCGAAGCGAACTGAGTGGGAGCGTGGGCAGTTGCCAGGCGGTGGCCTGGTGCTGCCCATGGGGGGTCGGTGCGCATGTTTGGTGTTGCCGCTACTGGTGGCAGGATCGATCGGCGGGCAGCCAGGCGGCTGTCCACCTGGACCAAGGATTACCTGCGGGACGTGGCACTGGCCGACCTCGGCTGTGCCGTGGTCGGCGTGTTCGTCGCCGCCCAGCTCCGGTTCGGCAGCGACGTCACGCCGCACTACCTGGCGCTGAGCCTGACCCTGCCGGTGCTGTGGCTCGCCGCCCTGTGGCTGGCCGGGGCCTATGACGTCCGGTTCATCGGGACCGGCTCGGACGAGTTCCGCAAGGTGCTGAACGCGGGGGTGAGCCTCACCGCGGCGGTCGCGATCTTCTCCTACGCGATCAACATCGAGGTATCTCGCGGTTACGTCGTCATCGCCCTGCCCAGCGTCACGCTCCTGGACCTGGTGGCCAGGTACACCATGCGCAAGCGGCTGCACCGCAGGCGCGCGGCCGGCAAGTGCCTGCAGAGCGTGGTCGCGGTCGGTCATGAGCTGGCCGTCGCCGACCTGGTCACCGAGCTGAGACGGGACAAGTACCACGGGCTGACCGTGGTGGGCGCCTGCCTGGCGCGGCCCGTCGAGCGCGACGAGGTGGCGGGCGTGCCGGTCTACGGCAGCCTGGACGACATCACGGCCGCGGTCAAGACGTTCGGCGCGAACACCGTCGCGGTGCTCTCCTGCCCGGAGATGGACGGCATCAGGCTGCGCAGCCTGGCCTGGGAGCTTGAGAAGACCGGCACCGACCTGTGCGTCTCGCCCGCACTGCTGGACGTGGCCGGCCCGCGGACGACGATCAGGCCGGCGGCCGGCCTGACCCTGCTGCACGTGGATCACCCGCAGCTGGCCGGCTTCCGCCTGGTGCTCAAGGGGCTGTTCGACCGGGCCGCGGCCGCCGCGGCGCTGATCATGCTCGCCCCCTTGATGACCGTCCTGGCCACCGCCGTCTGGCTGCACGACCGGGGCCCCGCATTGTTTACGCAGGTCAGGGTCGGTAAAGACGGCCACGCGTTCCGGATCTACAAGTTCCGGACCATGGTCGTGGACGCCGAGCAGCGCCGGGCGCAGCTGCTGGCCAGCAACGACGGCGACGGCGTGCTGTTCAAGCTGCGCCGGGATCCCCGGGTCACTCCGGTGGGAGCGCGGCTGAGGCGGTGGTCGATCGACGAGCTGCCGCAGCTCTTCAACGTGTTCCTCGGCCACATGTCCCTGGTGGGCCCGCGCCCGGCCCTGCCCGACGAGGCGGAGAAATACGCCGAGCACGTCCGCCGCAGGCTGGTCGTCAAGCCGGGCCTCACCGGCCTGTGGCAGGTCAGCGGGCGTTCGGATCTGTCCTGGGAGGAATCGGTACGGCTCGACTTGAGGTACGTCGAGAACTGGTCGTTCGCACTCGACCTGCAAATCATGTGGAAGACGATCTCGGTGCTCGTGCGGGGGTCGGGGGCCTACTAATGACGCTCTTCGACGCACGATGCGCCGATGATGCCCTGGGCCGCGGCCGAAGCTCCTCATGATCACCGAACTGAAAATCCCGCTGAAACGCCTTGTCGGCTATCCGTCACGTTACGTGAACGAGGTGGCGGCCGGGGCGTTGCCGTATAGGAAGGATTGAAATGACGGCGATGGCCGAGGACGACCTGGGATCTCCCGATGTCACGCGGCTCGTGCGGCGCGCCGCCGAGGGTGACCTGCAGGCCTGGGAACGCCTCGTTGATCAGTACGCCCGGCTCATCTGGTCGATTACCGGGGAATACAAGCTGGTGGAGAGCGATGCCGCGGACGTGGCCCAGACCACGTGGCTGCGCTTGCTTGAACATATCGACCGGATTGAGTACCCCGCCCGGGTGGGTTCCTGGCTTGCGGCCACGGCCCGGCACGAGTGCTTGCGCAGCCTGGCCGCCCGCAAGAAGGTGGTGCTCAGCCAGGACGACATCGAGTTCGCCGCCGCGGCCGTGCCCGAGCCCCCGGTGGACGAGGGCCTGCTCGCCGCCGAGCGCGCGCAGGTCGTGCGCGACGCGCTGTCCCGGCTGCCCAGCCGCTGGCAGCGGCTGCTGGAGATGCTCATGGCCGATCCGCCGATGCCCTACTCCGACATCTCCGACGAGCTCGGGCTGCCGGTCGGCAGCATCGGGCCCACCCGCGGGCGCTGCCTGGCCCGGTTGCGGGTCCTACTCCAGGCGGCGTGAGCCCAGTGCCTCTACGTCGACCCACCGCGCTCCTTGGGCCTCGACCTCGGGAAATGCCGTCCGTACCTCGGCCAGCAGGTCCGGGACGAACAGCAGCACCGCGTCCGGCCGCCGCGCGGCCAGCTCGGCCGGGCCGGCCACCGGGATGTCCGTGCCCGGCATCCGCAGGCCCTGCTTGGCGGGCGAGGCATCGATCACGACCGGCAGCAGTTCGCGATCCACGTCCGCCTGGCACAGCAGCGCCACGGCCCGGGACGCGGCGCCGTAACCGACGACCCGGCGGCCCGCCGCCCGCTCCGCGCCCAGCCAGTCATGCAGGTCCTTAGCGTGGGCGCGCACATCCCGCTGCAGGTCGGCGAAGGCATCCGGGCCGGACACTCCGGCCCTTGCGTCGTCGGCCAGCAGCAGCGACAGGACCGCGTCGTCGGGCCCGGGCCGGCCTTCGCCCTCCCGCTGCGCGGCCAGCAGGACCGTGCCGCCGTACAGGTCGAAACGCCAGGCGGTACGCGGGCTGAAGCCGGCCGCCCGCAGCATGGCGGTCAGCGCGGTGGTCGAGTAGTACGCGTAGTGGCCGTGCCTGAGCGCGTTCCACTGGCGGTTCCTGATGATCGTGCCCAGCGCGTGGTACTGCAGCAGCAGCACTCCGCCGGCGGCGACCCGGGCCGTCCGCTCGGCCAGGGCGCGGCGCTGATCGGCGGCGTGCATCAGGCCGAAGCAGTCGAGGATCAGGTCCGCCGGTCCGTCCTCGGCCGGCGTCAGCCCGCGGGCGGCCAGCATGGGCAGCCAGGAGCCGCCGTGCGGGCTTCCGTACTCGGTGACCACCCCGCGGCCCGGCATCCAGCCCGACGCGGCCACCCGCTCCACCGCGTCGGCGGCCTGCGCGACGAGCGCGGCGGGTTCGGTGCCCCGCGGCTCCTCCGGCACGGTCGGGTCGGTCAGCAACTGAGCCAGGCCGCACGATGAGCACAGCCACATCTGCAGCGGGTACACCGGGTCGGGACCCGGGTCGTCGCTCCGCGGGAAATAGTCACAGGCTGGCTGGCGGCCAAGGTCAAGTACCAGGTGACCGGCTGCTCCGCCGCACGCCCGGCATGCATGCTCGTCCATTTAATCCTTTGTTTTCCGCTCGTCAGTTCCTTAGTCAGGTTCCTAATGTTAGCCCGGCCATTGGCCGGCTACGAAGTTGGGGGGTCTTTTAGCTCCATGCCGACGTCTCATAAGTGCCGGCTGTGCGGCGCGCCGCTAACTCGTACGTTCGTCGATATCGGGATGTCTCCGCTTTGTGAGAGCTACGTTCCCGAGGACAAGCTCGACGGTCCTGAAGTGTTCTATCCGCTCCACGTCCGCCTGTGCGACGCATGCCTGCTCGTGCAGCTCCCCGCCTATGTGCCCGGCGAGGATATTTTCTCCGACTACGCCTATTTTTCCTCGTACTCCGACTCGTGGGTGGCGCACGCCAAGCGTTACGCCGAGGCGATGATCGAAGGCCTGGCGCTGACGCCGGACAGCCTGGTCACCGAGGTCGCCAGCAACGACGGCTATCTCCTGCAGCACTTCCAGGCGGCCGGCATCCCGGTCCTTGGCGTCGAGCCGGCCGCGAACGTGGCCGAGGCCGCCCGGGCCCGCGGGATCACCACCGAGGTCCAGTTCCTCGGGGCCGAGACCGGGCGCGCTATCGCCCAGCGGTACGGCCGGGCCGACCTGGTGGCCGGGAACAACGTCTTCGCCCACGTGCCCGACATCCGCGGCTTCGCGGCGGGCCTGCGCGCCCTGGTCAAGGACGAGGGCACGGTCACGCTGGAGTTCCCGCACCTGCTCCGGCTGATCGAGCGCCGCCAGTACGACACCATCTACCACGAGCACTACTCCTACCTGTCCCTGCTGACCTCCTCGCGCGCCCTGGCCACGGCCGGGCTGCGCGTGGTCGACGTGGAAGAGCTCTCCACCCACGGCGGCTCGCTGCGGGTCTACGCCCGCCCCGAGGAAAGCGGCGGCGAGCCCTCCGCGCGGGTCAAGGCGGTACTGGCCGCGGAGGAAGCGGCCGGCCTGCACACGGTCACCGGCCACGAGGGCTTCGCGCCGGCCGTGCTCAAGATCAAGAGCGACCTGGTCGGCTTCCTGCTCCGCGCGGCCAGCGAGGGCAAGTCGGTGGCCGGCTACGGCGCCCCGGGCAAGGGGAACACGCTCCTCAACCACTGCGGGATCCGGTCGGACCTGCTCGCGTACACCGTCGACCGGAGCCCGGTCAAGCAAGGGAAATTCCTGCCTGGCACGCATATCCCGATCTACGCGCCCGAGCGCCTGGCGGAAACCCGGCCCGATTACATCCTCGTGCTGCCGTGGAACCTGCGCGAGGAAATCAGCCAGCAGCTCAGTTATGTCGGTTCCTGGGGCGGGAAACTCGTTTTCCCGATACCCGAGTTCGAAATCGTTTCAGTGGGGTGAAATCATGAAGGTCGTGCTTTTCTGCGGTGGTCTTGGAATGCGGATGCGAGACGGGATCTCCAGCGGGCCCAAGCCCATGGCGATGATCGGGGAGCGCCCCCTCATGTGGCACGTCATGCGTTACTACGCGCATTTCGGCCACACCGATTTCGTGCTCTGCCTCGGGTACGGCGCGTCGTATGTGAAGGATTTCTTCCTGAACTACGACGAGACCAGGTCGAACGACTTCGTGCTGGAGAGCGGCGAGCGGCAGCCGAAGCTGTTCAAGACCGACATCTCCGAGTGGCGGATCACGTTCGTCGACACCGGCCTGAACTCGGCGATCGGCGAGCGGCTGCGCCGGGTGCGCCGGTTCGTCGAGGGCGAGCAGATGTTCCTGGCCAACTACGCTGACGTCTTCACCGACGCGCCGCTGCCCGACATGGTGGCGCGGTTCGAGGCGAGCAACGCGGTCGCCAGCCTGCTGGCGGTGCCGCCGCAGTCCTCGCACCACGTGGTCGACGTCGGCGAGGACGGGCTGATCACCCGGGTGACGCCGGTGCGGGACCTGGGTCAGCTGGAGAACGGCGGATACTTCGTGCTGCGGCCGGAGATCTTCGACTACCTGAACGAGGGGGAGGATCTGGTCGAGGACGCGCTCCCGCGGCTGATCGAGCAGCGCCGGGTGCTGGCCTACCCGCACAAGGGGTACTGGTCGCCCGCGGATACGGTGAAGGAACGCGCCCAGCTGGAAGAGATGTACCACCGCGGGCAATGCCCGTGGATGCTGTGGGACCCGGAGCGGTCCGGCGCGGCCATCACCGGGACGGCCGTGCCGTCGCTCGGGTGACCCGGCCATGATCTCCTTGCCGCTGATGCCGCCTGGCGGCGGCCCGCTGTCGGTGCTCGCGATCGGGGCGCACCCGGACGACATCGAGATCGGCGCCGGGGGCCTGCTCCTCGGCCTGGCCGAGAGCGGGCCGCGGGCCCGGTACGTGGTCCTGACCGGCACCCACGAACGCCAGCTCGAGGCGCGCGCCGCGGCCCGTTCGTTCCTGCCCGGCGCGGACCTCACGATCGACTGCTTCGACCTGCCCGAGGGGCGGCTACCCGCCGTCTGGGGGCCGGTCAAGGAGATCCTCGAGGACGTGGCGCGCACGTGCCAGCCCGACCTCATCATCGCGCCGTCGGCCGACGACGCGCACCAGGATCACCGGACCATCGGCGAGCTGGTGCCCACCGTCTTCCGCGACCAGCTCTACCTGGCCTACGAGATCCCGAAGTGGGACGGCGACCTGAGCCGCCCGTCGGTGTACGTCCCGCTCTCGGCGGACACCGCGCGGCTCAAGGTCGAGCTGCTGCACAAGTGCTACCCGTCGCAGCGGAGCCGCGACTGGTGGGACGACGAGGTCTTCCTGGGCCTGGCCCGGCTGCGCGGCATGGAGTGCCGGGCCCCGTACGCCGAGGCGTTCAGGTGCGCGAAGTCCGTGATCGTGCCCGCGGCCACGGCAGGCCGCACCGCACCGGAGACCGCCGGGCTGTTCTAGCCCGGCGGTCCCGGCCGCGGGTCCCGGTCGGCTCCCCCCGCTTACTGCGGCGGGAAGAGCCGGGCGTCCAGGGCCGCGAACTGATCGGCGACCAGCTGGGCGTTCTCGGCGTTGCGCTTTTCTATCACCGCCCGCACCTGGTCCGCGTCCCGCTCCAGCATCGTGAACTGCTCGATCAGCTTCCCGACGTCGAGCGAGTGGGCGTACTGGCAGTACTCGGGCAGCCCCATGTCCTCCATCAGGACCACGTTCTTCTTCGCGTAGCCGATCGAGATGGTCGGCTTGCCCAGCTTCAGCGCGCATATCACGTTGTGGTAGCGCGTCGCCACGACGGCGCCGGCCGGCGCCATGGCCCGGCTCAGCTCGGCGTAGGAGGTGACGCGCTCGGCGGTCAGGCGCGAGTCGCCCGGGGCAGAGTCGTCCGGGTCAGAGTCGTCCGGGTCAGGCCGGTAGTCGCCCAGGTCGGTCAGGACCTGGGTCACCGCGGTCTCGTCCCCGACGTCGCCGTAGAACAGACGGACCCGGCGGCCCTGGTCAAGCAGCCACCGGACGAAGGATTCCACGTTCCCGATGTAGTCGGCGTAGATCTCGTCGGCGCGATCGCGGTCGTCGTTGGTGCCGTAGTACGCCATGAGGCCGACGCCGACCGTACCCGGGTCCCCGGCCGCGGGTGAGGACGGCAGGCTGAACACCAGGTCGGGGTGCACCGGGTCGCCGGAGGTGTCCAGGCCCTGCTGCCGCAGCGCATCCCGCGACTGCGCGTCCCGGTACGACCGGTAGAAGGCGAGCCTGGCCGCCCGGATGAACAGCCACCTCGTCATCCGCTGGCTGATCACGTTGGCCCCGACGCCGACCAGCGCCACCTTCGTCCCGAAGAGCCGGCCGGACGCGGAGAGCAGGAACATCGTGTACGGCACGCCCCAGGGCCGCAGCGGCAGGGTGGCCTCGAGCACCCCCATGCCCGGCACGATGACCACGTCGTGTCGGCGCACCCAGGACGCGGTGCGGAACGCGTCGACCGCCTTGCCCAGAGCCTTGAGCGCGCTCGCCCCGGCGCCCCCGGCCCGGTCCTGGTATTTCTGGTACCACAGCAACGGGATCGTGTCCATGCCGTACCTGGCCCGGACCTGCTCCCAGCCCATGCACATGGCGTCCACGACGGCATCGGGGTGGCTGGTCCTGATGTAGCCGAGCACCGATTCCAGGGACGCGTCGTTGCCGATGTTGCCCGAGCCCAGGAGCCCGAACAGGCCTATCCGCGGTGCCGCGTTCATCGTTTCCTCTCCATTCGCAGGTCATCGCCCGGGCGCCCAGGCGGCGACGTTCAGGCCGCCTCGCTCCGCCCGGAGGGGGCGGTGGGCGGGTCTGGCTGGCGGGCGCTGGCCTCGCGCCAGCGGGTCAGGGCCTGCGCCGGGCTGACCCGGCGGCCGTCCTGCCGCCGGGGCCACCACCCGCTCCCGTCGGGAACCTCTCCGGATTCCCGCAATCCGGCGCGGAAGTACCGCCACCACAGCAGCGCGCCTATCCAGGCCGCCACGGCGCCGCCGCGGGTCGTCCCGACCGCGCCGTCGAGGAAGGCGCCGATCAGGCTGAGGCCGAGGGCGATGACCGAGGAGATGATCATCGCGCGCAGGCTGCGCCGGGCGGCGCCGAGGGCATGCAGGCCGGCGCCGAACCCGACCTGGAAGCCCGCGCCCATGATGGTGATCGTGAGCGGTATCACCAGCTGGTAGGCGGGCTTCCACAGGTCTCCGAGCAGCAGGCTGCCGAGCCCGCGGGGCAGCGCGACCAGCAGGCACGCCCCCCAGGCCAGCGCCATGCCGGCCAGCGCCGCCCCGACCACCAGGCAGTACAGCTCGAGGTGGCGGGGCGAGCGGCGCAGCACCCGGGCCGCTTCGGGCACCGTGACCAGCGATATCCCCATCAGCACGACCATGAAGGGGCCCAGGAGCAGCAGACCCGCCTGAAGGTATCCGACCGCGGCCAGCCCGGCGATGATGCCGACACCGTAACTGCGCAGCTGGCCGGAGGCGCTGTTGGCGGCGTTCTCCGCGAGGTACCGAGGGCCCAGGTCCCGGGTCGCCGAGACCCACGCCCACGCGCTGCTCAGCTTGGGCACGGTCCGCGCCTGCAGCGGCCCGACACAGGCCGCCACGGCCGCCGCCAGCCCCCAGGCCAGGACGAACCACAGCACGGTGCCATGGTCGGTGACCCGCAGCAGCCCCAGGGCGGGCAGCAGGGACAGGGTCCACACCGTGTCATTGAGGAAGGCCTGGCCGCCCCGGCCGACCGCGAAGAACGCGTACCGCCAGCTGTCCTGCAGCAGCAGTCCGGGCAGCACCAGGCCGAGCGCGAGGAAGGCGAGCCGGGGCGTGCCGTGCAACACCATCGCCGCGGTCAGCGAGCAGGCGCCCGCCACCAGGCCGACGGTCAGCGCGGTCCCTGTGCTCTGCGCCACGGCGCGCCGCCATTCGGCCTCATCGGCGTTGCTGTACCTGACCACCAGGGGGTCCGTGGCTAGGCCGCGCGACGCGTTGAGCGCGAACGAATAGGTGACATAGGCAAGGCTGAACGCGCCGAACGAGGCGGCTCCGAGCTCCTTGGCGACGTAGAAGCTCACCGCGGCATTGCTCACGCTGGACATCGCCTGGTCGGCGAGGCCCCAGCCAAACCGGCGAGCCACCCGGCGCAGGACCGGGCGGGCGCTCAACCGGCTAAACACGGGTCATGTGCTCCAAGCGTGAGTCTGCCGGCCTCAGCCGGCCTCAGCCGGCCCGGCGGTCCGCCGCAGCATCTCGTCGACGACGCCCGCGTCCAGCAGCTCGCGGATCCTGCGCAGCCGCACGAACCGGGACGAGGTGAAGTCGTCGTAGGTCAGGCCGTGCTCGGTGTAGGCGCCGACCAGCTCCTCGATCCCGTCCCGTACGCTCCAGCGCAGCTTCAGGTCGGGGAAGGTGTCGTCCAGCTTGGCGAAGTCGACCCGGTAGTTGCGCAGGTCCGGCCCGGCGCCCTCGGCGAACGAGACCTTTGAGCCGGGCACCGCGTCGCGGACCATCTCGGCGACCTGGCGGACCTGAACGTTGTCCTGGGCGCGTCCCACGTTGAAGGCCTCGTCGTGGACGAGCTGGCGGGGCGCCTCGAGCATGGCCAGGAAGGCGCGGCTGATGTCCTCGATGTGCACCAGCGGCCGCCAGGGCGTGCCGTCGCTTTGCAGCCGGACCTCGCCCGTCGTCATCGCGACCGCCGTGAGGTTGTTCACCACGATGTCCAGGCGGAGCCGCGGTGACGCGCCGTACGCGGTCGCGTTGCGCAGGTACGTCGGGCTGAAGTTGTCGTCGGCGAGCCGGGAGAGCTCCCGCTCGGCCTCGACCTTGGTCTCGCCGTAAGCCGTGACCGGGTAGAGGTCGGCGTCCTCGGCCACCGCGCCGGACCCGGCCGCTCCGTACAGGCTGCACGACGACGCGAACAGGAAGCGCTGGATGCCCGCCGCCTTGGCCGCCCGGGCCAGCTGCATCGTGCCGTCCAGGTTCACCGAGTGCGTCGCCCCCGGGTTGAGATCGCCGAGCGGGTCGTTGGACAGCGCCGCCAGGCAGATCACCGCGTCGTAGCCGGCGAGCTGGCCGGCGGTGACGTCCCGCAGGTCGCGGGCGGCCCGGGTGCTGGCCCCGGACGGGTAGGCGGGGGCAGGCCCCAGGTCGCAGCCTTCGTACAGGCCGAGGTCAAGTCCGTCGATGTCGTGCCCGGCCGCGCTCAGCAGCGGGACCATGACGGCCCCGATGTAACCGCGGTCACCAGCGACAAGGACCCGCATCATTACCCCCAAGGGTCGGGTTATGAGTTCGATGTTGTGGCCTAGCCGATCATCTCGTCGCTCATATGACCCGCCAGGGTCCTGTCCTGATACCTACGCTAACAACTTCTTCACCGGGTCATAACCGAGAGAAACGAAAGGGCGGCTTCGTGTATCACCGGCGTCCCGGCGTGCTCTTGTGTTCATGAAGCGCCAGGTACTGATCATCGTCCAGAACCTTCCGGTGCCCTTCGACCGGCGGGTGTGGCTCGAGTGCCAGGCCCTGGTCTCGGCGGGCTACCAGGTCGCAGTGGTCTGCCCGAAGGGCCGCGGCGACCCGTCGTATGAGGTCGTCGACGACGTCCGGCTGTACAAGTACCGGCCGTACGCGCCCGGCGGCAGCAAGTTCAGCTTCATCGCCGAGTACGCGTACTCGTTCCTCGCCACGGCGTGGCTGGCGCTCAAGGCCCGGCGGAAGGGCCGGTTCGCGGTGATGCAGGCGTGCAACCCGCCGGATATCTTCTGGCCGATCGCCATGTTCTTCCGCGCCGTGGACGGCACGAAGTTCGTCTTCGACCACCACGACCTGTGTCCCGAGCTCTACGAATCCAGGTTCCCCGACGGTTCCAGGCTGCCTTACCGCGGACTGCGGGCGCTGGAGCGCAGGACGCACCGGACCGCGGACCACGTAATCTCCACCAACGACTCCTACCGGAAGATCGCGATCGGCCGCAGCGGCAAGGCGCCGAAGGAGGTCACGGTCGTCCGCACCGGCCCGGACCCGGAGCGGCTCAAGCGCGGCCCGGCCGATCCGGAACTGCGCCGCGGCCGCCGTTTCCTGGCCGCGTACATCGGGGTGATGGGCCCGCAGGACGGAGTCGACATCGTGGTCCGGGCCGCCGAAGTCGTGGTGCACAAGCTCGGCCGGTCCGACATCGCCTTCACGCTGATCGGCTCGGGTGACTGCTTCGACGAGCTGGTGGCCCTGCGCGACGAGCTCGGCCTGGCCGGGCACGTGGAGTTCACCGGGCGGGCCCCGGACGAACTCGTCGGGCGCATTCTCTCCACCGCGGACGTGGGTCTCTCGCCCGACCCGAAGAATCCCCTCAACGACCTGTCCACCATGAACAAGACGATGGAGTACATGTCCTTCGAGCTTCCCGTGGTCGCCTTCGACCTGCGCGAGACGCGGACGTCGGCCGGCGACGCCGCGGTCTACGTCAAGCCGAACGAGGTGTACGACTACGCCGAGGCCATCGTCGGCCTCATGGACGACGAGTCCGGGCGCAGGCTGCTTGGCCAGTTCGGCCGGGCCCGGGTCGAGCAGGAGCTCGCCTGGAAACACCAGGAGCGGCATTATCTCGGCGTCTACCAGGCCCTGATCAACGGCGACACGACCGCAGACCAGCCAAGGGGATGAGATGTGCGGGATTACGGGGTGCTACCAGCAAGCGGACGGCCAGAAGCTGGTGGACATCATGACCGACCGGATCGCGCACCGGGGACCTGACGCGGCCGGGATCTGGAGCCATGAAGACGACCGGGCCGCCGTGCACCTGGGTCACCTGCGGCTTTCCATCATCGACCTGAGCGACGCGGCCAACCAGCCGCTGACCAAGGACGGCCTCACGATCGTCTACAACGGGGAGCTGTACAACTACAAGGAGCTGCGCGCGGACCTGAAGGCGCGCGGCGTGCGGTTCGCCACGGAATCCGATACCGAGGTCGTCCTGGAGGCCTGGCGGGCGTGGGGACCAGAGGCGCTGCGCCGGTTCCGCGGCATGTTCGCGTTCGCGCTGGCCGATGAGGCGGCGGGCGATCTCGTGCTGGCCCGCGACCCGCTCGGCATCAAGCCCCTGTACTACCTGCCGCGGGGCGGAGGACTGCTCTTCGCCTCCGAACTGAAGGCCATCATGGCGGCGGTGGGAACGGAGCTGCGGATAGACCACGGCACCATGGTCGCCTCGATGCTGTACTACTGGGTGCCCGATCAGCGGTGCGCCATCGAGGGGGTGCGGAAGCTCCCGCCGGGCTCATGGGCGTGCATCCTCCCGGACGGGAAGCTGTCCGTGCAGCAGTACTGGAACGTCGCGGACGTGGCCGCGGAGGCCGCCGGCAGCCCGGCCGCGGACCTGCGCGCGGTCATCTCCGAATCGGTGGCCGCGCACATGGTGGCCGACGTGCCGGTGTCGAGCTTCCTGTCCGGCGGCCTGGACTCGAGCATCATCACCGTGCTCGCCCACCAGGCCGGCCAGGGCATCGACGCCTACACCATCACGTTCCGGCCGGAAGACCACCGGCTCGAGGCCATGCCCGACGATGCGATCTACGCGCGGAAGGTCGCGGCGCGGTTCGGCATCGACCTGCACGAGATCGAGATCGCGCCGGACATCGTCAGCCTGCTGCCCCGCATGGTGGACGCGCTCGACGAGCCGATCGGCGACCCGGCGGCCATCAACACGCTGCTCATGTGCGAGGCCGCCCGCGAGCGCGGGGTCAAGGTGATCCTGTCCGGGATGGGTGCCGACGAGCTGTTCGGCGGCTACCGCAAGCACCTGGCCTGCGTCATGGCCAGCAAGTACGGCGGGCTGCCCCGGGCGCCCCGGGCCGCCGTGCGGTCCGTGGTGAACTCGCTCCCGGTGAGCCTGCACGGCCGCGGCCTGCGCTACGCGCGCTGGGCCAAGCGCTTCCTGACCTTCGCCGAGCTGCCCGAAGAGCCGAGATTCCGGCGGAGCTACACCCTGTACGACCCGGATGAGCTGGCCGGCCTGGTCGGCCCCGGCCTGGCCGGGCAGGTCGATCAGGTGATCGGCGAGCACAGCGCGATCTACCGCGACAACTCGCTGCAGGACGAGGTCAACCGGATGTGCCTGGCCGACACGCGGCTGTTCCTGACCGGCCTCAACCTGGCCTATACCGACCGGGCCAGCATGGCGGCCTCCGTCGAGGTACGCGTCCCGTTCGTCGACTCCGTGGTGGCCAGGGCGGCGTTCTCCATCCCGGGCAGCGCGAAGATCAAGGGCCGCCGGGGCAAGCTCGCGCTCAAGCAGGCCGCCGAGGCCTGGCTGCCGCGCGAGATCGTGCACCGACCGAAGGCCTCCTTCAGCGCGCCGCTGCGGGCGTGGGTCCGTCATGACCTGCAAGAACTGATCCATGACGTGCTCGTCGAGGGCGAGCTCACCAAGTCAGACGTGATCCGCGGCGCATCGGTGCGTCGGCTCATCGCCGATGAGCAGGCCGGCCGCGAGGACTACGCCAAGCAGATCTGGCAGCTCCTGTCGCTCGAGCTGTGGTACCGGCACGTCCGGTCCATGGGCGTCGCGGCCTGACCGCCGTGACGCCGGCTGCGTGTTGCGGGCGCATGCACATGAACCGAATAACTGACCAGAGGACGCCATGAAGCAGATAGCCCAGAACTATAAGTCCGGGGAACTCACCGTGCTGGACGTGCCCACCCCGATCTGCCGTCCCGGCGGCGTGCTCGTGCAGTCGTTGTTCTCGCTCATCTCGACCGGCACCGAGATGATGAAGCTGGCCGAGGCCAAGATGTCGATGATCGGCAAGGCGCGAGCCCGGCCGGACCAGGTGCGCAAGGTTCTCGACACGGTTTCCCAGCAGGGCGCGGTCGCGACCTACAAGAAGGTGATGAACCGGCTCGACTCGTACACGCCGCTTGGTTACTCGCTGTGCGGGGTCGTGGTCGAGGTGGGACCCGGGGCCGAAGAGTTCCGCGTCGGCCAGATGGTCGCGGCCGCGGGCAACGAGTACGCCCTGCACGCGGAGTACAACTGGGTCCCGTCCAACCTGTGCGCCGCGGTTCCCAAGGGAGTGCTGCCCGAGCACGCCGCCTTTTCCACCGTGGGGGCCATCGCCATGCACGGGGTGCGCCGGGCCGAGGTCCAGCTCGGCGACACGGCCTGCGTCATCGGCCTCGGGCTGGTCGGCCAGCTGGTGGTCCGGCTCCTGGTCGCCTCGGGGGTCCGGGTCACCGGCCTGGACGTGCGCGAGGACCGCTGCCGGGCGGCCGAGAAGGCAGGCGCCGACCTGTGCGCCCCGCCCACCGACGACGGCATCGACGCCGTTCAGCAGGCGCTGGCCGAGATTTCGGGCGGCCGCGGCGCCGACCACCTGTTCCTGGCCGCGGGCGGTTCGTCCAACGGCCCGGTCGAAGCCGCCGCCCGGCTGGCCCGGGACCGGGCCCATGTCGTCGACATCGGCAAGACGCGCCTGGACCTGCCCTGGAACGCCTACTACGACAAGGAACTCGACGTCAGGTTCTCCCGGTCCTACGGGCCCGGGCGCTACGACGACCGCTACGAGCTCGACGGCATCGACTACCCGGCGGGCTACGTGCGGTGGACCGAGCGACGCAACCTGGAGTGCTTCCTTGACCTCATCGCGCGCAAGGAGATCGAGGTCGAGACCTTGATCTCCGGCCGGTTCCCGCTGGACCAGGCGTCGACCGTCTACGCCGACATGGCCTCGGGAACGGTGAACGCAGTGGGGGTCCTGCTCGAGTACCCGGCGCCCACGGCGGAGCCCCGTCCGCGAGAGATCAGCCGGGTCGTGTCGAGCCCGGCCGCCGCGACCCGCAGCGGGAAGGCCGGCCGGCTGGCGATCGGCTTCATCGGCGCGGGCAACTACGCCTCCTCGATGCTGCTGCCGAACCTGGCCCGGCAGGCCAACGCGAACCTGTCGCACGTGGCGACGACCCGGTCCCTGTCGGCGGTCAACGCCCAGCGCCGATTCGGCTTCACCACCGCGTCGACGACCGCGGACGCCGTGCTCGACGACGCGTCGCTGGACGCCGTCTTCATCGTGACCCGCCACCACACCCACGCGGACCTGGTCTGCCGCGCGCTGGAAACGGGGAAGGCGGTATTCGTCGAGAAGCCGCTCGCGCTGACCGAGAGCGAGCTCGAGCGGGTCATCGACGTCATCGCCAAGACCGGCAACGACCGGCTCATGGTCGGATTCAACCGCCGGTTCGCCCCGCTGCTGGTGAAGGCGCGGTCCCAGTTCGGCCCGCCACGCAACTCCACGGCCCGCTACCTGGTCAACGCCGGACCGCTGGCCGCGGACAGCTGGTACGGCAACGAGGAGCTCGAGGGCTCGCGGTTCGCCGGGGAAGGCGGGCACTTCATCGACACGCTGAGCTGGTGGGTGGGCAGCCTGCCCGCCGAGGTCTACGCGCTCAGCGGCCCGGACAAGGGCGACGTGCACGCCACGCTGCGCTTCCAGAACGGTTCCACCGCCACGATCAGCTACGTCACCGGCGGCAACACGCGCTATCCCAAGGAGACGCTCGACGCCGCGGGCGCGGGTCGCAGCGCCCGGCTCGACAACTTCAGGAAGGTGACGGTCTGGAGCGCGCGGCGGCAGGACAGCACGAAGGCCCGCGGCGGCCCGGACAAGGGCCAGCAGGCCGAGCTGGCGAGCTTCGTCGAGGCCTGCCTGACCGGCGGACCGATGCCGATCCCGATCGAGTCGCTGGTGGCCACCACGAGGGCCACGATCGCGATCGGCGACAGCCTGCTCTCTAACCGCCCGGAGCGGGTGTGAGCGGTTCCCAGGTCTCGCGCCTCGGCTGGTACGCCCGCCGGATAGCCAGGATGTCGCCCGCCGAGGTGGCCTGGCGGGCCCGCGACCAGGCGCTCCAGCTGGCCTGGACGCGCCGGCAGGTCCGGCCCGGGCCGGCTGGCCCGGCGGCGGGTACGGCGGCGGCGGGTGCGGCGCAGGCGGCGGGTACGGCGGCGGCGGGTAGGGCGGCGGCGGGTACGGCGGCGGCGCCTCTTCCCGGCGGGCGCAGGTTCGGGGCCGTGCTGCCCGCGGGTACCGCCGAGCGGGTGCCTGACCAGGCCCGGGCCGCCGTGCTTGACGCCGCGGACCGGCTGCTGAAGGGCGAATGGGAGGTGCTGGGCCTGACCAGGACCGACCTGGTCCAGCCCGACTGGTTCACCGATCCGGTGACCGGCCTCCGGTCCGATCCCGGCCGCTACAGCTTCCGGATCGACCATCGGTCCCAGGAGCAGACCGGCAACATCAAGCAGGTCTGGGAGCTCTCCCGGCTGCAGCACCTCACGCTGCTGGCCACGGCCTGGTACCTGGCCCGCGAGGACGCCTACGCGGACCGGGTCGCGACCCAGCTCCGGTCCTGGTGGCGGGAGAATCCGTTCCTGTCCGGCGTGCACTGGACCAGCGGCATCGAGCTCGGCATCCGGCTGATCAGCCTGACCTGGATCCGCCGCCTTCTCGACGACTGGCCGGGCGTGACCGGCCTGTTCGAGCAGGATGCCCTCGCGGTCCGGCAGATCCGGTGGCACCAGCAGTACCTGGCCGCGTTCCGGAGCCGTGGTTCGTCGGCCAACAATCACGTCATCGCCGAAGCCGCGGGCCAGCTCGTGGCCAGCTGCGCGTTCCCGTGGTTCGGCGAGAGCGGGCGGTGGCGGCGGGCGTCCGCCGCGCTGCTCGAGCGCGAACTGGTCCGCAACACCTTCCCGTCCGGCATCGGCCGCGAGCTGGCCGCGGACTACCAGTGCTTCGTCGCCGAGCTCGGATTCCTGGCGGCGGCCGAGGCTGACGCCAGCGGTCACCCGGTGAGCACGGTGACGTGGGCCCGGCTGGCCGCCATGACGGACAGCGCGGCGGCGCTGATGGACGAGCGATCGCGCCCGCCCCGCCAGGGCGACTCCGACGACGGCCGCGGGCTGCTCCTCGACGCTCCGGTGCCCAACCGGTGGCCGGCGCTGCTCGCCCTGGGCGAGGCGCTGACCGGCCGCCTCGACTGGTGGCCCCCCTCGCCCGCCGGAGCCGAGAGCACGATCGTCGGGGCGCTGGCGCCCGGTCCCCGCGACCTGCCAGGCCGTCCGGCCCGGCGGCCGTCCCGGTTCGCCGACGCCGGGATCACGCTGCTGCGCTCGGCCCCCGGCCGAGCCGCGGGGCCGGCTGCTGGCCTAGTTCCGGGGCCGGCTGCTGGCCTGGTTCCGGAGCCGGCTGCTGGCCTGGTTGCGGAGGAGGCGCCCGAGATCTGGTGCCGGTGCGACGGCGGTCCGCACGGATTCCTCAGCATCGCCGCGCACGCCCACGCCGATGCCCTGTCGGTGGAAGTCCGTTACGGGGGCGTCGACATCCTCGCCGATCCGGGCACCTACTGCTACCACGGTGACCCGCCGTGGCGGTCCTATTTCCGCTCCACGCTCGGCCACAACACGGTGGAAATCGCCGGCCGGAACCAGTCGGTCGAGGGCGGCCCCTTCCTGTGGGTCCGGCACGCCCGGACCAGCGAGATCAGCGTGACGGACGACGGCGAGACGTCCGGCTGGACGGCGGAACACGACGGCTATACCTCCCTCGACCCGCCCGCGCGGCACCGCCGGTCGGTGCGGCTGGACCGGGGCCAGCGGCGCATCGAGATCGTGGACGAGATCATGGGCGGCCGTCACGACGTGCGCCTTGCCTTCCACTGCGGCCCCGACGTGGAGGCCGAGCTCGACGAGGCGCTCGCGGTCCTGCGCTGGCCGCGCGGACCGGCGAGCGACACGGCGCGACTCGAGCTTCCGCGTCAGCTGAGCTGGAGCCTGCACAAGGGCGAAACCGACCCCATCCTCGGCTGGTACGCCTACGGCCTGGGACGACGAGTCCCGGCGTTCACGCTGCTGGGCCGCGGACGCCCCGCCGCGCAGGATCCGCTCCGGACAACACTCACGTTCTACGGTGACGCAGAAGCACCGATAACCCCGCTAACCGCACGCACCCTATCATTGGACGCACCCGCGGCCACGGAGGGGCATACGGGCGAAACTCGAGCGGAGGCCAGATGAGCGAGCCAGGACTCGACCTCAGGCGATCCCTGCGGCTGGCGTGGCGGCACAGGACCATCGTCGGCATCGTGGCCGCGCTCGGGCTCCTCCTCGGGGCCGGGTACGCCACCCTCCACCCGTCGATGCTCACCAGCAAGACCCTCATCATCTTGCCGCCGAACACGCCGAACATGGCCACCGAAGTCGTGATCGCGGGCAGCGACCCGGTTCTCACCGGCGCGCTGCCCAGCCTGCCCCGGGGCACCACGCTGGCCGCGCTGCGTAACCACGTGAAGGTCAGGAGCGTGACGTCCACGGTCCTGTCGTTCAGCGCGACGGGTACGACCGCGGCCACGGCCCAGGCCACCGCCACCGCCGTGGCCGCCAGCTATCTTGCCTACGTCGGCTCCTCGAGCAGCCCGGTCGGCCACATAGCGGGCCGGGTGATTCAGCCGGCCACCCCCGCGGCCGGGACGTCGCCGCTGGTTCACCAGCTCAGCGCGGGGCTGATCGGCGCCATCCTCGGCACGCTGATCGGCATCATCGTGGCGCTCGCGGCCCGCAGGAGGGACCGTACGCTGCGCGAGCGCGACCAGATAGCGAATTCCATCGGCGTACCGGTCCTGGCCTCGCTCCCCGTCGACCATCCGTCCGACCCCGCGGAATGGGTGAAGCTTCTCGACGGCTACCAGCCGGACATCGTGGACGCGTGGCACCTGCGCAAGGCCCTGCAGTATCTCGGCGTGTCCGGGGCCAGCCCGGCGGACGGCAACAGCAACGGGCACGGCAACGTCGTCGGCATCGGCGTCACCGCCTCGCTCACCGTGATATCCCTCTCGTCCGACAGGGACGCGCTCGCCCTCGGGCCCCAGCTGGCCGTCTTCGCCGCGTCCCTGGACATACCCACCACCCTGGTCATCGGTCCCCAGGGAGACGCCAATGCCGCCGCCGCGCTGCGAACCGCGTGCGCCGCCTCGGAGGCCGCCTCCTCCCAGCGCCCGGGCAAGCTGCGGGTCGCCGTGGCCGAGAACGGGGACTTCGACCCCAGGCCGCGGGGCCGGCTGACCATCGTCGTCACCGTCGTGGACAGTGACACGCCGAAGATGCCCGATACCGTGCACACCTCCGCGGCGGTGCTCGGCGTCTCGGCCGGCGGGGCCACCGCCGAGCAACTGGCCAGGGCCGCCGTCTGCGCGGCCGTCGACGGCCGGGATGTGGTCGGCATCCTGGTGGCGGACCCGGACAAGACCGACCGCTCGACCGGCCGCATCCCGCGGCTGGCGCAGCCCGCCGCCGCCCGCCGGAAGATGCCGACACGGCTCAACGGCTTCACCACGGAAATACGACGTTGAACGATCCAGATCAGACAGTAGCCCTGCCTGCGGTCTCCGACACGGGAGCGCCGCAGCAGATATGGGCCTATGAGGACATCTCGATACCCGACGAGCGTCCCGCTCGGGAGCACGCCGCCGAAGACGGTCCCGCCGACGAGGTAACCGGGAGGATGGTCAACCTCGGCTTCATCCGGGCGGCCCTGCGGCGCAACCGGCGCACCTGGCTCGCGGCCGGCCTGATCGGGCTCATCGTCGGCTGCGGCCTGTACGTGAAGTTCCCGCCCGCCTACCAGGCATCGACCTCGCTGATCATCGCCAACAACCCGAACCAGGACGCGGTGTCGGCCATGCTGACCAACGTGACGCTGGCGGAAAGCCGTCCGGTGGCGCAGGCCGTCGTCGACAAGCTGGGACTGAACCAGACCGCCGCCAGCCTTCAGGCCGCCTCCACCGCCTCGGTCGTCACCAACCAGATCCTCCTCATCTCCGCCAACGCGCCCACCGGCCCCGGCGCCATCGCGCTGGCCCAGACCCTGGCCAGCCAGTTCCTCCAGTTCCGCGCGCAACTGCTGGCACAGCAGCAGCAGCAGGTACAGTCCGTGCTGAACGGCCAGGTCATCAAGGCACAGCAGAACCTGGACGCCATCAACAGGCAGATCGCCACGGTCTCCGCCGAGCCTGACACGCCGACGCGGCAGGGCAAGCTCAGCGTCCTGGAAACCAACCGCGGCAAGGCGACGACCTCGCTCGCGACGCTTCAGCAGACGGCGACCGACAACGAGGCGACCGCGGAGACGACGACGGCGACCATGATCCAGGGCAGCCAGGTGCTGAACCCGGCCACCGCGGATCATCACTCCCGTATCAAGGGAGC
>Ga0066388_100000284_pt1 | contig 22281 bp, 13 predicted proteins | sample PanSoiMetaGPlot6_FD_64539 | JGI IMG/M metagenome (GOLD analysis project Ga0066388, IMG submission 64539) | Tropical forest soil microbial communities from Panama analyzed to predict greenhouse gas emissions - Panama Soil - Plot 6 (Hybrid Assembly) | ecosystem: Environmental > Terrestrial >...
CGGACCGTCCCACGCGAGCACGACCGTCGATCCGTTGACGAAGGACCGCAGATTCAGCGGCGCGTCCGGATCGGACGACGGCGTTGACGAGGGCGACGGCGGATCGCCGCCCGTCGGAGCCGGCGAAGGATCCGGCGCCGGTGACGGACTGGGCGACGGCGACGGACTCGGGGCAGGTGCCGGCGCCGGCGGCGCTGGTGGTGCCGGGGGCGAAGGCGGCGGTGGAGTCGGCGGCGGTGTGGCGACGAATGCCGCCTGCGATACGGCGATCGTCTGTCCGCCGATGTTGACGCTGCCCGTGCGCGCCCCTCCGCTGTTGGCGGCGACGGTCATCGTCGCGCTTCCGGGTCCGCTGCCGCTGGCCGACGCAAACGTGATCCAGCTGCTGGTCGTCTGCGCAACCCACCAGCAGCCGGAGCCGTCGGTCACCGTGATCGTGGTGGAACCTCCGGTCGAGGTGAACGACGACTGCGCCGCGGACGCGCCATCGCATCGCACGCGTGCGCGCCAGATGTTTGCCGTCGCGGCCCCGTTGGGCCGATCGGACCAGAAGTACAACGTCTGCGAGTCGCCGCTGACGGCGGGATGACTCTCGACGCCGCTGGTGTTGAGCGCGCGGAAATTCGCTGCGCCGGCGAACGCCGCCCCAGGCGCGTCTCGCGTGGCAAACCAGAGGTCGGTGCCGCCGACACCACCGGCGCGATCGGACTCGAAGTACAACGACAGCCCGTCGACGCTCAGCTCCGGGCTGCCGTCGCGCGACGATGAGTTGATGCCGGAAAGGGGTTGGGGAGCGGAGAACGTACCGGGGCGCGAGGCGCGTGTGGCCAGCCAGATATCGGCGCCACCCAAGCCGCCGGCGCGATCCGATTCGAAGACGATGGTGAGCTCGTCCGACGTCAACGACGGCGCCGCCGCGTTCGACGTCGGGAGATTGAGCTCCGCGATTGCCGACGGTGCGGCGAACGCCGCGCCGGTGCCGGCGCGCGCCGCCACGAAGATGTCTTGACGTGAGCCGCCGCTCGCGCGCGTCGAGCTGAAGTACATCCGAAGGCGATCGGCAGACAGCCAGGGCCGCGTCTGAGATTCACCAGCGACGCCAGTGGTGAGCGGTGTCATCAGGCCGACGCCGTTGTCGAGCAGCACGCTGTACCTGCCGCGGCCGTCGAGATCGATCAGGGAGACCTGCCAGCCGGGCCACCACGTGCCGGTGACCGTCGTGAATCCCGTGCCGTTGTCCAGCGCCCGCATCCACGCGCCGGTCGTCGCGTTGTAGCCGAACATGTCGGTCAGCCCGTTGCCATCGAGATCCACGGGTTGAACCGTGAGGCCCGTTGGCCATGTGCCGCTGGCGACAGTTCCGACGTTGGTGACGTTCATCGCCCACGCGCCGGTCGAGGCGTTGTACGACCATGTGTCGGCGACGCCGTCGCCATTGAAATCAGTGGCGCTGCTGCCGATGCTCGACGTGCCCGGCTGCGTGAGCGAGGCCGACTGCGACGCGACCGTAATCGAACCGCTGCGCGGTGACGTCGTGCCGTTGGCCTGCACCTGGAGCGTCACCGAGCCGTTGCCGCTGAGAGATCCTGAAGGACTCGTGATCGTTGCCCACGACAGCGCGCTCGACGCGGTCCAGCTGCAGCTCGCGCCCGTCGACACGCTCACCGTCGTCGTTCCGCCGCTCACACCGACCGCCTGGGTCAGCGGCGACACGGTGTAGGCGCACGCGCCGCTCTGCGTGATCGTGAACGTCTGACCGGCGATCGTGATCGTGCCGGTCCGCTGCGAGGTCGTCGTGTTCGCCGTGAACGAATAGCCGACGCCTCCAGTGCCCGTACCGCTCGCGCCGCTCGTGACGGTGATCCACGATGGCGCGTTGCTCACCGCCGTCCACGCGCAGGTGCTCGCCGAGGCCGTCACGGTCAGCGAACCGCTGCCGGCCGCGGCCGTTGGCGTCACGCTCGACGCGGACAACGAGAACGAGCACGGCGCCGGCGGCGGCGTGCTGCCGCCGGCCGACGGATATGGATCGAGCGCGAAGCCGGCGCGGCACGCGAGGAACGGCACGCTCGTCGTGCCGTTGGTCGGACAATAGGACGCGCCGGTGCCGATGAACGGCCAGAGATAGTCGTACGCCGCCTGCGCGCCGCTGCCGCCGCGCTCGCGCGCCTCCATGAGGCTGATGCGCGCTTCCGGCCCGTAGTAGCCGGCGAAGTCGCGATGGTTGGCGACAGCGCCCGGCTTGAACTGCGCCATCGTCGTGAAGTACGCGGTCGGTCCCTGGACTTTCGTGGCGTCCGGTGCGCCGTACGGAATCGCGTAGGGCGCGCCTTCGAACTGTGGATAGTCGGGCTCGCTGGTGAAGAACTTCAGCTGCAGATCGTTGGCCGCGTCGCGATATGCGTTGTCGATCGCGAACCCCAGTTTCACGGCCCGGTCGATGCCGTACGCGAGGTAGTTGTTCTCCCAGTGCGTGAAGTAGTTCGGCCCCTCGGGTCGGTCGTACGGCGTCCACGCGTACACGATCCACAGTGGGTTGTTCGGCGTCTTCAGACTGTTGGCGTAGGAGTCGAGCCAGTTCAGATTGTTGACGACCTTCTGCGCGAGATGTGCCGTCACCGGCGAAGCATCGGGGTAGTACGCCGCGGCCTCTGCCATGTTCCTCAACACCCAGCCAAATCCGCGGACCTCGTTGCCGGTGAGAAGGCCCTGGCTTCCGTGGCCGCTGGTCGCGAGCATCCCGTGGATCGCCCAGAACGCCATCTCCTCGGCGTAAAACCGATCCCCGGTCAGGAGATACGGAACGTACGCGAGGTCGGGCACGTGCGCATTCGACGGTCCGAGCGGCGACTGTCCCGGTCCAGGAATGCCGGATCCGTACTCCTGCATCGGCATCGGCGTGCCCTTGATGCCGCTGCCGCCGAAGTACAGCGTCGTATTCGGCTCCTGATCCACCGACATCAGGTGTTCGGTGCCGAGCCCCGACAGCACCGCGTTGTCCGGCTCGCGGACATGAATCGGCCACGAGCCGGCGAGATCGGCGTTCGCCATCACGAACTGACCCTGGGTCACGTTCTTCTTTACGAGATACCGCGCGGTCCAGTCGGGCAGCGGGCCGAGCTCGGCCCGGCCGCCGTGCGCGCCCATGATCTGATCGAGCGCGCCGGACTGGAGGATGTCGAAGTTCGCGCCGATCGTATCGACTCGCGGATCGAGCGCGACGACGGCGTTGATGGCGGGGATCGCCTTGGAGACGTTGAACGGCGTCAGATCGGGTGTGACCACCGCCGGCGGCGCGGTGAGGTCGTAGGCCTTGCGCCATCGGGTCAGGTAGTAATGCTGAACGCTCGCGTGCGTAAACAGCGTCTGCCCGTTGCCGACCACGGTCACGTCGTAGGTGGTCGTCGTCGCGCCGGTCTGGTTGAGCACGTTTTCCACGGTGTAGCTGACGTGCGCCTTGCCGTCGGTGTACACGCGCGTGTCGAAGATGACGCGGAGGAACGGATGCGGGGACGCGCCGGCGATCGGCGCGACGACCGCACGCCACTCCCGAACGAGCGGACCGCCGAGCCACACATCGCTGGTCGGACTGGACGGCAGCGTGGCGACGTACGCTGTTCCGCCGATGTTCAACGTGACCGATGCCGTCGGAACGATCGGAGAAAACGATCCCGACGCGGCGGTCGCCGCGGTGACCGCGTAATTGCCCGCGCTGGCCACGTTGGCGGACACGATCGCGAACTTGATCGAGCCGTCGGGCCAGCGGTTCTTGACGTCGGTCTGCGTCGGGAGATTGCCTATCTGAAGGCCGCTGGTGGCCTGTCCCTGCGGCACGGCTTCGCCGAACGTCGCCCAGCCCGTCGTGAGGCCAACTGTCGCGATCGGGCCTGTCTGCGCAGCAGCGCGCACTTGCGCACCGGCAACGAGCGCAAACACTGCCAGCGCAATCCTGATGCGCGCGGCGAGGGGCCTGACACGACGAGCACAAGAAGTCGTCATGACCGGTCGGTCGCGCAAGGGATGGGCCACGGGATGCGTTGGCTGCACGTCGCTTCGCAAACCGGCGTCTATGCAATCACTTCGTGCATATCGTGGGCACGATGGTACACGCGGCGAGTCGGCCGCAGTTCAACTCTTTTGTATCGGTCGTGACAAATATGGCCGAACGAAATCAATGGGGCGGGCCCGCTCCGGACCCGCCCCATCGCATCATCGTCTCCGGCGACGGCTCTGCGTGACGGTGTAGGTCTTGTCGGCAATCGAGATCGTGCCGGTGCGCGAGACACCGCTGGTGTTCGCGGCTACAGAGTAGTTCGCCGTACCGGATCCGGTTCCACTTGCGCCCGCGGTCACCGTAATCCATGCCGCGTTGCTGACTGCGGTCCAGCCACAGCCGTCGCCCGCGGTCACGCCGACCGAACCGGCGCTCGCCGCCGACCCGACGAAGGCGCTCGACGCAGAGAGCGTGTAGCTGCACACGGCGGGCGCGCCAGCCTGCGTGACAGTGAACGTCTGATCCGCGATCGCGATCGTGCCGCTGCGCGATGCCGTTGTCGTGTTGGCGGCGACCGAGTAACTCACGACGCCTGTCCCCGTCCCGGTCGAACCACCCGTCACGGTAATCCACGAGTCGTTGCTCGTCGCTGTCCAGGGGCAGGTACTGCTCGACGCGGTCGTCGTGACGCTTCCGCTCGCAGCCGGCGCCGTCACGCTCGCGGCGCTGCTCGACAACGTGAATGTGCACGAAGGCGGTGGTGGTGGGAGTGTCGGTTGAGGCGGTGGTGGTGGCGGCGGCGGTGGCGCCGGTGCGGCCGAGGCCGGGTACGGATCGAGCGCGAACCCGGCGCGACAGGCGAGGAAGGGCTCGATCGTCGTGCCGTTGGTCGCGCAGTACGCCTGCCCGGTTCCGATGAACGGCCAGAGGAAATCGTAGGCGCCCTGCGCGCCTGCGCCGCCGCGCTCGCGCGCTTCCATGATCGCGAGTCGCGCTTCGGGGCCGTAGTAACCCGAGAAGTCACGATGCGCGGCGACGGCACCTGGCGCGAACTGCGCCATGGTCGTGAAAAACGTCACCGCGGTGCCGTTCAGCGTGCCGTATGGAATCGCGTACGGTGCGCCTTCGACGCGCGGATAGTCGGGATCGCTGGTGAAGAATCTGAGCTGCAGATCGTTCACCGCGTCGCGGTAGGCATTGTCGGCGGCGAATCCGAGCTTCACCGCGCGATCGATGCCGTAGGCGGCGTAGTTGTTCTCCCAGTGGGTGAAATACTGCGGTCCCTCCGGGCGGTCGTACTTCGTCCACGCGTACACGATCCACAGTGGATTGCTTGGCGTCTTCAAGTTCTCCGCGAAGCCGTCGAGCCAGGTGAGATTGTTGACGACCTTCTGCGCGAGGTAGGCCTTCACCGGAGACGCGTCCGGATAGTACGCGGCGGCCTCAGCCATGTTCCGAATCACCCAGCCGAGACCGCGCACCTCGTTGCCGGTCAGCAGACCCTGGGTGCCGTGACCGTTCGTCGCGAGCATGCCGTGGTTCGCCCAGAACGCCATCTCCTCGGCGTAGTAGCGATCGCCGGTCAACATGTACGGCACGAACGCGAGATCAGGGACGTGCGCGTTCGATGGGCCGAGCGGCGACTGACCCGGGCCAGGGATCCCGGAGCCGTACTCGGGCATGGGCATCGGTGTGCCCTTGATGCCAGTGCCGCCGGCGAACAGCCACGCGTCGGGCTGCTGATCGACTGACATCAAGTGCTCCGAACCCAGACCGGCTGGCACCGCGTTGTCAGGTTCACGAACGTGAATCGGCCACGAGCCGGCGAGGTCGCCGTTCGCCATCACGAACTGCCCCTGGGTCACGTTCTTCTTCACCAGGTAGCGAGCCGTCCAGTCGGGCAGCGGGCCGAGCTCCGCACGGCCGCCGTGCGCGCCCATCACCGGGTCGAGCGCGCCCGACTGCAGGATGTCGAAGTTCGCACCAATCGTGTCGACGCGCGGATCCAGGGCGACGACCGCATTGATCGGGGGAATGGCCTTCGACACGTTGAACGGCGAGACATCAGGCGTCACCGTCGACGCCGGCGCGTGAAGATCGAATGCCTTGCGCCAGCGCGTCAGGTAGTAATGCTGCACGGCGGCGTGCGTGAACAAGGTCTGACCGTTCGCGGCGATCGACACGTCGTACGTCGTCGTCGTCGCGCCCGTTTGATTGAGCACGTTCTCGACCGTGACGCTCACATGCGCCTTGCCGTCGTTGAAGACGCGGGTGTCGAAGATCACGCGCAGAAACGGATGCGGGGTCGCTCCTGCCATCGGCGTCACGACGCTGCGCCATTCCTGGACGAGCGGACCGGCGAGCCACACGTCCGACCCGGCAGTGGCCGGCAGCATCGCCACGTAGTCGGTGCCGCCAATCGTCAGCGTGACCGACGCAGCCGGGACGACCGGCGCGAAGGATCCGCCGGCGGCCGCGCCCATCGTGACGGCGTAGGTGCCGGTCGCCGGCACGTTGGCCGAGACGATCGCAAACTTGATCGATCCATCCGGCCAGCGATTCTTGACATCGGTCTGTGTCGGGAGCGAACCGACTTGCAGCACACCTGTCGCCTGACCGGGCGGGATCGCCTCACCAAACGTCGCCCAGCCGGCGGTCAGGCCGACAGTCGCGATGGTGCCGCCGGTCTGCGCCGTGAGCCTTGGGTTCGCACCAGTGACGAACGAGAGCGAGACGACGAGGAGGGCGACGCGCGGCAAGGCCGCGCCTCGACCGGCGTGGGAGATTGACATGGTGCGGCGTGCTGGGCAAGCCGCGAGCCACGATCGCCGATCGATTGTCGCGAGGACAAAACGCTATGTTGCGCTGTGATCACGCGGTCCATCACGCGCGCAAATCTGTGAACTGCGCGCGCGACTCGTCGATCGGTTTTCAGAGATGAGCTGGCAAACCGAAGGCCGCTAGCGCAGGCCGCACGACGTGATCGCGCCGAGCAGGACGATCGCGACGAGCATCAGTGCGGCGACGGCGGTCTGCCGCAAACGTTTCTTCGCAAGGGCTTTCTGCGGAATGAACCGCGACGGCGCCGCGCCCATGCCGTCGCGAGAGAGCGGCAGCGGACGCTCGGTCTTGGCGGTTGCCGCCGTTCGCATGAAGCCGTTCGAGAGCAGGAGGACGACAGGTCTCGCCAGCGATCGCGTCGGCGAGGCGGTCAGCGCGGTGAGCGATGCGTCGAAGAAAAAAGCGGCGCGTTCGAGAAAGCGCGCGCGATCGGCCGAGTTAGCGAACTGTGCGCTCAGCGTGAAGACTTCACCCTTCCGGATGTCCTGAGCGGGCCATGTCTCGGTCGGGTACTCGAGGATCTCCGGTTTCTCGAGATACGGATACTCGTGATCCGTCATCCAGCGCGCGTAGTGCAGGAGCGTTTCACGACCATAGGCGTACATCGAGTCGTTCTGTCTCAGCTCCATTTTGTAGTCGAGATACTTGCCGAGTACTTGCAGGAACACGACGTATGACCAGCGTCGCTCGGCGTCGAGCAACTCACGCGCGCCGATGTCGTCCGCGGGATGAATGCAGCGGCGAATCAACTCCTCGGCCTTCGCCAGGTATCGGCCGTCGCCGGTCAGCCGATGTCCGTCGATGAGCGCGAGGATCGAGTTGCCCGCGCCGCGGCCAGGTCCGTGATAGTCGGGCGAATTGGTCGCGCTCGCGAGGCCGGTACTCGCTGATGTCAGCCAGCGCAGCACGGTCTGCCGACCATCGTCCATGCTGATGACCCAGTTCGCGAGGCTGATCGCCGCTTCGCGAGACAATCGATCGCCGGTCAGCAGCCAGTGCAGCCGCAGACCGCCGGCGTAGTTGTGCTCGTTGCCTGGTCCACCGCCGCAGACACCCGGCTTGCGCGGATAGCTTCGGTGCGTGCAGCGGCCGGCCGCGACGTAGTGATACGTGTGCCAGAACAGCCCGCCGTTGAACGCGGCCTTGTCGCGGTCCGTGTGATAGATGTCGATGTCTTCGACGTGGGTGGCGAGCTCGGTCATCAGCTGCCACCAGCGCGCATCGCCGGTCCGCATGAACTGCACGGCGAAGCCGGCGATCGCGTCGTACTGGTTGTTGTAGTGCGACACGATCGGCGCCGGTTCGCGGCTGAACGGGTTTTCGTGATCGGCGTAGATGTCGCCGAAGTTCCGCCAGCCGTACTCGTCGATCGTGTCCCGCTTGCGCACGAACGCGTGCTCGCCATCGATCGCCTGATCGACGAGCTGGCGGTATCTCGGATCGATATCGTCGGTGGCCGGCGTCAGGAACGGTACGGCCGCCGCGGCGCTGTACCACTCGGGTGTCATCGACGCCGTTGCCGGCGCGCGGCCCCACGATACCGCATCGCCGGCCATCGGATCGTCACCGAAGGCGAGCGTGAAGCGATGCGTCTTCTGCTCGCCGCCCTGCAGTTCGTGCGCAGCAGCCCACTGGTGCGGCCACAGCCGCAGCGTCAGCGTCCGCGGCTCGAGCTCGAGTGCCCGCGGAAAGTTCTCCCAGAACTGCGCGACCGCCAGCGACACCGGCGCTGGTGACTGTACGACCCTCATCGCCGGTGTGGCGCGAAGGCCCGTCCGTTCGACTGACACGGTGCCGAAGCGATAGCCGCGGAACGTACAGGGCACGATGTCGTCGTGGTTGACGTGATTGTCATGGCGCCAGGCGTCGCTGCCGCTCGAATCCTGATAGAGCTCGCACCGCCCGCCGACCGCCTCGAACGGCGCCTCGATCTCCGGCGCGCACTCACCGCGTCCCTCGCGCAGCGGGACGTGCAGCGACAGGTCGCGGAAGAGGACGGCGCCTTCGTCGCCCAACTCCCAGAGTCCGCCGCGATGCCGCGCCCGGCGCGGGTTCCGCACGGTGACGGCGATGCGTGTTGCGCCCGATCCGGCGAAAAACTCGACGCGCGCCGTGACGGCGACCAGCGGCGTCCGCCGGCGGCGGCCGGCGGAGGCTTCGATCCGGACCGTCGACCGAAGGTCGCCCTGCTCTTCGACGACAACGCGGGCGATCGTGGTCCGCCACTCGCGGCCGCGCGCATCGGTCAATACCAGCGCCGGAGTCCGTGCTTCGTCGATCAGGTCCGCGCCGCCGACAGTGACGCGGGCGAACGGGAACGCAGCGCCGCGGGTCAGCACGAACGTCGCACCTCCGGTGTTGACGACGGTGCTGTTCTCGTCGGATTCAATCTCGATGCGCGAGTGCGACGCGTCAGCGCACGGCGCGTCGACAACAATTCGATAGGTGCGTTCCCCTGCCGACTCACCGGCCGCGGAGAAGTCGACCAGCGCCCAGCGCACGCTGTCGTCCGGCCAGCGTTCGGTCGCAAGCGCCTGCACCGGCACGGCGGCGCCGGTCTCGTCGGTCAGGCGGATGCCGCGCGGATCTCGGAGTAGTCCAGCGGGAAACGGGACACCGACCGTCACCGGCTCGGCGGACTGCGAGCGCGACGCCAGCGACCGCTGCGCGACACGAATGATCGGATCGGACGTGCGACGTGGTTCCGCTGTCATGCGTTTCGAACCTCTACCCCGCCGCAGCGAGCGGCCGCCGGCCCGCCGCCACCACGACTGCAGCCGCCACTGCGGCGGTCGCCGCCGCGACGATCAACGCCCTCGCGTCGGTCGTTCTCGAGAACACGAACACCTGCGCCGCCTCGAGACCGGCGAGAAAGGTCGTCGCGATGAGCGTGGCCGAGGGCAGCGAACGTCTGGCGATGCCGCCGCACCCGCACAGCGTCGCGGTCACGCCAATCGGCATCGCGGCCGCACCGATCATCGTCAGGTCTCGAGCGCGTGTCGCGTCGGGCGACGGCATGAACGGCAGCAGCAGCCGCTTGTGCATGTACTTGTCGGCGATCTCATTGGGCCGCAGCGTGAAGTCGGCGGGCACGAGCCACGCCGCGGCGAAGATCGCGCAGTACGCCAGCAGCAGCCGTTCAGCGACCGGCGATCGACCGACGATCGACGTCGCCGCCATGACCGCGCGATCGAGTGCCTGGCCGGCGATTGCCCACATCGCGACGCCACACGCGGCACCCAGCGTTTCGGCGCCGACATCCACGACCGACGGTGTCCGCCACGACACGAAGGCCTGAGCGAGCTCGATGCTGGTGCTGAGCACGATCGAACCGGCGAGCGCGATCGCGACGCGTTGGAGCGCAAAGGCGTCAGCCGTGCCGGCCGTTCGGCCGCCCTGAGACAGCCCGCGAACTCCGCGTTCCGCACCCGCGCGGCGGTCCAGGGCCCCCATCGCGAACAGCCCGATCGGCACGAACAACAGCACGTTCGAGACGAAGTCGCTCACCGACCATCGCGACACCGGCACCGTCCATGGCTCCCAGAAACTCGCGACGGCGTCGCGCCATGGGACAGCGTGAAAATCGAATGGAAACAGGCTGCCCCAGATCGCGTACGCGATGAACAGGGCCGCGGCGGTCGCATGGACTCGCGCGGTTGTCCGATCCGCCGTCATGGAATCGATCGGACGATATACGGCCCGAGGCGATTGGCGACTGCGAGCGGCAGGCGCGTCCAGATCGCAATCGCGGCGCGGTATTTCGGATTCGACGGCGACAGATTCGGCAGGCTGCGGCCGCCCTTCAGGACGTACTCCCAGTGCAGCGGCGTCGGCTCAGCCCCCCACTGCGCCTTGAAGTTGTAGGTCCCTTCGTTCGGCGTCGATCGTCCGAAGTCGAAAATGGTGTGGCCGGTCGCGATCGCGTGCTCGATCATCCGCCAGTAGAGCAACGTGTTGGGCGACAGCGTCCGGTACTCCCGCAGCGACGACGCCCACGGATTCTCGACCGTGTCCTTGAACGACAGCGTGATCGCGCCCGCGACCGTGACGTCGCCGGCATCCACCAGGAACACGCGCGCCGCGTCCTGGCACTCCGCCAGCACCGTTTCGAAGAACCGGCGCGAGTACACCGGCGTGCCCAGATCGCGCATGTTGCGGGCGAAGACGCCGTAGAAGCGGTCGAGCAGCTCAGCGCCGCCGACGCGCGCGGTCATCTGGCTCTTCTCGGCCTTGCGGACCTGGTTGCGGACCTTGCGATCGAGCCGCTCCCACGCCTTGTCGCGATCGGCTTCGAGGCGCAGCAGCATGCCGACCTTGTGATCCCGCGCCGGCAGGCCGGGAAACTGTCTCGCCGTGTGGCGAAGCTCGACGTGCGCCAGCTTCCGCTCGTCAGCGATCGCCGCCGCGCGCTGCACCAGACAGGCCGCAGCCGCCTCGTCCCGTGCCAGCACGCCGCCGTAGTTGACGAACGGGAGCGACACCGCGAACCGGCCGAAGACCCGGCTGTCGAAGACGACCATCGGCAGCACGCCGACGAGCGATCCGCGTTCGCGCGCGGCCAGGTAGATCGTTTCGTGGCCGAACGCGCGCTCGAACACGTGCCGCCACTTCCACAGGTGATACCCGCTGGCCAGCGGGTGCCTCGCGACGAACCGATCCCATTCGCCCTGGGTGACGTCCGCGGTCACCTGCAGCGAGGGTGAAACAGCATTCACACGGGCTAACGCGACACCGCTCATGGCGCAGACCACACGTAAGGCAGCGGACCGGCGGGCGGCTCGTCGAGCGTCGTGAGCTGCTCGTCGAGCAGCGTCATCATCGTCGCGAAGTGAAAGTCGCGGAGCAGCGCGCGCAGCCGTTCTTCGGTCCGGTTCAGGTTGAAGTAATGACGGAAGCGTCCGAGCGCCGGCGCACGGAGGCGCGGCTGATCGGGATCGATTTCCCACGGGTGCAGATAGAAGATGGCCGGCCGTTGCTCGCGCTCGTTGAGCCGGTTGATCCCCCAGCGCGTCCACGCATACGGCAGGATGCGGAAATATCCACCGCCGCCGATCGGCAGATTGAACGGGCCGCAGCGCACGGTCGATCCCGGCGCCTCGACCAGCCGCGCCGTGCGCTGCAGCACGTACGGCTGCCGCGGCGAGATCGGAATGCCGTAGCGATCGTGGTGAATCGGAAAGATGCTCGCGTCGTAGGTGTAGCCTTCCTCGATCAGCACGTCGAGCGCCCACAACGACTTCGGCGTCACCGAGTAGCTCGGCGCGCGGTAGCCGTGGACCTGCCTGTTCGCGGTCGACTCGAGCAGATCCTTCGCGCGGCGGACATCCTGGCGAAACGCGCGTGGCGTGAGGTCGTAGACCAATCGATGACCGTAGCCGTGCGACGCGATCTCGTGTCCCTGTTCGGCGATCGCGCGCACCAGCCGCGGGTAGCGCTCGGCGACCCAGCCGAGAATGAAGAACGTCGCCTGGACGTTGGCCTCGTCGAACATCTCGAGCAGACGCTCGGTGTTCGCGCAGACGCGGCTTTCCATCCCTTCCCAGGCATGGCGCGGCACGAGACCGTCGAAGACGCTGACGTGGAAGTAGTCTTCCACGTCGATGGTCATCGCGTTGACAACCGATCGGCTCACTGCCCTCTCCGGAGGAGCACGGTCTTGATGGTCTCGAAGACGATGAACAGGTCGAGTGCGATCGACATGTTCTTGATGTAGAAGAGGTCGTACTGCAGTTTCTCGATCGCGTCTTCGACCGTCGCGCCGTAGGTGTAGCGCACCTGCGCCCAGCCGGTCAGGCCCGGCTTCACCACGTGGCGCTGGCCGTAGAACGGAATCTGGACCATCAGCGACTCGACGAATTCGGGGCGCTCGGGCCGCGGACCCACCAGGCTCATGTGGCCGGCGAGGATGTTCCAGAACTGCGGCAGTTCATCGAGGCGGGTGCGGCGCAGGAATCGCCCCACCCGCGTGATCCGCGCGTCGCCGGTCGACTTGGTCCACACCGGACCAGTGTCGCGCTCGGCGTTCGCGCACATCGATCGCAGCTTGCGCACGACGAACACGCGGCCATCACGGCCGACGCGGCGCTGCGAGTAGAACGCCGGACCCGGCGAGGTCAGCTTCACGATGATCGCGAGCAGGAAGATGATCGGCGCCGTGAGCAGGAGGCCGACGCCGGCGCCGACCACGTCGAAGCAGCGCTTCACCATCAGCAGGCGCCGCGTCTTCCGGAAACCGGGCGAGAAGATCAGCCAGCTCGGACGGAGATTCTCGACCGCGATCTTGCCGGTGTACTCCTCGTAGACCGAGGTCAGGTGATCAAAGCGCACGCCGTCGAGCTTCATCTCGAGCAGCTTGTCCATCGGCAGCTTGCCGCGCGCGTCGGCCAGGCTGACGACCACGCGATCGACGTTGCGGGCGCGCACCAGCGACGGAATGTCCTCGATCGTGCCGAGGAACGGCAGCGAGACGACCGAGCGCGCGACCAGCGGATCGGCGTCGACCAAGCCGACGATTTGCACCCCGATTTCGTCGCGGCGATGCAGCTCCTGCGCCAGCGCCAGGCCGGCGCCGCTGGCGCCGACGAGCAGCAGCCGCTCGCGCGGTCCGACGCGGCGTGCCGCCCAGGCAAACGCCAGCCGCCAGACGATGACGCCGGCCGCGGCCAGCGGTGCGGCGGGCGCGAGCACGCCGCGCGCCACGGTCAGCGCCGGAAACAGCGTGTAGACGCCGGCGAGAATCAGCAGCGTGATCCCGATCGCCTCGAGGATGCGGATCAACAGCTCGGCGCGACTGCCGCCGACGTGCGGATCGTCGTAGAGGTCGCTGTAGTAGAGACAGAGCTGCGACACCAGCGTGAACAGCAACGCCTTCGGCAGCATCTCGGCGATGAGCATCGGCCACGCATGGAAGCCGAGTCGCATATACGCCGTCACGACGATCGCCGCCAGGATGAGGGCGGTGTCCGACACGACGAGCGTCGTCGATCGCCAGTTCGCGGTTTGAATGAGTCCTTTGGCCATCGGTTACTTCTGACCGGGCATCGCCCCGTAGTAGCTGGATCCGTAGTACTCGTAGTAGCCGCCCGCGTTGCGGTCGTGGGCGTAGTCAACCGCGTTCATCACCACGCCGAGGATGCGGTCGTGGGTGATCGCGTCGACCGTCCGCTTGACCAGCGCGTACGGCGCCTTGCCCGCGCGCACGATGAGCAGGACGCCGTCGACGAAGTCGGCGAGCAGGCTCGCGTCGGGCAGCAGACCGACCGGCGGCGTATCGATCAGCACCCAGTCGAAGGCACCCGCCGCCTGGGTGACGAGGCGGCGCATCCGATCACTGGCAAGCCCGCTCATCGGATCGGCTTCCGGTCGTCCGGCGGGCAGCACGAACAGCCGGTTGCAGATCTGCGTCACCGCGATCGGGCGGTCTTCCTTCGCTTTCAAGCCGTCGTTGAGTCCACCGGCGAGCGGCAGACCGAACACGCGCTGCACCGACGGACGCCGCAGGTCGGCGTCGATCACCAGCACGCGCTTGTGGTACGACTCGCTCAGGGTCAGCGCGAGGTTGATGGCGGTGAGGCTCTTGCCCTCGCCCGGCAGCGCGCTCGCGGTCATGATGACGCGGATGCCGCGCTCGGTCTGGGCGTGGTGCAAGGTGGCGGCGAGCTTGCGGTACTGCTCCAGCGCGGCGCCCGAGAAGCCGTCCGTCCCCATGATCTTGCCGACGAGCTCCGGATCGGTGCGCCACGCCGTGATGTCTTCAGCGTCGTGTGGCATCGCGAGCAGCGTCGTCCCGGCGATCAGCGCGGGCGCCGGGGCCTGCGGCCGCGCCTTCGCGATCGGCGTCGGCTGGAGACGGCGCGGCGCGGGCGGCGATGGGGGCGGTGTCGCCGGCAGCGTCGCTACACGCGGCGGCGCCGGTTCGGCCGCGCGGTTCGCGCGTTCGAGTGCGTCAGCGAGTCGGGTCATGCGGTCGCGTCCCTTTCACCAGCGGCAACCGCGACTGCATGCGTCGAGTCAGTCCGCTCGTCGTGGTCGACACCAATCTGGGCAAAGTCGAAATCGCGGCATACCTCGAGCACGATCCCGCGATCGACCGGACGTCGATCGAGCGCAAAGCCCGAGACGAGTGAGTTGTCGCAGATGACGCTCACCGTCCGCGGAATGCCGCCGGATCGCGCGGCAATGGTCTCGATCGCTTCGGTCGTGAACAGCTGCGACCAGTCGCCGCCGGCGATGCGCACCCGGGCCGCGATGTACGACGTGACTTCCGACTCGGTCAGCGGCGCCAGGGTGCAGCGCAGGCCGACGCGCTGCTTGAACTGCCGGAGCGACGCCTGATTCAGTCGCGCGGCGATCTCGGGCTGCCCCGCCAGCACGATCGACAGCAGCTTTTCCGTCGCCGACTCGATGTTCGCGAGCAGCCGGATTTCCTCGAGCAGCGCGTCGGACAGACACTGCGCTTCGTCGATGATCAGCGCCGCCATGATCCCGGCGGCGTGGCGCGACGCCAGCACCTCGGTCATCTCGGCAAGGCATCGCGTCTTGGAGCTCGCGGCCGCCGCCGACAGATCGAATCCGGCGGCGAGAAACTCGATGAACTCGTTGCGGGTCAGCGCCGGGTTGTTCAGATAGACGATGTGGCTGCGCTGCACGCGCTGCGACTGGAGCGCCGCGTGCACGATGGTCGTCTTGCCGGTGCCGGCGTCGCCGACGAGCAGCGCGATGCCGGTCCGCCGCGACAGCCCGTACTCGAGCGTGGTCAGCGCCTCGCGGTGCTGCGCGGTCATCAACAGGAACCGCGGATTCGGCGTCAGGTCGAACGGCCGCTCCCGAAGGCCGTAGAAGCTCTCGTACATCAGAGGATGCCTTTCAGGAGACCGAAGTGCCGCAGCGACACGGTCGCCACGGCGAGGCCGACGAGCAGCGTCGCCGCGATCGAGGCGATCACGATCCGGCGATGCCGCTTGAGGTCGGCGGCCGCCGTCATCATCGGGATGGCCGCGAGCACGGGGAGCACGAGCGCCCGGACAATCTCATCTTCGGTTCGGAGCGCGGTCGTTCGATATTCCATCAGCGCGGCAATGCCGATCGCCACCATCAGGCCGCCCAGGGCGGCGACGGCGGTGATCTGGACGCGATTCGGGCTGAACGGACGCTGCGGCAGACGGGCGCGGTCGAGAATCTTGAACTGCTCGCTCACCTGCTGGCGCTCGAGGTTGGCGGAGATCTTCGAGTCTTCCTTCTTCCCGAGCAGGCTCGAGTAGATCTTCTGCAGCGTGTCGTAGTCGCGCATCAGGTCGGTCAGCTCGGATTCGTGGCCGGGCACCGCTTCGACCTTGTGCTGGTAGTCGGCGACTTCGCGGCGCAGCCGCTCCATGTCGGCGTCCTTCGACGCGATCTGCCGATCGAGCTTGTCGATCTCGGCCTGGAACTGACGGACGCGCGCCTGGCGGATCAAGTCCGCCGCCGATGTCGGCTTCGCGCCGGTTGCGCCCTGGCCGGGCAGCGACGCTTCCTGCTCGACTTTGTGCTCGAGCTCGGTGATCGCCCGCTTCTTCGCGATCACGTCGGGATGCTCCGGCTTGAGCCGCAGCTCCAGCGCGCGCAGCTCGCCCCGCGCCTTCTCCAGCTGATCGATCGACCGTTCGGCGCCGGTCGCGGTGGTATCGGGCGCCGGAGCGCCTCCGAGCACGTCGCCGAGGCCGGTCGGCGACTGGGCATCGGCGATCGATCGTTCGAGCACCAGCCGGCGATCCTTGTCGCGGTTGATCGACTCGCTCAGCGACTGCATCTGGTTCGACGCGCTCTGAATCACCTGCAGGTTCGTCTGCAGCTGCGACGGCAGCTCGCCCGAATTCCGCCGGCGGAACTCCTCGAGCTTCCGCTCGTGCGACAGCAGCCGCTGGCGCGCGTCCTCGAGCTGCGATTCGAGGAACTGATTGGTGCTGTCGGCCATCACCGATCGATCGCGGGTGTTCTCGTCGATCAACATCGACGCCAGCCGGTCGGTGACGATCATCGCGGTCCGCGGCGTCGTATCCGAGAAGCTCACCTTGAACGCGTCGTCGCGCACCGTCTCGACGTTGACGTTGGTGCGCATGAACTCGACGATGCTCTCCATCGGCCGCGTCTTCTGCAGCTCCGGGTAGAGGTTGAACTCGTCGATGATCTTCTCGAGGCGGCTGCGGCTCAGAATCTCCTGGCTGATCGAACGCAGCCGGTCTTCGATCCGCATCGTGACCGTCGAGTGGACGTAGCTCTCGGGTACTCGCTGAGGGATGACCAGGATGAGCGTCTCGGACCGGTACTGATTGGGAAGACGGAGCGAGACGCCGAAGCCAATCGCACCGGTGACGATCATCCCGAGGAGCAAGATCCACTTCCGGTACCACAGGATCCGGACGATCTCCTCGGGCGTGTAATTGCGGACGGGCAGCACGTCTACACCCTCACTGAACCAGCGTTGACAAACTGAAACCGGTGGATGACAGGCTCGATGTCCGACGCGAGGTGGTGGCGGTGCACATGCGATTCACTCGCGGCGCGTCTCGAGGCGCGGCGCCGGCGACCCGCAGGCCGTCGTCGCGACGCGCTCGATCGCTCACGGCACCACGACCGTGTCGCCTGGCTCGAGCTCGATGTTCTGGAACAGGTTCTTGCGCTTGAGCAGGTCCTGGTAGTTGAACTCGAAGATCGATTGCTTGCCCTGCCGCAGCCGCATCACGGTGATGTTCTTGCCGTCGGCGAACTCGCGGAGGCCGCCGGCCATGGAGATCAGCTGCAGGACGGTCACCGAGCCGTTCAGCGCGTAGGGGCCCGGCTTCTCGACCTGGCCGGTGATGAACACCTTGCGGCTCTTGATCTCCTTCACGATGACGGTCGGCTGCGGGTCCTCGACGTAGCGTCGCGCGGCAGTCAGCACCGTGTCGCGCAGCTGCTCGGGGGTCAGACCGGCGGCCTGCACGTCGTTCAGCAGCGGCAGCGTCACCTTGCCGTCGGGACGCACGGTCGCCTCGGGCGCCGACAGATCCTTGTCGCGCCAGAACACGATCGACAGCACGTCGTCCACCCCGATCACGTAGCCGGCCGGCGTCGCCGGCTTGACCGGAACGGTGGCCGCGGCGGCGCCCGCCGGCGCCGACGCCGCGCTGTGCGCGGGCGCCTGGGCGAAGACGGAAGCCGAATGCGCGGCGCCGAGCGCCATCACACACCCGAGAGCAGCGGCGAGAACGTTTGGTCGCATCAGCGGAATTCCTTGAAAGACGGCTGGCAGTGATGCTTGCGCAGGAAATTGAGGAAGCGCTTGTAGTCCTCGTTCTCCATGTTGAACTTGCGAGCGACGATCTTGTAGTTGCCGCGCGCGTCGACCAGGCCGCGGCGCACGACGTCGCGCACCGCGGCACGGGTGATCTCGCGCTGCATGAACAGCGGATAGACCGTGGTCCAGAACGACTGGCGCTGGGTGGTGATGCGCTCGTAGAGCTCGTCGGCGATGGTCCGGCGCCGCTCGCGGAACGGCGCCGTGCCGGGCCGCTGGCTGACGCGGACTTCGTGCGGAATGTCCTCGGGCCCGATCACCTCGCCGCGGGCGCGGACGATCATTCGCTCGATGACGTTCTGCAGTTCGCGGACGTTGCCGGGCCAGTGGTACTCGGCCAGCAGCTGCATCGCCGGCGGCGCCAGCGTCTTCGCCGGCCGGCCGCCGGTGCGCGCCATCCGGTTCATGAAATGATCGACGAGCGACGGGATGTCTTCCTTGCGCTCGCGCAGGCCGGGCACGATCAGGTGGATGACGTTGAGACGATAGAACAGGTCTTCGCGGAACTGGCCCTGCGCGATCATGTCGCGGAGGTTGCGGTTGGTCGCCGCAATTGTCCGCACGTCGACGCGCGTGCCGGTGCGGTCGGCGCCGACCTTCTGGATTTCTCCAGTCTCGAGGAATCGGAGGAGGAGACCCTGCATGCGCAGCGTCATCTCGCCGATTTCGTCGAGGAAGATCGTCCCCTCGTCGGCGATCTCGAGTTTGCCCGGCTTGTCGCGGTACGCGCCGGTGAAACTGCCGCGGACGTGCCCGAACAGCTCCGATTCGAGGAGCGTTTCGGGAAGACCTGCGCAGTTCACGGCAACGAACGGCCGGCTGGAACGCGTGCTCAGGGCATAGACCTGGCGCGCCACGACTTCCTTGCCGGCGCCGCTCTCACCGGTGATCAGCACTTTCGCATCGGTGCGCGCGACTCGATCGATTTCCTGGCGAAGGTCCTCAATCGGTGCGCTCGCGCCGATTAGTTGGGCAGCTCCGTCAAATCGCATAGGCGAATTCCGTCTCTTAAAAAAATGCCTCGAACGCACTCCGGTACCGTGGATCACGTGGTGTGACCTGACGGCCGACGCGTGGCGAAGCCGGGATACCCGCTCTTGTGCAAAGGCGCCGCCACGTCAGCAGAACTAGTTCGCCGAGGGCGGCCGCGGTGGTGAACCCCGCTAACTGTTGCGCCGAAGGAGGCTTTGGCGCAGATTTCATCGCGCGTCACGGCCGTGACGCGCTCTTGAACAGGGCCCGCAGACCGCGGGAACTCGCGGACAAAAGTCTCCCAAATCCCGGACTTCTTTCGACACTGGGTGACCTTCGAGGACTGTAACTGCCTTTTCGCGTTTGATTACGTCAGTTGCCCTCGCGATCGGCGGCGTGGACGCCAGCTTGCACACGCGCCGACATTCCGAAAGTTCATGCGTCGCGTTGTTCGGAGGGCAACCCTGTCCGCATTGGACAAACGTCAACGCTGAAACTGGACAGCGCATTCAAATGAGCGCCCACACTGACCGTCAAGGCGGCGCCGGGTCTCGCCCCGTGCCGCCACTCCCCCTCGAAACCGAACGTCTCGTGGTCGTGCGGCGCGATCGCTTTGCTGCGTTCGCGGTTCTGGCGCAAGCCTACGCCGGAGAGCCGTCGGTGCGGCTCGTCTGGGATCGTCGGCGCCGCGAGCGGCGCGGCAGCGCGGTGCCGACCGACGTCGTCGACCGCCGACGGAGCGAGCGGCGCGCGATCGCCGCGCTGACAGTGAATGACTATCTCGTGTTCACGCGCGAGCATCTCGGCGACGGCAACGCGCCCGCGTTCGAGGATTCACGCATTGACGTCGACAGCGCGGCCTGCCGCCAGACCGCCGGCGACGACATCCGTCGCGAAATCGATGCGGCGGCACAGTCGGACCTGCCGGTGCTGATCACGGGAGGCGATGCGGTCAGCCGACGGTCGCTCGCGCGCCGGCTGCACGAGCGCAGCGAACGATCGGATCGCGCATTCGGGATCGTCGACCGGCGCACGTTCATCCGGCTGTGCGACGCCTGGGTCGACGGCCGCCGGGCGCTCGGCGAGCTCTCCGGCGGCACGGTATTCGTCGAGGAAATCGGGCGCTGGACCCTCGAGGAACAGGCCGAGTTCTCCGATCGACTCGAGCGGCTGGCGCGCGCTCGGGCCGCAGACGAGCGGTCGCTTCGGCACGCGCCGCTGCGCATCGTGTCGGGATCGGCGTGCTGCCTGATCGATCTCGTTCGCGATCGGCTCTTTCGCGCGGACCTGTTCTACCGTCTGAACATGATCCACCTCGTGCTGCCGACCGGCATCGTCAGGAGAATGTCTTGACCTCGGCGGTTGGCCGGGTGCCTGACAGGGTGCAACAAAAGCGTAACGTCAGAATCGAAGTCAGCACGTGCCGGGTCGGTGCGTGGCCGCACCGAACCCGATAAACGGCGGTATCTCTTGCGTTTGCCGTTCTCCCGCTCCCTGGACGGAAGTTTGCGAAGGGCAGGCACGTCGGCGATTGAAGCGATGCCTGCCCTGATCCTCCTGGTCGAAGCGGACCGCACCGTCCTCCGGCGCACCGACGCGCTGCTCACGAACGCCGGCCACCTCGTCGCCGCGGTCCCGTCGTATCACGAAGCCAAACAGCTGATGGACTCGGTGAGCCCGGACATGCTCGTCGTCGGTGTCAGGCTCGACGCGTTCAACGGCATGCATCTCGCCGTTCGCTGCCGGCGTGAATTCCCGCTGCCTCCGGTCATGATCGTCAGCCCCGGTCCCGACGCCGTCGTCGAGGTCGAGGCGGCGCGCATCGGGGCGATGTTCATCGTCGACCCGTTGAACAACCCGTCATTCCTGCCGCGAGTGGCGGCCGCGCTCGACGAGCACCGGCACACGCAGCCGCTGATTCGCCGCTGGCCGCGGAAACAGGTCCCCGGGATGCTCGAGGCGGAGCTTTCGCAGGCGCCGGCGCGCGTGTTCGACGTGAGCTACGGCGGGCTGCGACTCGCCTTCGACGAAAAATGGGCGCTGCCCGACCAGTTCGATGTGACGCTCAGGGATCACGGCGTCACCGTCAAAGCACGTCCGGTGTGGACGCACGTTTCCCCGTCCACCAATGAGTTCTGGTGTGGTGCGGAGCTGGTTGACGACGGCACGCTGGCGGCGACCGGCTGGCGCGCGATCGTCGACGCCACATAAGAACGGGGTCGACCTGCCTGACCGACCCGACCTGCCCGATCGACCTGATCTGCCCGACCTGGAGTGCGCTGCAAGAAAAAGCTGAGGGCTAAAGGGGCTGCGGGCTTTTTCAGGCCAATGGCCCTCAGCCTTCGGCCGTCAGCGCTAATTCTGCAACGCGCCCTTAATTAAGCGTATCCACCAGCCAGCGCCACGTGCGGGCGTCGTCGGCGCCTGCGAGCGCGAGCTCGGCACCGCACCACCACTCGCCATGATCGTCCGCGGGACTCGTCCACCGCGGGACGGCGCGGACCGTCATGCCGACCGTGGGCAGTCGGACGTCGAACGGTTGCGGATCGTCCGACGCTGCGGCCGCATCCATCCTCAACCGAATCCCGCCGTAGCTCAGTTCGACGACATGCGCGGTCGTGTTGCGGACCGTCGCCGGCAGACCCGCCGCTCGCCGCGGCCATCGTCGATCGCTGTTCGGATCGAGCGGCTCGCGTCCGGCGAGCATCTGCTCGACGCTCTGCACGAGCGCCGCCGGATCGAGCGGCGACTGGAGGAAGCGTGCGCCGTAGCGGGCCGCGTCGTTAGTAAAGTCAGTGATGTGGCCGGTGACGATCACCGGCAGGTCGGCGTGGTCGACGCGCAGACGAATGACGAGGTGCAAGCCGTTGAACGCGGCGAGACGAATCGCCGTGACGAGCAGATCGGGACAATCGAGCGCCACCTGGCGTAGCGCCTGATCGAAGGTGGTCACCGTCGCAGCGCGATAGCCGGCACTCACGAGCGCGCGTTCTGCAGCCGCCAGCGAAGCAGCGCAAGGGTCGACCAGAAGAATCCGATGCGACATAGGCCGTTGGGTCTGTGTCCCTGCCATGGCAGCGCCATCCGACTCGCACCGCGCGCACTCGCACGACGAGCCAACCGTCACGGACGCGTAAAAGAGAGGCAAAGCGCGTGCCTC
>Ga0066388_100000285_pt1 | contig 22278 bp, 18 predicted proteins | sample PanSoiMetaGPlot6_FD_64539 | JGI IMG/M metagenome (GOLD analysis project Ga0066388, IMG submission 64539) | Tropical forest soil microbial communities from Panama analyzed to predict greenhouse gas emissions - Panama Soil - Plot 6 (Hybrid Assembly) | ecosystem: Environmental > Terrestrial >...
GCGTCGCTCTGCGGCGCGCGCGCGACCACGGGTCGCAGGAGCGCGTCGGCGGCATCGTACCGGCCGCGCGCGATGGCGGCGCGCGCCTTGAGCGCGGTCACGGCCGGGTCGCGGGCGTCGAGCTTGTCGACCGCGGCATCCACTTCGTCGTAGCGGCCTTCGTTCAGCGCGCGCTGGGCAGCCTGAAGCGGCGTCGACGGACGTCGGGGCGCCTGAGCCGTGCCGGAGGAGGGCAGCACGAGGAACGCGAGCGCGGCCGCGAGCAGGAAACGTGAAGTGCGGCTCATTCCGATTCGTATTATAGGCTGCAAGTCAGGTGCCGACGCCCGCTTCGAGGCGCCCCTGTGTCAATCCTTATTGGACGTTCCGGCGGGCGGCGAGGCCGTCGCGAGCATCCGATCTTCGACGCGAATCCGCTTCATCAGCAGCCATCCGAAACCGGTCAGTGCAGCCGCGCCGGACACCGGCGCTCCCGCGGCGAGGGCGACGCCAACCAGTTCGCCGACAACGCCGACATAGTTCGGGTGCCGCAGCCACTTGTACGGGCCGCGCCGGACGAGCGTCGCGTGCGGCACCACGATCACGCGGAAGGTCCAGAACGGACCGAGCGAGAGGATGGCCCACCACTTGAGCGCTTTGGCGGCGGCGAGCACCGCTGTACCGGTGATAACGATCGGCGTCGGGGTGGACGCACGCAGAACGCCTTCGGCGAGCATCGCGGCGAACGCGAGCGGATACGCGATTCGCATCAGCTGATACACGTCGTCGGCCGGCTCGAGGCCGCCGCGCGCGCGCTGCACTCGCTCGTTACGCGCGGCACGGCGCGCTTCAATCAGCATCGTCCCGAAAACGACGACGGCGAGGGACAGAAGAGTCGGCAAATCCTGTCTCGAACGCTCGGCTACAAGCGCTCACGCTACGCCAGGACGACGAACCTGGGACCGGGAACCGGGATCCGTCGAACCCGTCAGTTTCCGAGCCACGCGTGCAGCGTGTACTCTGCACGGACGAACTGCGTATCAACCGCCTCGTAGAGACGGATCGTCGCGAAATTGAAGACCTGCGTCTGCATTTCGGTGGTCGCCCCGCCGCCATGGATGCGGATCGTCGCCGCGCGCAGCAGTCCCGCATAGGCACCGGGCTTCTCGCGACGGCAGGCACCGAGCCCGCCGCCGCGAATCGGCGCACCGCCCACGGTCGAGACCGGCTCGATCTGGCGGTAGCTCGCCCAGCCGTGCAGCACGCCCCGACCGTTCTCGGTGACCAGCACGACGTCGGCCCACTCACCGTCGCACGACTTCTTCGCCCACTCCACGTACAGCTCGTCGCTCCGCGACTGGGGCAGATGCGGGTCGAGATGATAGCGGCCGCGAAAACCGTGATACGCCTCCCGCGTGATCTCGAGAATCTGATCGCGATCCGCCGGTTCATAGAGGCGAAGCACGCCCATGTCCTTCCCCGCCTCCGGCGCGGGCCGCTTCAGCGGGTAAATGTAGGTTGCCAGCGCGTCCATCATCCGGAACCCGGTGTCCTCGAGCGCCTGGACCGCTTCCGCGTCGGCGACGTCGATCCGCGCCGACAGATGACGGATCCCATTGGCGCGGCTCGCCTCGCACGCCGATTCGATCAGCGCGCGGAGCGCGGCGCGACCCTGCGATCCGTCGTGCACGAGCACGAGGCGCGCCATCGCCAGATCGAAGAACGCGCTGTCCCAGGGCAGCGGCCGGACCAGCGCGGCGATCGTGGCCGGATCGCGGTCGATCAGCGCGAATCCACCGGGATGCTGCAGCGCGGCGCGAAGCTCGGCGCGCTGCACCTCGTCCTGCTTCTTGCGCGAGAGCACGCGATAGTTGCGGTAGGCCTTGAACGGATACGCTTCGACAAGCGGATCGAGCCGCTCCAGCGCGTCGGCGCCGATCTCGCTAGCCGACACGAGTCTGGTGCAGGTCGGCCGCCTCGTGAACGCGGCGCACGAGATAGAAGGGACGGCCGGAGCTCTGACGGTAGATGCGCTGCGTGTAATCGCCGATCAGACCGACCAGCGCGACGCTCGCCGCGACGATCGCCAGCGCCGCCGTCACGATCGGCACCACGCCGGACGTTGCACCGCGCAGCCACATGACGGCGATTCCCAGCGTCGCGAGCGCCGACAGGAGGGCGAACACGCCGGCGACGACGAATATCCAGGCGAACACGTCCGCGATGCTGTTGACGAAGAAGTCCATGAAGAGCCGCAGGAGGCGGGTCGCCGAGTACGACGATCGGGCGTGATGGGCGGCCCGCGCCCGGTGCGACACCTCCACTTCGGTCACCGATCGCGCGACGCGGACGGCCAGCGGTTTCAGGAACCGCCGCAGTTCGCCGAAGCTCGAGAGGCTGCGCGCGACGTCGGCGGTGAACGCGTTGAACGGACACCCGACGTCGCGGAGGCGCACGCCGGTCATCACCGCGACCAGGCGCGTCACGACCGCGGACGCGGCCCGCCGCATCGCCGGATCGCCTCGGTGCATGCGTACGCCGCTGACGAGATCGAAGCCCGAACGGAGCGGCGCGATCATCTTCGGGATGTCCGCCGGATCCGCCTGCAGATCGACGTCCATCGTCACGACCACGTCGCCGCGGATCGCGTCGAACCCGGCCGAGAACGCCGCGTGCTGGCCGAAATTCGCGGTCAGCTCCACGATTCGCACCCGACGGTCGGCGCGCTGCACGCTCTTCAGCGCCTCGAGCGTCTCGTCGCGGCTGCCGTCGTCGACGAAGATGATCTCGGACGACTCGGACAGCACGTCGAGCACGCCGGCAAGCGCCGCATGGCACTCACCGATCATCGCGCTGCCGCTGTTGAAGACCGGTATGACGATGGAGATCACGTAGCTATGGCACCCCGCCTCCGCCGGTCGACGGGCCAACGCGGAGCGCGTAGACGATGACGCGGGCCGAAGGCGCGGCGTCGGGTGGTCGCGTGATAGTAACGCGGTTGTACCCGCGGCGCCAGATCTTCGCGCCCGCGGGCACGACAAACAGCTTGCGCGTCGGCGTCGGCGCGCCGACTTCGAGCGGCAGAGTGCCGAACGAGCTGTTGTTGACGGCGACGTCGAGATCGATCCGCGCGCCGGGCGACGCGCCGTCGGCGCGCGCTTCGACGTCGATCGCGAACGCGGTGTCGCGCGGCACGTCGAGCGGGACGAGGATGGTGCCGCGGCGGGCGACGAGAACGTGCGCCGATCCGAACGGATCGCCGGCGCCGTTCTGCCAGCCGTCCATGAGAAACCGTTCGCCCCAGTCGTTCAGCGGCAGGTACATCACCACCCGCAGCGGCTCCGATCCGAGGAGGTCGTAGCGATCGACCGGCAGTCCTTCACGCCACGCGAACAACACGTTGGCGGGGAACGCGAACGGGTAGAAGTACGGCGGCCGGGTCGCGATCTCCGCCTGCTGGCGCACGAGCGAGTCGAAACGCACCGTTTCGTCGCGCGGCAGCAGCTGCTGTTGATACTGGGTCATCAGCAGCACGTTCCAACCGATCACCGCCGCCGTCGCCGCGCCAATCAGGACGAGTGGACGCCGGTACGCGGCGGCCAGCGCGATCGCGACTCCAGGAGCGAACGCCGCGAGCACGCTCGTGAACCGCCGGCCACCGTACGCCCAGCCACCGGCCCAGTCGTGCGCGCTCCCATTGGTCCACACCAGCGCGACGAAGGCGACGAGCGCCGGCACCGCCCACAGCGGACGGCGGCGAACGTACGCGAGCGTTCCCGCCAGCGCGACCCAGACGAACGGCGTCCACGACAGAAGACCGTGTCGTGAGGAAAAGAGGACGTCGGACCAGCGCGCGTCCAGGAAATTCAGATAGCCTTCGTCGCCGCCGGCGAGCCTAAACCGATTCACCGACAGCAGCCACGCGAGCGCCGCCGCCTGGAGTGCGATCAGGGGCGCAGCGCCGAGCAGCATGCCGCCCGCAAGCCGCAGGCGCTCGCGAATCGCCAGCGTTCGGCAGACCGGCGCCCAGAGCAGCGCGGCCAGAGGAAACGCGAGGAACACGCCGTCTTCCGGGCGGACGACGACGACCAGCGCGAACCAGGCGCCGAGCAGCAGCGCCGTCCTGAACGTCGGCCCCGTCTCGACCAACCATCGCTCGGTCAACACCAGCGCGATGGCGACGACGCCGAACGAGACCGCGTGCGTCATCGACGGCTCGTAGACGACGTACCAGGCGAGCGTGGTCGCGGAGACGATCACAATCGAGCTGACCAGCGCAATCGGCGGCGCGAACTCGCGGCGCAAGCGCAGATGGAGCGTCACCAGGCCTGCGGCCATCACCGCGAACGACGAGAGGATGACCGCCTGGACGTACGCGCCGGTCAGCCCGCGCCGAGCGCCGGTCGCGAGCGTCTTCCCCCCGATGCCGCTCAGCCAGTCGGCCGCCGCCACAGTGAGGTACGCGGGCGCCCAGGCGATCGCTGGCCCGATCGGGACGACATGGTGCGGACGGGGCGGCTGCCGGAGCACGTCCAGCTCCGCGGCGATGTCCAGATCGTGATCGAAGATGACGCTGCGCAAGTGCGAGAAATAGAGCGCGCCGTCGCTCGTGATGCCGTTGTTCAGTTTCTGTTGTGCGACGAGGAGGACGAGAAGGAACGCGGCGAGCAGGTAGAGATCGAGCGCATGGCGCGCGCGCACGATCGTCATGCAGGGCGCCGGCCGAGAAAGGCACACACGGCGTCGATCACCAGCTGTTGATCCTCGAGCGCGAGCGACGGATAGAGCGGCAATCGCAGGAGCGTGTCGGCAGCGTGCTCGGTAACCGGACACTCGCCGGCCCGGGTGCCGAGCTCACGTCGCGCGTAGCCAGAGAGATGGAGCGGCACGAAATGCGACGAGGCCTCGATGCCGCGGGAACGGATGAACGCGGCGGCAGCGTTGCGGGCTGCAGGCGTGGCGAAGCGGACTGAGTAGATGTGGTACGCGGGCTCGCAGCCCGATGGGACCGACGGCAGCGTCAGGTCGCCCGACGAAGCGAATGATGCGAACGCCCGCTGATACGCGTCGAACATGCGGCGTCGTGCGGCGGTGATTCGATCCATGCGCCGCCACTGCGATTCGACCAGCGCCGCGAGCGGTTCGCTGAGCAGGTACGAGCTGCCCACCATCTGCCATGTGTAGCGATCGACATCGCCGCGGATGAACCTCGATCGATCCGTCCCTTTCTCTCTGATGATCTCCGCTCGCCCGGCCAGCTCGGGATCCATCGTCACCATCAACCCGCCTTCACCCGAGACGATGTTCTTGGTGCCGTGGAACGAGTAGGTGCCGGCGACGCCGTAGGTGCCGAGCGGGCGGCCACGATAGGTGCCGCCGAGCGCGTGCGCGGCGTCTTCGAGCAGCGCGGCGCCGGTGCGGTTCGACAGATCGGTCAGCTCGTCGAGACCGTTGGCAATGCCCGCGTAGTGGCCGGTGATGATGGCGCGGGTCCGCGGCGTGATGCGCGAGGCGGCATCCTCGGGATCGAGATTGAGCGTCGCGGCATCGACATCGGCCAGGACCGGACGTCCGCCGGCGAGGATCACTGCGTTGGCGGCGGATACGAACGTGAACGACGGAAGGATGACTTCGTCGCCGGGGGCCAGCGGCAGCGCGCGCAGCATCAGTTCGAGGGCATGGGTACCCGAGGGCGCGGGAAACGCGCGGACACAGCCGAGCGTCTGTTGCGCGAGCGCGGCCAGCCGGATATTGGCCGCTTCGCTCCCGGTCATCAGCCCGCTCTTCAGGGCCTCGACCATCGCGACGATATCAGCGTCCTCGAGCGGCAGACGATGAAGAGGGATCCTGTACGCAGCCAACGAGATGCATGGCTCTGGCATGCGCGCCGTACTTTAGCATGCGGCGTGACAATCGCCGGCGTGCGCGATGAGCGCGCGGAACACGGCGGGTGCGACCCGGGCGCCGAGCGTGGCGGCATCGACCGCCCGAGGCGACGCGACGAGCGCGCGGAGAGCGCGATTGAAGCGCCACTTGCCGCCGAACTCGCGCGCGCGCGTCTCGGCGAGCCGCGCGTGGACGCCGGTCCATCCATGCGCGAGTGCGTCGAGCGCGGCGGCCGCGGTGAGCTCGGCGCCGCGGATCGCGAAGCGCAAGCCGTCACCGGTCATCGGGTCGATGAAGCCGGCGGCGTCGCCGGCGACGAGCAGTCCGGCGATCGCGGCGGGCACGGCGTCGACTGCGAGCGGACCGAGTACGACGGGCGCGGAGACGAGGCGGGCGCCGGCCGCGCGCGAACGGAGGACCGGATCGCGCGCGAGCTCCCGCGTCAGCAGCGCGCGGGGGTTGGCGAGGTCGCGGTCGGCAGGTCCTGATGCTTTGACGAGGCAGACGTTGGTCAGCCCGCCCGGCACGGGCGCGACGCCGATGTAGCGACCGGGTCGGACGTGCATCTCGCCGAGCGAGCCGATCGGACCCGGGGTCGGACTGGTGTCGGACTGGTGTCGGACTGGTGTCAGACACCAGTCCGACACCGGGCGCGCGAAGTTCTCGTAATACGCGCCAATGGCCCAGCGGCGGGGGCGGTTGGGGTGACGCGCGAGGCCGAGGCCGAAGGCGACAGTGGAATGTCTGCCATCCGCGGCGATGACGATGCGCGCAGAAAGTGAGAGGGCACGCGCCGCGGACCCGATGCGGACGCCGGTGACCCGTGTCCCGCCGAACACGTCGCCGACCACCGCCTCCCGGACGACAACGCCCTCCTGCACGCGACAGCCGGCCGCGGCCGCGTGCTGCAGCAGAATCCAGTCGAGATCACGACGCAGGATCGCGCAGCCCGCGATGCCGTCCGGGTAGCGTCCTTCGATCGCAACGCCGCGCTCGCCGGTCAGCAGCATGCCGTCGACCCGCAGTCCGGCCGCCGCGACCTCCGACGCCAGGCCAAGCGCGCGCAGCCGCGCCAACGCGCCCGGATTCACCGTGTCGCCGCACAGCTTGTCGCGCGGAAAGGTCGCCCGATCGAGGATCGTGACGCGCGCGCCGGCGCGCGCGAGCAGCAGGCCGGCACAGGCACCGGCGGGTCCGCCGCCGACGATCAGAACGTCAGGCTCGCCCAATGACAATCGCGCTGTTCTTGGATCCGAAACCGAGACAGTTGCAGAGCGCGGCCTCGACGTCGGCCGCACGCCCACGATTGGGAATGACGTCGAGATCGCACGCGGGATCGGGCTCGAACTGATTGATGGTCGGCGGCAGGAACCCGCGCGACAGCGCCAACGCGGTCGTCACCACTCCGGCCGCGCCCGACGCGCCCTGCGGATGGCCGATCATCGACTTCACCGACGACCCCGCGAGCCGATCGGCGTGGGCGCCGAACAGCTGCCTCACGCAGCGCGACTCGACGGCGTCGTTCAGCTGCGTCGACGTCCCGTGATAGTTGACGTAGCCGATGTCCTCGAGATGATGGCCGGATCGTTCGATCGCAAGCGTCATCGCGCGCACGATCTCCTCGCCGTTCGGCGCCATCTGCACGCGATGGTAGGCGTCGCAGGTCGAGGCGTAGCCGTCGATCGTGCCGTAGATCGTCGCGCCGCGCGCGCGCGCCCGACCCTCGCTCTCGAGCACGATCATCCACGCGCCTTCGCCGAGAACGAACCCGTCGCGCTTCCGGTCGAACGGACGTGACGCCTGCGCCGGCTGGTCGTTGTGCGCCATCGACACCGCCTTCATGCGCGAGAAGCCGAAGATCATCCCCGGCGTCACGCAGGCGTCGGTGCCGCCCGACAGGATCACCTCGGCTTCGCCGCTGCGCAGCAGCGCCGCCGCATACCCGATGGCGTCAGTCGAGCTCGTACACCCGCACGAGAGCACGTGGCTGATGCCGTGCAGGCGCAGCGAGATCGAGATCTCGCTCGACACCATGCCGACGATCGACACGGGAATCGCGTAGGGCGTGACTTTCTTCCCGCGCTCGACGAAGAAGTCGTAGTACTGCCGCTCGCCGACGTCGATGCCGCCGCCGCCGCTGCCGATCACCACTCCGGCGTTGGCTTCGCCGACCCGGAGTCCCGCGTCCGCCCACGCTTCGCGCGCGGCAATCACGCCGATCAGCGCGGCGCGCGAGTAGCGTTTGGGATCGGCGCGGTAGTCCGCGTCCCAGATGTCATCGCCGACGAGCGTCGGCACGTCGTCGATCGTGACCCCGGCGATCGGCGCGGCGACGCGGCAGCCGAAGTCCGACGTGTCGAACTCGGTGATGGCGCGGGTGCCGCTGCAGCCTCCACTCACCGCGCGCCAGAACTGCTCGCGTCCGACGCCGAACGGCGAAACGGCGCCGATGCCGGAGATGACGATGCGCGGGCCGTTCGAGTGACGCATGGCGATATAGTAGCGCCGACGTGGCGCGTGGCTTCGTGTGGATTGGTGGAGCGCTCTTCGTGATCGCGCTCGGCTGGTGCGCGTGGTGGTACCTCTTCGAAGCCGGTCGGGCGGCGCCGCAGATCGATGGCCGAGCGATCGCGCTCGATGCCGCGCTCTTCTCAGTGTTCGCGCTGCATCACAGCCTGTTCGCGCGCGACGCGGCGAAGCGCTGGCTCGATCGCGTGCCGCGAGAGCTCATCCGCTCCGTCTACGTCTACATCGCCAGCTCGTTGCTGATTCTGGTGTTCGTCGCGTGGCGACCAATCGGCGGCGAGCTCTATCGCCTGAACGGCCTGCTCGAGGCCGCGTTCGCCGCGCTGCAGCTCGGCGGAGTCGGGCTGATCGCGCGCGCGGTGGCGCGAATCGATCCGCTCGAGCTGGCCGGCATCCGCCGGACGTCGGGCTCGACCGAGCAGTTGCAGACATCCGGACCGTACCGGTGGGTGCGTCACCCGCTGTATTTCGGCTGGGTCATCGCGGTGTTCGGCACGCCGCACCTGACCGGCGATCGGCTGACGTTCGCGGCGATCTCGACGGCCTACCTGATGCTCGCGGTGCCGTGGGAAGAGCGGTCGCTGGTGCGCGCGTTCGGCGACGACTATCGACGGTACCAGCGCGACGTGCGCTGGCGCATGATTCCGTTCATCTATTGAAGCGCGAATCGTCGTCGAGGCCGGGCGGCAGCGTCGTCGCGGCCGGCGCGCCCTTCTCGATGAACACCATCGAATGCTGCGACGGGATGTCGAATTTCTTGCCGCAGGTCTTGCATGTCACCGAGTCGTCGACGCGGATCATGTAATCGCGGAGCTTACCGTAGAGCGCACGGTCGCGCTCGTCGGCGCCGTGCGGCAGGCGATCTTTCTTGGTGCGCACGACCCAGCGCATCTGGTACTCGTTCGTGCGCTTGCAGCGCGGACAGGTCAGCTTGTCGTTGCGCGTCTCGTTCCGGTTGTTGAAGAAGTCCCGTTCGTCCAGCGCCATCCGCTGATCATACCGCCGGTCCTCACCGAACGAACCACACGAAGCCGACGCTACAATTGGCTCATGGCGAACGAAGGCGCTCGCGCGTACCCCAGCGAACTCCCGGTGCTCGCGCTCCGGCAGACGGTCGTCTTTCCGCAGACGCTGCAGCCGCTCGCAATCAACCGGGCGATGTCGATCGAGTCGGTGAACCGCGCGCTGGCCGGCGATCGGCTGCTGTTCATGACGCTGCAGCACAACGACAAGGACGAGCCCGAGGGCTCGGATCTCCGCACTATCGGGACGGTCGCCGCGATTCGCCAGATGGCGAAAGTCCCCAACGGCATCCACGCGATCGTCGAAGGGGTGATGCGCGCGCGAAGCGAACTGGTCACGCGCAGCGGGCTGACGCTCCGCGCGACGGTGGCGGAGGCGGCCGACGTCGTCGAGCGCACGATTGAAGTGGATGCCTACGTGCGGCGACTGCACGAGTTGATCGACCGCGCGCTGTCGCTCGCATCCGGGCTGTCGCAGGAGCTCAGAGGCCTCGTCGCCGGCATCGACGATCCGCTGCGGCTCGCCTACCTGCTGGCCAGCCTGCTCGACATGAAGGCCGAGGAGAAGCAGCAGATCCTCGAGGCGACTGAGCTCACCACCAAACTGCAGGCGGTGTCAGCGGCGCTCGGCCGCGAGATCCAGCTGCTCGAGATGAAGAACAAGATCGAGTCCGCGGCGCAGCAGGAGATGACCGACGCGCAGCGGCAGTATTACCTCCGCCAGCAGCTGAAAGCGATCCAGGACGAGCTCGGCGAAGGCGAGAAGACCGAGGTCCAGGAACTGCGCGCGCGCATGGCCGCGGCGCGGCTGCCCGAGAGCGTCGCCACCGTGGCCGAACGCGAGCTCGATCGCCTGGCGCGGATGACGCCGGTGTCGCCCGAGTACCAGATGATTCGGACCTACTTCGACTGGGTGCTCGACGTGCCGTGGGCGACGACCACCGACGATCGCCTCGATCCGGTCGCGGCCCGCCAGGCGCTCGACGAAGACCACTACGATCTCGACAAGGTCAAGGATCGCATCGTCGAGTACCTGGCGGTCCAGAAGCTGAAGTCGCAGCGCAGCGGCAGCACGCAGATTAAAGGCCCCATCCTCTGCTTCGTCGGCCCACCGGGCGTCGGCAAGACGTCGCTCGGCCAGTCGATCGCGCGGGCGATGAACCGCAAGTTCATCCGCATCTCGCTCGGCGGCGTGCGCGACGAAGCCGAGATCCGCGGGCATCGACGCACCTATATCGGCTCCATCCCCGGCCGCATCGTCCAGGCGCTGAAGCAGGCGGGGGCGATGAACCCGGTCTTCATGCTCGACGAGATCGACAAGGTTACCGCCGGCGGCTTTCAGGGCGACCCGGCCGCCGCGCTGCTCGAGGTGCTCGACCCGGCGCAGAATCACTCGTTCCGCGATCACTACCTCGAGATCAACATCGATCTGTCGCGGGTGCTGTTCATCGCGACGGCCAACCAGCTCGGCACCATTCATCCGGCGCTGCTCGACCGCATGGAGATCATCTCGCTTGCCGGCTACACTGAGGACGAGAAGCTGCACATCGCGCGGCGCTATCTGATTCCGCGCCAGCTCGAAGAGAACGGCCTCGCCGCGGACATGGTCACGATCGACGATGCGGCCATCCGCCGGATGATCGCGCAGTACACGCGCGAAGCCGGCGTCCGCAATCTCGAGCGGCAGATCGGCGCCGTCGCGCGCAAAGTGGCGGCGCGCGTGGCCGGCGCGATTCCGGTGACGGCGGCTGCCGGCGGCGACGGCTCCCGGCCCGCGGTGGTCGAGGCCGCCACGCTGCCCGAGTACCTCGGTCCGCCGCGCATTCACGACGAAGTGAGCTTCCGCGTCTCGCGCCCGGGTGTTGCGACCGGCGTCGCGTGGACCGAAGCCGGCGGCGACGTGCTGTTCATCGAAGCGAGCCTGCTGCCAGGGGGACACGGCAACATCATCCTGACCGGCCAGCTCGGGAACGTGATGCAGGAGTCGGCGCGCGCGGCGCTCAGTCACATTCGGTCGACGACGACGTCGCTCGGTGTGTCGGCCGATTTCCTCAACTCGCACGATCTGCACATCCACGTGCCGGCGGGTGCGATCCCGAAAGACGGTCCGTCGGCCGGCGTGACCATGGCAACGGCGATCGTCTCGGCGCTGAAGAACCGTACGGTGCGCGAGGACGTGGCGATGACCGGCGAGATCACGCTGAGCGGCCTCGTGCTGCCGGTCGGCGGCATCCGCGAGAAGGCGCTGGCCGCGCGGCGCCAGGGCATCAAGACGTTCGTGCTGCCGGCGCGCAACGAACCGGATCTGGCGGAACTCGCGCCGGACGTCAAGGACGCCATGCGCTTCGTGCCGGTCGAGACCCTCGAGCAGGTGCTGGCGACGGCACTGCCGGAGGCGTGACGAGATTGATGATTGACGATGCACGCAGCTGTCTACGTCTCCGGCCACGGCTACGGGCACGCGGCGCGCGACGTCGAGCTGATTCGCGCCCTGCTCGTGGAGCGATCGGATCTCCGCGTGGTCGTGCGGACGCTGGTGAAGCCCGCCCTGTTCGCGCCGGTTACGTGCGATCGCGTCTCGCTCCAGCCGGTCGAGGTCGATACCGGCCTCACGCAACACGACAGCGTGAGCATCGACGAGGAAGATTCCGCCCGGCAGGCGGCGCGCTTTTATGCGTCGTTCGACGAGCGCGTCGCACGCGAGGCGGCGCTGCTCGCCGCGTCGGACACCAACGTCGTCGTCGGCGATATCCCGCCGCTGGCCTTTGCCGCGGCCGCGCGTGCCGGCATCCCGTCGATCGCGATCGCGAACTTCACCTGGGATTGGATCTACAGCATCTACCCGGCATTCGATCGGCTCGCACCGGACGTGTCGGCGATCATCCGCGGGGCGTACGCGCAGGCCACCCGCGCGCTGCGCCTGCCGCTGCATGGCGGCTTCGACGCGATGGCGGCCGTTACGATCGACATTCCGTTCATCGCCCGCCGATCGACGCGCGACCGCGCCGAGACGCGGCGGGCGGTTGGCGTCGACGACCATCGTCCGGTCGTTCTGCCGTCGTTCGGCGCCTACGGGGTGCCGCTGCCGTTCGACGTCGTCCGCCGTGAGGCGCGGCTGACCGTGCTCGACCCGTCGCGAGTGCCCGACGGGTTCCGGTATCAGGATCTCGTCGCCGCCGCGGACGTCGTGGTCAGCAAACCGGGATACGGCATCGTGTCGGAGTGCGTGGCCAACGACACGGCGCTGCTCTACACCTCGCGCGGACGATTCATCGAATACGACGTTTTCGTTGCGGGAATGCCCCGGATCTTGCGGTGCAGGTACATTTCGCAGGAAGATTTGCTGGCCGGACGCTGGGCAGGCGCGGTCGAGGCGTTGCTCGCGCAGCCCCCTCCCCCCGAGCGTGCGCCGATCGACGGCGCGCCGGTCGCCGCCACTCACGTCGCGAGGCTGGCGGGACGACCGGACGGACACTGACTACGGACTGTCACTGGACTGGTTCGAGAACGAGGAGGGAGTGTGTCCGACAAGCTGCAGTCATTCTGCTGGCTCGCGCTGGCGGTCACGATGGCGGTGATGCCGGCGGCGGCGTCCGCCCAGGGCCGGCCGACCGCACTCGCGGCCACGCGCGCCGACGCGGATACGTTGCGCGCCACCGACGCGCTCATCGACGACCTGGTGCGCAGCCGCGCGTTGCGGGTGCGCTCGACCGACACCGATCCGTTGGTCGCCGACCGGCGTCACGAACGGTTCGATCAGTTTCATCGCGGCGTGCGCATCGTCGGCGGCGACGTGACGCGCCAGACCACAAGCAGCGGCACCGTGTCGGTGTTCGGGATGATGCATACCGGCATCGACGTCGGCGTCGATCCGGCCCTGTCAGCCGAGCGCGCGCGTGACGCGATCGCGGCGGCGGTCAACGGCCGCTGGTTCGGCGAACGCGACCCGGAACTGGTCGTGCTGCCGCTCTCCGACGGCTACCATCTCGCCTACGCGGGGCAGGCGGCGACCTCGCTCGACATTCGAACCGTGTACGTCGACGCCAACAGCGGCGCGCTGCTCGAGGAGTACAGCGACTTCATCAGCGACATCGGCAGCGGCAAGGGCGCCTACGGCGACGACAAGAAGGTGAGCGCCCGATCGGCGTCCGGAACGTTTCTCTCGGACGATCCGCTGCGGCCGGCAGCGATCACCACCTACGACATGAAAGGCAACCTGGCGCGGACGATGGCGATTCTGAACCGCCAGGTCAACGTGACGACGAGCGACGTCGGCGCCGACAGTGACAACGTCTGGACCGATCCGACGCTGGTCGACGCCCATGTCTACACCGGTTGGTACTACGACTACCTGTTCAAGCGGTTTGGCCGCCGCGGCCTCGACGGTAACAACCTGCGAATGGCGGTGTTCACGCATCCGGTGCGGCAGCAGGACATCGCCTCGGCGTCGAATGACGTGATCGGGCTTTATTACATCAACGCGTTCTCGTGCGGCACGTGTGGTCCCGACGGCCGGGGCGCGATCACGCTCGGCGAGGGCGCGCCGCGAAACTTCTTCGCCGGCATCGAGGTGAAACCGTTTTCCGCCGCATTCGACGTCGTCGCGCACGAGCTCACCCACGGCGTCACCGCGAATTCGTCGCGGCTGAACGGGTTTCCGTTCAGCGAAGCGGGCGCCTTGAACGAGGCGTTCTCGGACATCTTCGGCGTGTCGGCAGCCTTCTTCCAGCTCCCGGCCGGAACCGCGCCGGTGACGGCGAGCTACGTGCAGGGGCGCGATCTCACCGTGCCGGCTGGGCTCCTGAGCCGCTCGATGGCCAACCCGGCGTCGACCCGCGATCCGGACTTCTACGGACAGCGGAACATCGGCGGCGATCCGCATTTCAACGGGACGATCATCACGCACGCGTTCTACCTGGCGATCGAGGGCGGCACCAACCGGACGTCGGGCCTTCCGGTCACCGGCGTCGGCGCCGCCAATCGTGAGCAGGTCGAGAAATCGTTCTTCCGTGCGCTGACTGCACTGATGCCGTCGAGCTCGACGTTCGCGCTGACGCGGCTGGCGACAATTCAGTCGGCGCGCGATCTCTACGGCGCGGGCAGCGCGCCTGAGCGCGCAATTACCCAAGCCTGGGACGCGGTCGGTGTGCTGGAGCGGACCGTGCCGACCGCCGCGCTGCTTCCGAATCCCGCGTCGCCCTCGACGTCATCGTGCGGCGCGGGGGTCCCGGATCCGCACTGGATCCTCGGCGTCACCGTCTCGTCCGGAACCAGCTCGCTGCAGATAACTCAGTGGACGTTCGACCTGTTCGACGCGCGAGGCGCGTCGTTCGATCACGAGGTGCTGTCAGGCGCCCAGTTCGCGCAGTTCTTCAACTCGTGCGGCCCGGGGAGTCCGCGGGTGCTGGCACAAAACGACGCGTGCAGCGCGATCTGCGTCAATCTCAATGGCCAGTCGAGCGGGTCGGCGCAAATCGGCCTAGTCGCGATCGACGAATCCGGCCGGACGATCACCTTCAGCACGCCGAGAACGGCAATGGTGGCGCGATGAGCCCCACCGCATCGCTCCGACTCGTCGCCGCGGTCGCGTGCACGGTCGCCGTTCTGGCGCCGGTGTCTGCCCGGGCGCAGCCGACGTCGTGGACCGATCGCGGGTACGCCGCGGTCAACGGGTTCTACCAGCCGACCGTTGGCTTTTCGGATCTCGTGCGTCCGATTCAGAGCGCCGAGGCGGCACAGATCGATACCAGTTACGGCGTCAACCGCCTGCCCGGCTTCGACGCGGGCGCCGGCGTCCGCCTCTGGCGCAACCTCGCGTTCGGCGTCGACATCGGCCGATCGTCGAAGTCGAGCAGCGCGTCGATCAACGCACAGGTGCCGCATCCGTTCTACTTCAACCGGCCGCGGCCGGTATCGGGCGACGCGACCGGCCTCACCCGATCGGAAACCGCGATCAACGTCGAAGCGCTGGTGATGCTGCCGATTCGGCCGCGGTGGCAGGCAGCGCTGTTCGGCGGGCCGACATGGTTCATGGTCGACCAGGATCTCGTGACGGCCGTGACGGTGTCTGACACCTACCCGTTCGACACGGCGACGTTCGCCAGCGCCGCCGCGGTCCGGCAGTCGCATTCCGCGGCGGGCTTCAACCTCGGCGGCGATCTGTCGTTCCTGCTGCGCCCGCACGTCGGCCTCGGCTTCGACGTCCGGTATTCGCGGGCGACGGTCAAACTGACGGATACTGCAACCCTGGTCGCCGGCGGTCCGCACATCGGCGGCGGCATTCGTTTTCGATTCTGAGGAGAGCCAATGCTTTCGCGACGTTCGTTCCTGTGGTCGACCGCCGCGGCAGCCAGCCTGCCGACGATGCGCCTTTCTGCCCAGCGCGCGCGCGGCGACGGCGAGCCGCCGGCCGGCCCGCCGCCGGCGAGCATTGCGTCGCTGACGTCGATGCGTGGAGGCGCGAAGCCGATCACCGCCGACGAGCGGCGGGCACGCATCGAGCGTGCGAAGAAGATCATGGGTGATCAGAAGATCGACGCGATCATCCTCGCCGGCGGCACGTCATTGAATTATTTCACCGGCATCCGCTGGGGGAACAGTGAGCGGCTCACCGCCGTGATCATCCCCAGAGTCGGCAATCCATACATCGTCACGCCGGGGTTCGAGGAAGACCGCACGCGCGAGCAGCTGGCCGGCGGACCGATGGAGCACACCGACGTCGCCATCTGGCAGGAAGACGAGAGCCCATTCGACCGCGTCGCGCAAGGTCTGAAGGATCGCGGCATCGCGACCGGACGGCTCGGCGTCGAGGAGACGGCGAAGTTCGTGTTCGCCGACAGCGTCGCGAGTGCGGCGCCGGGTCTCCACATCACGAGCGCGACGCCGGTCACCGCCGGCTGCCGCATGATCAAGGATCAGCATGAGCTCGATCTGATGCGGCTCGCCTGTGACGTCACGCTCAAGTGCTATGAGGCCGTGTTCCGGGCACTGAAGCCGGGCATGACCCAGAACGACTGCAGCCGCCTGATCGGCGCGGCGTACGGACGCCTCGGGTTCCCCGGCTTTGCCAGCGTGCAGGTCGGCGAATACACCGCGTTGCCGCACGGGTCAATCACGCCGCAGACGATCCGCGAAGGCACGATCATCATGATCGACGACGGCTGCACCGTCGAGGGCTATCAGTCGGACATCACGCGAACCTTCGTGCTCGGCAAGGCGACCGACAAGATGAAGAAGGTGTTCGACATCGTGCACCAGGCGCAGAGCGCCGCGCTGAAGGCGGCGCGTCCGGGGGTCGCGCTCGAATCGATCGACGCCGCGGCGCGGACGGTGATCGTCGACGCCGGCTACGGGCCCGGGTTCAAGTACTTCTCGCACCGGGTCGGCCACGGCATGGGCATGGACGGACACGAGTGGCCGTACCTGGTGAAGAACAACATGTTCGGATGGGAGAAGGCACTGACCATGCAGCCGGGCATGGTGTTCAGCGACGAGCCGGGCGTCTACATCAAGGGTGAATTCGGCGTGCGGCTCGAGGACGACATGCACGTCACCGCGACCGGCGCCGAGCTGTTCACGCCGCAGAGCCCCTCGATCGAGGAGCCCTTCGGCGCGGGGTAGCTACTCCTTCGCGCAGATGACCAGCGACCAGATCCGCGGGACGTTCACCTTTTGAATCGACTGCGGCTTCAGTTCGGCCTGGGCGAGGAACGCGGGCAGGTCGAGGTCGGATTTGAAACCGATGTGCACGGTCAGCGGCGAAATCATCCGCTCGAGCCACGCCATCACCGGGTTGCTGCTGCGGAAGTGATTGAGGATCACGATGCGGCCGCCCGGCCGGCAGACCCGACGCATTTCGCGCGTCACCGCCACCGGATCGGGGACCACGCTGATCACGTACGGCGCATAGACGATGTCGAAGGAGTCGTCGGCGAACTTGAGATTCGCGGCATCCATCTGCAGGAGGCGCACGTTGCGGACGCCTTTGCGCGCGACGCGCTCACGGGCCTTCTCGAGCATCGGGCTCGACAGGTCGATGCCGGTGACGGCGCAGTCCGGCGGATAGAGATCGGCGTTGATGCCGGTGCCGACGCCGACCTCGAGCACACGATCGCCCGGCTTGATCGCCATCCGCCTGATCGCATCGACGCGCCCCGGATGCAGAGTCGGGCCGAAGACCAGGTCGTAGCCCCACGCGATGTTCTCGTAGACGCGCGCAACGAAATCGTTCTCGACCACGGTGACCGACAGCGCCCGTGTCGCGGCGTCGGACCCGCCAATCTCCTCGGTCTCGCTCGAACGCGGCGGCTCAAATAAGGCCATCAGTTTGCCTCAACAGCGACGCACATTCCGTGCAACCTCTTGAAAACGTTCAATCTGTATGCCCGGAAATGCCAGCTCGCAGCCCGAGCGACTATACATCTGGTGTGTTAGCGAAGTCCATCGAGGACCGCCAGTGCGGCGTCGATATCGCCTGATTGTGTCGAGACCTGCACGCCCTGTACGACCCCCCGGAGCTGAGCCACGATCTCGCGGGCGATCGCGATCCCTTCCTGGGCCGCGCCGTCGCGCCCCTCGGCCGCGCGCATCCGATCGAGCAGTGCGTCGGCGACGCGCACGCCGGGGACTTCGTTGGCGAGGAATTCGGCATTGCGCGCGCTCTCGAAGGGAAAGACGCCGGCGATGAGCGGCACCTGCGCGCGTTCGATGCGCCGCATGAACGGCTCGAGGCCGCGAAGATCGAAGATCGGACGGGTGACGACGAACTCCGCGCCGGCTTCGACCTTGTAGTCGAAGCGCCGCAACTCCTGTTCGAGGTTCGACGCCGCGGGATTGACCGAGACTCCGACGTGAAACGCGGTTGGCGCGCCGATCGACTGCCCGCCGATATCGCAGCCGCGGTTGAGCCGCGACACGACGTTGGTCAGGCCGATCGAATCGACGTCGAACACGGCCGTCGCATCGGGATAGTCGCCCACGCGCCCAGGATCGCCGGTGATCAGCATCAGGTTGCGGACACCCATCGCATGCGCGCCGAGCAGATCGGACTGAATGCCGAGCAGGTTGCGATCGCGGCAGGAGTAGTGAAGTACCGTTTCGATGCCGGCCTGCTGCTCAATCAGGACTGCCAGCGACAGCGCGCTGATGCGTGCGCCGGCCCGCTGACCGTCGGGGACATTGACGACGTCGACGCCGCGAATCTTGAGCCGGCGGGCGCGCTCGATCACCTGGTCGGTCTGGTAGCCGCGCGGCGGCAGCAGCTCGACCGCGACGACGAAGTTGCCGCGTGACAGCGCGTTTGCCAGGCGCGACTTCTTGTCGCGCGCGACCGGCGGCGATGAAATCTCCGAACGCTCGGCTGAACCTGGTCCGCCGCCGCGCACGGAGCGCGCCACAGCGGACCCGCCGACATCGCCGTTGGCCTTCAACACCGCCGGCGCCATCGTGCGGACCGCCGTCTTGATCTGCCTGATATGCTCGGGCGTCGTCCCGCAGCAGCCGCCGACCACGCGGACGTTGTGCATGATGAACCGGCGCGCGTAGGACGCCATGTAGTCGGGCGAACACAAATAGATGTTCCGCCCCTCGACGTCGCGCGGCTGGCCGGCGTTCGGCTGCGCCGACAGCCTGCGCCGGGTCACCGCGGCCATCCGCTCGATCGTGTCGAGCATCGGCGCCGGACCGACCGCACAGTTGACCCCGATGATCGTCGCGCCGCGCTGCTCGAGCGCCGGGGCGAACTTCTCCGGCGGGGTGCCGTCGAGCGTATTGCCGTCCTCTTCGGTGGTCATCTGCGCGATGATCGGCAGATCCGAGACGCTGCGCACGGCGTCGATCGCCGCGCCGATCTCGTTGAGGTCGCGGAACGTCTCGAGGATGAACAGATCGACGCCGCCGGCGGCGAGCGCCCGGGCCTGCTCCGTGAAGTACTCCCGCGCCTCGTCGACGCCGGTCTTGCCCCAGGGCTCGATGCGAATTCCGAGCGGACCGATCGATCCGGCGACGTACGCCCGATCGTCGGCGGCGTGTCGCGCGATCCTCGCGCCCTGCTCGTTGATCGCGTGCAGCTTGTCGGCGAGGCCGAACGATCCGAGCTTGATCCGGTTCGCGCCAAAGGTATTCGTTTCGACGATGTCGGCGCCCGCCCGCACGTACTCCTGGTGCACCTCGGCAACCAGATCCGGCTGGGTCACGTTCAGCGCGTCGAAGCTCTTGTTGATGAAGACGCCTTTGGCGTACAGCATCGTGCCCATCGCGCCGTCACAGACGAGCACGCGCTCCTCGAGCGCGTCCAGAAACGGTTTCATGTGTCGAGCCGCTCAGTCTTGAACGTTTCGGCGTCCACGAGCAAGTACGACTTGGTCACGATGTCGAGGCCAATCGATCGCACGCCCTGGCGCACCGAATCGGTGAATTCGTGATGATGACCGAACAGGTGCAGGCGTGGCTTCATCGCCGCCAGCACGTCGTTGAGCACGGTCTTGCCCGCATCGATGCGCCGCCCCGCCGGGTAGAACGGACGCGGCGCCTCGTGCGTGAGAAACAGATCGATCGCGGCGAGCGACTTGCATTGGATGACTTCGTCGCGGACGAAATGCCGCCGTTTGTCGTCGCGGCTCTTGCCGAGCTTCAACGAGGCGGCGGACACCTTGCGGCCTTTCGACGGCGGGAGCGACGCCGCCGGCGTGTTGTACCAGCTCGGCGCAAACGTGCCGCCGAGCGCGCCGACCCGCCACGGGCCGACGGTGTGCGGACCACCGTTGGGCAGATAGTGCAGCGTCGGCGCCGGCGACTCGCCTTTGACCGCTGCCGCGATGACGTCGAAGTCCTCGTTGTTGCCCTTGATGAAATACAGCGGCCTATCGGGCGTGAAATACTCGCCGTCGTTGCTCGCCACATCGCCGACACAGACCCACAGCGGAACCTCGCCGTGGCGCTGCATGATTACGTGAACCGTGTCGAATTCGCCGTGGATGTCGCCGAGCGCGCCGATCTGCATCTCAGTCGGTCGGGTGGGTCGGATCCGGCGGGTGGATATGGCGGGTCGAATCGCCCTGGCCCACCTCGCCTACCTGCCCTGCGCCGGGAGCGCCGGAGTGGGCGATGTCGTCGCCGGCACGAGCAAGTCTGCTTTGTCCCAGACGAAGTCGTCCTTGCTGTAGACGGCGAGCTCGTAATCCTTGCCCATGAAGATCGCGCCGACCGGACAGGCTTCCTCGCAGTAGCCGCAGAAGATGCAGCGGGTCTTGTGAATCTGATAGATCGAGGCATACCGCGGGCCGGCCTGCACCGACCCGTCGTTCTCCGCCGCCTCGAGATAGATCGCGTCGGCCGGACAGGCAACGGAGCAGAGGCCGCACGCCACGCATTTCTCGAGGCCGTTCTCGTCGCGCATCAGCACCTGCTTGCCGCGCCACCTCGGAAACATCGGAAACTTCTGTTCCGGGTAACTCACCGTGATCGGCTTCTTGAAGAGGTGCTTGAAGGTCGTCGCGAACCCGACGAGCAGCGGTCGAATCACAGCCATTGCTCTCAGTTTACCCGGCCGATAAGATCAATGTAAATCATGTCAGGCTCGCAGTTGCCGGTCGATCCGGGCCTCCTGACGACGCTGGTCTTCAAGCTCGCGGTGATGGCGTCGCTGGCGACGATGCTGGTGCGCTACCGGCGATTCCGGCACATCCTGATCTTCGAGCGCCGCGCGCTGCCCGATCGCATGACCTTCGCGCTCGCGCTCGGCATTCCCCTCGCCGCCGGCGTCATCGCCCGGCTCCTGCTCAACTACAACGCCGCCGACCTCACGCTCGAAGGCTCGTTTCTCGCCGGGTTGATCGCCGGCCCGTACGCCGGCGCCACCGTCGGCGTCATGGTCGGCGTTCCGCCGCTCGGCATCGGCGAGTGGGGCGCGCTGCCCTTCGCGGTCGGCTGCGGATTCGCCGGCGGCGGCCTTCGCGAGCTCTGTCCGAAGGAATCGATCTGGCATTTCTCACCGTTCGTGTTCACCAGCCTGCCGCGGCGGGTCTGGTCGATGATCCGCACGTTCGACGTCGACTGGCAGCTCGTCCTGCTGCTCGCGCCGGTCGCGCTCGAGATGCTGCGCCAGATCGTCGGGTTGCGCTGGAGCGAGCACAATCGGCTGTTCTTCCTCCACGCCACGCCGGCCACGCCGCGCATGGTCTTCTTCGTTCTGCTCGCCACCGTGCTTGGCGTGGCGACGCCGATCAAGATCTGGAACAACGCGCGGATCGAGCATCGGCTGCAGGAGCAGGAAAAGCTGCTGCTCGCCGCGAAGATCGAAGCGCTCGCCAGCCAGATCAACCCGCACTTCCTGTTCAACACGCTGACCTCGATCTCGTCGCTGATTCGCACCCAGCCGGAGACGGCGCGGATGCTGATTGCGAAGCTGTCGGGGCTGCTGCGCCGGCTGATGCGCAGCACCGATCATTTCGTCACCCTGCGCGAGGAGCTGGAGTCGATCGACGAGTACCTGGCGATCGAAGTCGTTCGCTTTGGTCCACAGCTGAAGGTCGACAAGCAGATCGCGCCGCAGACGCTCGACGTGATCGTGCCGAGCATGATTCTGCAGCCCCTGGTCGAGAACTCGATCAAGCACGGCCTCTCACGCAAGGTCGGCGGCGGCCGCATCACGATCAAGACGATGGTCCGCGACGGACACACGCTCATCGAAGTCCACGACGACGGGCTCGGCATGTCGGAAGAGCGGCTGGTGCAGGCGCTCGGCGGCGGCATCGGCCTCAGCAACGTGGACGAGCGACTGCGTGTCATCTACGGGGCGAACTACCACCTGAAGCTGACGAGCGTCCCGGGACAAGGCACCTGCGCCAGCCTCGCCATCCCCGAGCTG
>Ga0066388_100000286_pt1 | contig 22264 bp, 19 predicted proteins | sample PanSoiMetaGPlot6_FD_64539 | JGI IMG/M metagenome (GOLD analysis project Ga0066388, IMG submission 64539) | Tropical forest soil microbial communities from Panama analyzed to predict greenhouse gas emissions - Panama Soil - Plot 6 (Hybrid Assembly) | ecosystem: Environmental > Terrestrial >...
AAATCGCTCGAGGAGCGCGGCCGCCTGCGCGCCAAAGCAATCGCAGACGGGGTGTGGCCGCCACCGGGAGGACCAGATCAACTGGCCACTCAGCAGGCGGACATTTTCTTCCCCGCATCATTCTCGCCGATCCATTGATTTGGCGGCGCAGCGAAGCGTTCTCGCGGTTCAGCTTGATCGCATCCGCGCCGTCTCGACCGAATCAAGACATCCCTGCGCGTCGATCGCTACGGCATAGTCGCGCCGTGCCTCGTCTATCGTGATCAAGCCGTCGAGAACGTCCTCGAGGACGCGTTGGGGATCGCGAGTGCGCGGATCACCAAAGCCGCCGCCCCCGGGCAACGCCAGACAAATCGCGTCGCGCGCTGGCACGGTCTGGCGTCCCTTTGGGCGTATTGGCCGGCCTGAACGAAGCGTGACATTGCCGGTAGCGCCCGGCCTCCCTCGTTCCCGCCCCCGTGCTGCATTGTGTACCCGCTCGAAATTGCAAAGAAGCGCGATTGGAGCTGCGTCAGCTCCGCCAAGCTCAATGATCTGGCCGAGGCCACCACGGAACTTGCCTGCCCCGCCCGAGCTTTCGCGGAATTCGCGGCGATAAAACACAACTGGAGCGACGCTTTCGGTAGCCTCGACAGGTATCGTCCGCACGCCTGAGGGAAACGCGGTTGCGCTGAGCCCGTCCTTACCTGGCCGCGCTCCGGAACCACCGCAGTGAAAGATCACGGTGCTGAATGTGTGCAGTGCGTTCGCATCGACACCCGCTTCAATGCCGTCAACCAACGAGCCGCCTCCGAAAATCTGCGGATTCCACAGCGAGGACGCACCCTCGGCCGGAACGCCGCCAGCCATGACCTGGTGAAGACAGCCGAACACCACGTCGGGCAACATATGGCCGACTGTATGTCGGGCCGCTACTGGCCAAGGCCGATTCACGTTGAGGACGCAGCCCTCCGGTGCGCTTACCGTGATCGGAGCAAGCGAGCCTGCGTTGTTCGGTACATCGGGCGCCACAAGGCATTTGACGCCAAATGCCGTATAGGCGAGGCAATAATTGTAGACGACATTTATGCCATGGCTCGACGCCGGCGACGTTCCCGCAAAATCGACGTGCAGGCCATCGTCGGAAATTGTCAGAGCGGCGTTCAGCACGAGTGGTTTTTCATAACCGTCCATCGTCAATTGATTGCGATAGGTGCCCTTTGGCAAAGCTCGAATGCGAGCAAGCGTTGCTTCTTGTGAGGCTTCAACAATTGTCTCGCCCAGCCTATCGAGATTGGTAATTTCAAACTCATCCATCATTTGGGTCAGTCGACGGACGCCTTCATCATTGGACGCCGCACACGCATAGATGTCGCCCTCGACTTGCAGGGGCTCGCGCACGTTGGCGCGGACCATACGCAGGAGGTCCTCATTCATTCGGCCTTCCCGCGCGAGCGGCATAATTGGAATGGATAAACCCTCTTCGTAAACCTGTCGTCCGTCGGGCCCCATGCCGAGACCGCCGATATCTACGACGTGGATCGTATTGGCAAACATCCCAACCGCTTCGCCCTGGTAAAAGCTCGGCGTCACCACCGTGATGTCGTGAAGATGGCCTGACGTGAGCCACGGATCGTTAGTGATGAAGTGATCGCCCGGCTTCATGGTCGCGAGCGGATAGACATCGAGAAAATGCCTTACCGCATTGGCCATCGAGTTTACGTGCCCTGGAGTTCCAGTCACGGCCTGCGCCAGCATGCGGCCATGACGGTCGAATACACCTGCCGAAAGGTCTCCGGCCTCGCGGACGGACGTGCTGAATGCAGTACGAAGCATGGTCTGCGCTTGCTCTTCGACGACGGCAATAAGCCGGTTCCACATGATCTGCGTCTGAATCTGGGCGAGCGCGGCGTTTGGACGTGCGACCATGGTTCACACTTCGCGACGGATGAGTTCAATATAGCCGAACCGATCTATGCGAGCATCGAAAAGTGAACTGATGACTGTGGATGTTTCGTCTTCCGCAATCACAGCGGGCCCCTTCAGCTCCGCACCGGGCTTAAGATCGGGTCTCCAGAAGATCGCAACATCTTGAAATTCGCCCGAGCCCGGATCGAAGACAGCACGTCGCCCGCACGGATTTGGCTTGCTTGGTTCGATATGGGCTGGCTTGGCAAGCTCGCCTTCCGACGGGGCGCTCAACGTCAGTACCCAACTCAAAATTTCAATTTCCACCCCCGGAATCGGGCGGCTGTAGAGTTGACGATAGGCGGCCTCGAAAAGCTCGATCATGGTGGATTGGTCGGTGCTCGTGAATTCGCGTGCCGGCAGCTGCACGCCGATCTCGTGGCCCTGTCCGCGATAGCGCATGAACGCCGAACGTTGCTCGGCAAGATCGGCATTCGGCGCTCCCTGCCGGACGATAGCTTCTGCCTCGACGCGCATCTCGCTAAAGAGTCTATTCGCTGCAGCGGCATCGAAATCTCCGAGACGCATCAGCCGGCCACGCACGACTTCATAGGCTACCGGGGCCCGCAAAAGACCAACCGCCGAACCTACCCCTGCATCGGCCGGAACGAGCACGCGGTTGATGCCAAGTTTCTCTGCGACGCGAGCAGCGTGCAGCGGCGCGGCCCCGCCGAAAGCGACGAGCGTACGCGAGCGGAGATCCTTACCGCTTTCGATTGCGTGCACGCGTGCTGCATTTGCCATGTTCTCGTCCACGATCTCACTGATGCCAAGCGCCGCGTGCTCAGTTGCAAGCCCCAGTGGCGATCCGATTTTCTCGGCTGCCACCTGTCTAGCGCCGGAAACGTCCAGGCCCATTTTTCCGCCTGAAAAAGTCGCGGGATCGATGCGGCCGAGCAAGAGATCCGCATCGGTCACCGTCGGGTCCGCGCCGCCGTGTCGATAGCATACCGGCCCAGGATCGGACCCTGCGCTGTCCGGTCCGACCACGATTCGTTTAAGTGCGTCGACGCGGGCGATCGAACCACCGCCGGCACCGATTTCAACCATCTCGATCACCGGAATGCGCAACGGCAGCCCGCTGCCTTTGAGGAACCGATAGATGCGCGCCACTTCAAAGGCACGCGCGGTCTGCGGTTGCGCCCTGTCGATGAGACAGATTTTCGCGGTTGTGCCGCCCATATCGAAGGAAACAACCTCAGCGAGGCCGTTTTGTCGAGCAATGCAAGCGGCGAAGATTGCCCCGCCAGCCGGCCCGGATTCGACGAGACGAACCGGAAACCGAATGGCCGTTTCAGTACTGGTGATCCCTCCACCAGAGGTCATCAGCAGCATAGGGCAACGAAACCCAGTTCGCTCCAATTCGCGCTCGAGGTTGACAAGATAACGACCAATCAGAGGTTGTAGATATGCGTTGGCGCAGGCGGTGGAGAAACGCTCGTATTCCCGCATTTCGGGGGAGACACTGGAAGACAACGTGACCGCAACGTTAGGCAATGCGCGGACGATCGCAGCCCCGACCCGATGCTCGTGATCAGGATTGGTGAAGCTGTGAAGAAATCCGACCGCTACGGCTTCGACTTCTTCCGCGGCAAGCATCTTGATCGCACAATTGACGCTGTTTTCGTCTAACTCCTGAAGGACATCACCTCGCGCATTGATACGCTCTCGGATCGGCAGGCGCAGTCGCCGCGGAACGAGCGGCAGCGGCAGATCAATGTTGACGTCATATTGCTCGAACCGGTTTTCGTGGCGGATTTCGACAACGTCACGAAAGCCTTCCGTGGTGAGAAGGGCGGTCCTCGCACCCTTACGTTCGATCAACGCATTCGTCGCAAGGGTTGTCCCGTGGATGACGACGGATACTTGTTCGGGGTTAATGCCCGCTTCGGTGATGACCGCGCGCAACGCCGACATCACACCCTCTTCCGGAGCTCGTTGCGTCGTCAGGGTCTTAGCCGTAAGTCGCCGATGATCGATCTCCAGCGCTACGTCGGTAAACGTGCCGCCGATGTCGACCCCAACTCGGGCTTTACTGGGAGGTGTCACGCGCGCACTCGAGCCATTCCTGTTGAAAATGACGATAACGTGACGCTGTTGCCGGGCAAAGCCTATGGTGCTGCTGCAAGACGTCACCAAATGCCGCTAGTGATCGAGAAGATAGGCCTCAAATAAGGCTTCATCCGCCTATTTGACGGCATCACGACGGCGGTGGACGGCGACAATCTCCGCAAGGATCGATACCGCAATTTCCTCAGGCGTGATCGCACCAATATCAAGACCGGCAGGCACTTTGAGCTTGGCGAGACGCTCCGGGGATACGCCGCGCTTGGCGAGCGAGGATTTCAGGACTTCGGCTTTCTTGCGGCTGCCAACGAACGCGACATAGTCAGCATCGACCGCGAGCGCGGCCAACAGGGCTGCTTCATCGCCGCGGCCTTGCGTCGAGACCACAAGGTAACGCGCGCCCGGCTCGTCGACCGGGAATGCATAGCCGTCGATGCGTCGGTCGACATCTCTGAAGGCGGCCTGCTCTTCTGCCGGCGCGCAGCCCGTAACCGCAAATCCAGCGCGCTTGGCAAAATCGGCGATGGCAATGGCGACCGGGCTCGATCCGCAAATGATCACTTGAGACCGTGGCAAGACCGGCTCCACGAATATGTCCATCGTACCCTGGCTGGGGCACGTGTTTTTGGCGAAGCGCACCCCGCCCTGATCTTCGCCGGAGGCGTAACCTTGCTGGTCGAACAGGTCCGCTGGCTGCACTGAAACAAGACGTGACTTTCCGTCGGCAAGGGCATCCTTGGCTGCTTTGAGCACGGCCGCTCGGGCGCAGCCGCCGCCGATCCAGCCTTCTGAAATGGTGCCGTCGGGCAAGATCACCGCCTTTGCGCCAGCCTTGGCCGCGGTCGCCGCTACCGTGCGTACGACTGTCGCAAGCGCGAACGGCTCTCCAGCAGCCTTGCGTGCTGAGATAATATTGAGGATGTCGGCAGCGCGATCCATTGAAGTCATATTCTTGCAAGATAGGGCTCGAGGGCGGCAAGGCTTTCAAGATTGTGCGCGGGCGCAAACAGATCGATGTAAGGCAGCGCCGCCTGCATGCCGCGCGCCTGCGGGGTGTAATCGCGCCAGCCGATCAACGGATTGAGCCAGATGATTCGCCGGCAACGGCGACGCAGGTGCCGCATTTCTTCGCCCAGCTGCTCGGGCGCACCGGTGTCGTAACCGTCGGAAACAATCATCACCGCGGTGCGTGAATTGATGACGCGCCGTGCATGCCACCGGTTGAATGTGGCAAGACTCTCTCCGATCTTCGTGCCGCCGCCGATGCCCTGCGCCATCAGGGCCAGCTTATCGACTGCCCGCGCAACGTCGCGATCGCGCAGCGACGCGGAAACATGAGCAAGTCGGGTATGGAAGACGAAGGCTTCCGACTCGCGGAAAGCATCGACGATCCCGTGCAAAAAGCGAACGAAGAACGCGGTGTAAAGACTCATGGAGCCGGACGCGTCGAGCAGGAACACGAGGCGCAACGGCCTGATCTTGCGGCGGCGCCAGGCGAGGTCCACCAGTGTGCCGCCATGCGAAACATTGCGATGAATGGTCCGGCGCAGATCGAGCCTGCGGCCGCGCCGATGGACGCGCTCGCGCCGCACGAGCCGGGCGCGCATCACCCGAGAAAGCCGTGTCGCGAGCGCATGTGCCTGTGCAATATCCGCAGGATCTACGACATGGCGCAGGTCGGTACTGGCAAGGTTTTCGAACCGCGAAGCGCCCTCGCGCCTGCCGCGGCTGTCACCGGCGGCATCTCCTTCGTCGAAGCGCCGCTCGACGCGATCGGGAAGACGCGGCGCTCCCGTCCGCGGCCCTGCGTCCTTGAGATGCCGCGCCGGTGCACGGCCTTCGCGCGCGATTCCTGAGAGCACACGAGCTTGGCGCACGCCCTGCCCTTGCCAGAAAGCATCGAAAATCTCGTTGAACCGTTCCCAATCCGAATGCGTCGCACAGAACAGAGAGCGGAACGCCGGTTTTGTTGTCGATGCTCGCGACGCAAGCGGCGAAGCCAGGATCTCGAGCGCATCACGTGTTTCGCCTAAGCCGACTCTGAAACCGTTGTCACGCAGCGTATGCACAAAGCCAGCGAGCCGGCGACGGGTGCCCAGCCAATCACCCTGTTCGCCCCCGTAAGCACGCGAATCAGGGGTCCGATTCGCGCCTGTGCGAGAACAAGCAGATTGTCGCTCACTGGCGTTCATTTACGCCACCTTGCCCAGCAGCCGTTCGGTTACCTCGCGCGTAAGGCGACTGCGATCTTCACGCGTCTTGAGCAGGCACAACATGGTCTCGTATACCAACTCCGGCTCCTGCCGCAGATCGTGCAAATCGAGACCGGCGAGCGTCGCCGCCCAATCAAGGCTTTCCGCAACACCGGGCACCTTGCGCAGGTCTTCCCTGCGCACGCTTGCGACCATGCGCGCGATCTGCAGCGCCAGCGAAGTGTCGATCCCCGGCGTGCGGGTGATGATGATTTTGGCTTCGCGGTCAACGTCGGGGAAATCGACGTAGTGATAAAGACACCGCCTTCGCAGAGCATCGGATAGTTCACGCGTGCCATTCGACGTCAGAACAACGCGAGGAATCGAAGTCGCCTTGATGGTGCCGAGCTCGGGGATGCTAACCTGGAAATCCGATAGCAGCTCGAGCAGGAACGCCTCGAATTCTTCATCCGCGCGATCCACCTCGTCGACAAGAAGGACAGGAGGTTTCTCGCGGCGGATAGCCGCCAGCAAGGGCCGCTCGAGCAGGTACCGTTCGGAGAAAATATGCTCCTCGATAGCATCGGTATCGGCGCCCTCGCGTGTCTTAATAGCGAGGAGCTGGCGCTGATAGTTCCACTCGTAGAGCGCGGCGTTCTGATCGAGGCCCTCGTAACACTGCAGCCTGATGAGCTCGGCGCCGTGAACTGCGGCAAGCGCCTTTGCAACTTCGGTCTTGCCGACTCCCGCCTCTCCCTCAAGCAACAGCGGTCGCTTCAGGAAATCCATCAGCCACAACGCGGTCGCCACATCGTGATCAGCGATGTAACCGACAGCGGCCAACCGGTCGGAGATATCGTCGCGGCTCAAAGTCATACGCATCCATTATATAGGCATGCGGCGCCGGATTCGCTCCGGCGCCGCAAATGGCCGTCCAGCCTGCATTCTCACGTGTGCAGGCCGAGTTTTTCCGCAGCCGTCCAGGTTCGCCAATTGTCGTGCGGCATCGGAATATTGGTTGAGCCGAGGAACGCGAAGGCATCGTTCACCGCGTTCGAGAAACACGGTACGCCGCCGACATTCGGGCTTTCACCCACGCCTTTGGCACCGATCGGGTGGTGCGGTGATGGCGTGGTGGTCCAGTCGGTTTCCCATTTCGGCGTCTCGACTGCGGTCGGCAGGAAGTAATCCATTAACGAGGCGGTCGTGACGTTGCCTTCCTCGTCGTAGTGAATCTCCTGCCCCATGGCGATGCCGAAGGCCTCGGTCAAACCGCCGTGGATCTGGCCCTCGATGATCATCGGATTGATGCGCGTGCCGCAATCGTCGAGTGCGTAGAACCGGCGCACCTTGCTCGTCCCGGTATCCACGTCCACGTCCATCACGCAGATGTAGGCGCCGAACGGATAGGTGAAATTCGGCGGATCGTAGTAATTGATCGCCTCCAGTCCCGGCTCCATGCCGGGCGGCACTTCGTGATAGGCCGCCCAAGCAAGCTCGGTCATGGTCTTGAAGCGCTCCGGATTGCCCTTCACGCGGAAGCGGTCGACGTCCCATTCGAGATCGTCGTCGTGCACCTCCAGCATGTAGGCCGCGATCATCTGCGCCTTGGCCTTGATCTTGCGGCAGGCCATGGCCGTCGCGGCGCCCGACACCGGCGTCGAGCGAGAGCCGTAAGTGCCGAGGCCATAAGGCGCGGTGTCGGTATTACCCTCTTCCACCATGATGTTGTCGGCGGGCAATCCCAGCTCGGTTGCGATGATTTGGGCATAGGTCGTCTCATGGCCCTGCCCTTGCGATTTGGTGCCGAGCCGGCAAATGCCGGTGCCTGTCGGATGGATGCGGATTTCCGCGGAATCGAACATCGCAATGCCGAGGATGTCGCAATTGCGCGACGGACCGGCGCCTACGATCTCGGTGAAGAACGCAACGCCTATGCCCATCAACTCGCGGGTCTCGCCGCGCTTGAACGCTTCCTGGCGTTTCTTCTGCTCTTCGCGCAGCTGTTTGTAGCCGACCGTCTCCATCGCTTTCTTGAAAGCGGTCTGATAGTCGCCGGAATCGTAGACCCAGCCGAACGCCGATGTGTACGGAAACTGCTCGCGCCGGATGAGGTTCTTCATCCGGAATTCAGCCGGATCCATCTTGAGCTTCTGCGCCATAATGTCCATGGCGCGCTCGATGGCGTAGGCAGCTTCCGTGACGCGGAACGAGCAGCGATAGGCAACGCCGCCCGGCGCCTTATTTGTGTAGACGCCGTCTACAGACACGTGCGCAGCCGGAAAGTCGTATGAGCCGCTGATGATGCTGAACAGCCCGGCCGGCCATTTGGTGGCGTTGGCGCAAGCGTCGAACGCGCCATGGTCGGCGATCGTATAGCAACGCAGCCCGGTCACCTTACCGTCTTTGGTCGCCGCGAGTTCCGTCTCCATGTAGAAGTCGCGCGCAAACGCAGTGGTCGACAGATTCTCGATGCGGTCCTCGACCCATTTCACCGGGCGGCCAGTCACAATCGACGCCACGATCGCGCAGATGTAGCCCGGATAGGCGCCGACCTTGTTGCCGAAACCGCCGCCGATATCGGGCGCGATCACATGAATCTTGTGCTCGGGTATCTTCGAGATCAGCGAGCCAACGGTGCGAATGACGTGCGGCGCCTGAAACGTGCCCCATAATGTGAGCTCGCCTTTGATCTTGTCGAAAGACGCCACGCACTGGCAGGTCTCGAGCGGGCAAGGATGCACGCGCGGATAGACGATCATCTCCTTAATGCTGACATCGGCCTTGGCAAAAGCGGCGTCCGCCTTGGCCTTGTCGCCGGCCTGCCAGTTGAAGACGTGGTTGTAGTGCTTGCGCGGGCCGTGCGCGCCCTCCTTCTTGTCTTTGATATCTTCGCGGATCACCGGTGCATTGGCGGACATCGCCTTGAGCGGGTCGACGTTGCACGGCAGTGCCTCGTATTCGACCTCGACCAGCTCGGCTGCATCGGCAGCGGTGTAGCGGTCCTCGGCAATGACAAAGGCGACTTCCTGGTTCTGGAAGAGCACCTTGCCGTCGGCCAAGACCATCTGGACATCGCCGGCCAGCGTCGGCATCCAGGCGAGATTGACGGTCTTGAGCGTCTCCGCGGTAATCACGGCCACGACGCCGGGCACAGCCGCGGCCTTGGTAGTGTCGATTTTCTTGACGCGAGCGTGTGCGTGCGGCGAACGGGTGAAATCGCCATACAGCATGCCAGGCAGCTTGATGTCGTCGACATAGTTGCCCTTGCCCTGAACGAAACGGATATCCTCGACGCGCTTGCGCTTGCAGCCCATTCCCTGAAGCTTTTCGGCGCGCCCGGCGGAGGTGGGGGTCATGTCGTTCATTCTGCAGCCTCCTGGAACGGCACGCCGCTCATCTTGGCGGCAGCATACTGAATGGCTTTGACGATGTTCTGGTAACCTGTGCACCGGCACAGGTTGCCCGAGATCCCGACGCGAATTTCATCTTCGGTCGGATTCTTGTTCTCCTGCAGAAGACGATAGGCCCGCGTGATCATGCCAGGCGTACAGAAACCGCACTGAAGACCGTGCATTTCACGGAACGCCTCTTGCAGTGCGTGCAACGTGCCATCGGCCGCAGCCATGCCCTCGATGGTGCGGATATCGGCGCCGTTCGCCTGCACCGCAAACACCGTGCACGATTTCACCGATTTGCCGTCAAGATCGACCGTGCAGGCGCCGCAATGGCTGGTCTCACAGCCGATATGCGGACCAGTGAGCTGCAGCTGTTCGCGCAAAAAGTGGATGAGCAGCGTACGCGGTTCGACCAGCTCCTCCACCTTCTTGCCGTTCACGGTCATGGAGATGTGGGATTTCGCCATTGTTTCCCTCCCCAAATCAGGCGCTGGCGCGCTCTTTGGCGCGGGCAAGTGCGCGCGTGAGCATTACGCCTGCCATCTTCGTTCGATAGGCCGCAGGTCCGCGTCCATCGGACGCGGGCGAGGTGATTGCTTCCGCAGCGGCGACCGCTTTTTTCACAGTTGCCGCGTCCAATGCCGAACCGATGAGAATTTTCCCCGCCTCCTCGGCCCATAACGGCGTTTCCGCCACGTTGGTTAAACCGATCGAACAGCTGGCCACCTTGCCACCAGTCATCGTCAGCACGACTGCAGCGGCGGCCGTCGCGTAGTCACCCACCTTGCGCTTGAGCTTTTCGTAAGCGTAGCCATGCCCGGCCGCCGGCGCGGGAACGCGAATAGCGGTCACGATCTCACCGGGTTCCAACGCCGTGAAATAGGCACCTTGATAAAATTCGCGCGCCGCTATCCGTCGATCTCCGGACTTGCCGGTGACGTGATAGGTTGCGTTGAGACATATCATTACCGCCGGCATGTCATTGCCAGGGTCCCCATTGGCAACATTGCCGCCGATCGTGCCGACGTAACGTACCTGCGGGTCGGCGATAAGGAGCGAGGTTTCGCGCAGGATCGGGATTTTCTTGGCCAGCGGCTCCGAGGCTATGACCTCGTGCTGGGTTGTCATCACTCCGATAACAACATCGCGACCGTCTTCACGAATGCCCATGAGATCGGCAACACCTGCAAGATCGACGAGATGGGCCGGGCTCGCGAGCCTCAGCTTCATCATCGGAATAAGACTGTGTCCGCCGGCAAGTGCGCGCGCGTCATCGCCCAGATTACCAAGCAGGCTGACGGCTTCTTTGACCGATGTCGGACGATGATAAGCAAAGGCCCCAGGTATCATAAGCATACCTCCCGGACGCCCCAACCCACCGGCTTACGGCCGAATGGCGGTCTCTGAGGGGGCATCCTGTCCATGTGACTGGCGGAATGGTGACCCAATATGCGCCGTATCCGGAGGCCGCATGCACCAATAACTGGTGAATTTGCACGAACGGCGGCGGCCAGCGCACGAACTGCGTCAGGACTGCTGACGCGATCTGTTAAACCGCCTTTGGAGCGATGCGTGATTTCACCCAGCCGATGCGGCTGCGGCTGACCGGAACCGAGTATTGATCGCTGGCGGCCATCTCAACAAGCTCCCCATCACCATTTCGCCGGTGTCCGACCACACGGTCGACGTTGATGATGTGGCTGCGGTGGACCCGAATAAACCGGTTCTTGTCGAGGCGCGATTCCACTTCGCCGATCGCCAACGGGCAAAACAACTTGGCGGTGCCGTTGAATACATACGTGTAGTGCGCGTTGGCATGGACGGCGACCACGTCGTCGACGGCGATAAAATGCGTGGCTCCGTCGCGCTCCACCGGGAGATGCAGCGCCATTCGCGGCGGAGGCGCGCCCGCACCGCCGAGTGGCGCGTACGTTCCCCGGCCGAATTGCGCTCCGATTAGGCTGGCCTTGTTCCCCGGCAAAGCCACGGCTGAAGCTGCGCCGGCATTTTGCGTGACGACGTTCGCTATTGTTTCTTCGGACGAGCGATCCGGGACCAAAACCAACAGGAATATCCCGGACACACAAAAGGCAACGATCGCGACAACAATCGCCAACAGATCAGTCGACAACGCCGGAGCACCCGACGATGGCGCCGCGATCGGGAGCGGCGTCATGCCCGCCATGGCCGTATAGTGCATCCCCGAAACGGCAATGCCGAAGGCAACCGCGGACAAAATGATCGGCGGGCGGCCGGCTCGCCCGGTCGCGAGCCAAAGCGCTAGGCCCGATGCCGCGACAGCGATGACCCAGCTCGCGGCGACATACGATGCCGAGTGCTCCATGTGCATGCTGGCGTGCAGCGCCGTCATACCGATGTAGTGCATGGAAAAGATGCCGGTGCCCATCAAGCAAGCAGACAGGGCCAGGCGCGCTTTCGACAATGGCCCGCTGCTGATGGCGAACACGCCGACCCCGACAACGAGCACGCAAACCAGAAATGACAGCAATGTCGGGAAAACTAGGTAGTCGACCGGGAAAGGAATGCGGGCCGCCAGCATACCGACGAAGTGCATCGTCCAGATAGCGATGGCCAGGGAGAAAGCGGCTCCAGTCAGCAGGACGCGTCGCCGCATTCCCGCTGCATCCCCGAGTTGGACCGCCAGGGTGAACCCTACATAGGCGCCCTGAGTCGCCATCACGATGGAAAGCAAGACGAGCCAAGGCTCGTATGCGAGCTGCATGCCGCATGCCCTCCCGGTCGTGATGTTGGCTGCAACCGCTACCAAGTATAAATTGGACCAATTGTAATTCAACTGGCGTTACTATTTGAGATTTACAGGTCAATGGGTTGGACCGTGGTCCAACTGGCTTTCTCAGATAGCAAAGCCAACACTATGCGTACCGACCCGCATGTCAAAAAGCGAGAGCCTTGTGATCAACCTCAGCGTACGCGCAGTTTTTTTGCTCCTTGTCTTCACCGCATCCGCGGTTCATGCGCAGGTCACCGTCGATATTGCAAAGATAACGTGTGAGCAATTCACTGTGTTGCCGCGAGCGGACTCGGTCGCGATCTGGCTGAGCGGCTATTACAATGGCGGTCGCCACAACACGATTGTCGACATGAACAAGTTCGAGGAAACCGCCAGGAATCTACGGGCAGCTTGCCGGATTCCGGACAATTTCAGTCGTCCTATCATGGAGCTGATCGAAAGCACTATGCTAAAATAACAAACGCCCCGGAGATCGTTCCGGGGCGTTTTTGCAGCTGCGGCTCTTCGCTCGTCACTGCACGTCAACAATCTCCACCCAGTTCGCACCGTTACCGACCGGGTAGCGGCTGGGTTCCCTGAGCCTACCGGTAGTTTTGTCGATCTTGTAAACCGACAGCCGGTCCGACTTCTCTCCCGAGGCAACAAGATACTGGCCAGTCGGATCGATCCTGATGCCGCGCGGTTGCGCTTCGGTCGAAAAATTACTCACATAGGCGAGCTTGCCGGTTCCGGCCGCCACCGTGAACAGTGCGATCTTGTTGGTGGTGCGCTCGGTTGAATAGAGAAACTTGCCGTCGGGCGTGATCTGGATATCTGCCGCCCAAACCTTTGGCTTCTCATCTTTTGGCGTCGCAGGCGCCGGCGCAGCTCCGACCGGCGCTGGCGGCTGGCCCCATACGAGACCAGCCTCCGGCGGCACCGAGCTGATGCTGTCGACGAGGGTCAACGTGCCCTTGCCCTGATCGACCGCGAATTGCGTGACGTGGCCCGACAGCTCGTTGAGCAGGTAGAGGAACCTGTTGTCCGGTGAGAAGGCCAGATGTCGCGGACCGTGACCGGCTTCCGGACTGATTGACGGGGGATCATTGGCCGTAAGCTTGCCGGTCTTGCTGTCTAACGTGAACTGCAACACCTGGTTGGCACCAAGCGTGGCCGCGTACACGAACCTATTGCTGCGATCGGGCAGGATCGAATGCGCATTGCGGCCGGTGCCTATCACTTGCATCGCCTCCGCTTCGACAAGCCCATTTTCGCCAATCGGGCTCACCGCGAGCTTGTCGCCGCCGTAAGAGGCAGTGAACAGGAAACGTCCGGTGTGATCGGTAGAGACATAGGGCATGCTGTCGGGTAGCGGCGCCGACGCCTTCTGCGTGAGCGCGCCGGTTGCCGGGTCGATTGCATACGTCAGCACGCGCGTCGGCTGCGACCGTATAACGGCATAAAGAAACTTTTTGTTCGGGCTTAGCGTCATCGGCATGACGAGCTTTGCTGCCTCGGTCTTTCCGATTGAGGTCAGTGCGCCCGTGCCCATATCCATGACGTATCCATCGATATTGCCATCCTGTGCGTTCGATACATAAACGAACGTCTTTGCTATCGACATTGAAGTCGCTCCGGTTGCGAACAGCAGTGCGAGCGCAACGCCCGTCATTCGACTCCTTGGAATTTTCATTTTCATCCCGCTCTCCCTGGGGGCTATCAAACCGGCGCTTCAATCGCGCTTCTTGGCTTATATGTTACAGGAAAAGCGATCGCTTGCACCTGGCGCGTACCTCGGTCAATCGCGCGGTTGGCCAGCAACGCTTTCAAAAATGAAGTTTGGGTTCGGTAAGAAGCGCCTACCGGGCGTGCTCAACTGCCGATCGCGCCAAATGCGAATGCTTGCGCCCCTGTCCTTCGCCGGCGAAGGCGGCGATTACCGCGTCGCCAATCGCGACAAACCGTGCGCTGGGCCCCTCTGCGCCGGCGCTTTGGCGGCTCACGCGCGCGCCTTCGAGCAGGAGCGACAAGGTATCCGCCAGCAAATCCGCTTTTGCGATCCCGGCTTTCCGGCAGAGATCCGCCAGGCGGTTGCGCTGCTCCCTCTTGAACTCTTCGATGACATGGCGCGCCGGATGATTGGTCTCGGCGAGTTCGACCGCGGCATTCGCAAGGTCGCAGCCGCGCCCATCGTCCAGCACGCATTCCGCCCCGACGCGGACCCACGCGTTGAGTTCCCCAAGGGGGTCGTCGGCATATTCACGCTCGAATCGCTCCCAAATTTCGTCAACTTCGCGCGCGACATCGCGCAAACAGGCGATGATCAGATCGTCTTTGGAGCCGAAGTGACGATATAGAGTCATCTTGTTCGTATCGGCGGCTTCGGCGATGGCGTCGACGCCAACACCCCGGATCCCGTGTTTGCGGAACAGATCCCGGGCTGTGCTGATGATGCGATCCCGCGGTCTCGTCGGGACCCTGCCACCGTCCTGCATGGCTTCCTCCAGGAAAATCTTGAAATGTCACTTGACAGGGTGTGACCGGTCTGTAACATTATTGATGTTACTTACAGGTAACACCCAATCTGGTGATCGTCAAGGCCGGGGGGCCGCCGTCCAAAGGATCTGCCAATGACCAGGTGCTTTCGCGAACCAACCCTTACGGAATTGCTCAACGATTCGATCACGCGTGCTCTCATGCACGCGGACGACGTCGACCCCTCCGAACTTGAAACGCGATTGCGCGACCTCGCGGCGCGACGGGCAGATTCGCCGGAGCACAACGAATGCGGTCGGCGCCCGCACCTTCAGTTCTACGGAGCACCGTAGCCATGGTAGGATTTTTCATTGAACGTCCGATCTTCGCGTCGGCGATTGCCGTCATCTTGGTGCTCGCCGGCTCGATTTGTTATTTCCTGCTGCCGGTCTCGCAGTTCCCCGACGTCACGCCGCCGCAGGTCGTCGTCAGCGCCGTCTATCCCGGTGCCAGCGCGCAGGTCGTTGCCGACACCGTGACCACGCCGCTTGAGCAGCAGATCAACGGCGTTGCCGGCATGACATATATGTCGTCGTCGAGCTCAAATGACGGTTCGTCGATGATCACCATCACCTTTGAGGTCGGCTATCCGTTGAGCATCGCCGCGGTAGACGTGCAGAACCGCGTGTCACAGGCGGCGTCATCGCTGCCGCAAATCGTCAACCAGGCCGGCGTCACGATCAAAAAGCAGAACCCGAACTTCGTCCTCATCGTCAACCTGACGTCGCCGGACAAGTCAGTCGATCCAGTAGCTCTGAGCAACTATGCCTATTTGCAGATCGTTGATCCATTGAAGCGCCTGGAAGGCGTCGGCGACGTCCAGATATTCGGCGAGCGCCGTTATTCGATGCGAATCTGGCTCGATCCCGACAAGCTCGCCAATCTCGGGATCACCGCTGTCGAGGTGCAAAACGCAATTGCGGAGCAGAACGTGCAGGTGGCTGCCGGAAAGATCGGCCAGTCGCCTGCCCCGCCCGGCACGCCTTTCGAGCTGCAGGTCAATACGCTCGGCCGGCTGACCAGCGCGGACGAGTTTGGTGACATCATCGTTCGCGCCGACCCGAATGCCGGCTCCGCCGTGCGCCTGCGCGACGTCGCCCGGATCGAACTCGGAGCCCTGCAGTACACCTCGTCGGCGTTCTTCGGCGAAGACCCGACGGTCGTGCTCGCAATCTACCAGATGCCGGGCTCGAACGCGCTGGCTCTGCAGCAGCGCGTCAAAGATAAGATGCAAGAGCTGTCGAAGCGTTTCCCCAAGGGCATCGAATACGCCATGCACTATGACACGACTCGCTTCGTGTCGGCGTCGATGCACGATGTCGTTATAACCTTGATCCAAGCGTTGTTGCTCGTCGTCGCGGTCGTCTACATCTTCCTGCAAAGCTGGCGCACGACCATCATTCCCACCATCGCGATCCCGGTATCGCTGATCGCGACGCTCATCGTGATGCAGCTGCTCGGTTTCTCGCTGAATATGCTCAGCCTTCTCGGCATGGTTCTCGCAATCGGACTGGTCGTCGACGATGCGATCGTCGTGGTGGAGAATGTCGAACGTCAGCTGGAAGCGGGTCTCAGGCCTCTCGAAGCCGCACGCGCAGCGATGAAGGAGGTCACCGGCCCGATCATCGCCACGACGGCAGTGCTGATGGCGGTGTTCGTTCCGGTTGCATTCATTCCGGGGGTCGCCGGCCGTCTCTACAACCAGTTTGCGCTGACGGTTGCGATTTCGGTCGGAATCTCCGCCTTCAACTCGCTGACACTAAGTCCTGCCCTGAGCGCCGCTTTCCTGCGCCATCGAGGCGAGGTTCGCTTTGCGCCGTTCCGCTGGTTCAATGCCGGTTTTAGCTGGCTGTCGCACAGCTACGCGGAATCGGTGCGGGTCCTGATCCGCTGGCGGGTGGCAATGTTGACGCTTTTCGCCGTGGCGTTGGGCGCGACCTATCTCATCTCACAGCGTATTCCGTCGACATTCCTACCGGTCGAAGACCAGGGGTACTTTTTCGTTGTCGTCCAGCTGCCGGACGGCGCGTCCCTTGAGCGTACGGATGTCGTGGCCAAGCAGGTGCGCGATATCCTCAAGGGCACACCCGGCGTCGATATCGTCGGCTCGATCAGCGGCCTCAACTTCCTTACCCAAGCGGCGCAATCAAACTCCGCTGTGGAATTCGCAATCCTCAAGCCTTGGGATCAGCGGCCACCCGCACAAACAGCGTCAAACATCGTCGCATCCGTTCGACCGAAGCTCCTCAGCCTACCCGGCGCCATTGCCTTGAGCTTTGACCCGCCTTCGATTCCCGGGCTCGGCACCACCGGCGGCTTCGAATTCCAGGTGGAGGATTTGACCGGCCGCGGCAGCGTGGCGCTTAACGATGTCGCGCAAGCGCTCATTGCCGAGGCACGCAAGCAGCCCGAGCTCAACCCGCAGCAGCTGTTCACGTCGTTCAGCACGTCTACGCCACAGTTCGACTACGATCTTGATCGCAACAAAGCGAAGCTGCTCGGTCTCAAGCTCCCAGACGTGTTCAACACGTTGCAGATCTATCTCGGGTCGCTCTATGTCAATGATTTCAACCTGTTCGGGCGCACGTTCCGCGTAACCTTGCAGGCTGACAAGGATGCCCGCGCATCCGCTTCGGATCTTTCCCGGCTTTACGTGCGTAACGATCACGGTGGAATGGTGCCACTGAGTACCCTCGGAATCCTGCGCGCCATCGCCGGCCCTGAAACCGTGCCGCACTACAACAATTATGCCTCGGCCCTCATCAATGGCGGTCCCGCACCCGGCTACAGCTCCGGTCAGGCGGTCGCAGCCATGGAACGGGCGGCGGCTGCGGTGCTGCCGCGCGACTTTGCATTCGAGTGGACCGGGATCACCTTCCAGGAACTCAAGGCAGGTTCGGTCGCGACAATCGTTTTCGCGCTCGCGATCGTTTTCGTCTTCCTCATCCTAGCGGCTCAATATGAAAGCTGGTCGATGCCCTTCATGGTTCTGCTGGCGGTGCCACTCGCGCTCTTCGGAGCCATGCTCGCTTTGTGGCTGCGCGGCAGGCAGATCGACGTCTATTCCCAGATCGGTTTCGTCATGCTCATCGGCCTCGCCGCCAAGAACGCCATCCTGATTGTGGAATTCGCCAAGCGCCGACGCGAGGACGGTCTCGGCATCGTCGAAGCCGCGATGATGGCAGCCCGTCTGCGCCTGCGGCCGATCCTCATGACCGCCTTTGCCTTCATCCTCGGCGTCGTACCGCTGATGTTTGCCAGCGGTGCCGGCGCCGCAAGCCGGCAGTCAATCGGAACCACCGTGTTTGGCGGCATGCTCGCCGCCACGGTCCTCACGCTCGCTTTTGTTCCAGTCTTCTACGCACTCATCGAGCAATTGCGGGAGAGCCGCCTAGGCGCAACCGCGGCACGAGAGGCAGCCGAAAGCCACGCCGAACCGGCGGAATGAAATTGGAGTTGTAATATGACGCACACCTGGAAAATAGCCTTGGGCACGACCGCCGCGGCGGCACTTGCCATCGCGTTCATCATCGTTCGCCAAGGCGATGCCTTGTTTGGCGGTGCCGCTGGAGCGGCAATCCCAAATCCCGCAATGATGGCGATGCCGGTCCCCGTAACCAACATCGTGAAGAAGACAATTTCGATCACGCTCGAATATTCGGCGCGCACGGAATCCATTCGCAACGTCGCCCTGCAAGCGAAGGTGTCCGGTTACATCCAGCAACAACACATAGCCGACGGCACCGACGTCAAGGAAGGCGCTCTACTGTACACGATTGATCCGCGCGATTTCCAAGCCGCGCTGGATCAGGCCAAGGCGCAGGCGCAGCGAAACGTGGCGGCGCTCGAGTATGCGCGCTCGAACCTCGATCGCGGTTCCGCGCTCGCACAAAGCGGCTTTCTTGCCAAGGACACGCTTGACCAACGCTCCAGCGCCGCGCGGCAAGCGGAAGCGACGCAGGCGATGGATCAGGCTGCCATCCGGACTGCCGAGCTCAACCTTGGCTACACCCAGATCCGCGCGCCCTTTTCGGGACGGCTCGGCCGCAATCAGGCCCCGGTAGGCACGTTGATCAGCGCGAATGGCGCCCCGTTGAACACCTTGGTGCAGCTTGATCCGATCTACGTCACCTTCAATCCGAGCGAAACAGACCTCGTCACCATCGAGAAGGCGCGCGTCGCTGGAAAGGTTGTGGCCGATGTTCTTTTGCCGGGTGAGACAAAGCCGCGCTACAGCGGGGAACTGACCTTCATCGACAACGCGGTCGATCGTTCAACCGGCACCATCGTCGCGCGGGCGACAATCAGCAATGCCGATCGCAGCTTACTTCCCGGCCAGTATGTTCGCGTTCGCCTGCATATTGGAACAGAGCCCGATGTGCTGATGGTTCCGGAGGCGGCCCTGGGATCAAGCCAGCTTGGCAAGTATGTTTACGTTGTCGGAGAGGGCAACAAGGCGGATCAGCGCCTCGTTTCCACCGGCGTCAGCCGGGACGGCCTCATAGCGATCCGCAAGGGCGTGTCCGAGAGTGACCGCGTGATCAGTGGCAATCTTCAGAAGATCGGCCCCGGAGCGCTGGTGCGGCCACTGCCTTGAGCGCAATGAGCGTCATGGGGGCCTTGGCCGACAGGGGACCAGCAGGTTGCCGGTGAAAATTTGTACAGGTTCGCCGTTTTGATTGGAGGTTGTCGTCCGCACCCTGATTAAACCCCGGTCGGGACGCGATGGGGATGGATGCACCTCAAGAACCTTGATCTCGGCGTATAGCTCGTCGCCGGGACGAACCGGACGCGGCCAGCTAAGGTTATCTATGCCAATTCCGAGAATGCCGTACGCCGGGTGGAATTCGCTGTCGACCATAAGACGCATGGTGAACGCGGCGGTGTGCCAGCCGCTTGCCGCGAGCCCGCCAAAAATGGATTTGCGTGCCGCTTCCTCGTCGAGGTGGTAGGGCTGCGGATCGAATTGTGTGGCGAACGCCAGGATCTGCTCCTTGTCGATGCGCGCCCGGCCGGTGCGATACACCTGGCCCACGGAGTAGTCTTCAAGGTATTGCCTTTTTCGATCGATCATTTTGCGACTGCCAACACAGATAAAAACCTGGACCTACGATTTACCGCCCAGAAGTTCAGGGCGATATTCAAAATGCATCGTATCGTAGTGATACCAGTAGCCACCCCAGATAAAACCATGCTTTTCAAAAATCCGCACAATTTGAACTGGGACGCGGTTCTGCCATCGCGGTCGACCACGATCGTCCGTAGCCCAGCGCCAATAATTCGCATATTTTGTGTTGATGTCGACTGCGGCGCCGTATGCGTGCATTGACCTGAGGCTCGACCCCGCGACCTTGCGGCAATTGTAGGCGCCGGCCAGCGGCACCAGATATTTGCTCAGATCATTCGGCAATTCATCAAGCTCGCGTGAAACGCCCTCGAGCGCTGCGGCAACACCATTTACACTCGTTACAGCAACGCTGCCGCCGCCATGCTTTGGAAGCCATCTGATAATGCGCAAGTTCCTGACGACTTCATTCCTGTTGCAATCGCCATACATCGCAACGAAAAGCGGTTCAAAGCGTACACGGCCAGGATCGACATTTTTTTCCGGCTGGCCCGGCATTCCTCCCGCCGGATATCGCACGTAAAACATGTCGTCGATATCCGGGCGCTCCAAGAGCTCCTGAAATGTCTTGTTTGTGCGGCCGTCCGAGATTCGAAATTTCACCCCATTTTTCAAGATCAGAAATTCGTTGTCATGACCGCTGATCTTTTCCGGGTACGCGCTTACAAGCCTGTCCAGGTATTCCTTTATGTTGGCGGGTGCCGCTCCGTATGATTCTTCGACAATACCCCCACCGGCGTAAAGGGTGTTCGTGCCGACGATGGCGCAAGCCAAAATGAATCTTTTATAGTGTCGCATCACAGAAAGTCTTCTCCCCTGCCAAGCCAAGAGAAGCAAATGGGCCTCGTTACTGGAAGAGTCGCTCTTGTCACTGGGTCGGCGACCGGAATCGGTCGTGCCGCAGCGCTGAAATTTTCCGAGGAAGGCGCCAAAGTTGTTGTATCCGACGTGGATGGTGATGGAGGAAATGAAACTGTTGCTCTCATTAAGCAAAAGGGTGGCCACGCGGTTTTTGCAAGAGCGGATGTGACGCACGCCGCGGAAGTCGAGGCTCTGGTCGAAAGCGTCGTTGACACATACGGCCAGCTCGACTGTGCCTGCAACAATGCCGGCATTGAAGGCAAGATCGCTCCAACCGCCGAACAACCGGAAGAGAGCTTCGACGAGGTCATGCGCGTCAATGCCAAGGGCACCTTTTTATGTCTCAAGTATGAGATTGCGTGCATGCTCAGGAACGGTGGCGGCGCAATAGTCAATATCGCCTCAGCCGCGGGGCTCATCGGGTTTCCGGGAGCGGGCCCATATGTCGCATCCAAACATGCGATCAATGGTCTGACCAAAAATGCCGCCTTGGAATATTCGAAACTGGGCGTCCGCGTGAACTCGTTATGCCCCGGGGGCATCGAGACTCGGATGCTGGATTCGCTGGTAGCCCAGGCCACTCATGGACGGCTCGGCACCCGCGAACTGATGGACCCGCTTCATCCTATTGGACGGATTGGGAGTCCCGAGGAAGTGGCCGAACTCATTGTATGGCTTTGCTCACCGCGGGCCTCGTTTGTGACCGGAGCGAACATTGCCATTGATGGCGGCTATGTCGCTCAATAGCAAGTTCTCACTTCGGCGTGAGATTCGCCTGAAGCGGGTTCAGGACTTCTCGTTAGAGGATCATAATCGCGAGGCAACGAATATGTTCTTAACTTGATTATCCAACGCCGTGCAAAAGGTGAGGAGAAAGTCATGCCCGAGTCCGTTTATAAAGTCATCGAATTAGTCGGCACCAGTACGGAATCATGGGAAAAGGCGGCGAAGGCCGCGGTCGATATGGCCGGCAAATCCTTGAGAGATCTCCGGATCGCGGAGGTCTTGGAACAGGACATGCAGCTCAAGGATGGAAAGGTCGAAGCATATCGCGCGAAGGTGAAGATCTCGTTCAAGTTCGAAGGCAAGGGCTAGGCTTACCAACCTCGACATCGTTATCGCTTTGAGCGCGCGACTCCGGTATGTCGCATGAGGCGACGCGAGTTCGTCACTTTTGCTTGCAGGGGCCGCGGCCGACTTCCCATTTGTCGCCGTTAAGCAGCGGTAGCTCCCCAAAGGCCCTCATCGCTGGCGTAACTGCAAAACCAATTTGAATTGACCGAGAAGGCGCGACAATCCGTAGATAATTACCGTTTGGCTATTCGTCTGACGAGAGACCGACAGCGGCATGCCAACACAAAGATTGGCTAAAGTCTCATCAGGTCAA
>Ga0066388_100000287_pt1 | contig 22259 bp, 20 predicted proteins | sample PanSoiMetaGPlot6_FD_64539 | JGI IMG/M metagenome (GOLD analysis project Ga0066388, IMG submission 64539) | Tropical forest soil microbial communities from Panama analyzed to predict greenhouse gas emissions - Panama Soil - Plot 6 (Hybrid Assembly) | ecosystem: Environmental > Terrestrial >...
GGCGGCGGCGACAACGGCCACCGCAACGCCGAAACGCGGACGCGCATCGATGGCGGTCGCAAGCGTGCGCGCGAGCCTGGAACGCATCGTGCCCCTGCCGACGGCAAGGCCGAAGCCGGTCATGGTTGCTGCCACAACCTCGCAGCCCGCAGCACGTCCCATCGTGACCGCTTCGCTCGGTGGCGGCCTGTTCGACCGGCGCGGCTATTGGCAAGGCGCGGTGCAGGGCAGCCCGGATTTGCCGGCGGCCATCACTGCGCCTTCGAAGTATGAGATAGCCAGCATCGGACCCATAGGAAAGGCGCTTGCCTATGCCGTTGAGTCCGATATTCCGGCGCCGGTTCGCGCGCGCCCGATGGGCTCACCGCTGCCGCCGGTTTCTCGAGACGCCAACGTCATGCCTGCCCCCGGCAACACAACGATCGTGGAAAAGGCGGCGCTTGCCGCAGCCGAGGGCGATGGTGGCCAAAGCATAGAAAGCCCATGGTTGCGGGCGGCAATGCTGACGCCGAACTTCAGCACCTACATGACCACGACACAGCTTGGCACGGTCGACCTGCTCCCGCTCCAGGAGCTTCTGCACAAGCCGACGCAGTCCCTGACCATGACGTTCTCGAACGACCCGCAGCTCGGCATCGTGGCCAGCCGTTTTGATGGCCCGGCGATTGTGTTCCTGGCCACCACCACGTTCAAGCTGCAGTCGACCGCTTTGCTACTACACTGATCCTAATTCGCCATTCCTAACGCGTGCAGGTAGGTGTCGAGCACTTCCTGCTGCTCGCGTCGCTCATTGGTATCGAGCTTGCGCAGACGCACGATAGTGCGCAGCGCCCGGGTGTCGAAACCGGTGCCCTTGGCCTCGGCGTAGACGTCGCGGATGTCGTCGGACGTGGCCTTTTTCTCTTCCTCGAGTTTTTCGATGCGCTCGACGAAAGCTTTCAGCTGATCCTTGGCGAAGCGGGTGGCTGCTTGTTGTTTTTCGGCCGCGGCGCTGGCAGGCATTGACGTCTCCTTGACTACGTGTGGCGGACGGCGGCCGCCATTCGTCAGGAAGCTTTCTGAGTTGAACGTCCTAAGGTCAAGGCGAGGACGCGGTCATCCACGCTGTTCACAAGGAAACAGTGATTATCAGTGTCCCGATCTGGACTTTTCAAACGCCGATTTCTGGCCGGGCGACGCATCCTTCTGATATTTGCTGCGCCACTCATCAAAGGGCATGCCGTAGACGACCTCGCGGCTCTCGTCCTTGCTCATGGCGAGACCTTTGGCATCGGCAGCTTCCTTCATCCAGTTCGACAGGCAATTGCGACAGAAGCCTGCAAGGTTCATCAGGTCGATGTTCTGCACATCGGTGCGTGAACGCAGGTGCTCGACCAGGCGCCGGTAGACCGCGGCTTCCAATTCGATACGGGTCTTGTCGTCCATGGTAGCGTCCTCCACTGTAGGGGAGATAAGCATAGCCCGCGTAGCTTTGAAGACCCCTGAACGCCAACCGCGCCTTGAGGAAGCTCTCAGTGAAGTTCGCCCATTTTTCTCACGTCTGGGGCAAGCCAGGGATGTCTCCGCACCAGCGCTATGAAGAGCTGTGGCGCGAACTTCAGCTCTGCGACGAAATCGGGTTCGACTACGCGTTCTGCGTGGAGCACCATTTCCGGCCGGACGAAAGCTGGGTTTCATCGCCGAGCCTCTACGTGGTGGGCGCGGCGGCGCGCACCCGCCGAATTCGCATCGGCCCGATGGGCTACGTCGTGCCGCTGTATCATCCGCTGCGGCTGGCCGAGGAAATCGCCCTCGTCGACCAGATCGTGGGCGGGCGGATGGAGCTCGGGCTCGTTCCCGGCATCAACCCCGATTATTTCAGGCCGTTCGGCCTCGACTACAACCTGCGCAAATCGCCAACGCTCGAGTTCGTCGACTATCTGCGGGCGGCCTATGGCGAGACGCAGCCCTTCTCCTTTCATGGCGACGTCCATCATACCGACAGCGCCAGGCTGGCAGTGCCGCCGCAGCAAAAGCCGCATCCGCCACTATGGATGATGAGCCGCGACCCGCAGACGCTCGAATTTTGCGCACATCACGGAATCAATCCCGGCTATTTTCTGGTCTATCCGCGTGCGGATGCCGCGCCGCGCTATCGCAAATTTCTGGCTGACTGGGCGGCGACCGGCCGGCCGCGGGCCCCGAAGATTGCCTATTCCACGACCGTGTATGTCGATGAATCGGACGATAAGGCGCTCGATGTGGCACTTGCACGCGCTGCCCGCGCCTATGAGGGCCTGCTGCCCCCGCCAAAACCCGGTGAAACGTATGAAGAGCGCGTTCGCGAGCACTCCAAAAAATTCATTGGCCGCGGCGAACCGGGCGCTTCCGAGATCATGGTCAACCTGTTCGACGCAGACTATCTGATGAAGCACGATCTGGTCTTCATCGGATCGCCGGATACGGTTGCCGAGAAAATTCACGCGACCGCGCAAGCCGGCCTGTACAATGTTTTCATGGGCGAATTCAATTTCTCGGATCTGCCGGAAGCCGATCTCATGCGCTCAATCCGCCTGTTTGGCGAGAAGGTCATTCCCGCCTTGCGCTCGTTCGAGCCATTCTGACGCAAGCGCCAGATCAGCCATTGGGCCAAGCTTGTTGGGCCTTGCTTATTGGGCCAAGCTTATTGGGCCTTGGCCAGTTCGGGATGCGCTGCGAGCCGCGCGGTATTGAGCCTGTGCACGAGGAAACAGACAACCGCTCCAAGGAGGAAGGGAAGCGCCGACCACATGTAGAGCTGCTGTACTGGCATGCCAACAAACAGGGCTCCCACCAGCGGCCCGACGATCGATCCGATACGCCCGATGCCTAATTGCCATCCGGAGCCATTCGCCCGCAGCGACGTCGGATAGATCAGCGCACCGACGACGTTGATTCCAGACTGAATGCCGAGCACCAGGAAGCCGGCAAAGAACGTGGCGGTCAACAGTGCGGCTTGCGAGGTCAGGCCGGCAAAACCGATCGATCCGACCACCGGAACGGCAAGCGCAAACATGATGGCGATTGCGAGGAAACGATGCTTTTGCAGCCACCAGCAGAGCAACAACGCGCCGACCGTACCTCCGACCTGCAACATGGCGCCGGCGAGCGCCACCGTCGTCGGTGGCAGCTTGGCTGCGGTCATCAGGGTCGGCGTCCAGCTCAGCAGGAAGAAGTAGCCCATCAAGTTGAGGGCAAAGAGCAGCCAGAGCAGCGGCGTGATCAAGGCAAGGCCTCGGCCGAAAAGATACTTCGGATTAAAGCCCGGAAATTGCTGCTCGTCCTCGATCACGAATTTGGCGCCCGGCGCCACCGGATATCCGGGGCTGATGTCATTGATCAGACGCTCCATTTTGTCGCGCTGGCTCTCGTGCAACGCCATGTACTTGACGGACTCCGGCATGCCGATTTGCGCGACGATGGCGATCAAGATTGGCACAATGCCGCCAATCAAAAAAATGATTTGCCATCCGTGTTGCGGTACGAGCGCCGCGGCGACGAAGCCTGGAATTGCCCCGCCAATCGGCACGCAGCCAACGGCAATAATCGCAAGTGTCGCGCGTAACTTGCGCGGGGCTGACTCCGCGTTGAGTGCAACGACGTTGGGGATGACGCCGCCGATGCCCAGGCCTGCAAGCAGACGCAGCCAGAACATCTGGTCGAGATTGGTCGAATAGGCTGCACCCAGCGTGAAGACGCCGAAGAGTAGGTTCGACCAGACGAGCGCGGCCTTGCGGCCATAACGGTCGCCGATCCAGCCGAACAATGCCGACCCAAACAAAATGCCGATGAGACTGGCGCTGAACACTGGGCCAAGCGCGCCGGGTTTCAGGCCCCATTCCTTGACCAGGCTTGGCGCGGCAAAAGCGATTGCCGCAATGTCGTAACCGTCAATCAGAACTATAAAGAATGACCAGATAAGCAGCTTGATCTGAAACGAACTCAGTCCGCGTTCATCGAGCAGCCGCGAAACCGGTACGACCTTGTCCGCCATGATTTCCTCCCCAAGGACCGATTTTTGTGAGCCTTGGGGCAAATGCTATGCGAGCGGTTGAATTCTGCAAAGCGGCTCTGTTTTGACAATTTCGTCGATCATGGAGCGTTTCTCCGGCTCACATGCGAAACCCGCCGCGCCCCTCCAGGGAAGCGGCGGGTTTCGACATGCGTCGCGCTCAGGCGAGCGTTTTCTTGACGCGCTCCGCGGTCATCGGCAGATGTCGAAGCCGCTTGCCGGTGAGCTGGAACACGGCATTGGCGATTGCCGGCGCAACGGTCACCACGCCGATCTCGCCCATGCCGCTAGGCGGATTGCTGGTAGCGACGATTTTGGTGTGGATTTCCGGAACCTCGCTCATGCGCATTACGGGATAGTTATCGAAGTTTGTGGCCTGGACTGTCCCATCCTTGACCGCGAACTGCTCGATCAGCGCGGCGCTTAAGCCATAGATAACCGCGCTTTCGAGCTGGGCATGCACGTGGTCGGGCTGGATGACCACCCCCGGGTCGACCGCGATCCAGTAATTATGGACCTTGATCTTTCCCGTCGTCTGGTCGAGCGAGATCTCGGCGACGCCCGCCGACAGGGTGTCGTGATAGTCGGCAAACGCAATGCCCATGCCATGGCCTGGGCGGTTGCGCTTGAAGTCCGACATTTCGGCTACGGCCTTGATAACCGCGTTGGCACGCGGCTGGTCTTTGGTCAGCTCGAGCCGCATCTCCAGCGGATTTTTGCCGGCCGTCTGCGCCACTTCATCAAGGAAGGCTTCGGCCGCGAACTTGTTGTAGCCGGAGCCGATCCCACGCCAGGCATGCACGCGCATACCCCGCTCCTCACGCACATATTCGGCGAGCGCATTCGGGATCGCGTAGAACGCCTGATCGAGGCCGCGTGCGCCGATATAGTCCTTGCCTCCGGTCGCTTTGAAGCGCGGCGGAGCCGCGACCGCATCGACGTTCTCCGACACAAGGCGATGATGCCAGCCGACCACATTGCCTTTGGCGTCGAGACCGGCTCGGAGCAAATGGTGCGTCATCGGCCGCGGACGGGCGGCGGCAATGTCTTCCTCGCGCGTGAGGATAAGCTTTACCGGCTTCTTGGTGATATTGGACAGGATCGTCGCCTGGATTGCGGCGTCGGGCCAGATGCGCCGGCCGTAGCCACCGCCCAGAAACTGCTGATGAACCCTGATCTGGTCCGGTGTTGTTTTCAGAATGCCGGAGATGATCAGTGCGGCCAGGGCACCGAACTGGGTACCGGTCCAGATATCGGCCGATTTGCCGTCCTCCGACACCTGCGCAACCGCGTTCATCGGCTCCATCTGAGCGTGGTAGGTGTATTCCGACCAATAGCCCGCCTCGACCGTTTTGGCCGCACCACTAAGGCCCGCCTTCACGTCGCCAACCTGATATTCGACCTTGGTTTCGGCGTTTGGATCCTTCGCTTTCGCCGCATAGTCGTCCTTGGCCTTGTCGGAGTCGAAACCGGCGGCAGTGGCGCCGCTCGTGTCCCAGGTGGCCTTGAGCGTTTGCAAGCCTGAGCGTGTCGCCTCGACGGTGTCACCGATGACGGCCACGCCGAAAGGCAGAGGGATGACTTTCGTTACGCCTTTGACCTTCATGATATCGGGAATGTTGACGTCCTTCGGCTTCGCGCCTTCCATTGGCGACTGAAGGACCGAGGCGTAGAGCATCCCCGGCACCTGCACATCGATGCCGTATTTCGCCGAACCGTTCACTTTCAACGGAACGTCGCTGCGACCGATATCCTTGCGACCGATCAGCTTAAACTGCGACGGCTTCTTGAGATCGCCTTCGCCGACCTTAGGCGGCTCCGACGGAACCGATGCAAAGGCGGCAACTTCGCCGTAAGTGATCTTGCGGCCTGATTTCTTGTGCGTGATCGTGCTTTTGTCGGTGGTGAGTTCGCTGGCCGGCACTTTCCATTTATCGGCCGCGGCGTCGAGCAGGACTTTCCGCGCCTGCGCGCCCGCCATGCGAAGCGGTGTGAAATAGCCGGCGACTGCGACGCTTGCCGCGGTGATTTGCGCGCCTTCGAAGAGCCTATGATAGTTGCCGTAGACCTTTGGATTGGCCGGCGCGAACTCGGTTTTCACCTTGGACCAGTCGGCATCAAGTTCTTCGGCAAGAATCAACGGCAACGACGTGTAGACGCCCTGCCCCATTTCAGCGCTGGGGCATATGACGGTGATGGTGTTGTCGACCGCAATACTGACAAAGGCATTAAATTTCGTGGGCTGCGTTGCGCCAAGCGCCTCTCCGCCGCGGCCCATACCACCAAGTGTGAATGCGAAGGTGAGGCTCGCCGCGCCGGCCACGAATCCGCGCCGGCTGATGCTGGTGTCGAGCGACCCGTTCTTGATGTGAATAGTCATGGCTCATGCCTCCCGGGCAGCGCGTTGAATGGCGCGCACAATGCGCGGATAGGTGCCGCAGCGGCAGATATTGCCGTCCATGTGCGTGACGATCTGTTCGCGTGTGGGCTTCTTGTTTGTGGCGAGCAACGCCGCCGCCTGCATGATCTGGCCGGACTGGCAGTAACCGCATTGCGGCACCTGCTCGGCGATCCATGCCTTCTGCAGCGGATGCTGGCCGTTTGGCGAAAGGCCTTCAATTGTGGTGACCTTTCTGCCTGCCACCTTGGATACGGCGATCTGGCAAGAGCGTACCGCCTTGCCGTCGATGTGGACGGTGCAGGCGCCGCACAGACCGGAGCCGCAGCCGAATTTGGTGCCCGTCAGCTTCAAATGCTCGCGCACCACCCAAAGCAAAGGCGTGTCGGGCTCTGCCTCGACATTCGCCGTCTTGCCGTTGATTGTGAATGCTGTTGCAGTCATGCGCTTTCTCTCCCTCGAGAGTCATCTTGTTGTCATTGATCGCGCTTGATCGCGCATTTAGTGGTCGCCATCCGCACTCCTACGGGCGACGACAGCGGAGAACGATTATAAGCAGATTTTCCCGCAGGTGGGCAGCTATGATAGGACCATGAATCAGCCCCTGCGCGCTTTTCTCACAGACCTTTATCGCATTGCGGTAGCGGCGGCACACCCTGCATCCTGCCTTCCTCCGCTGCTGCCGCCGCCGCCATCGGGCCGGCTCATTCTGCTTGCAGCCGGCAAGGCAGCGGGCTCTATGAGCGAAGTGGCGGAAGAGCATTATCTGGGGCAGCTACGGATCGCGACCGAACGTTTGAGCGGCGTTGCGGTCGCGCGTCACGGTTACGGGCGGCCGCTGCGGCGCGCGCGCATGATCGAGGCAGGACATCCAATCCCGGATGCGGCGGGACTGGAGGGCGCGGACCGAGCGCTGAAGCTCGCAGACGAGGCGAAAAACGACGATCTCGTGCTTGTACTGATGTCGGGCGGCGCCTCGGCGAACTGGATCGCGCCGGCCGAGGGCATTTCATTCGAAGACAAACAGGCGGTTACGCGCGCGCTGCTGCGGTCTGGTGCAGTGATTGGCGAAATCAACACTGTGCGCAAGCATCTCTCACGGATCAAAGGCGGGCGGCTGGCGCTGCGCGCGCATCCGGCGAAACTTGTGACGATCGCGATTTCCGACGTGCCGGGCGATGACCCTTCCGCAATCGGATCGGGGCCAACCGTTCCCGATCCAACGACGCTTGGCGAGGCCCGAGCGATCATTGCGAAGTACGGGCTCAATATCCCCGACAGTGTGACACGGGCACTGAGTGAGCCAAAAAATGAGACGCCAAAGCCTGGCGACCCGCTTTTCTCGGGCAGCCAGGTTATGCTGGCTGCACGACCGGCAGATGCGATGAGTGCAGCTGAAGCGGCGGTTGGCGCGGCGGGCTACGAGTGCGTTTCTCTTGGCGATCGCGTCGAAGGTGAAGCGCGCGATGTTGCCGCCGCACACGCCGGGCTCGCGCGCAGGCTGCGCGCGGAAGGCAGGCGTGCAGCGATCATTTCCGGCGGCGAATTGACCGTCACGATCCGCGGCAAGGGCCGCGGCGGGCCCAACCAGGAATACGCCCTTGCGCTTGCGATCGCGCTGCAAGGAATGCCCGCAGTTGCCGCGCTAGCCGCCGACACGGACGGCACGGACGGGGGCAGCGGATCGGCCAGTGACCCCGCCGGCGCCCTCATTGATGGCGAATCGGGGGCGCGGGCCAGGGCGCGCGGCCTCGATCCCGCCGCCTTTCTTGCCGACAACAACTCAGGGGCTTTCTTTGAGGCTCTGGGAGACCTCCTGGTACCCGGGCCGACATTGACCAACGTAAACGACTTCCGCGCTATCATCGTTGACAGGCCGTGACGGATCACGCCAAAACGGCGCATCTTTGGAACCGACGCCAATCGTGAACGCACCGCCATTCATCGCCGCCAGGCGTCGCCTTTTCTGTTTTATCGCCCAAGCCGCGGTCCCCGCCGCGCTGCTGCTGATGACGTCGACAAATCCGGCCAAGGCCGATTTCCGGCTGTGCAACAACACAGGAAGCCGGGTCGGTGTTTCGATTGGCTACAAGGACAGCGAAGGCTGGACCACCGAAGGCTGGTGGAACGTGTCATCGCGATCTTGCGAAACCTTGCTGCGCGGCGCGTTGGTTGCGCGTTACTATTATATCTACGCGATCGACTATGATCGCGGCGGCGAATGGTCCGGTAAAGCCTACATGTGTTCGCGTGAAAAAGAATTCACTATTCGCGGGACCGACAACTGCCTGGCGCGTGGATACGACCGCACCGGCTTCTTCGAGGTCGATACCGGCGAACAACGGTCGTGGACGGTTCAATTGACGGATGCAGCCGAACAAGCCCCTGATCGACCGCTCGCGCCACGCGCGCCGCTTGGGCCTTCACGGCCGCCCACTGCGCTGCCTCCGCCACCGCCTGGAAATACCAAACCATGAGACGCCTGCGCCGCGCCAAGATCGTCGCCACCCTCGGACCTGCCTCCTCCAGTTCCGACATGATCGCCCGCCTGTTCAATGCCGGTGCAGACGTCTTCCGCATCAACATGAGCCACACCAGCCAAGAGCGCATGCGCGAACTGGTCGGCATGATCCGTGCCGTGGAGCGCGACACCGGCAGACCGATCGGCGTGCTGATTGATCTGCAAGGGCCGAAACTTCGCCTGGGCACTTTTAGCGGCGGGTCCGCGATGGTGAAGACGGGCGACAGCTTCGTGCTCGATGCCGACCCCGCGCCCGGAGATGCGATGCGCGCCTACCTGCCGCATCCGGAGATTTTCTCGACGATCAGGCCAGGCCATGCGCTATTGATCGACGACGGCAAGATCAGGCTCACCGTCACCGAAGCCAATTCCAGACGCATCCTTACGAAGGTCGCGGTTGGCGGCAAACTCTCCGACCGCAAAGGCGTGAGCCTGCCCGATACGACGATTCCGTTTTCGGCACTTACCGACAAGGACCGATCCGATCTCGAGGCCGCACTCCAATTTGGCGTCGATTGGGTTGCCCTATCCTTTATCCAACGTCCCGAGGATATCGCCGAAGCAAAGAAAATCACGCGCGGCCGGGCCTCAGTGATGGCAAAGATCGAGAAACCGCAGGCCGTGAACCGGCTCGGCGAAATCATCGATCTCGCCGACGCGCTGATGGTCGCGCGCGGCGATCTTGGCGTGGAAATGCCGCTGGAAAAAGTTCCCGGCGTGCAGAAACAAATGACGCGCGCAAGCCGTGTCGCGGGCAAGCCGGTGGTGGTCGCGACGCAAATGCTCGAATCGATGATCAGTGCGCCGGTGCCGACGCGCGCCGAGGTTTCCGATGTTGCGACGGCAATTTTCGAAGGGGCCGACGCAGTCATGCTGTCAGCAGAATCAGCAGCCGGCCAATTTCCAATCCAGGCGGTCGCGACCATGAACCGCATCGCGGAAGAGGTCGAGGGCGATCCGCTTTATCGAAACATTATCGCCGCCCAGCGCGCCGAACCGGAGGCAACCGGCGCGGATGCCATCGCAGATGCCGCACGGCATATTGCCGATACACTCGATTTGGCTGCCGTCGTCTGCTGGACATCGTCCGGGTCAACCGGCTTGCGGGTTGCGCGCGAGCGGCCGCGCGCCCCGATTGTCGCGCTGTCACCCAACATTGCGACCGGGCGGCGGCTGGCTGTGGTGTGGGGCGTCCATTGTGTCGTGACAGAGGATGCGCACGACCAGGACGACATGGTCGACCGGGCCTGCCGCATCGCTTTCAAAGAAGGTTTCGCCAAGGCCGGTCAGCGCGTGATTATCGTGGCCGGCGTTCCGCTGGGCACGCCGGGTGCAACGAACATGCTGCGCATCGCCTATGTCGGTGCGGAAGCTGCTGACGATTGATCCGCGGCACAAACGCCGCTAGAGCGGAATCCGTCGAGGATTAGTCAGATATCGCGCCCTTCGACCTTTTCCTGCAGCGTCTTCACCAGGTCCGGTATGCGCTCCATACGTGGATAAAGCGCGAGGGCACGGCGATAGACCTCCAGCGCCTGCCTGTCATCGCCGATGTCCTGGAGGATCAATCCGAATCCGGCCAATGCTCCAAAATGGCGCGGCTCACGCTTGAGCACCTGCCGGATATCGGCAAGTGCGTGCCCATAATCTTTTTTCATGTAGTAGATCGTCGCGCGTCGATTCCAGGCTTCGACGTAGTCCGGTTTCACCTTGACGATTGCGTCGAGCAGCTTGATCGCAAGATCGAGATCCTTTGCCTCGATTGCGGTCTTGACCCGCCCCATCAGCAGATTGGCGGTATCGCTCTGTGAAGCCGTCCAAAGCGCCCAAATGCGCTCTTCGATCGCCTTCGCAGTTACATCGTCGGGCGCAACTTTCAGGGCACCGAACAGAAAATCGAGATTGCGAGTGCGATCACGCGTCACCAGCGGCGGCTTGGCCGCCGGTTCGCTCCGCTTGCCCGATTGTGCAAGCGCCGGCGCAACCCCGGCAACGATTAGGGCGGCCGTCAGAAATCCTGCAAAGAATCGAGCAACCATAAGCGAAGTTTAATCTCTCCGCGTTCCGTAGCCAATATGCGGCGATAAACAGGCGCCCGGTGCCGGCGTCACCCCTGACGAGCCTTAAAGCGGCGATTGGTCTTATTGATGATGTAGACCCGGCCTTTCCGGCGCACCAAGCGATTGTTGCGGTGCCTGCCGCGCAGGGATTTCAAGGAATTACGGACTTTCATGACTAGCTCTGGCTGATGTTTGGCCGGGTACATACGCAGCCCACCCAGTCATGTCAACGCAAGCCGCCCAAGGATTGCCGCCCAAGGATTGCCGCCCAAGGATTGCCGCCCAAGGATTGCCGCCCAAGGATTGGTTGCCAGCCATAGGCTGTTCTAAGGTCTGGACCCTAGGGAGTTTGACCCGTGCAACGCAGCCGCGACCGCTTTTTGACTACGCACGCCGGCAGCCTGCCGAGGCCGGATGACCTTGTCCGCATGATGTACGCCAAGGAGGAAGGCGTGCCAGTTGATCCGGTGGCGCTCGGCGCGCGCGTCAGGGCGGCCATCGCCGAGGTGGTCAAAAGGCAAGCAGACGCCGGCGTCGATCTCATCAACGACGGCGAAATTTCGAAGCCGAGCTATGCCACCTACATCAAGGATCGGCTCGAGGGTTTCGGGGGCACCGGCAATACTTTTGTCTATCAGGATCTTTCCGAGTTCCCGCAGCTGCAGAAACGGGTGTTCGGTGATCCTGGCCGCTCTCGCCGCAAAACGCCCGCCTGCAATGCCCCGATCAGCGTGCGTGACAGGCAGGCGCCCGTGGTCGACGCCGACAATCTCAAGTCGGCAATGAAAGAGGTAAAGGCCGTCGGCGTTTTTATGAGCGCGGCCTCGCCCGGGGTGGTGTCGTTGTTTTTTCGCAATGATCACTATAAGGACTTCGAAAGCTACATTTACGCCATCGCGGATGCCATGCGTCATGAATATCAGACGGTGGCCAAGGCCGGGTTCGTCCTGCAGATCGATTGCCCGGACCTCGCTATGGGCCGGCATATCCAATACGCCGACCTTGGCCTCACGGAGTTTCGTAAGCGCGCGCAGCTGCACGTTGAGGCGCTTAATCATGCGCTCGCCGATATTCCGGCTGAACAGCTGCGGATGCATCTCTGCTGGGGCAACTACGAGGGTCCGCACCACCGCGATGTGCCGCTCGCCGATATCATCGACATCATCTTCATGGCAAAGCCAATCGCAATCTCGCTTGAGGCCGCAAATCCCCGACATGCCCATGAGTGGATGATTTTTGAAAAGGTTAAGCTGCCGGACGGCAAGCTGCTGATACCCGGCGTCATCGAATCGAAATCGAATTTTATCGAACACCCTGAACTGATTGCTCAACGCATTGGCCGTTACGCAAGGCTGGTTGGCCGCGAAAACGTCATCGCCGGCAGCGATTGCGGCTACGGCACCTGGGTTGGTCAAGCAGCAGTCGATCCCGATGTGGTGTTCGCCAAATTCAAGGCGATGGCGGACGGCGCCGCACTCGCATCCCAGCAATTCTGGAAATAGGAATATTGCAAATGGCATTCAAAATGCCTCGGGCAAAGCGAGCCGAAGAAATCGGTCTCTCGTCGGAGCGCCTGCATCGGCTGACCGATACGCTGAAAGCGGATGTCGACAGGGGTGTCGTCCCGGGGGCGGTGGTGCTCATCGCGCGCCGTGGAAAAATTGCCCGTCTGGAAGCTCTTGGTTATCGCGATCGCGAGGCGGGCACCGTGATGGCGCCCGACACCATCTTTCGCATTGCTTCAATGACTAAGCCATTCACTTCCGTCGCAGCGATGATGCTGGCGGAAGAAGGCAAACTGCTGATTGCCGACCCGGTCGCTCGCTACATTCCGGAATTCGCCGATCTCAAGGTCGCACTGAATTCCGACGATCCATCGGAAAAAACGCTCAAGACCGAGCCGTTACGGCGCGCGATGACGGTGCAGGATCTGCTGCGACATACGTCCGGTCTCACCTATGGACATCTGGCTGGCCCGCTCGTCAAGCAGGCCTACGAGGCGGCAAACGTTGCCGATGAAAAACAGACCAATGCCGAAATGGTCGCAAAGCTCTGCAAGCTTCCGCTCGCCTATCAGCCCGGCACGACCTGGCAATATGGAGCATCGACGGACGTCCTCGGCCGTGTCGTCGAACTGGCGAGCGGCATGGACCTGGATCGTTTTATCGTCGAGCGGATCTGCACACCGCTGGGGCTTTCCGACACCGACTTCGGCCCGATTGATGCCGCTCGAGCCGCGCAGCCGCAGATCGATCCTGTCTCGGGCAAGCGTCCGCCAATGCGCGACACGACAACCCGACCGAAATGGATATCAGGCGGCAGCGCGCTCCTCTCCACTGCGAGTGACTACGTGCGCTTCTGTCAGATGCTCCTCAATGGCGGCGAGCTCGGAGGGACGCGGCTGCTTTCGCCTACGACCGTCGCGTTGATGACTTCCAACCATCTGACGCCGGAGACCCGCTGCGGCCCATCGACACCGATCCTGTTCGGCGCGCTTGCGCCGACGCCAGAATTCGGCGTCGGCTTCGGTCTCGGCTTCGCCGTACGAACGCACGCCGGACGCAGTCCCCTGCCCGGCTCGATCGGTGACTTCTCGTGGAGTGGCGTGACGGGGACATACTTCTGGATCGACTCGAAGCAGGAGCTCATTGCCATCCTTTTGATGCAGGCGCCCGCGCAGCGGCTGCATTACCGCTATCTGATGCGCACGCTGGTTTATCAGGCAATTGCGAACTAGCCGAGCACGCGATGAAAGAGGTCTGCATCTACACCGCGCGCTACTGTCCCTACTGCGCGTCAGCAAAGTCGGTGCTGAAGCGAAAGGGCATTTCCTTTACCGAGATTGACATCGGCGGCAATTGGGAGCGCCGCGACGAAATGATCGAAAAAGCGAACGGACGGGTGACCGTTCCGCAGATATTTATCGGGTCTCTTCATGTCGGTGGGCACGAGGAACTCCGGGCGCTCGAACGTGAAGGCAAGCTTGACCGGCTGATCCGCGATGACACTGCAGGCTGAACGCCGGTAAAATGAGTTAGGCAGCGCAGTATCCATGTGGATGTGGTGATGACCCGGGCGGGCGGATTTATCGAAAGGCACGATCTTTGGACGGACGATCAGCACCGTCTCGCCAAGGAACTCACCGCGCGCATCGCGAAGGAAAAATTGAAGCTGTTCCGTGTCGCGTGGGCAGATCCACACGGCGCATCACGCGCAAAAACCGTCACCCTTCCGGCGTTTCTGGACGCATTGAAGAATGGGTACAACATCAACGTTGCGACGACGACCCTCGATGCGTCGGGAGCGCGAACGTTTGCTTCCTTTACACGAGGGGGAGGAATGGACCTCGACGAAATGACGGGGTCGCCAAACCTCATTGTCGTGCCGGACCCCGCGACGTTTCGAGTCCTCCCTTGGGAACCACGCATCGGCTGGATTCTCTGCGACGAATATTTCGTCTCCGGAAAACCGTTCTATTTTTCACCAAGGCATCTGCTGCGGAAACAAGTCGAACGCCTGGCGAAAAGAGGGATGAAAAGTCTCATCGGCCTTGAGGTCGAGTGGTATCTGCTGCGGCTTGCCGAAGAGCATTTGACTCCCGAGATCATCGGGGCCCCCGGACTCAAAGGCCGCGCCCCGAACGCTTTTCCTGTCGAGCCGGGATATTCCCTTCATTCGGAAACCAATTTGGACCATATGCAGGTGCCGCTTTCGGCAGTTGCTGATGCACTGGAAAAATTGAATCTTCCGCTCAGATCGTTCGAGAATGAATGGGGTCCAGGACAAGTTGAATGCACTTTCGCCCCGTGCTCGGCGCTCGAAGCAGCCGACAATCTCGTTCTGTTCCGGACCGCGACGCGCCAGGTCTGCCGCCGCCTCGGTTACCTGGCAACTTTTATGTGCCGACCGGCTCTCAAAGGCTTTTATTCGAGCGGCTGGCATCTGCACCAATCGCTAACAAATGCGAAGACCGGACTGAACCTTTTCATGCCGAAATCGTCCGAGGAGGTGCTTTCTCCTCTGGGCAAGCAATATCTTGCCGGCCTACTGCAGCACGCTCTTGCAAGCACCGTCCTGGGCAACCCAACTGTCAACGCATACCGGCGCTTCCGCATCAATTCTCTCGCGCCGGATCGGGCCGCGTGGGGCCTTGATCATCGCGGGGCGATGCTGCGTGTCCTCAGCGGCACAAAGGATCCGGCCACGCGCATTGAAAACCGCATGGGTGAACCATCAGCAAATCCGTATCTTTATATTGCGTCTCAGATCGTTACGGGCCTTGATGGTGTTGATCGTGAAGGCGACCCCGGCTCTCCGGATACCGATCCGTACACGTCGCAACGTCAGATGCTTCCTGCGACGCTCTCCGATGCGCTGGCGCTTTTCGCGCAGGAAGCTTTGTTCAGAGACCAGTTTGGAAAGACTTTCGTCGACTACTACGTCAAGATTAAGCGAACCGAGTTGCAGCGTTACGAAACATACGTAAGGGAAAACGGCATCGATCGCGCCAGCGAGGCCACAACGCAGTGGGAACAGGACGAATACTTCGATTTTTTCTGAAAGAAGTGTCCGGGCGATGTAGGGAATTAAGAGGATCCTGCAATGACAACATTGGAGCGAATGCGAATCCCGCCGCGCGTCGGCAATGCTCCTGTATACGACTGGGACGAGCTTGTGCAGGAAGATCGGGTGCATCGCCTGATTTACACGGACCCGACGGTATTCGATGCAGAGATGACGCAAATCTTTGGTGGCACGTGGGTCTATCTGGCGCACGAAAGCCAGATCCCCAACGCGAACGATTTTATCACTGGCAAGCTCGGATTGCGGCCGCTCATCATTACCCGTGACTCGGAAGGCGTTATTCGGGCTCTGTTTAACCGTTGCGCCCACCGCGGTACGACCCTTTGCCGCTGGCACAAGGGCAATGCGCGCTCGTTTCAATGCCCCTACCATGGGTGGAATTTTGCTAACTCGGGCAAGCTGCGCGGTGTGCCGTGGCCGGAGGGATACGCGGAAAAGCTTACGCGGGACCCGAAGTTCAATCTGGCTCAGTTACCCCGCGTGGAGTCGTATCGTGGTTTCATTTTCGGGACGCTCAATGTGAGCGCGCCGTCCCTTGAAAATCACCTTGGACCAATCAAGAAGCCGATCGATGAATGGCTTGACCGTAACCCCGGCGGCAAAGTGACTGTGTGTGAGGCCAATCGGTTTAAATACAAAGGCAACTGGAAGCTGGCCTACGACAATTCCGGTGACGGCTACCACGTGATCTATTCACATCAATCGCTTCTCGAAACCGAGAACCGGTTCAAGGATGAGAACACGGCGAAGGGCATGTCCTACTACAAACAGAAGCCTGACGAGCAGCCGATGTACATCCAGTACATGGGCAATGGTCACCATTTCAAAGACAAACGTCCGAATCTGGAAAAACGTCCCGGCAGCTTATGGGCGATCGAGTCTCTGCATCCCGGCATGGAACATGTCGCCGAAAAGTTGCGCGCGAGATTCGGCGACAAAGCCGAGTCCCTACTCGATCTTGCAGGCTCCGAGCCGGTGAATATCAACGTTTTCCCCAATCTCTCCCTGCTTGGCAACCACATCCAGGTCTTCCAGCCGGTCTCGTACGAGGAAACCGACGCGATCTGGTATGGCACAAAGATTGACGACGTCGACGGCAGCATTGGAGAGGAGGTGCTCAACGATATCAACGCGCTTCGAATGCGCACGCAGGAAGGATTCCCTAATTTCGGAGAGGTCGACGACATCACCAATTTTGAGCAGATCCAACGCGGTCTTCGCTGCGTCGAAGACGAATGGATTTACATGCATCGCGGCCTCGGCATACCGAATCGTATCAAGACCCTCGACGATGGGACCATCAAAGGGCCTGCCACGGACGAACTTTTCATGCGCGAGTACATCCGCGAATGGAAGCGCCTGATGAAGGCCGCGCCGGACATCGCCATTCGCCGGGAGCCCTGAGATGCGCAACGAGGCAAATTACGATCCATCGCGATTCTCGTATTACGTGACTGATGCCTTTTACGGCGAGCTCGTCGACGACTTTTCCGACTGGCAGACCGAGGATCGTGCCATTGAAGATCCCACCGAGCGCGATTTGTTTCGGCGACTTGTCGAGCAAGAGGCGCGCATCTTGGACAATCTTCTTTTTGAAGATTGGTTGAAGCTGTTTACCCCCGAGTGCGCGTATTGGGTGCCATCGACACCGGACCATGGCGATCCCCGGCGGGAGATCGCAGTCATGTTCGATGACCGGCGGCGGCTTGAAGATCGTGTCTATCGCCTGCGGACCGGATACGCGTGGTCGCAGGCGCCGTCGTCCCGGACGTGCCGCCTTGTCGCAAACGTCGAAGTTTTCCGTGGTCGCACCGACTCAGGCGAGAAGCGCATGGTCCGCTCAAATTTCATCATCAGCGAATTCTGGGACAGCGAAATCCGCACGCTTTGCGGATGGACCGGCCATCGCTTTCGCAAGTTCGATGGACAATGGATGATCTCGGCCAAGCAGGTGAATCTGATCAATTGTGATCAATGCATCCGCAATCCGAGCATTATTCTGTAGAATGCTTACGCTTAGTTTAGGGGGCGGGGCTTGTTCGCACCAGGTTCAGAGCTTTCGTCGCAGCTGCTCTGAACAATACCTCGCTGGCGGTTTCCACCTTTCTCCTTTCTACGTGCGTCCAGACGATATCTAAAATTGCATGTTCAAGAGTGTCGACTTGATTGCGGCGATGCATCAAGCGGGCTTCATCGGTGATGGCGTTGCTCAGCTCGCTTTGTGCCTTCGCTGCGTTTGCCTCCTTGTCTTTTATGTCTTTCAGGTCTTGTGGCTCTTGCTCGAGAGCGTGCACATAATCCTTCATGGCATCACTTGCTTTTTTGAAGGCCGCACCAAGGGCTGTGCTGGTGTCAATCGGCTTCGGGGCTGCTGCTGGCTTCGGGGCTGCCTGCGCCGGCTTTGACGAATCGTTGGGTGCGCCAGAGCGCCAGCCAGCGAAATCCGCGAAGGGGCTGGGTCGGCGTGGCTTTGGCTTGATTTCGAGGGTGTTGCCAGTTGAGCCCGCGGGTTGATCCAGTCCGTACCAATTATTTGTGTTTGCCTCGACTTTGGTCATCGACCTACCTCTATTGGATTTTGAGACACCATAGGCAACAGCTCTGATCGCGATGTCATGAATGTTACATTGAAGCGCGAATTCGATGACTCGGCTATCTGTGGGCAATAACGCCACGCAATGATTTCTCGCGCTCATGCACCTGTAGGCAAAGTTGTTGCCGATCGCACTGCGAATGTCGCTTATGACCCAAAGCGGACATCTCGAGCCCACAATTTTGGACCGTGAAAATCATGTTCAACGCGGTTGTTTACCGACAAATCGATACCAACTCTCTTCACTATGACTTCCAAAACGGTGCTGATCTCCGGTGCAGGGATTGCAGGACCAACGCTTGCCTATTGGCTGAAGGCAGCCGGGTTCCAGCCGACGCTGGTTGAGCGTGCGCCCAAATTGCGCACTGGTGGTTATGTGATCGATTTCTGGGGTCTCGGCTACGACATTGCCGAACGCATGGGTCTATTGGATGAAATTAATCATGTGGGCTATCACATTCGAGAAATGCGGATTGTGAATGATAAAGGGGAGCGTATATCTGGTTTGGGAACGAATGTTTTCCGCGAGCTCACCGGCGGGCGCTTCGTAACGATTGGGCGGAGTGATCTATCACGATTGTTGTTCGAGAAAATAAAAAACGATACCGAGATTGTCTTTGGTGATGAGGTTGTTGGCCTGCAAGAACAGACAAATGCCGTGCAAGTTACATTCGAGCACGGCAGCCAACGGCGGTTCGATCTAGTTGTCGGTGCGGGCGGGCTGCATTCAACTATTCGCCATCTCGTGTTTGGCTCTCAAGATCGATTTGAGAAAGGCCTTGGCTATATTGTCGCGGCTTTTGAGGTCAGCGGGTACAGGCCACGCGACGAGGACGTTTATGTGACTTATTGCCAACCGGGTCGAATGCTGGGGCGCGTAGCATTGAACAAGGATCGAACACTGTTTCTGTTTGTCTTTGCAAAAGACAACTGTGCGCAATCCGACATGTTTGACCCGACCGCTCAAAAGGCACTTCTACGCGAGGTGTTTGACGATGGAAAATGGGAAACCTCGCGCATTCTTGCCGAAATGGAGCGTACACGGGATCTCTATTTCGACCGGGTCAGCCAGATCAAAATGCCCTGTTGGTCTCGGGGGCGCGTCGCACTGGTGGGCGATGCGGCATTTTGCGTATCCCTCATGGCGGGCCAGGGCTCGGCGCTAGCGATGATGGGCGCCTATGTCCTCGCAGGTGAACTCGCCAAAGCTCAGCATGAAATTGCATTTGCCAGCTATGAGAAGCTCTTGCGAGGTTTTATTGAAATGAAGCAGCAGGGCGCAGAACGTTTTGCATCGGCCTTTGCGCCGAAGACGCGGTTGGGGTTGTTCTTCCGTGATCAAGTGATCAGGGCTACAGCCATTCCGGGGCTCGCTCGACTTACATTTGGGCGAGACATTGTCGACACGCTACAGCTTCCTGATTATCAGTGGTCACACCTGACCTAAGTTGGGCCTAAAGCACCTTGGGCGGCTCGTTGCGACCGGTCCGAAAGGCTCCATCCGATACGGACGAAAACACAAAAGAAAAGATAGAAAACCGCTGGTCAGCGGTGATTGTGCCTAGATCAAGGACAATGCGAGTAAGCCCCGTGCTTTGTTTCTTAAGACTGGGCGGATCGATTTGGTCTATTTCCCGTCACCTGGTCTAAAATGACACGCTTCGCCCGACGGTTAGTCGCGATGTTGATTTAACTAGCTACAGCGGCCCACCATGGAAATATGGGAACGGTAACGAGGCTGTTTGACGACGGATTTTTTGACCCTGAAACCGTGAAACTCTTGTGCGACGCGTACGAAAAGTCGTGCAAGTCGCTCCACGACATGGGTCAACCAGAGATTGTTAAAGAGATTATCGCCGAGCGAATAATCTACCTCGCGAAACAAGGTGAGCGTGACCTCAACCGACTTTGCGCCGGGGCACTAACTGCTCTCGGTAAGAGAGCTCTTGAAAGCTAAATTACCGCCTGGTCGCCGGCAACGGTTCAGTGAGCCTCAAGAGCACTACATTTTCTGACGAAAAGTCCCGGAAGCGCCGATTAAATGATGGCGGACGCAGTCGGACCGCCGAATGTCCGCTTTGGGTCATAAGCAGACATATGCGTTGCAAAAAGTGATGTCCGCTTTGGGCCAATAACGGACATTACTTAACTCATTCGATTACGCCGTCGGCGCGTGCAAGCAACGAGGCTGGAACGATAAGGCCAAGCATTCTAGCGATCGTGGCGTTGATAAGCAGTTCAAACTTATCCGATTGCACTACCGGCAAGTCCGCGGGCTTGGCGCCTTGAAGGATGCGGCCGGCATAGACGCCAACCTGACGCCAAGCGTCCGTAATGTCCGCTCCGTAACTCATCAAGCCGCCAGCTTCAGCAAATTCACGCGTCGGATATGACGCTGGCAACTTGTGTAGCGTTGCCAAGTGGACCAACTGAACACGCCGGCTGGCAAGGAACGCGTCGATGCCGACCAAGAGTGCATCCGGCCGATCTTGTCCAAGAGTTGCGAAGGCGGCATCGATCTCGCGGCTGGTGCTGGCGTTCAGAACCCGGATTTTTAATCCGAGTGTGCGAGCCGCCGCCTCCGCTTCTTTCAATGTAGTTTCGGCACTCGCAATATTCGCCGGGTTAACAAGGACAGCGATACGAGTTGCCGTAGGCACTAACTCCCGTAGGATTTCCAGCCGCTTTGCGGTTACCTCACCGGCAAAAAAATTGATACCTGTCAGGTTACCACCCGGCCGGCCTAAACTGGCGACCAGACCAAGCCTGACGGGGTCCTCGGCGACGGCAAAGACAATCGGGATTGTCGTCGTTGCCTGCTTGGCCGCCAACGTAGAAGCGGGTCCCCCAGGTGAAACGACTACGCCGACCCGAAGGCGAACTAGTTCGGCCGCCAGCGCTGGCAGACGATCCATTTGGTTTTCGGCCCAGCGGTATTCAATCGCCACATTCTCACGCTCGACATAGCCGATGTCCTTGAGGCCGCGATGAAATGCGCGCAGCCGGTCTGCGAGAGCGTCAGGCGATCTGGGGTCAAGGAGGCCAATCACCGGCATAGCCGGCTGCTGCGCACGGACTGCCAAAGGCCATGCCGCTACCGCACCGACAAGCGTGATGAACTCGCGCCGTCTCACTCTCAACACCTAGAGCTAAAGACGGGACATTGTATCTACGGAGACCAACAAACTGGAAGGGGACGGTGTCCGCTTTGGGTCACAAGCAGACATATGCGGTGCAAAAGCCCATGTCCGCTACTTGGCGGCCTTGAGGTGCTACATTCAAAGCGTGGCGGCTAAATTAAATTGCCACTATCTCGTCCGCTGCTAAGGCAACCTTTGCTCTTGCTTCCGTTCACTTGTGTTGGTTGCGGAAGTACTCGAGCACATACAGCCGGATCGCCGAGGACAGATTGCCCTGTTCGCGCGTGTCGTCGATCCTTGCAACAAGATCTGACAGTGTCGCTTGTTGCGTGTGCGCGATGTTTTTCAGGTCACGCCAAAAGGCATCTTCAAGACTAACGCTAGTCTTGTGCCCATCGATAACGATAGAACGCTTGGCTACAAGAGATTTCATCAGGGCCCCCATTAGCCCCTTACCCCCCAACCCATACGTAGATTCGAATACCGTCGCAATCGTTAAAAGCACCATTTCGTGACGTGCGACACAGCGAGATCCCCGGCACCCCTATACCAGTGAACGCTGGGACGGACTGTGGGGTTATATTGTCATGAACACCGATCAAGATATCGCGTCGCTCATAGAGCTATTGAAAATGGCAGACGAACGATGGCCGCGTTCAAGAAGCGGCCGCGTTTCGCAAAGTGACCTCCTCCACCGAGATCATTCGTTGCTTGAAATGTGGCCGGAAGCGTGTCGACGCACAGGCGTCGGAGGGCGTGAATTTCCGCCCGGAGTAATCAAGCTTTGGAAACAAAGCTTGGGCAGAGTCAACTGACCGTCAACAGTTGAACCCTAGGCGCAGCCCCATGGCAGCTGCCGCAGCTAGCGATGTCCGCTTTGGGTCAAAAGCAGACATATGCAGTGCAGTAACCGATGTCCGCTATGGGCCAAAA
>Ga0066388_100000288_pt1 | contig 22251 bp, 19 predicted proteins | sample PanSoiMetaGPlot6_FD_64539 | JGI IMG/M metagenome (GOLD analysis project Ga0066388, IMG submission 64539) | Tropical forest soil microbial communities from Panama analyzed to predict greenhouse gas emissions - Panama Soil - Plot 6 (Hybrid Assembly) | ecosystem: Environmental > Terrestrial >...
GTGCAGATGGCGAGCGAGCGGTCGACCAGCGGGCCGATCGCGGTCTCGAATTCGGATCGCGTGATGACCAAATCAACGTCGACGACCTGTCCGTCGACATCCAGGCCGGCAATAAAGATGGGAGCCTCGGCGGCGCGTGTGAGCTCGATCTTGGCTTCTTCGGCAGCGAGCCGCAGCTGGCGCAGCGCCCGGGCATGCTTGGGGTTCGCACGATCGATCACGCTGCCGCCGGCCGCAAGCTTTGCCAACGCGAGGTCCATGAGCGCACGATCGAAGTCGCGCCCACCGAGGAAGTTGTCGCCATCGTGCCCGACGACGCGCAGCAGACCTTCCCGCGTCTCGAGCAGAGATACGTCGAAGGTGCCACCACCCAGATCGTAGACCAACCACGGCCCGTTGCTGCCGCCCTGGGTCCAGCCGGCAGCAATAGCCGAGGCGACCGGCTCCTGAATGAGCTCGACGCGCTCGAAGCCGGCGCGCAGCGCGGCGTTGGAGGCTGCGGCAGTCTGATGCAGCTCAAACAGCGCGGGCACCGAGACGACGGCGCGCTCGGGCGCAACGCCGAGCTGATCAGCGACGTCCTGCCGCAATGATACCAGCACGTCGGCCGAAAGGTCCTCGGGCTGCCGGAACGTTCCGCTCGCCGGAAATTCCAGCCGATGCGTGGTGCCCATCAGGCGCTTGAATTCGCTGCGTGTGTTCGCCGGGTCCGTATCCAGGAAACGTCGCGCGCGCGCGCCGACGGTGACGTTGCCGCGCGCATCGATGCGGACCACGCTCGGCGTCAGAACGCTCCCCATGCTGTTGCGGATGAGCGTCACCTCTTCGCCGTCAAACACCGCAACAGTAGAATTGGTCGTACCCAAATCAATGCCGACGTAGAGCGGCCGTTTTGTCATGGTGTCGCTACTTTCACTGAACAATGCAAATTCGATACAGCCAATCCTGGCAAATGCAAGTTTGAACGATTGATCGTCACTGTCGCGCCGGATTTGGTGCCGCTGCGGCTTGAGATATTCGATGCTTGAGATATCTGGGTTAAGGTATTGGATGCCGGGTAGCCAGGCGATGGCGAGGACCCGGCGGCTCCCCCACATCAGATGGGAGCCTGTCGCCCGCGCACAGGCGCGGCGGAAGGCCACTGGCTCGCAACTGTGGGACCGATTAAGCTGCATCGACAAATCAGCGGCCGGGGACGCGGCCGCAACAAGGGAGGACACCATGAAGGTTTGCGGGAGCGCTTTGGCTGCAGGTCTTTTGGCCGTGGCGGGCGCGGGCGGAACCAGCCAAGCCGCCGAACTCTGGATCATGACAACCATGGGGCCGTCGACCGGGGTCTTTGAGGTTGCCGCCGGGTTCGAGAAGGCGACCAAGAACAAAGTCACGGTGACGTTCGAAACCGGCCCTTCGCTGGAGCAGAAGCTGCAATCGAATGCGCCTGCCGATATCCTCGCAAGCGGTCCCGAGCAGGTCGAAGATCTGATGAAGAAGGGCAAGATTGTCGACGGCACCAATACGCCGTTTGGGCTCGCGGGCCTCGGCGCCTCCGTCAAGGCCGGCGCCCCGCGGCCCGACATCAGCACGCTCGACGCTTATAAGGCTGTGCTGCTGGCGGCGAAGTCGGTCGGCTATTCGCGCGGCTGCAGCGGCACGCATGCGGCGGAGGGCATCGAGAAACTCGGCATCGGCGAGCAGATGAAGCCCAAGATCAAGCTCACGGGCGGCGGTCCGGTCGCCGAATATCTGGCGAAGGGCGACTTCGAGCTTGGCATCCAGCAGACCAACGTGCTGGTCGGCATTCCCGGCACCGACTATATCGGCCCGCTGCCGGGTTTCGCCAACAAGCCGTGCCCGTTCAATGTCGGCCTGATGGCGGCCTCCAAGCAGCAGGACGTGGCGCGCGAGCTGATGAAATTCATGACCTCGCCAGAGGCGATCTCGCTGTTGCAGAAGGGCCATATGGAGCCGGCGAAGCGGAGCTGAGCAGCTTTGCTTTGACGTCGCGGCGCGAACAAACGGGAGGACGCCATGGGATTGCGCGCAAGCATTGCGGCTGCCTGCATGCTGGCTACGCTGGGCCTAGGGGATGCCGCCGCGGCCAATCTTGTCGTCTTGACCAATCAGGGCGCCACACCAGGCGTGCGCGAGCTGGCAACCGGGTTCTCGCAGGCGAGCGGGCACAAGGTGACGGTGATCCAGGAAGCCGGCGCCGCGCTCGAGCGCAGGCTCAACTTCGATGCGCCCGGCGATCTGCTCACTGCTAATCCGGAGCAATTCGAGGAGCTGATCAAGAAGGGCAAGGTCGTGCCCGCCACGGTGACGCCGTTCGTGCTGGCTGGCCTTGGCGTCTCGGTGCGCGCTGGCGCGCCCAAACCCGACATCAGCACGGTCGAGGCCTACAAGGCGGCGCTGATTGCCGCAAAGTCGATCGGCTATTCCTTTGGCTGCAGCGGCACCCATGTGGCGGAGGGTATCGAGAAACTCGGGCTGGCCGAACAATTGAAAGCCAAGACGGTGCGCACTGGAACCGGCGGCCGTGGCGGCCCGGTGACTGACTATTTGGCACGCGGCGAGTTCGAGCTCGGCATCCAGCAGACCAACATCATGGTGGGCGTGCCGGGCACCGATTATGTCGGCCCCGTGCCAGGCGAGATCAACAAGCCTTGCCAATCCAACGTCGCGCTGCTGACGGGCTCGAAGGAGCCCGAGGCTGCGCGTGCCATGATCGCCTTCATGGTCTCGCCAGCGGCTGCGCCGCTTCTGCGCAAGACCCATGTGGAGCCTTATCCGCGCTGAGCGCGGTATTGTGCGAGAACAAACAATCGGGAGGATTGTCATGTTGAAAGTGTTGAGCGCCATCGCGGTGAGCGCCCTTGGCTTCGCACTTATGGTGCAGGGCGCACAGGCAGCCGAGATCCTGGTCCTCGGCTCGCAGGGCAATATCTCCGGCATTCGCGATCTGGCGGCGGGCTTCGAGCGCGCGAGCGGCCACAAGGTGGTTGCGAGCCAGGAGCGCAATGTGATGGAGAAGGTCAACTCGAACGCACCGGCCGATGTCGTGACGGGCAACCCGCCGGTGATCGACAACCTGATCAAGGAAGGCAAGGTGGTGGGCCGACGCGTCGACTTCGCGCGCGCCGGCATCGGCGTCGCGATCAAGGCGGGCGCGCCCAAGCCCGACCTCAGCAACACCGAGGCGTTCGTCCGCATGCTGCGCAACGCCAAATCGATCGGCTACTCGACCGTTGGATCGGGGCTGATGGCTGCCAACATCATCAAGAACCTTGGGCTCACCGAGGAGCTCAAAGCGCGCACCAAGTTCCTCGACGGCTTCCCGGCCGCGGAAGCGGTGGCGCGTGGCGAGGTCGAGATTGCGCTGCAGCAGATCAACGTCATCCTGCCGGTCAAGGGCGCCGAGCTCGCCGGCCCGCTGCCAGCGGAGTTGCAGCAGTACAATTATTTCGCCGCTGGCGTCCTCGCGGTTTCCAAGGAACGGGAGGCTGCGACCGCGATGGTGAGCTTCATGGGCGCGCCGGAGAACGAAGCCCTGGTTCGCAAGAGCGGGCTGGAGCCGCCGGCACGCTGAGACTGACGAATTGACATGAACAACAGCAACATCGGGAGGAGCTTATGAAAAAGTGGATGATGGCCGCGGCAGGCGCGCTCGCACTCTTCGGCACACCGGTCGCTGTGCATGCGGCCGAGATCGTGGTCTATCTCAACCAGGCCACCCAGTCCGGGGTCAAGGAAATGGCCACTGCGTTCGAGCAGGCGACCGGCCACAAGGTCAATGTGAGCTTCCAGGGCGGGCCCAGTCTCAATCAGAAGATCAATGAAGGCACGACCGGTGACGTGACCTCGCTGGGGCTTCAGCAGTTCGACGAATTCGTGAAGTCCGGCAAGGTCGTCAACGGCAGCGTGGTCGAATACGCGCGCGTGGGTAACGGCGTTGCGATCAAGAGCGGCGCGCCGAAGCCCGACATCAGCACGGCCGAGGCCTTCAAGCAGGCGATGCTGAATGCCAAGTCGATCGGCCACACCAATGCGGGCACCGGTCCGTTCAATACCAGGCTGTTCCAGAAGCTCGGCATTTACGACCAGATCAAGAGCAAGATCACGATCGTCCAGGGCCGGCTCGTCGCGGAGGCGGTCGCGGCTGGCGACATCGAGATCGGCATTCAGCAAACCAATGTGATACAGCCCCATCCCGGGACCGAGTATCTCGGCCCACTGCCAGCTGAGCTGATGGAATACGGGCAGGTCGGCGCTGGTGTGTTGACGGCGTCGAAGCAGCCCGAGGTGGCGGCAGCCTTCATCAAGTTCATGGCCGATCCGGCGAATGCGGCACTCCTGCGCAAAGCCGCGATGGAGCCGCTAGTGCGCTGACGCGCCGGTGCTCTTCACGCGCGCGTGCAGGGGCGAGTGCTCACCCGCCTGCGCGGGCGTGACTGGCGGCAATGAAGCGGCGCCGCTTTCAGCAGCCGACGTGCAGGCCCGTTGGTGCTTTTTCAGCTTGAATCCCAAGTGCAGTACTTTTTACCATCGCAAGTAAACAAATAGACTGAAACATCAAAGTTTCCTGCTTTGTGATTGGCTATTCGTTCATCCGGGAGGACGTCCCATAGCCATTCCAAATCGGAGCTTGCTTTGTCGGAGTCGGAGAACGACGCCTTGAATTCTTCTTTGCTCTCGAAATCAGACTTCGACGCCATCGTTCAAAGACGCAATACTGGCCGTTTACGAAAGGCCACATTCTGTCTTGCCAGATTGGCAAGGCTGGCGTTCTAAATCGAATGATGTCCTTTTCTTCTTCGGTTCCCTCCGATGCCTCGTTGGTTTCCATTTCCAGCTCTTTCAGCCTGCCCTGTGCAAGACAGTCGTCGCAAATACACTCAATCTCGTTTGCGCCATAGAAGCCCTCGGCATCGAACCATAGGCCCACTCTGCCGCACACCGAGCAGGGCGACGCCTGGTCGACCTTGAACGCAAAGTTATCCGGGTCGCGAAAGTACCTGAACATCGTAATGCTGATTACGTCTTGTTAGAGCTGGGCATGGGTCTCCAGGGACGCCGATTGTGTTCGCAGCCAAAGGCTACTCCGCCGCCTGCACCGTCGTGCCGGCGTCGATAAAGCCGCCGGACTGGCGCCGCCACAGCGCCGCGTAATGGCCGCCCAGCTTGAGCAGCGCGTCGTGCGAGCCCTGCTCGACGATGCGGCCATGATCGAGCACCACCAGCCGATCCATGCGCGCGATGGTCGAGAGCCGGTGCGCGATCGCGATCACGGTCTTGCCTGCCATCAAGGTGCCGAGGCTCTGCTGGATTGCGGCCTCGACCTCGCTGTCGAGCGCGGAGGTCGCCTCGTCCAACACCAGGATCGGCGCGTCCTTGAGGATCACGCGGGCGATCGCGACGCGCTGACGTTGGCCGCCGGAGAGCTTCACGCCGCGCTCGCCGACCTGGGCCTCGTAGCCACGCCGCCCCTTCCAGTCTTCGAGCGCTTGGATGAACTCGTCGGCATGGGCGAGCTTCGCAGCTCGCTCGACCTCCGCGTCGGTGGCCTTCGGCAACCCGTAACGGATGTTCTCGCGGATCGAACGGTGCAGCAGTGACGTGTCCTGCGTCACCACCGAGATCTGCGCGCGCAGGCTCTCCTGTGTGACGGCCGAGATGTCCTGCCCGTCGATCAGGATGCGGCCGCCTTCGACGTCGAAGAAGCGCAAGAGCAGATTGACTGCCGTCGACTTGCCGGCGCCCGAGCGGCCGACGAGGCCGATCTTCTCGCCCGGCTGCACGGTCAGCGAGAAGGCGTTGAGGACGCCGGTCTCGCGGCCGTAGCCGAAGCGCAGGTCCTCGAACTTGATTTCGCCGTGTGACACCGCGAGCTCGGGCGCATTCGGCCGGTCGGTGAGGGCGATCGGCTTGGCGATCGTCATCATGCCTTCTTGCACGACGCCAACGTTCTCGAAGATGTTGGTCACCTGCCAGGCGACCCAGCCCGATATGTTGACGATCTGCCAGCACAGCGGCAGCGTCATCGCCACGGTGCCGACGCCGACCATCCCGCGCGTCCATAGCCATATCGCAAGCGCTGCCGTGCCCGTCACCATCATCGCGTTAAGCGTGGATAGCGTGAGCCCAAACAGCGTGTTGAGCCGCAGTGAGGCGTGGAACGTGCCGGTGTGCTCGTCGACCGCGTCGCGCACATAGGCGTCCTCCTCCTGCGCGCGCGCGAACAGCTTCACCGTCAGGATGTTGGTGTAGCTGTCGACGACGCGGCCGGTGAGCATCGAGCGCACCTCCGACATGTCCTTGGAACGGTCGCGCATGCGCGGCACGAACACCCGCAGCATCACGAGATAGGCGCCGAACCAGAGCACGATCGGCAGCGCGAGCCAGGGGTCGGCGGACGCAAGCAGCACGAGCGCGCTGGTGCCATAGACCAGGATGTACCAGACCGCGGTAATCAGCGCGGTGAGGGTCTCGCGGATCGACGGCCCGGTCTGCATGACGCGGTTGGCGATGCGGCCGGCGAAGTCGTTCTGGAAGAACGCCCAGCTCTGTCGCACCACATGCCAGTGGCTCTGCCAGCGAATCATGTTGCCGACGTTGGCGGCAATCGCCTGGTTGGCCATGATGTTCTGGCTGGTGAGCGCGAGCGGGCGCAGCACCAGGAGGACGAGCGCCATCGCGAGCAGGATCGGCCCGAAATTGGCGAACAGCTCCTCCGGCTTACTTGCCGTAATCAGGGTGATGACCCGGCCCATGAACACCGGGATGAGCGAATCAAGCAGCGCCACCACAAAGCCGGCGGCAAACAGCCCGATGAACAAGCCTTTGGCCTGGCGTGCGAAATGCCAATAGAACCCGACCAAGCCGGCGGGCGGCTCCGGGTGCTCAGGCATGGCAGTGGGCGCCAGCAACCGCTCGAATAGGGCAAACATGACCGTGCTCGCGAAAAAAGGCGGCGCAGCCGCTACCGGCGCCTAGGGGAGCCGGGCGGCAGAACCGACACGTTGTATCGAAACGGGCGGAGCGGTTAGTGGGTATTCTTGACCGGAGTATGGCAGGCGGCATTTGCCCCACCATTTCAGCGGTCAGGGCTCGCCTCCCGAAAAGCCTTTGCAAAACTGTCAAGATCGCCCGCGCTGAGATCGGAGACGGCCCAATAACGGACGCCGTTATCGGACCACTCGATGACATTGTAGCCAGCGATTGTTTGCCGCTGGGGCATGTTGGCCACCGCGGCCGGAATGGCGACAAGGCTGATCAGGTGCTGGCGATGCCGGTAGACCAGCGTCGGCACCGGGATGCGATCGATCACGTCGATGCGTCCGCCGACCAGGGGAAAGCCCACATTGGTGAGATCGACAACGCGCGGCGCCTGCGGGACGCGACCGTTAAACCATGGCTTCACGGTGTGGCGATCGGATGAGCTGACATCGATCGGTTGCGGCGCCATCAGGGCGCGCAAGTGACTGGCGACGACCATTTCGGCGGTCGTGTTGGGTGGTTGCGGGCGCAAGGTCAACCAGGTCGAGCCGCTCGCCACGATTGCGGCGAGCACAGCCGCGGCTGCCATCATGCCCCACGATGGCCGCGATCGCTCCTGCCGCACTCTGAGCGAGGATTTGATCCGGCCTAGCAGTCTCGCTGGCGATCGCTCATGCGCCAGCCGATCGCGGATCAGATCGCGCAACGCCTGCACGCGATCGCGTTCCGCCGCCAACGCCGCGTCCACGGCGATCGCGCCTTCAAGCTCGAGCGCGTGAGCCGGATCGAGCTCGCCATCCACGTAGGCATGTATCAGCAGATTGTTGGTCATGGCTCATCCACTCCCAGAGCGGCGATCACGCGGCTGCGGGCGCGTGCCAGCCGCGACATCACGGTGCCGATAGGCACCCCGGTCACGCCGGCGATGTCGCGATAGTCGAGACCGTTGACGTCGCGCAGCACCAGCGTTTCCCGGAACGGCACCGGGAGTGCGGCGATCGCCCGTTCGAGCCGCGCCGCATCCGCCTTGGCGATCAGCGCGGTTTCCGGCGTCTGCCCCGGTTGCACGTCAGCCAGGGCGTCGAGATCGGCGACCGATACCAGCGCGGCCGGACGATTCTTGCGCAGCCAGCGATAAGCGGCATGGCGCACGATGGTGAGAACCCAGGCGCGTGCGTTGCCGCCAGCAAAGCCGGCGATGCCGCGGAACGCGTCCACGCATGCCTCCTGCACCACATCCTCGGCATCGGCCCGCTCGCCGGTCAGCCAGCGCGCAAGCCGATAGCAATCGTCAAGATGCGGAAGCACGACAGCTCTAAAGCGGGCCTGCTCGTCGTCGCCGATGACACACCTCTCTTTGCCTGTTTACGCGCACGATACTTGCAGTCTATTTGCGCGCCGCGCCCGCAGCGGCATCTCGCTAAAGAGCGCGCGAACCGCAATCTTATTCCCGAATTCCAACAATTATTTTTCGCTGATCCGGGGAATTTTCACGCCCCGAGGTCGCTTTCGGGGGGCGTCAACCCGAGCCTCAGGAGGATGAAATCATGACCAGCGACTTCGATCGACGCGAATTGATCGCGCTAGCGGGCCTTGGCGGCCTCGGCGTCGTGTTCGGATCGGCCATGGCGCCGAACGCAGCGGCACAGGGCTACAGCGGTTCAACAACGGCGGCAGCCGAGGATTTCTTCTTTGTCCAGCTGTCCGATACCCATTGGGGGTTCAAGGACGATGCCATCAATCCCGACGCCGCCGGCACGTTCAAGAAGGTCGTCGCCGCGATCAACGCGCTGTCGCGCCAGCCCGATTTCATCGCGTTCACGGGTGACATGACGCACACGACCGACGACCCCAAGGAGCGTCGCGCCCGCATGGCTGCGATGCGCGACATGATCGGCGCGCTCAAGGTCAAGGATGTGCGGTTTGCGCCCGGCGACCACGATGCCCAGAAGGATCGCGGCGAGGCCTATCAGGAATTCTTCGGCAAGCTCAACTACACCTTCGACCACAAGGGCTATCACTTCATCGTCCTCGACAATACCTCGGACCCGGATCAGAAGCTCGGCGATGCGCAGATCGCCTGGCTCGCCGCTGATCTGCGGCAATTGGCGGCGGGGACGCCGGTTGTCGTGCTGACCCATCGTCCGCTGTTCGAGCTCTATCGGCCGTGGGGCTGGTGGACGCCGGACGGCGACAAGGCGCTCGAGCTGCTCAGGCCATTCAAGCCCACGGTGTTCTATGGCCACGTTCATCACGAGCATCACACGACTGCGGTCGGCGCGGTGCATCACGCCACCACGTCGCTGATGATTCCGCTGTTTCCCGCCGGTACCCGGCCGGATCGCACGATGGTGCCGTGGGATGCGAGCCGACCGTATCAAGGGATGGGCTGGCGCACCGTATCGGCGCGCGGCAAGGGCAGCGCCTGGGAAATTCAGCAGCCTGGCGTGAGCTGAGAATGCCGCATGGGCGGCGGAGCTGCCCCGCCGCCCATAGCTCATTGCTTTGGGGCGATGACGTCGTCGTAGCTGAGGCTCCAGGTTGGGGTCCCGTACCAGCGGCGCATCGGGTCGGCGGGCTCATTCCAGTGCAGCGAGCGCACGAAGTCGAACCCGCCGCGGTCGAACGCTTCGTAGAGCGCAAGCTCGGCGTCGGCGTCACCCGCCAATGCGCCTTCCGCGCAGACGTAATAGGCCGGATAGAGATAGCGCGCCGGAAACCCGTTCGGCGTCCGCTCGATCAGGAACGCGCCGCCACGCGCAGCGTGCCGCGGAAACTTCTTGCGCGCGTCAGGATGCGGCGCGCCAAGGGAGAACAACAGCTTGCCACCTGGCTTGAGATGCTCGATCCATGCCGGCGCCGGCGCCGCAACGCCGAAGTTCACGTAGATGCGGTCGACATCCGCGGTCAACGCGCTGCTGCCGTCGCCGCAGATCACCGTCACGTTGCGCCACGCTGTGAGATTGGCCCGCGCGCGCTCGGCGAGGTGCGGATCGAACTCGATCGCGATGACACGTCCTGCTGGCCCCGTGAGCTCCGCCAGCATCGCCGTGTAGTAACCGCCTCCAGCGCCGATTTGCGCGACGTGCTGGCCCAGCTCGACCGCGAGGTCGTTGAGCATCTTGGCATGCAGCGACGGGCTGCCATTGTTCACGCCGCGCTCGGGTGCCAGCGCGACCACCACATCCTGATAAACACAGACCGGATCGTGTATCGGCAAGGCAGTCCCGGGCGGCCATTGCACGATTCGCCACGGCGCAGGCCCTAGAAACTCCTCGCGCCGAACGGTTGCGAACACCTGCTCCAACCGGTCATTGCGGACATTGGCGATGGCGAGCATCTGCCGTGCATAGGCGCGCCGTACGATCGCGAGCCCCGTCTCATCAAGCAGCCAGTCCGGCATGCGCGCTACTCCGCCGCCTGCATGCCTCCGGCATCAATGAAGCCACCGGACTGCCGGCGCCAGAGCGCAGCATAATGGCCGTTCGCCCGCAACAGCGCCTCATGCGTGCCCTGCTCGACGATGCGGCCGTGGTCGAGCACGACCAGGCGATCCATGCGGGCGATGGTGGAGAGCCGGTGCGCGATTGCGATTACGGTCTTGCCCGCCATCAGCGTGCCGAGGCTCTGCTGGATCGCGGCTTCGATCTCGCTGTCGAGTGCGGAAGTTGCCTCATCCAGCACCAGGATCGGTGCGTCTTTCAGGATCACGCGTGCGATCGCGATGCGCTGGCGCTGTCCGCCGGAGAGCTTCACGCCGCGCTCGCCGACTTGGGCATCGTAGCCGCGCCGCCCGCGCCAATCTTCCAGCATTGCGATGAATTCTTCGGCGTGGGCGAGCTGTGCGGCCTTGACGATCTCGTCTTCGCTTGCCTCCGGCCGGCCGTAGTGGATGTTCTCGCGGATCGAGCGGTGCAGCAGCGAGGTGTCCTGCGTCACCACCGAGATCTGCGCGCGCAAAGACTCCTGCGTGGTCTGCGATATGTCCTGCCCGTCGATGAGAATGCGGCCGCCTTCGAGATCGAAGAAGCGCAACAGCAGGTTTACCACGGTCGATTTGCCGGCACCGGAGCGGCCGACCAGGCCGATCTTCTCGCCCGGACGCACCGTCAACGAGAAGCCTTCCAACACGCCCGTTTCGCGGCCATAGCCGAAGCGCACGTCCTCGAAGCTGATCCGGCCCTCCCGCACCGCGAGCGCCTGGGCGCCGGTCGGGTCGACGAGCTGCAGAGGCTTGGCAATCGTGATCATGCCTTCCTGCACGATGCCGATCTCTTCGAACAGATCGGTGATCTGAACGGCGATCTGGCGCGACATGTTGGTGAGCTGCAACGTGAGCGGCAGCACCATTGCGATTGCCCCGACCTCGACCGCGCCGCGCTGCCACAGAATGAGCGCGATCGCGCCGGCGCCGGCAATCAACAGCGCGTTGAGCACGTTGAGGAGGGTGCCGAACATCGTCAGCAGCCGCTGCGCGCGCAGGAACACATCAGTGTGGCGCTCGACCGCGTCACGCACGTAGTTGTCCTCGTCGCTCGGGCGCGCGAACAGCTTGACCGTGAGAATGTTGGTGTAGCTGTCGACGATGCGGCCCATCAGCGCCGAGCGCGCCTCCGAGCTGACCTTGGAGCGGTCGCGCAAGCGCGGCACGAAATACCATAGAAGCGCGATATAGCCCGCAAACCATGCGAAGATCGGCAGCGTGAGCCAGAGGTCGGCGGCGGCCGTCATCACGATCGCGGTGATGCCATAGACCAGCACGTACCAGAGCGCGGTGACGGAGGCGACCAGCGTTTGCCGCACCGCCGGACCGGTCTGCATCACGCGGTTGGAAATGCGGCCGGCGAAGTCGTTCTGGAAGAACGCCCAGCTCTGACGCACGACGTGGAAATGCGACTGCCAGCGGATCAGCCCGGTGAACGGCGCCGCAATCGCCTGGTTGGTGATGAGATAGCGCAGCATCACGACCACGGGCCGCGCGATCAGCACCACCAGTGCCATGCCGGCGAGCCACGGCCAGGTCTCGGCCAGGAAGCGCTCCGGTGCAATTGAGGTCACCAGCGTGACGATGCGGCCCATGAACCACGGCACCGCGCTGTCAGTGAGCGCGACGAAGAACTCGATGACGAACAGCGCGATGAACAGGCCCTTGGCCTGGCGTGCGAAGTGCCAGAGGAACGCGAGCAGGCTTGCCGGCGGCTCCGGATGCTCCGGAACCGCGGTCGGCTGCAGGTAGCCTTCGAAGAGCGTGAACATGCTTCAGCGGCGATCGCGATGGATCATGCCGCTTGGTTACAGGCGTTACCGCGCTGGCGCAACCCGCAGAATCCGGCCTGCCGAGCTGTCGGTCGCAAGCCAGAGCGCGCCATCGGGGCCGGCGCGCACGTCGCGGATGCGTTCGTTGAGCTCGCGCAGGAGCCGCTCCTCGGCACCAACCGTATCGCCGCGGACGTCGAGACGAACCAGGATCTGCCCAGCGAGCGCGCCCACGAACAGGCTGCCGCGCCAGGACGGGAACAGGTCGCCCGTATAGAACGCCATTCCGGACGGCGCGATCGAGGGCACCCAGTATTTGATCGGCTGCTCCATGCCGGCCTTTTGCGAGCTATCGTGGGCCTTCGTGCCGTCGTAGTTGATTCCGTAGCCGATCACAGGCCAGCCGTAGTTCTTGCCGGCCTCCGGAATGTTGATCTCGTCGCCGCCGCGCGGGCCATGCTCGTGCTCCCAGAGCTTGCCGGTCTGCGGATTGATCGCTGCGCCCTGTGAGTTGCGGTGGCCGTAGCTCCAGATCTCGGGCTTGACGCCCGTCCGGTTCACGAACGGATTGTCGGGCGGCACTGAGCCGTCGGGCCGGATGCGCACGATCTTGCCGAGGTGATTGGCAAGATTTTGCGCCTCCTCGCGAAGCAAGAAGTGGTCGCCCATGGTCAGGAACAGGTTGCCGTCGCGCGCTTGCGCGATGCGGCAGCCGAAGTGGTTGCCGCTCGACAGCGGCCCTTCCTGGCGGAAGATCACCTTGACGTCGTCGAGCCGCGGCGTGCCTTCGTCGATCAGTCGTGCGCGTGCCAGCGAGGTGCGGCCGCCGTCCGTTGTCGCGGGCTCGGCAAAGCAGAAATAGATGGTGCCGGACTGCGCGTAGTCGCGGTCAAGCACGACGTCGTGCAGCCCGCCCTGGCTGCGCGCGAACACGGCCGGTACGCCGCCAAGCGCTGGCGAGAGCTTGCCGTCCTTGCCCACGATACGCATGCGGCCCGGCCGCTCGGTGACGAGGAGCCGGCCGTCGGGCAGCAATGCGAGCGCCCAGGGATTGACCAGTCCGCCTGTGATCGTCTCGACCGCGAGGTTGCCGGCGGAGGAGGGATAGGTCCGCGGCGCGGCAGCAGCAGCGGTTGCGCTCAGGGCGAGCGCGGCGGCGACGAGCAACTTCATGCGAACCTCCTCGGACGCGGGAACGACAACGTCGATCGTACCGGTTTCACGCTGTTGGCGCGGTCACGTATCGGTGATTCCGTTGCGAGCCTGCGCTTCAATGCGCGGCGGATTGGGGCGCACCAGGTTGCTTGAGCGGGTGGGCGCGCGCAAACGCGTCCTCCCTGAGGCAGGCATCGACGATACGTGCGACGGTCGGATAGGGCGCCAGATCCATCTCGAACAGCTTGGCCCCGACCGCATGACTGACCAGACAGATATCCGCCATCGTCACGCTATCGCCATGGCAATAGCGGCTGGTCTGCGGGTCGCGGCCGAGATGGGTTTCGAGCGCAACGAGCGCTTCGCCGAACCAGTGGCGGATCCACTTGAGTCGCGTCGGCTCATCGAGCTTGAGCTCCTTTTCGAGATAGGTCCGCACGCGCGGCACGATCAGGGGATGGGCGTCGCAGGCGACGATCATTGCGAGCGCGCGCACGCGCGCCCGGTCCGCCGGCTCGCGCGGCAGGAGCGGCGGGGTGGGTCGGATTTCGTCCAGGTACTCCAGGATGGAGACCGATTGGAACAGCGTGCGCCCATTGTCGTCGATCAGCGCCGGAATCAGCATCTGGGGATTAACTGTACGGAAGTCAGGGGCGTGCTGCTGTCCCTTCATCAGATCGACGTTGACGACCTCAGGCGCCAGGCCCTTCAGGTTGAGAGCGATGCGGACGCGGAACGTCGCGAGCGAGCGCCAAAAGGAATAAAGCTGCATGGCCGGAGTCCTCCCTCGTGGGTCATGATGACGCATTAACAGTTTTGCGACCTTGCCAGGAGTTGATCAGCAAGTTGGTCAGGAAAGGGTGGCGCGGTTTTCTGTCAGAAAGCGCGGCCGCGCAAGACCGGAGCCGCTGGACCTTCAAGGTCCGTGGGTCGCCCTCTGATCACCAGGAGGGTAGCGCGCGGCCCGAAACCACGTCATGCTTGGCGCAAACACGCGGCCCAACAGGGCGACCAGAAAGAGGAGAGCCTATGACAATCCACCGTCGGAAAGTGCTGAAGGGCCTCGCCGCTGCCGGCGTCGGGGTCGCGACCCTGCGGGCGCCCTATGTGCATGCTCAGGCCCCGTTCAAGCTCGGGCTGCTCACGGTCAAGACCGGGCCGCTGGCCCAGGGCGGGATTCAGATGGAGCAGGGCATTGCGGCGCTGCTCAAGGAGAAGGGCAACACGCTTTCAGGGCGCAGGATCGAGTTCATCTCGGCCGACACCGGCGGCAATCCGGCGGGCGCCAAGACCAAGGCGCAGGAACTGATCGAGCGCGACAAGGTCAACGTGATCCTGGGGCCGCTCGCCGCCTTCGAGCTGTTGGCCATCACGGACTACGTCCGCGACAACCAGACGCCACTGATCAGTTTGGCGGCGGCCGAGGACGTCACCCAGCGCAAGGCCAATCCATTCGTGATCCGTCCCTCAGCCACGTCCGCGCAATGTTGCCACGTCATAGGCGACTACGCCGCCAAGGAGCTCAAGTACAAGCGTGCCGCCACGATCTCGGAGGATTTCGCGTTCGGCTATGAGCAGATGTCCGGCTTCCAGCGGGTGTTCGAGGACTACGGCGGCCGCGTCGTGAAGAAGCTGTGGCCGCCGCTGGTGACGCCCGACTACACGCCCTACATCGCGCAGATCGGCAACGTCGACTGCGTGTTCAATGGATTTGCCGGATCGAATCCGGTGAAGTTCATGCGCTCCTACGCCGATCTCGGTTTGAAGGGTCGCATCCCGCTTTTGGCCGGGTGGACGGCGATGGATGACGCCTTGCTGCGCAGCCTTGGCGACGAGGCGGTCGGCGTGATTTCGGCGGCGTGGTATTCGGCCGATCGCGACACCCCCAGCAACAAGCGCTTTGTCGAAGCCCTGCGGCGAGACTACAACGTCCTTCCGGGCGGCTATGCGGCGGGCATGTACATCGCCGGCCAGTGTGTCGAGGCGGCCATCCAGAAGGTCGGCGGCAAGGTCGACGACCGTAAAGCGTTGGCGGAAGCGCTGCACGATGTGTCACTGATTGACACGCCGCGCGGCCCGGTTCGCTTCGACAGCTACGGCAACGTCGTCGGTGACGTCTTCATCCGCAAATGCGAGCGCAAAGGCGGGCAGCTCGTCAACACCGTCATCAAGACCTACTCGAATGTCAGCCAGTTCTGGACCTACGACGAGAAGCGCTTCCTGGCGGAAAAGGTCTACGGGCGCGACGATCCGCCGGCGAAATATCTGGAATAGCGGCGGCTGTTCGTCTGTCGCGTTGCCGGTCTCCGAGCCCGGGATCTGTTGAATTGATCCCGGGTTCCTTGCGTGACGGTTGTCGAGTCTCGTGGCGTTTCGTGGGTCCGGGGATAGGCCATTCATGACGCAAATCACGTTCGCGCAGGCCGCCATCCTGGCCATCAACAGCTTGGCCTTCGGCGGCCTCTTGTTCCTGTTGTCGTCCGGCTTCTCCCTGATCTTCGGCCTAATGCGCATCCCCAACCTGATGCACGGCTCCTTCTTCATGTTGGGAGCCTATTTCGGCGTCACATTGCTCGGCCACGGAACGAATTTCTGGCTGGCGGCGGTGCTGAGCGGGCTTGCCGTGGCCTGCATCGGCGGCTTGATCGAACGTCTGCTGCTGCGGCGCCTGGAGGGCCAGGTTCTGCCGCAGGTTCTCTTGACGCTCGGTTTCGCCTTCATCATTGCCGACATCTGCCTGATGGTCTGGACCGGCGATCCCTGGCAGCCGTCGGCTCCGTCCGAGCTGCGCGGCGCGGTGCAGGCCTTTGGCATGTTCTTTCCGCTCTATCGCCTCGCCATCCTTGCGGTGGCGGTGGTTATCGCGATCGCGCTCTGGATCATGGTCGATTGGACGAGGCTCGGCGCCATGATCCGCGCCGGCGTGGACGATCCGCCGATCGCGCGGGTGGTCGGCATCAAGGTCTCGCAGCTGTTCACACTGATCTTCTGCCTGGGCGCGGCGCTCGCCGCCTTCGCGGGCGTGATTGGCGCCCCCTATCTCTCGGTCTATCCGGGGCTCGACTTCGAGATGCTGCCGCTGGCGCTGATTGTGGTGATCCTCGGCGGCAGCGGCAGCCTGATGGGCACGCTGGTCGGCAGCTTCATCATCGGCTTCCTTTATAACTTTGGACAAGCGAGGTTTCCCGATCTCGCCTACGTAATCCTGTTCCTGCCCATGCTCTTGGTCCTCGTGCTGCGGCCGCAAGGCCTGTTTGGCCGGAATGTCGCATGAGCGCAAGGTTGCGATACGGCGCGATCGCGGTCGCGCTCGCGTTGCTCGTCACCCTGCCGCTATGGGTAGGAAATTCCTATTACATCAACATCGCGAGTCAGATCCTGCTGTTTGCGGTGTTCGCGCTCGCGCTCAACGTGCTGGTCGGCTATGGCGGCCTGGTGTCGCTCGGCCATGCCGGGTTGTTCGCCGTCGCGGGCTACAGCAGCGCGTTGCTGCTGCAGGCCGGCTTCGACCATCTCGTCGCCGATAGCGCAGCCATCCTGATCACGCTTGCGGCCTCTGCGGTCTTCGCCGCGCTCGCCTTGCGCTCGACCGGAATCGGCTTCCTGATGATCACGCTGGCGCTCGGCCAGATCGTATGGGGCGTCGCCTATCGTTGGGCGAGCCTGACCAACGGCGACAATGGCGTCCCTGTGAGCACGCGGCCGGCGCCGTTCGGGATCAGCCTTGCCAGCGCGCCGTCGTTCTATTTTGCGACGCTGCTGATCTTTCTCCTGGCGCTCCTCTCTATGGCGGTGTTTGTGCGCTCGCCATTCGGCGCAAGCGTGCGTGGCACGCGCGACCAGGCGCGCCGTATGACTGCGCTCGGTTATAACGTCTGGCTGATCCGGTTCGTGGCGATCGTATTCTCCGGTTTCTGGACCGGTGTGTCGGGACTCCTGTTCATCTACTACAACCAGTTCGTCAGCCCGCAGGTCGCGCAGCTGACGTCCTCCGCCGAAGTCCTGCTCATGGTGATCTCGGGCGGCACCGCCACCCTGTTCGGGCCGATCGTTGGCGCCGCCATCGTGGTGATCATGAAGAACGTGGTGAGCGCCTATATCGAGCGCTGGAACCTCGTTCTTGGCGTGATCTTCGTGGTCATCATCAGCTTCATGCCGGAGGGCCTGGTGCCGGGTTCGGTGCGGCTCGCACGCTGGCTGTGGCAGGCGACCCGCTTCGGCGCACCCGCCGCGCGACCCAGCGGGGAGATCAAGCCATGACCGCGCTCGCTGTCAGCAATCTCTGTAAGCACTTCGGTGGATTGCGCGTCACCACCAATGTCAACCTGACCGTCGAGCCCGGCGAGCGCCGCCTGATCATCGGCCCTAACGGGGCCGGCAAGACCACGTTGTTCAATCTGATCACCGGCGAGATCGCGCCCGATTCAGGCTCGATCCGGCTGTTCGACCGGGACATCACCTGGATTTCGTCGCATCGCCGTCCCCATCTCGGCATGGCGCGGACCTATCAGATCATCACCTTGTTCGCCAACGACACCATCCTGCGCAACGTCACGCTCGCCCTGCTCGGGTTGTCACCGCTGCGCTGGAGCCCGTTCAAGGATATTGAACAGCAGCATGCGGTGATCGAGCGCGCCCGCGCGGCGCTCGCTCGCGTCGGGCTGGGCCACATCGCGGATCGGCCACTGTCGCAGACCTCGTATGGCGAGCGCCGGCGCGTCGAGATCGCGATGGCGCTGGCGCAGGAACCCAAAGTGCTGCTGCTCGACGAACCGTTCGCCGGCCTCTCGATCGACGAGCGGCGGGACGTGCGGCAGCTGCTCAACACCATTCCGCGCGAGGTGACTGTGGTGATGATCGAGCACAACATGGATGTCGCGCTCGATTGGGCCGAGCGTATTACGCTCCTGCATTTCGGCGAGGTCATCGTCGAAGGCACGCGGGCCGAGGTGGTTGCGAACCCCCGCACCCGGGAGGTGTATCTTGGCCACTAGTGCCGCCGATTTGAAGTTCCTATAACGTTTCTGGCAAACTCGGTTAGGAACTTCAAATCGAAAACGGCACTAGAACTATAGAGTGGCTAGTGCCCCTTTGCTTCCGAAGTTCGTGTGAGAGAGTGCTGCAATGGATGACGAACTTCGGAAGCGGGGCACTAGCGCTTTCGCCCTGAACGGGATCGACGCCTTCTACGGGGACAGCCACGTCCTCGAGAAGGTCTCGTTCTCGCTCGGCGAAGGACGCCTGCTGGGCCTGCTTGGCCGCAACGGCGCGGGCAAGTCGACCTGCATGAATGTCGCCGTCGGTCTGTTGCCGCCACGCGGCGGCACGGTCGAGCTTTTCGGCACTGAGGTGACCCGCCTGCCGCCAGAGCTGATCGCGGCGCGCGGGCTTGCGCTCGTTCCGCAGGGGCGCCGCATCTTCAAGAGCCTCACTGTGCGCGAGAACCTCGCCGTCGCGGCGCGCCGGCCCGAGCCGGGGAGCCGGCACGCGCCATGGACGGCCGAGATGGTCTTCGCGATGTTCCCGCGGCTGGCTGAGCGCAGGCGCCAGATCTCGGCCTATCTCTCCGGCGGCGAGCAGCAGATGCTCGCCATTGGCCGCGCGTTGATGGCCAATCCGCGCGTGCTGTTGATGGACGAGCCCTCCGAGGGCCTTGCGCCACAGATCGTCGCCGATGTCATGGCGACGATCCGCAGGCTCAAGGAGAGCGGCCTCTCGATCATCCTGGTGGAGCAGAATCCAACCCTGGTGTTCGATGTCGCCGATGATGTCGTTGTGCTTAACAGCGGTCGGGTGGTCATCGTTTCGACTGCCACGGAGCTCAAGCGCAATGGCAGCGACCTCACTCAGCATCTCGGCGTGTTCTAGAGGTGTGCCATGCGAATAGTTCTCGCTGCCGTCGCTTTGCTTGCCGCGATGGGCGCGAGCGTGCGTGCGCAAACCTATCCCTCACGCCCTGTGTCGGTGATCGTGACTTATCCGCCGGGCGGGCCGGTCGACACCGTGGCGCGCATCGTGACCGATCACATGCGTGCGACGCTCGGACAGCCATTTGTGATCGAGAACGTGGGCGGCGCCGGCGGCAGCCTCGGCGCGGGCAGGCTCGTGCGCTCCGCGCCCAATGGCCACACCATCGGCGTCGGTGACATCGGAGCCTTTGTGCTCAACGGCGCCGTCTACCCGTTGCCCTATGATCTCCTCACCGAGTTCGAGCCGATCGCCTTGCTCGCCATGAGCCCGCTGTTGGTGCTGGCGCGGAGCACGATGCCGGCGAAGGACCTCAAGGAGCTCACCGTTTGGCTCAAGGCCAACCAAGGCAAGGTCTCCCAGGGCCATATCGGGTCTGGCACGCTCTCGCACCTGTGCGGGCTCTACATGCAATCAACCACGAGCGCGACGTGGCCGTTCGTGCCTTATCGCGGCGCGGCCGCCGCGCTGCAGGACTTGACTGGTGGACAGATCGATCTGATCTGCGCGGCGCCGGGCGGCAGCGCGCTGCCGCTGGCGCGTGAGGGTCGGATCAAGGCCTATGCGGTGATGGCCGGAACGCGCCTTCCCAGCTCGCCCGAGATCCCGACCGCCGATGAGGCCGGCTTGCCAGGCTTTCATCTCTCGTTCTGGCAAGCGATGTGGGCGCCGAAGGGCACGCCCAAGGAGATGATCGCGACGCTCAATGCGGCTGTCGTCGCCGCGCTCGCCGACCCTGCGGTGCGCAGCAAATCCGCCGATCTCGGCCAGGTCGTTCCGCCGCGGGCCGAGCAGACGCCGGATGCGCTCGGCGCGCTGCGCAAAGCTGAGGCCGACAAATGGTGGCCGATCATCAAGGCGGCCGGCATCAAGCCGGAGTGAGAGCGCCTGAGCGCGCAAGCCACTGCAGGGCCCCACGGCCGGCGGCGGCACCGGTCGCGAAGCAGGCTTGCAGCAGATAGCCGCCGGTCGGCGCTTCCCAATCCAGCATCTCGCCCGCAACGAACGTCCCTGGCCTGCGGCTCAGCATGAAATTGGCATCGATCTCGTTGAATGAGATGCCGCCCGCCGTGGAGATCGCCTTGGCGATCGGCTCGATGCCGACGAGGCGAATGGGCACAGCCTTGATCAGGCTGGCGAGCGCCCCCGGAGCAAGTTCGGACAACTGGGGCGGCGCCACAACGGCTGCCTCCCTCAGCAATCCAATCGCGGCCGGCGACAGGCTTGCAGCCTTGCGCAGCACGTTCGCCAGCGACTGCTTGCGCCGCGGCGCGCCGAGCTTCTGCTCGAGCGCGGCGAGGCTGCGGTCCGGGCATAGATCGACCTGTAAGACCGGCTGGCGGGCGGCCGCGATCGCCTCGCGTAGACGATCGCACAAGGCATAGAGGCCACCGCCCTGCAATCCGAGCTTGGTGATCACGGCTTCGCCGCGCACTGAGCGGTCGCCGAAGGAGAGCGCAATCCGCTTCAGCGGCTGGCCTTCGAAGCGGCTGCGGAAGATGTCCGACCAGTCGACCAGAAAGCCGCAGTTCGCTGGACGCAGTGGCGTCACCGCGATGCCGGCTTCAGCCATCGCAGCGACCCAGCCGCCATCGGAGCCGAGCCTCGGCCAGCTCGCGCCGCCCAATGCAAGGACACTTGCATCGGCTGCCGCAACGGTGTGCCCGCTGGGCGTATCGAAGATCAGCCGCCCTTCGCCGTCCCATCCGAGCCAGCGGTGCCGCAGCTTGAATGCTACTCCCATCGTGGCGAGGCGGCGGAGCCAGGCGCGCAGCAGGGGCGATGCCTTCATAGTCGTGGGAAACACGCGGCCGCTCGATCCCACGAAAGTGTCCTGACCGAGCTCGGCGCTGAAGGCGCGCAAATCATCTGGCGAGAACGCCGTGATCGCAGATCGCAGCCGCGGCTCGGCGCTGCCGTAACGCTGGAGGAATTGTTCGATGGGTTCGCTGTGTGTCAGGTTGAGACCGCCACGACCCGCGAGCAGGAACTTGCGACCGACTGCCGGCATCTGATCGTAGACGGTGACGTGTGCCCCGCCATGCGCCAGCACGTCGCTCGCCATCAATCCGGCGGGCCCGCCTCCGACAATTGCGACGTGATGTCCGTTAGGCATGGCGGCACATAGCGAGGGCGTGCGCGTCTGTGCAAGCGCTGGCTCGGCACGGCGATCTATCGATGAACAGCAATGATCGGGACAGTTTGAGCGGCGAGCAGGCGCGATATGCCCGTCCGCGCGCGATGCCGATCGACACCGCGGTGAGGCCGACGAGAGTGGAGAGCGCCAGACCCAACCGTTGCGAACAGCTCGACCGGGCGTAGCTTGGTCGAGGGGCTTGGTGGACATGATGGTCTCCGCGAATCAGGAAGTCGCAAGGCTCTATCCACATACCGGCGCGCGTTCGTCCGCGTGGGCGAAGCCATTGATGAATAGGGGCGATTTCGTGAAATTTGGTTAATAAGACGTTAACAGCGGGCCCCTAAGTGGGGAGCGCCATGCCGGTCGTGAGCGCGCAGGCATGCCCCCGTATTCGTGGTAGTTAATCTTCAAGGCGCTACCCAAGAACGCCGCGCGACTGCGACCAGGGGAGGACCGAGATGAAGGCAATCTGTGGTGCTGCCGCACTGTCGCTATTGCTGATGGCGGGCACCGCCACCGCCCAAACCAGCTACCCGGAGAAGCAGGTGCGCGTCCTCGTCGGCTTTGCGGCGGGCGGTCCTGCCGACATCGCGGCTCGCATCGTGGCAGACGGGCTCTCCGAAGCCTGGGGCAAGCCGGTCGTGGTCGAGAACTTGACCGGCGCTGCGGGCAATGTGTCGGCCGACCGCGTCGCCAAGTCGGCGCCGGACGGCTACACGTTGACCATGGCGGCGTCGTCG